>ERZ1292625.49-Hain-H41-01um-R1-49-length-193914-cov-35_pt1 | contig 193914 bp, 188 predicted proteins | sample MGYA00564400_ERZ1292625 | MGnify/ENA primary metagenome ERZ1292625 (study PRJEB36523, sample SAMEA6512639) | groundwater metagenome | collected 2019-01-08 | study: AquaDiva: Metagenomics assemblies of 32 groundwater samples | reverse complement strand
CCCCCATGTGGTTGTACTCGCCATACCCTGACCTCCTTGTTAAGTGATTGAGACCACCCCTAATATTTCGTTATAAGACTTCCTCTATTTTACTTTTCGCACTATTGATGTAGCTGCCTTTAGCTCGCGTCAAAATTCTAACGCTCTGTTACTTGCGTGTCAATACTATCAAAAATGTAAATTTTCCATGAAATACGTTGTAGATACATCACCAAACCCCCACAGACTCGATCGGAGGTAGAGGCGTATGCTCAGATATCAAGATTCCTCAAATCTGACGCCTGAAGGCTTCAACTGGAATCTTCTGAGTCCGCTTGGCCATATTATTGTAATACCTCATGAATTCGGCGACGCCCTTCCGTCTTCCACAAGAGCCCACGGGACACCCCTGTAAAACCTTTACCTTTCTCCAAATGCCCCACACGCGCTCTACACGGCCCATTCACCTTGTTACGTGGCTCTCTGGGGGACATCATTCATGCCGGCAACACCGTGTTGCCTCCGCATCAGACACCGGTTCATCGACCGAGTGCATTTTGACCATACGCAATCTGCAATCATTGGGGGGGTAGGCCAGGCTCACCCCTTTCCCCCTTTATGTTTCCATCATTTCCAATCGCGCGTCAAATTCATACCCACAGACTGTGCAACGAATACAATCTGATTCGACCGTAAATTCATCTGATCTGATTCCCATGCCTCCGCAATCGGAACAACGCGCGAGGTGGACCCTCTGATCGTCTATGGTTTCGTATTGCGTGCCACGGAGACAATACACCGGATTTCCATCGAGCAACCACGGGTTCCCCGCATTGTCGAGCACCGGCAACGTGACATAATGATGGTTCACATAGTCTTCAAGTTCCTGCCGGTTGGCGAACCCGTCTTTAATCAGCTTTCCCCCTACCACTTCATAGAGTCTATTCTCCTTCACGATTGCCTTGATTGGACCCACTTTTCACCTCCCTTTCTATGGAAGCGAACAGCTCAGAGCCGACGACTGGGAGAATGGAACCCGGGTTCCTTCGAGCCATCAGCTATGCGTTCCGATCAGAACATGCTGTACAAACAACATGCGACGTATTGCTAGACGATGCCCGAATAGTACCGAAGAATATTGGAAACGGATATCACGCCGATAATCTGTCCATCTTGCGTCACAGCCAGATGCCGGGTCGCTCGCTCCTTCATCATGCGGACTGCGTCGATGATCGGCCGATCACCTTCAATGGTCGCTACCGGAGTCCGCATACAGGTTTTGACAACAGTCGTATTGGGATCTAGCCCATTGGCTACTACCTCGCGTGCCAAGACCGAATCGGTGATGACCCCGACATACGATTGGCGGTCTGTGACGAGCAAAGCCCCCAGCTTCCATTGCTGCATCAGCTGTCCAGCCTTCCGCAGACTCTCGTCTTCCGACAGACTTCGGATCTCGGATGACATGTGCTCGGCGATCTGTGGACCGATCAGAGTGCGCCCAATCTTAGATTTCTTCGGCCCAGCAGACCGGCGCGCTTCCAACTCAGCTACGCAACTTTCCAACACACGGCCGCGCTGTAACAGGCTTTGTCGGTCACTATCCATCCCAGTACCTTCAGGCGCCTCGTCCGTCATGTTGACCAATCCTGCCGCCTCACCTAATTCAGCATACTCATAGGCGTGCAGCAAGTCAGACGTCTGCCCAAGCAGTTCTTCAATCAGACGTTCAGTTTCCAGATCGAATTCTTCCAAACTACGTGTCTGCTTCCCCTTGCCTAAGTACGGAGCGAGTTCGGCAAGCTGTTTCCGCATCCGTTCGATGCTTCGGTCGAGAGAAACCCGTGGTTTTGTGGGAGTGGTGCGGACAGCCATAGCACCTCCTGTGAATAGAGATGAGAAGAGGTTCTAAATCTTACGCCTCTGGATCGGCAGGGGCAAGCGAGGATGCGTGGCTGGCAAGCGGAAACAATATGCTCGTGTGCTCCACAAAGAAAACCGATTGCTCGCTTCGTAGGGATACTAGAAAGACAGATAGCCACAAGGGCCGAATTTCCGTCGGCATCCCACCAAGTAGAGATCTCCGTGTGATTCCACCTGTCGGGTTTTCGTCCATCGGGGCTCAAAGATACTGACAATCTTACGCCATCGAGAGTGAGCGATGCGCACTTCGATTAACTGCCTCGCGTGAGGCGCCAATGCCATGAGGAGAAGTATTCCTTCCGCACTCCCATTGACCATGCAAGCCCCTCCTTCCCCGATGACGACGGACTCCCCTCCAATAGTCTCACGTATCTCATACGAGCACATCTGCCGATAGTTCATACGCTCCTCACACCGCCGTTGCGAAGAGCTCGCTTTAGGCGGCATCACAGCAGACGCGTGGCTGGCATCCATTTTATTTTCTACGTCCTGTTCTCGTTTGGTAACGGGGACGAAATGGGAGAGCATTTCATCACTAATGTGTGTCGCCATGACCGAACCTCCAGTCTCATTATTTCTTTAGCCTACTAGAGCTCCATACAGACGGAAGAGCAAGCATCGCGCCTCAGTATGATGAAAACTTGCGACTTTGAAATTGCAAGGCTTTTCAATGTGTGCCCTCGCTCTCCACACTTAGGGAGCGCATCCTGCCTGAAGGGAAATGAAGTCATCCCCTATATCAGAATTCGTGTATACCATTGACTCCATAGAATTCTTGGTCGTGCATCCCATGACATACAGTCGCAAAGAAATCCTTCACATCAACTAGCGATCACCCTCATGAATGACTGATGATACACTCACACGCCTTCAAAGTTTCTACCAACGAATGGGCAACCCAAATCAACCATGCCGTAGCCCTATTCTTGGAGTCTCAATTGGTTGGTGTGGTTTCGCCAGATGGGGTCATTCGGTGTGGTCCGCCTTACTGAACCCTGGATCCGCTATATGAGCAAAGATCAGAAGAATAAGACGAACCAGTGGTACAACTCGCTCACGAGTAGTCGGCTTTGCGCGCGATATACACAATCGCGATGTAGGCACTCGCGCCGATAATTGCGCCCTCCCCCCAGACAAACTCCCAGCGTCAACCAATCTAGATGACGCGGGCCTTCAGATCACCGAAGATGCCCTACACTGTTGGTTTGACCGGAAGCCGGAAAGCGGTAGGTATCCCATAGGCCTCGGTGTGTTCGCATTGGGCGATCATGCCAAATTTCCAACCCCTAATCACACCTAGAATACACGCCCCTATCCCCAAATATGCCGGTTCTCACGCTGCGTTTACCCACTCACTCAGAAGAAGAGCCAAAAAATTGGGTGGCAGGGATAGGGTCTTGAAAGAAACTACCTAATATGATACTGATTGGAAGTACGAGAACAGCACGTCGCTGTTCTCGTAGCAGCGCATACGCAGTTGAGGCCAGAGTCTTTCAGGACGGAGCCCAAGGTCATCGCAAGAGGCCTTGGGCTTTTTTTATGCAAGGAACCACGTTGTATGTTTCTTGGGGCCGATGGACACTTTCGCATACAGTTGGCGTTCGAGAGCAGACTCCATAAAGATTATTTCTTTTGTTTCGCCTGAAAAATGAAGCGGCAGGTTGCACTCACACCATGGTTCATTTTTTGCATTTACCCGACTAGGTTTGCAGTCATGCCGGGAAAAAACATTTGATTCCCGGATATCAGGGTTCCAAAACATTTTATTAATTTTTAGAGGAGGACCGTAATGTCGCATCGTCGAAAGAAGTACCTGTCGGCTGGTCTAGCGGGAATATTGTGTTCTACCGCAATCGTCGGCCTCACAGCGACTCACGCTGCTGATGGGAAAAATAATTTAAACCTTCCCGGATTGCGGGAAAGGCCGGCCACTCAGGACAATTCCTTTACGCGCATGTTTCCTGACTTGCCGCCCTACGCCCCGCCGACCGATGCCGCACGTGATCAGGCCAAAAAACTGGGAGAAAAAGGCGGGCTCATCGATGCGTTGGATAACCTGACCGATCCCATTCAGTCAATCTTAAATCCCGCGGTATTCAGTCCACACAATCCCGACAATCCAAATATGACAGCCGGCGTGACCTTCTTCGGTCAGTTCCTGGACCACGATATCACGCTCGACCCAAGATCCCCCTTGCTCGCGCAGAGCGACCCTAAGAAGACGACGAACTTTCGCACCGCCGCGTTCGATCTGGACAGTGTATACGGTGATGGGCCGCAAGGCTCGCCGCAGTTGTATGACCTGAGTTCCGGCGAGATCAAGCTGAAGGTCGAACCCATTCCAGGCTCAGAGGCCGTCTCTCGCAATGGAGCGATCCGTTTCGACTTACCGCGTGATCCCAGCAATAATACCGCCATCCTCGGCGATAGCCGGAACGACGAGCACGTGATCCTTGCTCAGTTCCACTTGGCAATGCTGCGTTTTCATAACGCGGTGATCGACCACTTGCGCAAGGATCCCACTCTTGCCGATAAATCCGATGAGCAAATCTTCAAGCTGGCCCAACGCCAGGTCCGTTGGCACTATCAGTGGATCATCCTGCACGAATTCCTGCCGCTGACGATCGGACAAGCGCGCGTCGCTGACATCCTCAACAAGGGACCCCGATTCTACCAGGTAGACGAAGGCGCAGACGGTCGGCGCGCCAGACGTTCAAAAGATCCGCTGCTCCCTATCGAGTTTTCAGTGGCCGCGTACCGTTTCGGCCATTCGCAAATTCGTCCGAGCTACCGCCTCAACTTTGGTCCAACCGTCACGCCGGCAGCGCCGTTCTTCGCCTTCCTCTTCGACGATACCCAGGACCCCAACGACCCGGATCCAATCGATCTGCGTGGCGGGAAGCGGGCGCCGCGTCGATTTGTCGACTGGCAAACGTTCTTCAATTTCGGCGATGGCAATTTCCGGCCCAACAAGCAGATTGACGGCAAGCTCTCCAGCGTGGTGATGCTGCTTCCGGGATCACGTGGACCTGCTCCAGGTCTGCCGGCTGACGGGGTACAGTCGTTGGCCTCGCGCAATCTCATGCGCCACGTCAATTTTGGGATCCCATCCGGCCAGGCAATTGCCAAGAGGATGGGTGTTCGGGCACTGACCCCCGCGCAGCTGGATGAACTCAAGCCCTTCGACATGGACAAGAGTACGCCGCTCTGGTTTTATATTATGAAGGAAGCGGAAGTCATGGAGAAGGGTCTCCGTTTAGGACCGGTGGGAGGCCGCATTGTCGGTGAAGTGTTTATCGGCCTGCTGAAAGCCGATGAGACATCCTATCTGTCCGCTCAACCAAGATGGAAACCGGTGCTGCCCGCTGCGAGACGAGGCGATTTTCGCATCACCGACCTGTTGACCTTTGCCGGAGTGGTTCCGCCGCTGGACGCTGCGGTTGCCCCGCCGACTGATGCGGTGCCCTCGTCAACCGATGTGGTACCCCTGCTGGATGAGGTGGAACCTTCGCCGACCGATGTGGTGCCCCCGTTGGACGAAGTGGTACCACCGCTGCAATAGATGCGGCAACCAAGTTAGTCGGGAGTCTTCATTGCCTTAAGCAGGCGAGAAAAGACTTCCGACCATCTTGGTGTTCGTCACACTTCCATACTTCCCCTCCACATCACGCAGTCCTTAGCGATCTCATACCCTTCAACAAAGACGCTCGTCCCCTTTCGTGTTTTAAGACGACGTACATGCAACTCGCTAGGCTTCTCGTGCCACTTATGCTACAAACCTGCCGGAGGATGGCCGGACTCGCACGAAGGTTGTTCATATGACAATGGGGCAGCGTTCACAGTCCCTCACGCGGGTGATCCTCGGGGGAATCTTCTGCAGCCTTGCTCTGACCGGTTGCCTCTCCCCCATCACGCTGAATCGAGCCGTGACAACCTATGATGAGGCGATCACGGACGCCATCTCCAAACAACTCCTCATCAACATCGCCCGCGCCCATCAGCATCAACCCGTTCACTTCACCGGCGTCTCGAATATCGCCGCGACGTTCGATTTCCGCGTCAGCGCAGGCGCCACTCCGGCACTCACGGGAGAGGCGAGCAGAGGGCTTATGCCGATCTTCGGCGGGAGCGTGGCGGAGAACCCCACTATCAGCATCGCGCCAATTGAAGGGGAAGAGTTCACCAAGCGGCTCTTGACTCCCTTTCAGGAAACCAAGTTTCTTCTCCTCCTCCGGCAGCGGTACGACATCGATCTGTTGCTCCGCCTGATGGCGCAGGAACTGCGGATCAAGGAGCATGGCCAGGAGGTCGCCTACCGCAATACACCGGGAGACCGAACAGGCTACGAGAAATTCCGCCGGGTGGTGACACACCTCTCAGCCATTCAAGACGAGAACCAGCTGTATGCCGAACCGCTCGCCTACGATCGGACCTGGACCATTCCCGCGAACTCGGTGACAGCCGAAGGCTTTCAAGCATTACAGAAAGAGTATCTCGTCACCTACAACCAGAAAGACAACAGCTACACTCTTCGGAAACAGATCACGGGACAAATTCTCATCACCAACTATGACCCCAATACCCTCTCACCAGAGGAACGAGCCCGGTTGATCGACGAAACAGAAGAAGGACAACTCAGCGATGTGTCGTTCGACATCCGTCCCGGGCATGTTGGAGGTGAATACCCTCTCAAGGGAGAGTTCCGGCTGCGAAGTTTCAATAGCATTCTCAACTTTCTGGGTCGCTCGCTCGAAGAAGAACCCGAATACCACATCGACAAAGATCCACGAACCCCAACGGTCCGCGAAAATCCTCCGCACACCATGGAACTCCTGCTGTCGGATGCAGCGCCACCAGGAGCCGACGTATCAATCAAGTCCCACGGCAAATATTACGCCGTGAACACCACCGGCCCACTGGCACGTTGGAACCGCGAGGCCTTCCAAATGCTGTATCTCTTGTTTCAAATGACCGTGAGCGAAGTCCCTCGCGTTGGAGTCCCTAGCATCACCATCGCAAAGTGATACAGCTATAGCCACCCACTTCTCTTGCCCCCAATTTTCCTCTTTAATTCTTTCATTGCCTCTCCAGTGAGAAAGACCTTGTATCGGCGATCGACTTTATCGCAGGCTACGAGCCGCATGGGCACATCCACCACCTCAACGATGAAGAGGACACTGCTCGCTGGCTCAGTCGGGAATGTGTTGGAGTGGTACGACTTCGCACTCTATGGATACTTCGCGCCCGTGTTCGCGACCTTGTTCTTCCCATCCGACTCTCCCGCGTTGTCGTTGATCTCCGCGTTTGGGGTCTTTGCCATTGGCTTTCTCGCACGGCCCCTCGGGGCCATGCTGTTCGGCTATTGGGGCGATACACTGGGACGACGCAACGCCTTAGCCTGGGCAATCCTCCTCATGGCTGTTCCGACGTGCCTGGTAGGGCTGCTACCGACGTACGAGACTATTGGAGTGGTTGCCCCCATCGCCCTGACGCTCTGCCGGTTTCTCCAGGGATTGTCGGTTGGCGGAGAATTCACCGGGTCCGCCACATTCCTCGTCGAACATGCGCCCGCTTCGCGACGCGGCTATGTGGGGAGTTGGGCAGGCTTTAGTGCTCAGATCGGCGCACTGTTAGGATCCGGCGTGGGAGCGGTGCTCGCAGCAAACCTCGCGGACGACACACTCCATCAGTGGGGCTGGCGAATCCCTTTCATGATGGGTGGCCTCATCGCCGTAGTGGGGTGGTACGTGCGAACAGGGGTTCCAGAATCACCCGCCTTCGAAACCATTCGCCAGGCAGGGGGACTCGCTGCTTCCCCCATCCGTGACGTCTTCATGACACAGCGGCTTGCCGTAGCAAAACTCGCCGGCCTCGTGTGGTTACACGGAGTGGCGTTCTACCTCCTGTATGTCTATCTCACGACCTATCTGACGACCGTGACCCAGGTTCCCCTCGCAACCGTACTCGCGCTCAATACGGGATGCATGCTGCTGCTGGCTCTGCTGATCCCTTTGATGGGTGCCTGGTCTGATCGGATCGGACAGGCCCCTCTGCTGATAACGGGAGCCGCGGGAATTGCGCTCCTGGCGTATCCATGCTTTCTCTGGCTCACGAGCAATCACCTGCCCCGTATGATCGCAGCGCAAGTGCTCCTCACCCTACTGGTCGCCTGCTACATGGGGCCGTTCTTTGCCACTGTGACCGAGCTGTTTCCCACATCGCAACGCTATACCGGCCTCTCAGTCGGCTACAACATCGGGGCAGCCCTGTTCGGCGGCACCGCCCCACTGGTTGCCACGTTTCTCATCGAATGGAGTGGCAACGTCCTGGCGCCTGCCTTCTACTTGAGCTTGTGCGCGACGGTGTCTCTTGCGATCCTACTCACGCTTCGAAATAGACAGTCAGTGCAGGCGGTATCGGCAAAGGCGGTTAGCCAAAGAGGATCGAAAAACCTTGACCCCGGGTAATAAAAACCGCCGCCGCGTGCGGGCTTGCGGTACAATCATCTAGCCCATGCCTACACCCTGCGTAGCACACAGGAATTTCCTCCCTCCCCAACTGCTGCTGGCGACACTTGCTTGGCTCGTCTGGCCAAGCGTGACACATGCAGTCGACTACGGTAACGAGGTCACCGTCCTGATCGAGCCGCGCCAAGCCGTTGCCACCAGTCAGTTGAGCGGTCGTCGGACGATCCCTCTCGACGCGCACGAAACCGTGATCAGCTCAGGTGCGAGCGGCATCAACGCCATTGTCGTGACCTCACGCCGACTGCTAGGTTTTTCTAGCCGCACCCTCACGTGGAGCGAGAGGGATCGCGATCTCGATGAAAGAATCCTCGAACGACGGCTGTTGCCCACGTTCAGCGTGGTGAGAACGAACGAACATCTGTACGGATTTCGTGGAGCGAACGGAGTCTGGCTCGATGAAGCCCTCGGGGTGCGAGAAACAGTCAAGGTCACTCACACAACTGATTATGGGGCGGTGTTCGTCACGAATGAACGGCTCGTGGGTTTTGCCTCTCTGCTCGGCGACTTCTCCTCAAAGGCGCTCGGCATCCACGAGGACATCACGCGATTGGACAACGAGAAAGGTCTTATCATTGTCACCACCAGCACACGCACCCTCGTCTTCGGAAGTCGCTTAAGCGGATGGGATGAATTCGAGTGAGGCGTCTAGCAGAATGCTAAAAAAAGTCCGCCAGCATTGTTCTCGTGTCGCGCAGAGGCTCAACGTTGAGAAGGGGCTCTTTGGAGGTCGGAAGTAGTGGAGGGGCTTTTCCGTTCGCCAAGATCTCAAGATCTATTGTATCGGCGAACGGCCCACACGAAGTACGGGTTGTACCCCTTCGCTCGCTGCGGCCTTACTGGACAAGCTTTTTGAGCATCCTGCGAGATGTCAGGGAAAGACTTCTCATTCCGCTCACACCCTTGCCCCCAGTTTCGTAATCAGTGTGTATCGATACCGAAACCAGAACGATCCTGCCACGAGCACACGACAAGACCAGCCGCAGCAGACAACCCACCAGGCCATAAGAAGATCAGCACCCGAAGATTGACAGACCGTGGGTGAACCAGTAGCCTGAGCCGACACGAAAACATATGGCGGTCTCCATGAATGATTCATCACTGATCGAATACATCAGACAATCGGTCCCAGCCTTATCGCCCTCTACCGATTCGGGTCACAAGCGAAAGGCACTGCCCGCAGAGACAGCGATGTGGATCTTGCCGTGCTCGCACGCGATCCGATTCCTAACCTACGCCGGTTTGAGCTAACCCAAGAGTTGGCGGTGCAATTGCACCGCGATGTCGATCTCGTCGATCTGCGAAACGCATCGACCGTCATGCGAATGCAAGTCCTGTCTACGGGGATGTGCCTGGATACTCAAGACGAATCAGCTCGCCGGGAGTTCGAAATGTATGCGTATTCGGACTATGCCAGGCTCAACGAGGAACGGCGCGAGATACTGAAAAGGATCAGCACGAGTGGGTTGGTGTATGGCTGACGACGTCATCCTGAACAAAGCGACGAGCATCGAGCGGTGCCTTCGGAGGATTCTCGAAGAGTATGCCGGGGACGACAAGAATCTCTTTACAAATCAGACCAAACAAGACGCGATCGTTCTCAATTTGCAACGAGCCTGCGAAACGGCAATTGACCTAGCCATGTATGTGGTCAACCAACGGCACCTTGGAATCCCGCAGGAGAGTCGCGATGCATTTACGCTATTGCAAACCGCCGGCATCCTACTGCCCGATCTCGCCACACGAATACAGAAGATGGTCGGGTTCCGCAACGTGGCCGTGCATGAATACACCCGCCTGAATCTCGATGTAGTCCGGGCCATTATCACGAAACAATTGGACGATTTCCGAACATTCTCCTCGACCATCGTCAAAGCGTTTCCCTAATCAGTCTCGAACAGACCCTATCATACCATTTCGCAAATCAGTCCCCAATCCAACCCCCAGATCTCTTGTCGAATTAGGTGTATTGACGCAATCCTTGCTAAGAAGTAGCTTGTCTTCACTGCAGGAGGATCTCTGGCTATGCCGAAACTGCCGGCTCTAGATTTGAAGACGGGCGCGAACCACTCTCCGCATGTCGTGATCCTTGGAGCCGGTGCAAGCCGTGCTGCAACACCGACAGGCGATGCGAATGGGAAGCTGCTGCCTGTCATGGCAGATTTTGTTAAGACCCTAGGGCTTGCACAAATTCTAAATCGTGCAAACGTGGACTGGATAAAGCGAAACTTCGAGGACGTATATGACGATCTCTACAAGCGTGATCCTAACGCTCCTGAGGTCAATAAAATTGATCGCCACATTCGATCTTACTTTCGTAGTCTCGTGTTGCCAAATTGTCTCACCGTTTACGACTCTTTGTTGTTGTCATTGAGGGAGAAAGACCTTGTTGCCTCCTTCAATTGGGACCCACTACTTGCCCAAGCATATAATCGTCACGCTGGCATCCAGCGACACCTGCCTCGGCTGGTGTTCCTGCACGGAAATGTTGGGTTCGGATTCTGTCTGAAGTGTCGACGGAAGGGGCCCCTCAGTATCTTGTGCGAGAACTGCAAAGGGAAACTCACACCTCCCCCCTTGCTTTACCCTGTACATGACAAGAACTATACGAGGAATCCCTTTATCGCAGCCGAATGGGAAGAATTAGAGCATACACTTTCTCATGCATATTTTTTGACCATCTTTGGCTACAGCGCACCCAAAACTGATACGGCTGCAATCAAGATGATGCAGGCCGCCTGGTCAAAAAACGAGACTCAAGAACTTGCTCAGATAGAGATTATCGATATCCGTCCAGAGAAAGAGTTAGTTTCTACATGGAAGCCGTTTATTCTCCGCGAACACTACGGAGTTGCTACGGATCTTTATCAAAGTTATCTGGCTCAGTATCCGCGCCGAAGCTGTGAGGCTTTAGCATGGGCAACACTTCAGCAGACCCCATGGCAGTACAATCGTATGCCTTCATTTCGAAGTCCAAGCGAGATTCGATCTTGGATAGCGCCTCTGGTCGAAGAAGAGGCCCACCTAGATCAAGGAGGGCATTTTTCCCGTGAACCCTGCCCGACACCGTCATAGGAAAACCTCTCTTGCGTAATTCGATGAGCCAGGAACAACAGAAAGAGGCTCGGGTCAGACGGGTGGGACCAAGTGCGCGTGCTGTCTTGACCACTCTGAGCGTCGCCTTTCTCTCAGTCAGCACTTCCATAGTTGTGTGCATTGCGGAAGCCCCAGCAGGTGAGAGCCCAAGAGCGCTGCACGAGCTTTTCAAAGAAATTGAGGCCCCCAGAGATACTCCCTCAATCCAAGTAAAGACGATTGTTACCGAAGCGACTTACAACATGGGGGATGATGACACTCCGCTGATAGCGGAAGCTCGTGCGCTGGCTCAAGCCAAGCGGGCGTCTACGTTCAGAGCTATACAAGAGTGCGAGACACCGACCTCACTACTGATGAAATAGAAGCAGTCACGGCAGGATTCATGGAGGTGGAGGTTCTCGAAAAGAAGCGGACCATCGTGCGTGAGGGCGTTCAGGTCTATGTGAAGACACGATGCACTATACGACTGGACAGAGCGGATACGCTCTTGCGTCGGCTAGCGGAGACAAGCAGTATTCAACGCAATGTTCTTGCCGAAAGCCAGCAACGCCTCCAACAGGACCACACCCGACTTGCCCAGGAGGTAGAGAATTTGAAGGGTCAACTCGCCCGCAGCTCGGCAGGAGCAAAAGACCAGCTGGCATTAGACATTGCCGTCCACCAGCGGCGTTTGGAAGCGCGAGAACTGAGGGAGAAAGTTTCTCAGGCAAAATGGGATTTGGACCCTGACGTTCGCGTAGAGCTTCTTTCTGCAGCCATCGCTCTTGACCCCCTCTACGGTGAGGCTTGGTATGACCGAGGGGTAGAGTATTGGGCATTCGAACGTTACAAGCTTGCTGTGCGGGATTTGAGTGAAGCGCTGCGGCTGGACGGGACATTTCCGAGCGACCCACGCTATCTGCGCGGCAAAGCATTCGTCAAGACCGGGCAACATAGGGAAGCCATCGAGGACCTCACGTTGTGCTTACGGCTCTGCAAGGATTTGTCGGTTGCCGTCAAAATCAATGTCTACGACAACCTTGGCATGGCCCATTTTAATCTCAGGAAATTCGATCAGGCTATTTTGTATTACACCGAGATCATTGACCGATTGTTTCCCCTATATTGCCTCGCTCCTTGCCGGCGGCCATACAGCGCTGACTCATACTACCGAGACCGAGGCTTCGCCTATTTGATGTCAAACAAACTGCCTCTGGCGATCAGAGATTTTACAGAGGCAATGCAGCGGGCCCGTACGGCTCCTAGCTCAATTGATCAAGATGTTGAGACATCTAGCCTCCTTTTCCGCGTACTTACTTATGCACGTGTCGATAAGAGACACGAGGCCATCGCCGATCTCAATACCATGAAAGAGTTGTGTCAATCGCTGGAGCATAGACGGCGCGATGAGTCGGAGCTTCTTGACGACATATGCACACTACCTCCGTCAAAATTCTCAGATTTTGTTACTGCCGCAAGAACCGAACAGGGATTGGAGAAATTTATTGCCGACCTGAAGAAGTACCAGAGATAAGTAGAGATGCACGCTGATCACGAATTTTTGAGGACAGATCTTGCGAGCATACATTTCCCCAACGACCTGCTGAAACACGAAGGGCAGGATCCTTTTCAGAAACCTGCCCCTTTAGACCAACATGTTTTGACGGTCCTCTTTGCCTTATAACATCCCCTTCGTCGAGAGCACCTTCCCGGCTAACCGCTCTTCCAGCATCGTCGCCTGATCGAGGGCTTTGGCCAGCGCCTTGAAAATGGCTTCCATGATGTGGTGCGGGTTGCGGCCATACATGAGGTTCACGTGCAGGTTGAGTCCACCGTGGGTGACGAAGGCCTGGAAGAAGTCTTCGAACAGACCAAGGTCGAAGGCTTTGATCTTCCGATCCGGCAGATTCACGTTATAGACGAGGTAGGGCCGACCACTGAGATCCACGGTGACTTGCGCCAGCGTTTCATCGAGCGGAGCTGAGGCAAACCCGAACCGCTTGATTCCAGCCTTTTCGCCCAACGCTTGGTGCAGGGCCTTGCCCATGACGATGCCGACGTCCTCCACCGTATGATGCTCGTCGATATCGATATCGCCCTTGGCCTGGACCGTCAGGTCGAAGAAGCCGTGCTTGGACAGCAATTCCAGCATATGGTCGAAAAAGCGAATGCCGGTGTCGATCTTTCCACGCCCGCTGCCGTCCAACGCCCAATCGACCGAGATATCTGTTTCTTTGGTTGCACGATGAATCGATGCCTGCCTGGGTGCCGATCCGTTTTTCTTCATGAAAACCTGCTTTGGGCTGATTTCGCGTGGGCGTCGAACCCTTCGATATGGGCTAACCGAACGAGATGATCTTTCACCTTGCTCAGCTCCTCTTTCGTATAGTGGACGATATTGCTCACTTTGAGATACTCGTGGACGGAGAGTGCCGAAAAGAAGCGCGCCGTCCCGCCGGTCGGCAAGACGTGATTCGGGCCGGCGACATAATCCGCAACCGATGGGGGGGTGTACCGGCCCAAGAACAGCGCCCCCGCGTGCCGGATTTTTTCTAGATAGTCGAACGGCTCATCGACCGAGAGCGTCAAATGTTCCGGAGCAATCTCGTTGGCCACATCGATAGCCTCGTCCATCGTGGCGACCACGAAAGCCACTGAATGGCGCGCAATAGACTTCGCCGCGATCTTTTCCCGTTTCAGCCCCTTCAATTGGCTATCGATGAGCTGCACCACGTTTTTTGCCAACTGAGCCGATGTGGTGACGAGATAGACCTGCGCATCTTCGTCATGCTCCGCTTCACAGAGCAAATCGGCTGCGACGTGCGCCGGTTTGGCGTCACCATCTGCAACGACGAGCAGCTCACTTGGGCCTGCCACCATGTCGATCCCAACCGTGCCGTAGAGGAGCCGCTTGGCCGTCGCCACATAAATATTACCGGGACCCACGATTTTGTCGACGCGCTGGATTGTCTTGGTTCCATAGGCCATCGCTCCAATCGCTTGCACACCCCCGACACGATAGATCTCCGTCACACCGGCGATGTCGGCTGCAACCAGCAAATAGGGATTGATCGGGGCTTTTTGTGGCGGCGTACACATCACGACACGTGAGACGCCTGCAACCTTGGCCGGAATCGCGCACATCAAGACCGATGAAGGATAGACGGCCTTGCCCCCCGGCACGTACACCCCGACTGCATCGACGGGCGTGACCACCTGCCCCAGCGTCGCCCCGTTGTCCTGATACATCCAAGTCTTGATGCGCTGGCGTTCGTGGAACGACGTGATCCTCTGCGCCGCAAACCGGAGTGCGTCGCCCTCGTCTTTCCGAATGTGGAAGTAGGCCTCTTTGATCTCTTCGGGGGTGACGCGCAGCTCCGCCTCCTTCATGGAGACGCGGTCAAACTGTTTCGTGTAACGGAGCATCGCCCTATCGCCGCCCCGCTCAACAGCTTGCAAGATTGACTTGACCGTCTTTTCGACGGCAGCCCCCTGCACACGGGCACGCGATGCCACTTTCTTGAGGGCGGGGAGAAAGGCTCGCTCGGTGGAGGCTACAATCTTCATGCGCGTATGCGTCTGACCGTTCGACGTGCCCCACGCGAAGCTTTGCGCGGAGCGGCTGTTCGAGACGCTGTTGATATATCGCTGATAGCCCGGAGATTTTTAATTAACTCTGTGACCACCGCATGCTTCAGCTTCAGGCTCGCCCGATTGACAATCAGCCGAGCCGTGGACTGTGCAATGCACTCCACTTCGACAAGGTCATGGGCCTTCAGCGTGTTACCTGTCTCGACCAGATCGACGATACGATCAGCCAGACCGACCAACGGCGCCAATTCAATCGAGCCGTACAACTTGACGATTTCGACCGATACGCCGCGCTGATTGAAATATCGCTCGGTAATCTTCGGATACTTGGTCGCGACCCGAATTTTCGAGGACAGGCGATCGCGTGAGGCCTGTCCTTTGAGCGCAGCAACGACGATTCTACACGCTCCGAACCCTAAATCCAATGGCACATACACATCGCTGTCCTGCTCCATCAAGACGTCTTTCCCGACAATCCCAACATCCGCTGCACCATATTCGACATAGGTCGGCACATCGGTGGGTCGCACGACCAGAAACGTCATGCCGATCTCCGGGCATGGAAACACCAGCCGACGGCTTTCGGTAGAGAGGCTGCCCAAGGCATAGCCTGCCCGGCGAAAGACGTCCAGCGTGAGATCCAGCATTTTCCCCTTCGACAAAGCAATCGTCAGCATGATGTCAGTGAATCTCGGCCGGAGCCGTGCCTTCTTTATGACGGGTGATCGTCGCACCCAACCCGCGCAGCTTCTCTTCCATCCGTTCATAGCCACGATCCAGATGGTAGACCCGGAGAATCTCTGTCGTGCCTTCCGCCGCAAGACCAGCCAAGACCAACCCCGCACTCGCACGAAGATCGGACGCCATCACCGGAGCTCCAGCCAGCCTGCTCGGTCCGGCCACCACCGCCCGATTGCCTTCGACCTTGATATCGGCCCCCATCCGTCGCAACTCCTCAACATGCATGAAACGGCTTTCAAACACCGTCTCTGTAATCACACTCGTCCCTTCGGCAGATGTCATCAAGGCTACCATCTGGGCCTGCATGTCGGTGGGGAATCCGGGATAGGGCAATGTCCGAATATCGATGCCTTTGAGCGGTGATCCCGCGTTCAGATGGATCTGCTCCTTGTCCACCTGTATCTCGACACCGGCTTCACGCAGCTTCATCAGCAAGGCATCCATGTGATTCGGACGGCATCGATTGAGCGTTACCGCTCCCCGCGTAATGGCCCCGGCCACGAGATAGGTGCCGGCTTCGATACGATCGGGAATGACGTCATGATCACTCCCGTGCAACTCACGGACACCTTCGACCGTGATGACATCCGACCCGGCACCGTCGATGCGCGCCCCTCGCTTCATCAGAAAATTCGCGAGGTCCACAATCTCCGGTTCCTTCGCGGCATTTTCAATGACCGTAGTTCCCTGGGCGAGCGATGCGGCCATCATCAAATTTTCCGTTCCCGTGACCGTCGGCGTATCGCAATAGATTTGAGCACCAATCAACCGCTTCGCTTTGGCCCGAATATACCCGTGTTCCATCGACACGTCCGCACCCATTTTCGCCAACCCAGCAAGATGAAGATTGACGGGCCGTGACCCAATGGCGCAACCACCTGGCATCGACACCGTGGCTTCTCCCCATCGCGCCAATAACGGTCCTAACACGAGCACGGAGGCCCGCATGGTCTTAACCAGATCGTAGGGGGCCTGGGTTGATGTAATCACGGCAGCATTAATAACCGCGCGATTCCCCTCATAATGAACCTTCGCACCTAAGATGCCCAACAGCTTGCCCATGGTGACGACATCCACCACGCGAGGCACATTCGTAATCACGCATTCCCCACCGCCGAGTATGGTGGACGCTAAGATCGGCAACGCGGCATTCTTCGCCCCGCCGATCTGGACTTCTCCTCGAAGCGGCTTCCCACCGGTGATGACTGTACGATCCATCGTCTCCCTCTACCCGCCTGCTCGCTCGACAATGACCACACGCTCAAGCCCTGCTTCGTCATAGACCAGCCGGTGGAATCTGTACCCTGATATCTGCTCAACGATCTGGCGTATCGCGCGCGCCTGACCGGTGCCGATCTCCAGGATCAATGCACCGCCGGGAGAGAGGTACCGACTAGCCTCTTGCAGCAGCCGTTCGTGCAACTCCGTCCCCTTGGGCCCTGCTACCAACGCGCCACGGGGTTCAAACAGCCTCACTTCTGGCTGGAGAGTCGCCCAATCAGCCTCCGCAATATAGGGAGGATTCGAGACGATGACATCAACCTGCCCCTCTAACCTCTGCCCTGCCAATGCTCCCAGCAAGTTGCCTTCCAGCCATATCATGCGCTCTCCTACCGAATGGCGGGCCGCGTTCTGCCTCGCAACATCGAGAGAGCGACTCGATAGATCGGTGGCAATCAGTCGGGCGCGAGGCCTCTGCCGTGCAATCGCTACAGCAATGCACCCGGACCCCGTACAGACATCGACGATAGTGGCCGGTTGCTCGGAAGAAATCCGTTGTGCGACATACTCCACCAACAGCTCGGTCTCCGGCCTCGGAATAAGCACCGCCGGATTGACATGAAACTCCAGCCCGCAAAATTCTTGCGTCCCTAAAATGTACTGCAAGGGCTCTCGACCGACCCGCCGTTGGATCAATCCCTTTACATCCGCCAGTTCAGTAGAAGCCAGCAATCGGTCTCGATCGATCACCACATGATGCGCGGGAAGCCGGAGCACATGCTGCACAATCCACAAGGCCTCCTGCTCCGCGCTCTCAATGCCGGCCTGACCCAGTACACGTCGTGATTCGGCAATCGCCTGGCCGAGCGTGGCCTGACCTGCCGACTGCGGGATAGGAGCGACTGCATCCATCTTATGCAGCTCCCACTTCCTGCTGCCGCTGCGCCTTCAGTGCTTGAACGAATTCGTCGAGGTCGCCTTCGAGCACCTGTTCTAACTTATGCAAGGTTATCCCCACACGATGGTCGGTCACCCGGTTCTGCGGGAAGTTATAGGTGCGGATCTTCTCACTCCGCTCTCCCGTGCCCACCTGAGCCTTGCGGTTCTGCGCGGTTTCCGCGTCTTGCCTCTCCCGCTCCGCCTCGACAATTCTGGCCCGCAAGGTCCGCATCGCCTTGGTGCGGTTCTTCAGTTGCGACCGTTCGTCCTGACAACTTACCACCACACCGGTCGGAATATGGGTGATCCTCACGGCCGACTTTGTCGTGTTGACACTCTGGCCGCCGGCACCGGATGAACAGAAAGTGTCGATTCGAAGATCCATGGGATCGATCTGAACATCGACCTCGTCCACTTCTGGCATCACCGCGACAGTCACGGTCGACGTGTGAATCCGACCACTGGCCTCAGTGACGGGAACACGCTGTACCCGGTGGACCCCAGCTTCGAACTTGAAATGACTGTACGCACCCTTGCCTTCGATGAGGGCAACAACCCCCTTGTAGCCTCCACCCGTAGTTTCTGTGGCTTCGACCATATCAACCTTGAAACCTTTGATCTCCGCGTACTTGCTGTACATGCGGAACAACTCGCCAGCGAAGAGTGCCGCCTCGTCACCGCCGGTCCCGGCACGAATTTCGAAAAGCAGATTTTTCCCGTCTCGCGGATCTTTGGGAATGAGAAACTCTTGGGCCTGCCGCTCGATCTCTGCTTGCTGGCGTTCGAGTTGGGCGCTTTCTTCCATCGCCATCTTATGCATTTCGGTCCCGGCCGTGGGGTCTGCAAGGATTTGAACCGCTTCGTCCAACTGCCTGACGTTGTCTCGATACGAGGCGAGAAGCTTGGCCGCCGGCTCGATATCCGTCCGCTCCTTATTGACTTTGTGTAGCTGCGAGGGCTGACTCATCATGGACGGATCCATGAGCTGATTCGTCAACTCATCGTATCGAGTCGCTAGCACTTCCCACTTTTTCAGCAGCACGGCTTCCATAGCCCCGTTTCCTTCGAATGCGCGTCAACCTTCCGCACACAAACAAAGAGACCCTGCCCCTCAGCGAAGCAGGGTCCCTCATATGATCTCTTCTCGAGCTACTTGTCTTTCTTCGCGTACTTCTTCTTGAACCGTTCAACGCGCCCTTCGGTGTCGATAATCTTCTGCGTCCCCGTGAAAAACGGATGACAGTTCGAACAGATATCGACATTGATGTCGCCGCCCGTCGATCTGGTCTTATATTTATTGCCACAGGCGCAGTGCACTGCGACTTCCCGATACACGGGATGGATACCCTTCTTCATAATTTACACTCCCCCGCCATCACAGTCATCAGCCTTCGCCTATTCGAAGGCCCGCCACTTTACCCTGTCTCAATGACCGGATACAAGCTGGATATTATCGATTCATCGACTGCAGAAATTCCTGATTGGTCTTGGTCCCATGGAGCTTGTCCATGAGAAACTCCATGGCTTCCATCGTCCCGAGTGGACTCAACACCTTGCGCAAAATCCACATTTTATTGAGGCGATCCTTGTCCACCAACAATTCTTCTTTTCTCGTCCCGGACTGGCTGATATCGATGGCGGGGAAGAGCCGCTTATCGGCCAGACGGCGATCAAGATGCACTTCCATGTTGCCGGTCCCTTTGAACTCTTCAAAGATCACGTCATCCATCCGGCTGCCGGTGTCGACAAGTGCGGTCGCCATAATGGTAAGACTCCCGCCGTTTTCAATGTTGCGGGCCGCCCCAAAGAACCGCTTCGGACGCTGGAGTGCATTCGAGTCTAGTCCTCCCGACAACACCTTGCCGCTCGGCGGGGCAATCGTATTGTAGGCGCGCGCCAGACGGGTGACGCTGTCTAGCAGGACCACGACATCCTTCTTATGTTCGACCAACCGCTTTGCCTTTTCGAGCACCATTTCAGCCACTTGAGCATGGCGTTGGGCCGGCTCGTCGAATGTGGAGCTAATGACTTCGGCTTTCACTTGCCGCTGCCAATCGGTGACTTCTTCCGGTCGCTCGTCTATGAGCAACACAATCAAGGTCACCTCTTTGTGGTTTTTTAGAATGGCCCGGGCAATGGCCTGCAGCAACATCGTTTTCCCGGTTCGGGGAGCTGCGACGATCAACCCACGCTGGCCTTTACCGATCGGAGTTGTAAGATCCATCACGCGCGTGCAATATTCTTCACGGTCGAACTCAAGAACGAGACGCTCTTCCGGATAGAGTGGCGTCAGGTTGTCGAAGAGAATCTTATCGCGCGACACTTCAGGATCTTCGTAATTGACCTTCTCAACCTTGAGCAGCGCGAAATACCGTTCACTTTCCTTTGGCGGCCGGATCTGACCGGACACAATGTCGCCAGTTCGTAAATTAAAACGCCGAATTTGGGAAGGCGAGATATAGATGTCGTCGGGACCGGGAAGATAGTTCGAATCGGGAGCGCGTAGAAATCCGAACCCATCAGGGAGCGTTTCGAGTACACCTTCGCCGAAGACCACGCCGTTGTTCGCAGTCTGCGCCTGCAAAATCGCAAAAATTAATTCCTGCTTTCGCAGCGTAGGGGCGCCATCGATCTTCAGATCGCGCGCCACCTCATTAAGATCGGCGATGGACTTCTGCTTGAGCTCCGCCAGATGCATAACCTCCCCCTTCGTTTGTGCCATGAATATCCTCTCAAGCCCCAAGCTGCATCGTTATCTGCAGCGATCGCACAGGTTGAACCATGGGAAATTGTCTGCGAACTAAATGATAGCGCAATGGTAATGCGTTGATGATTGTGTCGTGTCTATCGACTATAAAGAGGGTGACCCGTGAGGGACTGACCTATTATCGTACGTCGCTACCAGGGCTCGACTCTGTCTCATGGTTGCAGATGATTGTTGCAGGCTGGAACTCGTGCCTCGTTGACTTGCTTCTATTCTCTACGCAATTACGGCTTGTATCGAGATGTGCCCCGGAAGTCTTGTGTGTGGAGATAGCCTTGAATCGAGCTGAGATTGTGGCCAAATAATACCGTGCGTGTGGCTCCTTGTCAACAGGGATATCTTTTTTTTCATACCACCACCTCTTCACGCTGAACTCGTCCAACCCAATGAACCTCTTCCTATTTCACCATAGAGACACTAACTTTCTCTGCAGCTTGCTGGTTGCAGCACAAAAGAGTGGTGTGATAAAGGAGAGAACCAGTGGGAACACACCATGGCGCATGACGACGAATACGGACAACACGAGCGAATGTTCACGCTATCCGAGGCTAATCGCCTCATCCCCCAGCTCAATTCTAAGCTGACTTCTATTCAACAAGCTAAAGCCGTCTTGTCCCGGACGAAAGAAGATATCAAGAAAGCCAGTGCCCAGGCCCAATATGGTGGGGGAAGTACCGTTGGGCACCTCTATATTGTAGGCCTGCAACAAGTCAGCGCGAATCTTCAAGCGATTCAGGAACTCGGTATCCTGGTCAAAGACCTGGATACCGGCCTCTGTGACTTCCCTCATTTTCGTGACGGTCGAGTCGTCTATCTATGCTGGAAACTTGGGGAACAAGAAGTTCGCTGGTGGCATGAAACTACTACTGGCTATAAAGATCGGTGTCCGCTAGAAGGCCTAGCCTGAAACAGAATCCTCACCCTCAATTTCCGAACATACTTTATGAAATTTGCCATTTTCGGATTCGATGGTCCCGACGGAGAAGCCAAGCGGAAAATTTATCGCCCCGCGCATCTCGCCAAAATGGAACCCCTTGATGCACAAGGCCGCGTCGTGCTGGCCGGTCCGCTCACGGATAAAGCAGGGAGTCTTATCGTCATCGAAGCAGACTCATTGGAAGAGGCGCAACAGTTTGCCCATGAAGACCCCTATACCGTCCACGGTGTCTTCGAACGGGTTGAGGTCCACCCCTTTACTCAAATCTTCCCTAAAGAACAATAGTCAAAACCTATCGCTCGTCCTTTAACTCCTACCCCCTTTGCCCAATCCAGTTGCATCGCTCCTAACGCCATTGTGCGGTAGGGTATAGTTATCTAATGGGGCGATATCGGCGTTTACTCTACCACTTCCTTTTCACCCTCCTTTTACTATGGGAACCCCCTGCGTTCAGCGCCTCCACGAAAACCGTCATTGCTGACGGCCACTATGTCATGGCGGATGGCGACACATTAGCCAACGCAGAGGAAAAAGTCCTCCAACGAGCCCAACGCAACGCGGTGGAAGAAGCGGGTCTCTATCTCGAATCGACATTCCACGATGTCGAAAAAGAGCTGGGCGGGAAAAGTACGCAAACCAGTTCGCTGGAAATTAGAACGATTGCCGCTGCGGTCACCGAAACAGAAATCCTGGAATCCAAGCGCTCCTTCGAGCTGGGCCGGCCCATCTTCTTCGTGCGCATTCGTGCCACAGTTGATATGGGCAGTTTGGCGGAAGCCATCCGCCGATTTCAATCCAATCAGCAGCTTACACAACACTTTCATCGGCTTCAGCAGGAAAACCACCATTTACGGGCGCAGATCCAAGAGCTTCAACAGCAGCCGATCGGCGTCCGAATGTTGGCAATCGATCCGAATGGAAAACCCGCCTCATATCAACAGGCACGCACTATACTTGAGACTGCTCTCCGTACATCGAACCTGCGGGACAAGATCCAGCTCAGCACCGATGCCGCCACCCTTGATGATCACTATGCCGATCCGTTGATTGTGCGTGGACAGACCTACCTCCAACTCGTCTCGCTGGCGTTTTCCCAACGGGGTCAGACCTCAGACTATGCGGACTATCTGGACAAGGCGAAAATAGACTTCGATCGTGCGATCGCACTCGATGCCAAGAACGTATGGGCATGGGTCGGGAAAGGAAATGTGTTCACATGGTTGAAACAATTGGATAAAGCTGCCGAGGCATACGAGCAAGCCCTCTCGCTTGATCCATTTGCCGATATCGCACGCCAGCCGCTCATAGGCATATACACGACGCAAGCTCGCCGTCAGGCTGACGCTAAATCTTGGCGTCAGGCGCTAGCCACGCTGAAGAAACTCCTCAACCCTCAAACACCTGAAAGTTGGATCCCCGATCAAATAGAGGCCTATATACTACGGAGCGAAATTTACCTTAAATTAAATCAACCGGAACAAGCGATTGAAGATTTATCCACTGTGATTAGGGTCGACCCTACTAATACTGCCGCGCTAGTGACCAGAGCGAAACTTTACAAGGCACGGTTGCAAGGTTGGCTCGCCAAAGAAGACTTTGACCGAGCCTGCGTCATCGGATCCGTTCAGGCTTGTGAGCAATTGCCGTAATACTGCGCAGCTGGTCGATTTCGCGGGACCGTCACACACACAATTGACCCCGCTCTATACAGCCCAACTCTTACTGATTGATTTGACAGACCAGATGGGCCGCCCCTATAATGTGAGCGATTAAAATGTGCGCTAAATGCGCTGTATTTTGCGCCCCTTGATAAAGCCAGAATCTGAGGACAAAAGGCCTAAGCCTCCGCCGTTCAATGGCCCCAAATTTCTTGGCAGTGGGTCTTCTGCAAGGTTGCAGGGGACACAGAAAAAGCTTAGAGTAGTCCAGGCTGACATTGCCTGAGAACATGTGTTTTTCGTTCATTAACCCCTTGCCGGAGAGTATGCTGCAATGACTCAGTATCGTGTCCTTCCAGGCCCAGAACATTTCCTTCCCCCATCAGCTGCCAGTATGGGCATTCGTTTACCAAACCCCGGGGAGGCTCATATCAACGGTGTGATCGTCCCCGAGGAAAAAGCCTACGAAGAAGCAGCGAAGCAATTTCTTATGGCCAAAGTGCCAACACTCTTTCCCGGCCCCTTAGTCCTCTGGGCATGGAATGAGAAAGCGGCCAAGAAGGCCACGGCCATCCGCCACTTGTACAACACGCTCAAGGAATGCGTGCAGCCTGGGCAAACCCCCATGTTGATTCCGATGCCTGACTATCGCCCCAAATATCCGAAGATCAATCCTGAAGTCGAAATCAACCCCAATCACCCGAATCTGACTATCTGGCACAATAAAATCGACTGCTGTATGTTCATCGGAGTTCACTGCCATCAAGCCAATTTGTCGCTCAAAATCATTCGGGGCGGTACATCCTGTTACACCATTGCCATGTGTGCTCAAGCCGGTCATGAAGATGCGATGCTGTCCTTCCGCGACGCGTCCGTTGAAAAGATTATGCGGCTGGCTGATGCTGTGAAAAGATTAAAAGGGACGGTTCAACCACGGCTGACATCAGCCAAGAGCGGAGCCTCAAACTAAGCGACAGGGTTTGGGGTTCTGAAGACAGTGAAAGGAGCGACATCATGGCAGACTCACACTCCGTCATCGGCACAAAAAATAAAAAAGGGCAGACCTTTACCGACACCTGGACGATGATGAACGACGCACCACGTACACCGTCATTCTATACGGGCAGCGAGGTCATCAAGGAAGCGCTCCGGCGGGCCAGCTGCGACGTGATGATCGCCTATCCGATTACTCCGCAGAGCGAAGCGGCTGCTTTGATCGGCGAACTCTTTGCCGAGGGTTACATCGGCGATTACTTCCGCGGCGAGAGCGAATTCGCTGTCATGTCACAATGTGCAGGAGCGGCCTTCGGTGGAGCGCGCGTGTTTACAACGACCGCGGGACCAGGCACGATGCGCGCAATGGAGAACTTCCCAATGTGGTCAGGCGCACGGTTGCCGATTCAGATGATCGTCACCTGTCGTGGCATCAACTCTCCCCTATCAATTCAGCCAGACACGCTAGAGATTGCCTATCTTCTGAATACCGGCATGCTCGTCTGGCACGCAGAAACTGCACAAGACTTCTTCGATTGGATCCTCAAAGGCTATATGGTGTCGGAAGAGCCTGACGTGCACCTCCCTTTAGCGTTGTGTTGCGACGGATTTTTCGTGACGCACACCAAGGACGTCGTCAATCTCACCCCAGCCGACATGTGCCTTCCACCTTATGACCCCTACCGCTCCCCCGTGCCCTGCATGGACATGGAATGTCCGCCGGTTCGGATGATGCGCGATCCGTTTGTCATGAAGAGCAATTACATCAGCTATGCCACCCATGCTTCCTGGCAGCAAGAAGTCTGGGCAGCAGTGGAGCGGTCCCGCAAGCACACAATCAAGTGGATAAACGGGTTGATCGAGACGGAAAATACCGATGCCGAGGTCATTATCGTCTCCTCTGGTACGGCAGTATCGCAAGGCCGTGAAGCCATTCGACTCCTTGAGGACGAAGGCATCCGTTGCGGTCTGGTAAAAATCAAGTCCTTGCGACCTTGGCCGGGCGAGGAAATCCGTGAAGCCACAAAAAATGCTAAGCACATCATCGTCCCGGAATTTAATGTGACCGGGTGGTTGGCAAAGGAAATTAAGGCTACCATCCCGAACAGTGACCGTGTAAACGCCGGTCCACGTGTCTGCGGAGGCATGACGATGCCACCGGAAATTATTGTCTCAGAAATCAAGAACCTGCTCGGCATGCGTACCATGTCGTTGGCCGGTCGAGGCAGTTGATCGTATCTATACAGCAAAAACAACCGACCTGAAGCTAAATAAGACATACGCACCGAGGAGGCCAACATGAGCAAAGAACGTATCAAGATTTCGGATGACCTATACGACATTATGCCATCCGACTATCAAGACCTGGTCAAAAGCGCAACCTACGGCAAAGAAGACCGAGGCTGGAAAGATATCGGCAACAGCAAGGAACTGATAGAGCAGCACTCCCTCTGTGCAGGCTGCCCCGAGTCCATGGCCTTCCGATATATCCTCGCCTCATTGCCGAACCCCGAAGACACAGTCATGGTTGGCTCCACCGGCTGTACCAGCCTGGTGTTCCCCATGGTGGCCGTACATAACATTCACTCTCTCTTCGGCAACCAAAACGCGATCGCCTCCGGCTTGAAGCGCGCCTTAAGCGTTCGCTTTCCTGGACGGACGAAAGATGTGGTCGTGCTTGCCGGTGACGGTGCCACCGTCGATATCGGCCTCGATATGACACTACAAGCTTGGTTTCGCCAGGAAAAATTCACCACGATTTGCTTCGATAACGAGCTGTACGCCAATACCGGAGGCCAGGAAAGTGGTCTCATGCAAAAAGGATTTGTCGCCAAGATGGCGCCGGTCGGAAAACTCTTCGACAAGGTCCGTCTGCCTGAAATCGCACGCGAGTCAGGCTGCCATTATGTGGTTCAATGCACCGTCAGCAAGCCATCCCTTGTGGAAAAGGTAGTCCGAAACGCCGTCATGATCTCGCGAGAAATCGGCCCGACGTATCTCCAGCTTTATACGCCATGCATTCTCGAAATCGGGAAGAACAGTATGGAGGGGCTCCAGGAAATGCGGGATTCTGAAAAACCGACCGAGCGGTTCGCCTACAAAGAGTATATGAGCGAACCAGCCAAGCAACTCCTGGCAGAGATAGCCGCCAAAGACAAGGAAAAGAAGGCCGCTGCAAAACAGCTTGCCTCTCAGGGGGCCTAATCCGATTCTGGAGGAGAGACGATTATGATCAAGAAAAGACTGAACATCCGGATGTCGGGATTAGGAGGGCAGGGCGCTGTCACTGCTGCGCATGTTCTGGCCATGGCTGCCAACCGCGACGGCAAATTTTCGATCTCCAATCCCTTCTTCGGCGCCGAGAAACGCATGGCGCCGGCGGAGAGCTATTGCCGAATCGGCATCGAACGAATCTACGACCGTGGGGAATTAGTATTTCCCGACGTCATTCAGGTCTTTCATCCCCAGGTCATCACTATGGGGAAGAGCTATACCATGCCCTTCTATTCCGGCGTGAAAGAAGGCGGCCTCGTCGTTATCAACTCCGACCAGGAGCTTCTGTCGGCCGATGATATTGAGCGGCTCAAGGATCTGAACGTAAAAGTATTTTACATTGCAGGAACCGAACTCGCAATCGAGGTGGCCGGCACCGAGTTATCGACGAATATGTCGATGATCGGATCGGTCGCAGGCATTACCAAGTGCGTCTCAATGGAATCTCTGGATGGTGCCTTACAGGAACGGTTCGGGAAAAAGTTCGTCGCATCCGGTGGAACCGCCTCCTTGGATGAAGCGATTAAGAAAAAATTCGCCAAGAAGGAAATGTTACTGGCCAAGAACCTGGCAACAGTAAAGGCAGCCTACGACATCGCCAGCGCGTGGGCCGAGAAGAATCAGTATGAGCTGCGAGTCGGCAATCCTGCCGTGGCGGCTTAACGAGAGAGAAGGAACCAGCTCGCATGTATAACGTAGCGCAAGTCATCGACGAAAAATGCGTGGCCAAAAAGGGATGCCGACTGTGCATCATGTATTGTCCTGAGGCCAATTGCCTCGACCTCAATCCGACCAAAATGGTGGCCGAAGTGATCATCGACCGCTGTAAAGGCTGTGAACTCTGCGTGATCGTCTGCGACGCGGCCAAGCATTATGCCATCACCATGCAGGCCGTCAGTGCCACCGGACAGCTCATGTCCAATAAAGGTGAGTCCGCCGCGCTGGGGCAGGCCTACCAAGGGTAACCGTTTCGTATAGCGGGTTTCCCGCGCAAGACCCCATGGCGCCTGCGCTATGGGGTTTTTTGTTGGTTAGTCAGCATAGAATAACAAAAGCAACACCATGCAGGATGCTCAAAAAGTCCGTTCAGCAAAGCCGCAGTGAGTGAAGACTGGAGGCGTACCCTCTGGGGTACGTTGAGGATCTGAACGATGCGAGAACGAAGCTGGCGGGCATTTTCAGCATCCTGCCAGGAGGAGATAGATGGAAACTGAAGACAATGTCATAGGTGAACTCCTTCAAGAGATTTCTGGCCTGATCCATCAATACCCGAAAGCACTCGAACGCCGCGCAGCTGAAATTCATGCCAGTGGGAAAGACCCGGATTTGGCGCACACACTCGTCAAGGCAGCCGATACGATGCGCGATAGTGGTAATCTCTATCTGACCTGGGCCAAGCACTATGCATCCGTTGCGGCAGGTAATACAGACGCGACCTCTGATGAAGATGAAACACAAGATTTCGATGTATAACGGATTGGTCGCAAACAGGCGAGAATTGCCCTGATATAAAAAAATTCTCCCCCCAAGCAACATCTTTTGCTAGAATACGCAGCCCAAAGATAACCTGCCCCGTTCCCCGGTAGCTCAGTTGGTAGAGCAGCCGGCTGTTAACCGGCTGGTCGCAGGTTCGAGTCCTGCCCGGGGAGCCAATCCAGATGAAAAGGGGTGCTTCACTCTGTGAAGTACCCCTTTTGCTTTTTCTCACACCAAAAATCGTTGGACGTGAAAGGTGAAATGTTAAACGTAGGACCGCCCAATGTTCTTTCTTCGAAACCTTTCCAGTTTAACGATTCACGTTTCACAGTTCGGCAAAGGGCACTATTCCAGTCCATAAGGCACGGCAAGCCCGTACGCTGGTCCAAGTTGACAAGCGGTTCAAAGCACACGACAATCTTGCACCAATTGCAGTATCTCGGCATAGCATGCAAGTTGGCAAGCTCAATAGTTCGGCCAACATGATGGATAAACGAATACAGATATGGAACATACTTCACGACGGTGAAATCACCGCCATCTCAGGGGAAGATGGTAGGACACTCACCATGTTCGTGAGCATCCCCTATCTCAGGCGCAGGCTGGAACCTCTCGGTGACAGTTTTATCGTCACCTTGTCGGGCCTCACTCGGCTTGAGTTTCACAATTCTGACGGAACCACAACACCCCTCAGAGAAGAGATTGAACTCGGCACGCCAGAGATCCTCTCAACCGAATCAGAGTCAATGCCGATCAAGGTCGAAACGACAATGGGGCATCTGACTCTGGACTTCCAGAGCATCAGCTTTGCCTTGGACACCGGCCAAAGCATCAAGTACGAAGCAATCGAGAAGGTGTGTGAAGAGTATTGGGGTGAATGGAGGGTAAAGGCCGAACAAAGCGCTCCACCTAACTCGGCAGAGCCGGATCGGTAAGCTTTGTCATTAAGGGGCTGAACAGGATGTCTGGCTAGATTTGGCCTGCGTGTGTCGTCCTGAAAATAGCGGGGCAATACAACTCTCCACGGGCAAGCACGAATTGTATCTTGGGCTGCAATCAGTAGATCTTTCTCCTGCGCGCTATTCGAACCAGATAGCTTCAGTCTCAGATTCGTTAAGTTGGGTTAGCTGCCGTCTCAAGATATTCGAAACTTCGCTCGAAAGCCATTGTTGTTCTGATTGGAAAGACTCCCCTCCAGCATGTTGCTTCTGGGAATTCCTACTGCAGCTCCATAGAATTTTTCGGTATGATGGCTCCTATGTCATCAAACGGGCGAGAGTTTACACCAGCGGCCTTGTTCCGCAATCCACATTTCATGACTATTGTCCCCGGCTTTTGGCCTCGCGGAGGACTGCTTGCCGGAGTACCAGCCGAGTCACGTCTCTTCACTACCGAACCGCACACCCAGTTACTCGGATTCTGTCACTGGCAGCCGACCCGCACAGCCTGCCAAACCGTGATCATTGTGCACGGCCTGGAAGGATCCAGCGAGTCTCACTACATGCACGGCATCGCTGCGAAGGCCTATCGCGCAGGATTCAATGTCATCCGTATGAATCAACGAACGTGTGGTGGAACCGAGCATCTAACCCCAACACTCTATAACACCGGCTTGAGCCAGGACTATCGAGCGATCGTCAAAGAATTGGCACACGTGGATAGACTCACTCGCATCTGGCTTGTCGGCTATTCGATGGGAGGGAACCTCATCTTGAAGGCAGCGGGAGAAGTCGGCTCGTCAGAAGCCTCGTTGGAAGGAGCGATCGCGGTCTCCCCGAACATCGACCCTCCAAAATGCGTCGAGGCTCTTGAGCAGCCTCGGAATTGGATTTACCACAGACACTTTCTTGTGGAGCTCAAAGCACGACTCCGACGAAAAGCGGCGCTCATCCCAGGCAAGTGGGATATTAAGAATCTCGACAGTACGGTCACCATGAGCCAGTTCGACCACCGCTATACGGCCCCAGACGGAGGGTATGCCAGTGGAGCCGACTACTACAATCAGGCAGGCGCATGCCTTGTGCTCGACTCCATCGCCGTCCCCACGCTTATTATTACGGCACAAGACGATCCCTTCATCCCCTACTCCATGTTCACGGTGCCGGTGATTCAGCGAAACTCCAGGATTCAGGTAATTGCGCCCCGCCATGGAGGCCATTGCGGATTCTTGCAATGGGCACGCAACGGAGAAGATCATTTCTGGGCGGAGAATCGGATTATGGATTTCTTGCAGGAACGAAGGTGAGCAGAGAGACTCGTGAGACGTGAAAGGTTGAGTGTGAAATGTTTCGGAGAAAGGGCACTGGCAATCCTCCGTTTCACTTTTTACGTCTCACCTTTCACTATGCTTGAGAGCAAAGCGAGAACACCCTATGGGATGCAGCAAGCCAGCCGGTCAGACCGCTTGTAAATGGGTCCGAACTTCTTGCACGTAGGTTTTAAACGGATCCGGCATGGGAAAGGGCGCGTGCCCACGCAGTTGGAAGATCGACCAATTAATTACATACGAAGGAGAAAACCGCTCTTCCTGCTTGGGATCGTCAGATGCCTCAGGAGGTCCACATGCTAACAAATGGCGAACAAGTTCGCCTCGCCCAAATGCCCTGGTGTTGCGTGGGGGATGGTCCATCGCCAACGCAATCGCCTTGTCCGTAATGAGGCGTGGAACCCGTCCTTCTTCCATCAGGCCATAATAGAGTCCCTTGCTCTGATGGAGATTGTGATACTCCAGATCGAGACTCTTCAACGACGGATCCGCCCACCCCATCTGCTCCGCTTCACGAAAGGTTTCGAGCAGCCATAACTTCGAAGCCCAATCGACCCGTCCCACCAGCGTCTGGTAGTCCCCTCGGAGATCGTGCAAGACCGCTTCCCATTGATCGAGCACCCAATCGGTTTCATCGTCCTGTCCACGATAGTGCTCTTTCGCCGCCGCAAGAAATGCTTCTTGAATATCGATCGCGGAGATGCTCTTCCCCGACTGCAACTGAACGATCCACTGCCGGCTCTGATCTTGCGATAGGTCCTGCATAGTTTCGACCGGTTCATTGAGGTCGAGATCGAGCGGCGCGTGGCCCTCTTCGATGAGTTGAAGAACCAGCCCCGTCGTCCCCAGTTTCAAGGCTGTTGCGACTTCAGCCATATTTGAGTCGCCTAATAGCAAATGAATACGCCGATATTGATTGGGGTCGGCTAAGGGTTCATCTCTGGTATTAACGATCGCGCGATTCTGCTGCACCCATTCAAAGAAATCATTCACGATGTAATCAGCACGCTGAGAGATCTGAAACGGGAGAAGCGCCTCCTGCCCGTACCGATGGCTCACGCCTCGCGGCACAAGAAGCCGGTCCATCTGGACCCAGCCATCTTGAGGGCCAGCTGTACCGACACGCCCCGCCCCTGTAAAGATCTGTCTGGTAACCAGGAAAGTCACAAGTGGTCCGAGGCCATGCCGCGTAAAGGGAAAGCGCCGCGAGACGAGATAGTTCTCGTGCGATCCAAAGGTCGCATCGGTTTCATGATCCACATTGTTCTTGATCAACGACACCGTATCGGCCAGACCGAGATCCTGAACCGCATCCTGCAGCAACTGATCGCCGGCCCGGTCGGCTGCCACCACATCGCTGAGCGATTCACACTCCGGCGAAGCCCATTCGAGATGGCCCATATCCAGATACATGCGCCCGGCGTTGGTGAGAAATCCTCCGTTGCCAGGGGGTTCATCGTGACCCCGGTGGTGCAGATCGAGGATGCCTCGCCGCTGAACGTGAAAGAGATGGTCTCGGATCTGGTGGGCGAACCACGTCGGGGAATGATCGGGCCGCTCTTGATTGACCAAGAGTCCGTATTCGGTTTCAAGTCCGAAAATACGGTTCAACATCTCAGTTCGCCACGGCGGATTGGAATGCCTTCGGCAGGAGACGAGAGAGATCTGCCGGCTTGAGCGACCGATACTTGGAGGTGCCGGGAGCCTGGCGCTCAAGGACCGCGCATTCGATCGTCCGTTCACCGGCAATGCTCCGGACATGTGCGATCAAAGTATCACTGCTGGGAATGGCGGCGGCCGATGATCCTGCGTTACTTGTCTGTGGCTTGGCCTCAGCCTGTTGATCTGCCTCATCTTGTTGATGCGCCAACGAACCAATCGCCCAGGCGCGCAAAGCCAGATCCAACGCCTGTTCCAATGAAGGCGGAACCGGCTGCTGCTCCTTGAGATACGACATCATCTTCGTCTGAACAACCTGGGTAGCAGCCAACACCGCGCGGCCCGTCGTCTCCTCAAATGTCCCATCGTAGTTGATCGTCAACAACGCATCCTTCTCCGGCTTCTGCCCCAACTCGGCCACCAAGATACGGACGATAAACGGCGCCTTATAAACTTCCTCGAACGCCTGTTTGATCACCGGGGCAATGCCGTACTTCACCAGTCTCGATCCCGTCACATCCGACGGCGAGCGGTTGAAGCCTTCGACATGCGCCATTTCGAGCAAACTAAAACGAAGCTTTTCCAAATCCGTGGGATGCCCCATCCCGCCCAACGCAAGCCGGTCGTAGATCTCGTAGAGCTTCGGGGTACCCTTGCTCACTGTCGTCAGGAGAATCCCTCCATCATAGGACAGAGCGACAACCGGGCTCCCCTGTTTGAACTGTTCGTCGAGATATTGACGCCGATTGCCGACAGCTTCTACCCAGCGATAGGGTTCTTCATACATAGCGCACCACCTGCGATTCATAGAGGGGTTTCAAGGTCGCATCCGGCACCGTTTGCACACCGGCCCCGGTAATCAACTTGATCACAGGATACAAACTTGCCTCTCGGTTTACACCGCCGGTCGCCGAATCGAACTCCGCCGCGCTCGTAAGCAATCGTAAAGCCTGTACCATAGCCTGTTCTTCAGGCAGCGCACTCAGGGGCTGCTCGCCCCATGTATTCAGATAGTGCAAGATCCCTCGGATCGTCGGGGAACCGGACCCGGATACGGCATACTCAACAGCTTCAAACTCCGCCCCGAGGATATCGTAGAAATAGATCTTGGCCGAGCCCTGCTCCATATCGTAGCCGGCAAACACCGGGACCACCGCGCCCGTCCCGGCCAAGGCCGCCGGCACGTTCTCCTTCAAGAGCTTGGAAACCGCGCGAAGTTTGCCGTCGAAACTCAGCTCTTGCAGCTGCGTCCTCCGATAATATTTGAAGGAGTGCTCCAAAACACGCACCATTTCATAAGCGGTCGCCGGGACGCCGGCAATCGCCATGACACTGTGCCGATCAATCTCCAACACCTTGTCTGTCCGATCGTACATCACCATATTGCCTGCGGTCGCGCGACGATCACCAGCCACCAGCACGCCATCGCGATACTTGAAAGCCAAAATCGTGGTGGCATTCGTGAGCGCATGACCGGTCCCCACCTGGCCAGAACTTCCCAACTTGTACCCCTGCTCTTTGAGTAGTTGATAGAAATCGCCCTGCATCCCCATTTCTTACCTCGTTAGACGTGAAACGTGAAAAGTTAAAGGTGTTCGAATCAGATCGTATGAATATTCACCGTCCTTACCTCTCACGTTTCACGTTTCACCTTTTACCTTTCACGCTTACTGTCCTGTCCGTTGCCGATACCGCTCGGCCTGTTTCGGATCGACCTTGCGCATGCGCTTGAGCAGATTATCTTTATCGGGTGACCCAGTCTCCGGCCGTTTCGGCCCGCCGCCCTCATCGGACGGACTCGGGGCTTTCGGCATCGGATTGCCAGGCCCTTCACGGCGTTCCGGCATTGAGATGTAGTTCATAATCGGGACTCCTTTCCTCTGTTCCATGCATTCAGCGCATCCATTGGAGATGCCGCACGCTCGAATATCTGTGCACAGGCTTGCACCGCCTGCGGCTCGAAGAGGTCGCCCATCTCCAATGTACGTGGAAGCAGCCCCCCGCTGAACTGAATCCGTTCCCATTGCATCGACTTGATCTGATCTGGAAATCGCCTGATGCAGAGGCCGCGGATACCTGCTCTGGTATCGGCCGGACCGGCTACCAATGCGGATTCGATGTCTTGCTCCGACGTCATCCGCCAAGCCTTTCCCTCGGCCTCGAGCCCCAGGAAGAGCCCGCGATCAGGATTCACATTGTGGTACTCCAAATCTAAACTCGCCAGCCAGGGATCGTCCCATCCAATCCGCTCTTCCTGCATAAAGGTTTCCAACAGCCAGAGCTTAGTAACCCAATCAAGCCGCCCGACGAGTTGCCCTCGATCACCGGTGAGCAACCGCAGCGTGGCCGCCCATTCGCGAAGAATCCAATCGGTCTCTACGTCAACACCGGCTAAATGTTTCTCGGCCGCGAGGTAGTACTGCTCTTGAATGTCGAGGCCCGTGATGGTGCTGCCGTTCTTTTGACGGACCGTCGCCTTCAGATTCTGATCGCGAGACAGCTGCTTCACCGCAGTGACGGAATGCTCTAATTCAAGAGTCGGTGCAGCTTTGCGCGCAATCAACTCCAATACCAACTGCGTCGTCCCAACCTTCAACGCCGTCGCGTACTCGCACATATTGGCATCGCCGACGATGAGATGGAGCCGACGGTATTTTTCACGAACCGCATGAGGCTCGTCCCTCGTATTCAGAATGGGCCGGTTGTGCATCGTATCGACGCTTAAGTCCGTCTCCATAAAATCAGCTCGTTGAGACAGCTGGTACTGGCCCGGCACGAACCCGTTTTCTTGACCTTCAACCCCAACTTTCCCGGCGCCAGCAATGATCTGCCGGCTGACAAGGAACGGCAGTAACCCCGCGGTCAGCGAAGGGAAGGGAATCGAACGAGAGACGAGGTAGTTATCGTGACAGCCGTAACTGTGTCCGTGAAAGTCTGTGTTGTTCTTGTAGAGTTGCACATGCGGCCCGCCGAGCGCATGGTTGCGGCGTTCCGCCGCCCGCTGGGCAATACGCTCCCCCGCACGGTCGTAGGCAAGAAGGTCTTTCAGTGTTCGGCATTCAGGTGTGGAATATTCAGGGTGCGTATGATCGTTGTAGAAGCGTGCCCCGTTTGGAAGCACGAGATCGCTCTTCATCTCGTGAAATGAAAATGGCCGATGGGCATCGACCTTGGAGAATTCGTCCTCTTCTTTATCCTGTTGTAAGCCGGAAACCCGGAACCCCCGCGCATCTTCGTGCGGGTCTTCACCACCATAGTCCCAGCGCCGCTCGAAGGAGGCCGTCAGATGGGCTCGCACCAGTTCCATCGACTCCACGACCGGATCGACCGCGTCCTGGTCTTCCCTCGTAATCCCATACTCTGTTTCGATGCCGTAGAGTCGCATAATTCGTTAGACGTGAAAGGTGAAACGAGGGGAGTTGCCCACATCTGAGATCGGAAATCTACACGTTTCGCGCCTTTAAATAATTTGATTGATCAGTCGCTCTTCAGACTGCCGCCCACGTCGAAACGACGAGACTCCCACGACCTGCTCCGGATGGTGATCCAGCAGCTTGAGCCATTCTTCCGCTGCATCGTCAGGCGGGAGCATCTCGCCCTCTCGGAACTCTGCGTGCACCGCGTTCACCAGATCGTCCAAGGTCATGCCGCCTTGGTCAGTCCCACCGGACGCAATCATGCGATCAATCGCCTGTTCCTTCGCCCGTTGGACGATTGAAGCCAGGATCGCACCGCTGATCAGATCGCTCCGATACAGCACCTTATTCTGCCCGTTTCTGAGCCTGACCGACAGCAGTCGATTCTCATCGATACGCGAGAAGATCGCGGAAAGCGCGTGCTCGACAAGGTCGCCACAGGCTTTCTTCCGGTCTCCACCATGCTGGTCGATCCATTGCCGGTCCAGAGGTAGATCATCCGTGAGATACACACTCAAAATCGATGCCGCCGAATCACGATTCGGACGGCTCACTTTAATCTTGCGATCGATACGCCCTGGTCGCAGCACAGCCGGGTCGATCAAATCAGGACGATTCGAAGCTAGAATGATCACCACATCCTGCAACGATTCAATCCCGTCCATCTCGGAACAGAACATCGGGACCAGCGTGCTGGAAATATTAAAAGAACGAGAAGCCCGTCTCGTCCCGAGAACTGATTCCGCCTCATCGATAAAAATAAACGGCAATGCCCCCTCTTTCCGACGAGCACGAGCTTGGGCGAACAGGTCCCTGACCATCCGCTCCGATTCCCCCAGCCACATATTCAGAATCTCTGGCCCTTTGATGTGGAGGAAGGCCCCACGAGTCACGGGAACCTTGTCTCCCTTCGGACCGGAGCCAGCCTGGCCCGACTCCCCCACCAGCTTCGAGAGGCTGGCGGCTGCCGCCTGTCCAATTAAGGTCTTTCCACAACCTGGAGGACCATGGAGCAGGAAGCCCTTCGGTTGAGTAAACTTGAAGCGCTGAAACGTCTCCGCATGGAGCAAGGGGTACTCGATAGCTTTCTGAATGGCTGTGATCGCCTCCGTTTGCCCACCGATCTGCTCCCATGTGACTGTGGGAACCTCGTCGAGCAAGTGGGACTTAGCTTTCCGGTCTTCCAGTTTTTCGATCGCCACATGGAGGCTAGGCTCGATACGCACCTCATCGCCTGCTTTCAGGTCCACGCCGACAAGATCGCTTGACCGCTGGAGGATCAAGACCTGCCGCCCCATCTCCTGTTCGAAGCGAAGCCGCCCATCCGCCAACGTTTCCGCTACTTTCAACACAGGCCCATTACGGTCGTAGCCCAAGACCTTAATCACCGCATACGCCTCATTCACGAGAATCTGGGCGCCGATCTTTAACTCGGCAGCCTGCACCCGTGGATCGACCGAGGCATAGTATTCGGCACCCCCCACCAGGATCCTGGCAAGGCCTTCACCCGGCACCTCCAGTAGAGTGCCGACCCGATTAGCCGGCGCCGTGAGCTTCGCGATAACATCGGCAACTTTCTTGAATTCAACTTCTCGCTGCTTCTGCGCGGCTTGCCCAATGGTCACGACATGGCGCAGCTTGTAGAGGATCTTCTGTCGAGGATCACTATCTGAGAAAGAGGCAAGACATTCTTCTATGAGCTCGAGCGGATCGGATTCCATGCGCATGGATTGATTCAGGGGATCCTCAGTCTTCCCGTTGGATGCTGGATCCTGTGGCTGCGCGGGTCGGCGATCACTCATCGGTGGTCCTCCATGCTGAACAGATGGATGATCCTACCATAGCGGCCCCATGGATTGCCGCTTATCGCAACGGTTCAATTGATGGCTTGAAGAGTGACGGGGACACGTTCGTGGCGGGTTCCTCGTAGGATTTCGACTGTAACCCGATCATTGACTTTATGCCGTTCCATCACATCCATTAGTTCATCCAAAGTTCCGACTGGTTTACCATTGATTGCGGTGATGATATCGCCCAACTCTACCCGGCCGGTCACAGTCTCGCGTGCGCCTTTCAGCCCGGCCTGCTCTGCCCCACTGCCACGTGACACCTTGCCGATAATCAGCCCCTTGACTCCCCAACGCTTGGCCATCGCATCGGGAACGAGTGAGACTCCGATCCCCGGCCGGATAAGCTTGCCGTGCTTGATGAGTTCCGGGACAATCCGGTTGACGGTATCGACCGGCACGGCAAAGCCGATTCCCGCAAACGCCCCGCTCGGGCTAATAATCTGTGTATTCACGCCGATCAATCGACCGGCGCTATCGAGCAACGGCCCTCCAGAATTTCCCGGATTGATGGCCGCATCGGTTTGAATAACCCCTTCAATCGTCCGATCAGATAGAGATTTGATTGTCCGCCCCAAGGCACTCACCACACCGGTCGTCAGCGTATGGTCGAGGCCGAACGGATTCCCGATCGCCAAGACTTTCTGTCCGACGCGCAATTCATTCGACGTCCCGACCGTGAGAGGCGAAAGCGTGTCTTCAGGCGCCCGAATCTGCAGCACCGCCACATCGTGATCAGGATCGGCGCCGATGAGTGTGGCCTTATGCTCCGTTCGATCGGCCAGCGTGACAGTGATCGAGTTTGCCCCGTAGACGACATGAAAATTCGTGACGATGTGCCCCTGCTTGTTCCAGATGAACCCTGTCCCGGACCCTTGCGGGGCCTCGAAGAGATTGAACGACCAGGGGTCTCGTTGAATCGCCGTATTCGCGATGAAGACCACAGATTTCGTCGCCCGTTCGAACACAGCCATTGTGGCCCGCTCATCTGAACCCAACTCGGCTGGCGCAGGCGTCACCACGCGCGGCTTTCCTTCAGGACCATCATAGGCCCCACCCAGCGGCTTGCCCCACTCTGCCGTCAACAGAGCGGGGCAAAGACCAATAAGCAGCAGTCCCATCGAAACAACCAGCGCCTTCATCGCAATCATTCCCCCATGATTTGGATAATGATTTCCCTCGTCCTGGATCGAGTATCGAAATCGACAAGGACGACCTGTTGCCAAGCCCCGAGCAGCAACACTCCGTCCAGGAAAGGAATCGTGACCGATGGTCCCTGCAACTGACCTCGCAAGTGGCTGTGGCCGTTGTCCTCGCCGGCATTTCTCGTATTGTGCTGCCAGGCCGGATCGGCAGGCACGGCCCGATCCCAGAAGGCTTTGGTGTCGGCCCTGATGCCCGGTTCATCTTCGATGATCATCACCGACGCAGTGGTGTGCTTCGCGAATACCGTGACAATCCCCGCCAATAACCTGGTGCCAGCCAACGCATCGGTGACAGACTTTGTGAGATTTTCGATCTGTGTATTCCCCTGCATGGAGAGACGCAACGACACCGTTTTGACCGCCATACTTATGACTCCATTGCTCGGAGCGCTTGTCGCTCTTCCTGTGAGAAGGCACAACCGCGAGCCTCCTCGAGAATCGCATCGAATTCGCCTTGCGCCGTCAACCGCCGCAACGTCCCCATGACCACGTCACTCAACACCCCTTCCTGCTGTAGCTCTTCCAAGTAGGCAAAGGCATCGATCAACGTTTCTTTCTTCCGTACATAGTAGTCCCGCCCACGACGCTGATTGCTGTAGGCCTCAAACTGTTCACAGGCGACAAGAATTTCTGCCAACTGCTTGACCCAGGGTGTGGCCGACGCCAGCTTCTCTGGATAGTAATAATACAGCATGACGTGCTGCATCCAAGGGGCCCACGTCACCCCCATCTTTCCGATAGCTGGTCGAACCATGCGCAGCCGACGGGCAAGCCGTCTCGAATAACCCAACCGCATCTCGATCTGCTCTTTAGCCCAAGGAGTCATCGCAATGCCGTCAGCTTCTAACTCATTGCGGTATTGCCGGAGAAAGGATTCTGTTTCTCGTCCATAAACCGTCTCTGGATGTATGGCTCTCCATTCACGCGGCCTGGTCGGAATTCCGCGCTCCTTGGCCCAAGACCAAATTTTCCCGAAGAGTCGGCGATCGAGCCCCGCACGGCCCAAATCATGCAACAAACAGGCGATCTGATACTGGTGGACCCGCTCAGCTCCATGGCCCAATGCCGTGGCCACCGCTGCGCACATGCGCGCAGTCCGCACCGCATGAGGTCGATCATACCCGCGAATGACCCGGCCAGGGTGAGCCGGATGAGGGTAATCGTACAGACGCATCAACCGTGGGAGAAGTGCACGGGAAACCAGAAGCGGAGCATGTGTGCGGACAGTTCGTTTCATGAGTCGGGGTGTCGCAGTGCATGGATCACAGAAACGACCGTGATGAGAATATCGTTCGACGAAACGAGGTGTCAAGACGAACCCGTCCACTAACCCTCGATGAAAGTCCTGATCTCTGCTATGCTCGACCGGAACGTCCGACGGAGATTGCCGGATAAATCAGGCTGAACGATGACCACACTACACCTACGCAAGATCGTCCCGAGCGTCATCCTCTGCACCTGTACCCTACTGACCTCGATTACAGGATTCGCAGCACCCTCGCTGGATCAACTCACCGACCTCACCGGCAACGCCTCAGTCGTGGTCACGCTCAAAGGACGCGACAACTTCACGAGCGAATACCGCTATGACGTCAGTGTCAGAAACCACTCCGCTGATTTGCTGATCGCCGACTCGCTGGTCATCGTGCTCGATAAGATTGCCAACCTTGCAGGTGCAGACCGAGAAGGATTAACCGGCGAATCTTTCCTCAAGCGGTTCGACATACTCGGGCAGGACGGCGAAACCGATGACGGCAAGCCATTTTTCCGTATTCCCGCCGGCCCAACCCCCGACCTAGGCCCACTTGCCGACAGCCTCCCTGTCACAGTGCGTCTCAGAAACAAGGACTATGTTTCAGTCTTTACACCTTCCTTCAAAGTGTTGGGACAAAAACGTCCGCCGCCTGAGCCGAAACAAACCCACGCAGCATCCCCAGTTCAGCCAGGAATTACTCCAAGCACACCCAGTCGCAACTCCATCGATAAGCTGACTCAGTTGTTGATCAAGAAGGGCGTGATCACAGAAGAAGAGTGGCGCAAAGCCAACCAGCCATGAGCGACCCCACGTGCAAGGCCTGCCTAGGTAACTGGCCGAGGGAAAGCCATTTCATCGCAGATATGGGCCTCTCCAAGACCTATTTACACGAAGATCAATTCTTTCCCGGCTGGACGGTTGTCGTGCTCAAACACCACGCAACAGAGCTCTTTCATCTGGCCCCCACAGAACGGGCTCAGCTGATGGAAGAGGTCAATCTTGTGGCAACAATTCTCTCGCAGGTCTACGAGGCCAAGAAGATCAACTATGAACTCCTTGGCAACCAACTCCCCCATATACACTGGCATGTGATTCCCAGACTGGCTGGCGACCCGGCTCCCCTCGAGCCAGTGTGGCGAGTGCAGCATGAGCCCCTGCTCTATTCTGGGCTCAATCTCCAGAGCAGAATCGAGCGCCTGCAGCAAGCCATTCAGCACGCCCGCTGAATCATAAATCGCCGTCCCCCTCAACATGGCTCATCCAGCCCACCAACACCAATTCGGTGATACAATACAACGCATCTTCAACAACAGATCCGGAGGGTCGCAGGTTTCCAATGCGTCGCCGATTGGTGCTCATGACCCTCTTGTTCGCATCCTGTATCGCTTGTTCCCCCACCCATTCGTCGCTCACGCAGGCGCTTGAGGACGCGCCGCCCTCCGTGGTTGAGTCCCCTTCTCCGTCTTCCGAACCCTCGCCTGCTTCAGAGATTTCGGAGAAACACAGCCTCCCGGATCTCTTACCGCAAAAGCCCGAGGATGCCGTGACGGCGCTGAGTGAGTTGCGTGCATCAGTCCGTCTATCACCAGACAGGGCCGACAGCCGGCTCAAGCTGGCTGAGGGACTCTATCGTATCGGCGATCTCGACGCGGCCATCGATGAATGTCGCGCGGCGATCGCGCTCGAGTCGAACAACGCCAACGCCCATCTTCAACTCGGCGTCGCACTGATGGCCAAACAGGATGGGCGCGCGGCTACCATGGCTCTGAAGGAAGCCATCCGGCTCGATCCAGAACTTACGCTCGCGCATTACAGTCTGGCCAGTGTTCAGTACTCGCTGGGCCACCTCACCGCGGCGATCCAATCCTATCGCCGAGCGTTGGAACTGCACCCGCACTTTCCCGACGCCCGCTATCGCCTTGCATTGATCTTGAAGCTGACGAATCAACATCGAGAAGCCACACAATTGATGGAGGATGCCGCAATCGGCGGGATTCCCCAGGCGCAGTACTTCATGGGGAACGCCTATCGTAACGGGCAGGGGGTTGAAAAGAATCTCGCACTGGCGATCCATTGGTGGACCAAAGCTGTCGAGCTCGGCCAGCAGCGCGCGGCAGAATCCCTTTCACAACTTCGCCGTCAAGCACTATCCCCCGATCAATCCGATCGCCGAAGAAAGGATGCATACGAAGGCTTCAGTCAGTATCGCGATCAACTCTGGGCTGACTACCCGGATGTCAGCAGGAACGACCCTGCTGAACCCTTGGGCATCGCCTTACTTAAAGATAGCCAATCACCCAATGGAGTCACGGCTCTGTTTGCCGAAGCCTTTGCGCTGGGCGAGACTGCACACGACGAACTAGCACGCCTGTATGAGAGCGGGCTCGATACCAGGCTCACTCAGTTCGACGCACGCATTCTGACATGTTTTACCACCACCGCTGGTGATGGGTTCGTTCCGGCAAAGAAAGCGCTGGCACGCATCTATGGCAAAGGCCTCGGTGTCACGCAAGATGTGCAGAAAGCCAAGGCGGTACTGAAGGGGCTGCCCAAGCAAGAATCGAAAGCGATCTTGGCAGAAATTGCAGGACCGTAGAGAATACTCATGCTCGATACTTCACGCCTGTGGCGACAATTTCTCAGCTCTTCCTGGCTCCAGGCCGGCGCCATGGGGCTGCTTGCGACCGTCATGGCACTCGGACTGTGGGCTGCAGCCTCATCGACATTTACGGCGTTGGACTGGACCGCGTACGATTTCTGGCTGACCGATCGCGCACCTATCCCAGTCAGCCAATCCCTTCTCATTGTCACGCGGGATCTGGCCAGCGAAGAAGCGCTCGGTGCCGGGCCATGGGACCGCGCCGTTCTCGCACGCCTGCTGACCAGTGCGCATGAATCCGGCGCTCTCACGATCGGCCTCGATCATCGCCTCGACCACGCCAGTCCTGCTCAGCTCGGCGGGGCTGCGAGCGATGCCTTGCTGCTAGAAGCCATAAGCGCCGCCGGCCCCATTGTCGTGGTGGAAAGCCCTGAGGCAACGCTGGTCTCAACCGAAACGATCGCAGGTCATCTTGTGGTCACGCCCCATCCTGATCGCGTCACACGAACAGTACCTGTGACGGTAACCGGAGATAAGCAATCTATCCCAGCATTCGGCATTGCACTGTTCGAGGCATTTCAACAACAGACTTCACCAACAACGCTGTCATTTTCACAAGGAAGCACAACGTCCCTCTTAATCAACTACGTCGGCAATGGAACAATTAATTCCCTTCCAACCGTTCCTTTGTCATCCGTCTGGAACGCCATCGAGCATCACGAGCGCGACCGGCTGACCGAGTGGTTCAAGGGTAAGGTCGTCGTATTTCTCCCGAATCCTGTCACAGGAGGAAGCTGGCTCTTGCCCACGGGACAGACGATCACGAGCGCGGTTGCACATCTCCACGTCCTCAACATGCTGCTGACTGGCAATCACTTCTACCAACTCGGTGTCACCAGCCGTTCGTTGTTGACGCTGCTCGTAGCCTGGTTGGTTGCCTGGACCCTGATTCGTTTCAGAGGGGCGATCAGCCTGCTTTTTGCCGGGAAAGCCATGGCCTCATATGGAGTCGTCATGATCCTCGCGCTCACGATGGCCCACTTGGTGCTTCCCCTCGCCATGCCCATGACGGCGGCTCTGTTGGTGCTCGTCGGCGCCACTATTTGGAGCCACCTCACCGCTCATCAGCGGCTGATGCTCATCGAACAGGACATGCTCTACCTGCAGCAGGAAACCAACGCCGTACGCGAAGCACTTGTGCTGCGGGAAACCCGAGCAGACACGTTGCAGGAAGACCTCGACGTCGCACGAGCCGCTATCACACAATCGACGGGCCAGCAGGAAGAACTCTCCAGATTCGCAGACGTCCTTCGCTCCCAACTCGCCGACGCCCGAACACAGGAAGATGACGCGCGCAAGAAGCTGGAAGGACTCGAACAGCAATTGCATAATCTGCGCGCTGCCACACACGAGCCCACGGCAATAGACGACACAGAACTCGCTCGCCTGCGAGATGAATGTCGGCAGCTCGGCATCATCACGCAAGACCCCGGCCTCTTGCGCCTGTACCGGGATCTCAAGAAAGGGGCCAAGTCGCCTCTGACGGTCCTTGTGCTCGGCGAACCGGGAACCGGGAAAGAACTCTTTGCCCGGGCGGTCCACCGGCTCAGTCCACGCGCCGGCAAAACCTTCATCGCCGTCAACATGGCAGCAATTTCCCCAGAGTTGTTTGAAAGTGAACTCTTCGGGCACACGAGAGGCAGTTTCACCGGCGCGACGGGAGACCGGCGCGGCTACTTCGAACTGGCCAACCATGGAACTATTTTTCTGGACGAGATCGGCGATCTGCGATTGGATCACCAGAGCAAGCTACTGCGAATCTTACAGGAGAAATCTTTCTATCGCGTCGGTGCCACGGTCCCCACCACGGTGGATGTGCGGATTGTCGCCGCCACGAACCGCGATCTGCAGCGCGGGGTTTCTGAAGGCTGGTTCCGTGAGGATCTCTATTTTCGCCTGACCGGTCTGGTGTTCCGGCTCCCACCGTTGCGAGAGCACACAGGCGACGTACCGATCCTCGCAGATACGTTTCTCCACGACATCGCCACTCAGATGAATAAACCGATCCCACAGCTCTCGAACGAGGCCCTTCGGACGCTGATCGAACATGAATGGAAAGGAAATGTGCGGGAGTTCCGGCATTGTCTGGAACAGGCTATCGCGCTCAATGACGGCCCTCTGCTCAGCAAAGAATCATTACGACTCGACAACGCCCTTCAGCCGGCAGGTCGAACCAAGGCATCACAGATTCTTCCAGATCCGGCTAGCGATGCCGCGGTATTGCATTGCCTCCGTCAACACAGCTTCGACATGCAGGCGACAGCAAAAACGTTAGGGTGGGACCGTAGTACCGTGACGCAACGATTGAAGGGCCTCTGCTTCCAAGCGCTAGTCGAGGCAGCCGGCAATCAGACCGACGCCGCACTCGCCATAGCAGGCGATCCTAGTCATCTGAGAACCGTTGAGCTGAAACTCATGGACTACCACAATCACCTCATGTCAGTAATCGAACCCTTCGCCACAGCGGACGAAGTCCTCCTCGATTGTAAGCGGCGATTCAAAAACCTCCCCGACCGGCACTTCGCTTCAGTCGAAACACTGGTCCGACAGCATTTTCATCAAGACAGGCCAGCTTCACGAGGGCTCAGGAGAAGCCCCTACAAAAATGAATGAGTCTTGCCTAGCAGGCTGTTCAACATTGACCGTTTTACTGCACCGAACGTCCCGCGACCATCTGCGTCATTTTCGGCCCTGCATCTGGTCGTAGCTCCTTCGCCTCGTCACGAAGGTAATGTCGGACAGGTCCCTAGCCGCCATCGCCAATGAATGAGGAAGGAGTCCGAATCTGTAATGGATTTCTTCTTCCTGAAACAGCCTATTCCTGTTAATGTTTCCGCAAGAGCCTGGCACATCAAGGCCCAATGGCCCCTATGAAGTCATATCGGCCACTTTTAGCACTGTGCTATCTCTACCGGAACTCATAGTGGCGTAGACGGTTCGAGTTTTCGATGTAGCTCGGTTGTTCAATGCCATCATGAACCATGAGCGTCCGGCTGCACGGATAAAGCAAAAATGGTGGAGCATGTATAGAACTTCTCTGAGCATCCTGCTCGTGGTCCTGCTCGCATCCCTTTCATCTACGTTTGCCGGAGACTTGGTTCAATGGACCGATGAGAAAGGCACGCTACATTTCTCTGATTCTACGGACACCGTTCCAGCGAAATACCGAGGCCAGGTAAAGCTGGAGAAATTCAAAGAAGCGAAATTGCCACAACAATCTCGCTCGGAAGGGCCTCACACCAACTCACGTAGCCGCACCCTAGAAAGTCAGGGAGAAAAGCCAACACTCACTAGTTATGAAGTACCGTTCGAAGCGTATGAGGGGTCAGCACAACGGGTTATTGTGTCCGTCATGTTCAACGATACTGTGACCGCCCCTATGATCCTCGACACCGGTGCGCCCGGCTTAGTGATCTCAACCCAGCTTGCCGAAAAACTTGGAATATTCGGTAATGACGAGGGCAAGGTTCACGCCACAGCCGGTGGCATCGGGGGAAACACTCCTTCAATTCGCACTTTCATTGATACGGTTCAGGTGGGGGGAGCAAAGGATTTCTTTATACCAGCCACTATTATCAAATCATTATCATCCCCTGCATATGAGGGACTCATCGGTATGGATTTCATGTCCAAGTACTCAATGAAAATCGATTCCGTAAAGCGAGTGGTGGTCTTCGAAGCGCTATCGCCTGATCCAAACTCACCTGGTGGGCATAACGAGCAATGGTGGAAAGGCCTTTTCAAAGAGTTTCACTCGTTAGGGACTGCCTGGAAAATCCATGCAGCTCAAAAAGCCGAGAGCCAACAAGAATACGAGTTCGCAGTTCACCAAACGAAAGAAGCAAATAAGCTGCTGAACAAGCTCGATAAACATGCCAGTGAGCATTCTGTTCCCCAAGGCTGGCGGTAGGCATTCAAGAACCCCTCAGACCGCCGCGTCGCCTTAAGGAGCGATTCCTTCAGTCAAGCAGCGATCGACACATAATCATCGAATCCCGATACGTTCCATCGTTCTTCTGCACCGCGCCGGGGATGACACCCAATACTTTGAAGCCAAGTTTGTCCCAGAGACGGCGCGCGACTACATTCCCAGAAAACACTAGCCCGCAATATTCTCGAGAGTTCGTGACGAAACCGTTAGACGCCACGCGAGACGGGCGCGCGGAACCGCAAAGGAGGGAAGCATACTTGAAACAGTATGTTGATCGACTGACCGGCGAGCCCGCCCACCGTCAGGCTTGTCGTAACGGCTCACTATCCTACTGACTGGCAAGCGCCAATTGAATGGGCACACCGTTTTTCAATATCCCATCGACAAGTCTTATTGACTAACTCGTTGTTCGCATACATCAATCGTCATGTCTGGCACTGACCTTTGCTCCTGTGACAAGCTGGATTGCCTGCTCAGGCATGACTCTAAGCACATGGAGTATAAGGGGAATGCGCTCTCTTACCCTTTACTGGATAAAATGGAGGTATTTGATACAATTTTTAAGGGGTGCACTGCATGTTATACGAACTATTCATCGTATGGATTGTTGGCAGCATCACTGTAGTTGCGACCAGCATGGTGATCGGCGGCATATTGTGTGTGTGGTGTGCCTTTATCGGTCGCAGGCGCGCCGACCGGATGGTCTCTAGCTGCACACGCCAACTTAGTCACCCGTGAAATCGCTCCGGCCAAGCGTGCCTGTTGTTTGCTCCCTCCAAATAGTACAGATAATCAGGCCTGATTGAGGCCATCATTGAGCAATGCGGTCAATCTGGGCCTTCCCCATCACACTCTTCAACCAACACCAAACTGAATCCGTGAACCGTCTCTACGTGTCGCATCGACAGGAAATAGCAGACTCATGGCTACATATTCGCTTGCCTAAGCCACTAGCCATTTCACCTCTGATCTTGGGGTCTCCGCAGCACTGAGCGGGGATCACCACATCCAGGTGTCACGTCGTGAATCAGTATGAAGTAGGGGTATGGGGCTAGAGAAACCGGACGCCCTTGACCGCGGCCGCCACCACAAACGTTCGGGTATTGTTGGTCTTGTCGTCGGCAGGAAAGAGAAAGAATCCAGGGCGTTGAGCATCATACCCCGTGGTTGTACCGACCAATACCTCTCCGTCTTTGAACGTGACTTCGATTTTCTTCCCGGAGAGGGCCTTCCCGGCCACAAACGTCTTCCGCTCCTCGTAGGAATTATCTCCTGAGAAATTTCGGACGAAAAAGATCGCTTTGAGGTCACGCAGCAATACTTGTTGCCCCGTACCAGACCCAACAGCTTCATTGAGCCGGACATGAAAATGAGGAGACGCAGGGGAAAAATCCTGCGAGTATCCCTTCAGCGTCTTGCCGCTCGCATAGCGTACAACGATCTTGGCCGGACCGATCATGTTACCTCCACTCCATCACTCACTCTAGCAGGATGCTGAAAAAGTCCGCCAGCTTCGTTCTCGTCTCATTGAAATCCTCAACGTACCGATTGAGATTCTCGGAAGTCGGAAGTGCTGGAGGGGTTTTTCCGTTCGCCAAGATTCATTGTACGGCGAACGGCCCCACGGAGTGCGGTCGGTACCTCCTCCGGTTTCGATTTGCCTGCGGCCTTGCTGGACGGGATTTTTGAGCATCCTGCTGGGATGCACTCCTCCTGCCCAAGATGTGTAAGCCATCAAAGTTCTACTATGCTGAAATTGTTTTTCCGCAGCCTGCTAAAAAGTACATCACGTAGTATGGCCGCAGGGTTGCGTTCTTCAAAGAATTTTGTCTTTTCCTGACAGGAAGAATTTTGAAGGAGAAAACGGGCTGGCAAATCAGGCCGAATACACCGTGAGCGACCTTAAAGAAAAGGGCTCGACCCCTTTGTTTCCTCCTTGGTTAGGACAGGAGCACCGCCACGCAACGATTGAAGGGTCTCTGCTTCCAGGCACTTATCGAAACAAGCGTCAACCAGGCCCAGGCTGCGGCAATGTTGGCGGGCGACCCCTCCCTCACAAGAACGGTCGAACTCAAGTTGATGGACTACTATGATCACCTCTTGAGCACAATCCAACCGTTCGCAACCGTGGCGGAAGCCCGACTCGACTGCAAACGGCGCTTCAAGAACCTCCCGGATCGGCATTTTCTCTCGGTGGAGACGTTGGTTCGACAGTACTTTCGTACCAACCAAATAGATCATATCGGGCAGGCGAAAGACTCCCGACCTCACTATTAGGTAACATCCTGCTTGAGCACAATTGGAATTCAGCATGAGTTGATCCCGAATTGGGATCATGCTAGAGTATGCCCGTGCGCATCATTGCCAAACGGACCCTTCGCACATTCTGGAAACGGTACCCAAAAGCGAAAGGTCCCTTGGAAGCGTGGCACCAGGAAGTGGCTCGGGCAGACTGGGCAACCCCCTCGGATGTCAAAGCTCAGTTTCGGTCAGCAAGCATGCTTCAGGGAAACCGAGTAGCGTTCAATATTGCGGGAAACCATTACCGCTTGATTGTGAAGATCAACTATCCGTATCGAGTCATGTATATTCGTTTCATCGGCAGTCACACGGACTACGACACCATCAATGTCACAACCATCTGAATCCCAGGAGGCGCCATGACCATTGCCCCCATTAAGACCGAGCGAGACCATGCACGAGCCCTGCATCGCATTGAACAGCTCATGGAGGCGAAGCCAGGCACCAAGAATGGAGACGAACTGGATGTGCTCACCACCCTCGTTGAAGCCTACGAGGCGAAGCATCACGCCATTTGTCCGCCAGATCCAATCGACGCGATCAGATTTCGGATGGATCAACTCGGCATGACGCGAAAAGATCTCGAAGCAATGCTAGGTGGGCGGGGGCGGGTGTCTGAAATTCTCACGAAGAAGCGGGGCTTATCTCTGGAAATGATCCGCCGCCTCCACTGCGAACTCCAAATTCCTCTGGAAAGCCTCGTTGGCAGAGCTGCCTAGCAACGACTCTTCACCTCAGCCGACGAAGCCCTCCTCGACTGCAAACCAGCGGATCTGCCCATTTGCGAAAACGTACCCCCATCAAATAGGTCAACAGTCATGCCTGCCCCTTACTCATTTCACCGAGTCGGCGAGTCCAGGGTCAAACGCATCATCGCGAACGTCCAAGATAAGCTCATAGGGAGCCATGGGCGAGAAATTTGAGCGCAACGCAATGCACGTCCCGACCACATTGGCTTGCGCGCTCCGCTCAATAAATGTCGCGAGGCGGAGTAGATCCACCAACGGACCGCCAATCCACTGCTCAGTGATTTCCGTTTGATGCGAGGTGCCAATTTCAAGATTCATGGCCGGTCCGAACTGGGTGTACTCCGACAGCCGATCGTGCGCCGGATTGGACGCGTACTTGCGTACTTCGGCAGCGAACTTCCTCAAGCCCTTCACCGACCCAACAATGCGCCACTCCTTCGCGGCATCGTTTCGACCACAGAAAAACCCCAACTCGCGCCACACACGGCGCGTAGCTTCATTCGTTGCTTCACTCGGCATTACGTTACTCCTAGCAGGATGCTGAAAATGTCCGCCAGCTTTGTTTTCGCGTCGCTCAGAAGCTCAACGTACCGAAGCGTACGCCTCGCCTCTTCGCTCGCTGCGGCCGCGCTGGACAGCCATTTTGAGCATCCTGCGACACCGCCACGCATTGCAGGCACTTCAATCCCTGATCAGTACACCCCTACTCGGTTGCTCTCGTTGTGACAGAAAGAGTCACGCCCGACACCTTTTCCCCTGGCCCGCAGCTTCGAGCTAGGTTTCAAGCAACGATCGAAACATAATAATCGAATCCTGATACGCCCCATCGTTCTTCCGCACCGAGCCAGGGATCACACCCAGTTCTTTGAAGCCAAGTTTGTCCCAGAGACGGCGCGCGGCCACATTTTCAGAAAACACAAGGTTGAAGATCACGCTGCGGTAGCCGAGTTGCTTGGCGTAGGCCAACATCGTGGCGCCCAACAACCACCCCAGGCCTTTGTTGCGCCAATCTGGCGCAACGATGAAGCCGGCGTTCGCCACTTGTTTTGCCCGCCCCGGCCAGTTTGCCTTGAGGTAGAACGCCCCGACCATGCCAGCCGTATGAGCACGATCCGACACATAGGCCGCCACCGTGCTCTTGCCGCGAAACCAATAGTCCATGAAGGCATCTTGGTCCGGAAAATGGTCATGCGGGTACGACGTCCCCTCTTCGACAATGATCCGGTAGAGGTCTCGTAGCAGCTCAATATCCTGATTGTCGGCCAGCACCAATTGAACGGGCGAACCGTCCTTGAGCTTCGCGTCGACAGGAAATGTCAGACTCATTTTATTGAGCCCTCGTCGTCCAAAGATTTAGCCTATCTGCCTTTTAATTGATTCGAGGCAAGAATAGTTTCGACACTGCGTTCCGGCATGCCCTACTTGTTCGAGGCCTCAAGGAACTGCTCGACTGTCAGTCCTGCTTTTGCGATCAGGCTGCGCAACGTGTCTCGTGCAGCTTCCGCATGATTAGGGATCGAGAGAGTAGCCATATGGCCTGATCGAGTCATGATGATATGGCTGCCTTTCTGCCTGACAACTTGCCAACCAAGGCGCTAAAAGATCTTGATGACGTCGGATGGAGGGAGAATGGGAACCGGCGGCATTACGCAATGACTTCCACTTGGCGAGTGAGAACTGTCAGAGGCATCCCCATCTCGGCACGCACTTCAAGGCACTGCTCCCGATCAGTTTGAAACCCAGGACCCCGTCCCCCTTCGGGGATGGCTGCGAAATCTGGGGGAGCTTAACCTGTACCTGTTAGGCCGCAATCTGCTCGAAGGAAAAGTTTGGAATATCCGCTCGATCCCGAGCATGTTCGATAGTCATGGCACAGATATTTCCATCTTTGTCTATATCAAGCTGAGTGTTCTCATCGAGATCTCTAGTCTCTACCACTTCTGCAGCCCTGAACTCGATGTGAAGCGTGTCAGTGTCCTGAAAATACTTGATCCTCATGGTTTGAATCTCCTGTCAAAGAAGGCATTGTGTACCGTCTTATGATCCGGAAGTAGAACAACCCGTAAAAATCGATTTTCCATTTCTTCGATTGGCGCCCACCGACGGATACGTCCATCTTTTTGTACCGTTTCCTTCACTGGATCATTTACTGCCCGTTCGATCCATTCATCACGAATAATGGTGCGATCAGGTCGCTGCCGAATGAACTCGAAGTATTTGGTGAATTTCACCGTGATCTGTTTATCCTATGACCCTGACATCTAAGGGGAATTTATCTTACTGAAAACGCAGTGGTTTATCTACTACTGGGCTAATGCCACTGTTAGATTGCGAGCCGTTAGTTGTACCATGTCAACATTCAGAAATAAATTACAACCGGCACGTGCTCACGTACGCCGAGTACGACCGAGGCGCCTGGAGGAACTGATTCATGCTCGCCAAATATATCCATGATGTGAATGCTGACTACCACCGTATTCGGCGACGAATCCCCTTGGGCCCGTTGCATACCAAGACAGAATACGACCAAGCCGTAGCCGTACTCGACAACATTCTAGACGAAATCGGTCAACAGGAAACCCATCCCCTCGCCGACCTAGCTGAGACGTTGGCCCTTTCCATCAAAGCATATGAAGACGCCCATATTCCCATGCCGAGCGCTTCCGGACCTGCGATTCTACGGAGCCTCATGGAGGAGCATGATCTTACGCAATCCGACCTGCCAGACATCGGCAGCCAGGGCGTCGTATCGGAAATCTTAGCAGGCAAACGCGACCTAAACGTCCGCCAAATCGCCCAACTTGCTGAACGGTTCGGCGTCTCTCCGGCGGTATTCATGCCCATCTCCACCAATAGGCACAAACCTTTTCCGGCAAAGACGCGCAAATCGCGCCGAAGATAGCCCGTCGCCTCTTTCATCGCCCCTCGTGCATCCTCACGTCAAATCTTTGGAAGAAGAATAAGGGGTCTGACCCCTTTTTCTTCTTCCCCGTTTTGCAAGACGCGACCCCAACCACTCGGGAAGGAGTTCTACCCACCTCCTGCATGCGCTCGGAAAAATGTCCATCAATTGACCTCGGACAAATGCTTGAGGGCGGTCTCGATGTGTTCGACTCCCACATCGGCGTGACCAGCTTTGCCATGTGCTATGGCTTCTTTAAGATGATGAATCCCTTCGCTCACCTCCAAGCTTTTGCCTCCCATCTTCGCAAAATCCAGCGCCGTTTCCGCATGTTTCACAAGCTCGTCAACATGCCCCTCTTTACCATGGGCCACTGCTTGCTTCGCGTGATCGATGGCTTCGCTGACGTTACCCGCTGCGGTCGGATAGGCATTCACCATGGGCACACTCACGAATGCTCCAAGCACAACCACTATGAGTACAGCACGATAGTATCGACTGATCATCGTTTCCTCCCGACGCGGTGAGAAGTCACTGCCTAAAAAGAGTGTAATAAAATCGCACCTTACACAGCGTGTCTATAACCTGTCAAGAATGTTCGGCCCCACTACCTGTTGGGTGAATCTACAGAAACTCTATAAACTAGCCGAAAAGAGAAAAGGGGACAAGCAAGGGATTTTTCTAGATTCAGGGCTCGATACCTCCAACTGTGGTATCAGCACCGTTTCATTTGGAGACCAGAAACGGTATCCGACCCCATACATCCTCCCAAATCGCCCAACTTGCTGAACGGTTCGGCGTCTCTCCGGCGGTATTCATGCCCATCTCCACCAATAGGCACAAACCTTTTCCGGCAAAGACGCGCAAATCGCGCCGAAGATAACCAGCCGACAATTATCCTGCAGAGCCCATTGCTCTCGAATTTTAGGATGCGAGGTCGATCAGCACCATGGCTATCGATTGACCAAAATCTCCTCACATCCGAACATCCACCATACGCCCACAAGCGGTGCCTCCTGCAGGCCAAATGGAAAATGTATGATTACAAGACTTGACCCAAAACAGCCTTTCACTGAAATGGAATCAGGCAAGGCTGGCGAGCACCGCACGTGGCGCCAGCCTACTCGCCACCGGAAAAAGAGCGCAAGCGGTCAACCTCGGCACAGTGGTGGAGCGGGCTTGTCTATTTCTTTTAGTGAACGGCGTTCTGGCTTTCCTCATTCATCGCCTTCCCCTCATCACGTTTGATGGCTTTCTTGGTGGAATCTTTTTTGCCCGCCTCCTGCTTCGGGGCTGAAGGATCGCTGGAGGTTACGCAGCCGGTCACAATAAACAAGAGCACAGAGAGGACTACCGCCGTCACAATGGACATGGGATCTCCTTCATTCTACGCGTGCAAAATGAACCGAAATAATCTCATCCCCGGCAGAGCCACCGCAGCAGCTCCACATCCCGCTCATCATCTTACAGAGCCTTCGCCGACCAGCAATTCAAGTTGCCTGTCCTTTATTGATTCCGAGGTGAGGACGGTTTCTGAAACCGGGTTCTGTCATAGCCTACCGGTTCGAAGCCGCGAGGAATTGCTCAATTGTCAGTCCTGCTTTTGCGATCAGACTGCGCAGCGTGCCTCGTGCAACCTCCGCATGATTGGGTATCGAGAGAGTAGCCATGTGGCCTTGCCTAGTCATGATGATATGGCTCCCTTTCTGGCGGACGACCTGCCAGCCAAGGCGTTGAAAGATCTTGATGACGTCGGATGGAGAGAGAATGGGAACCGGCGGCATTACGCGATGACTTCCACTTGACGAGTGAGAACCGTCAGAGGTATGCCCATCTCGGCACGGACTTCAAGGCACTGCTTGATCGCGTCCTGAACATTGGCTTGCGCCTCCGCCTCTGTCTTGCCCTGACTGACGCATCCCGGAATTGCTGGACATTCAGCGATGTAGACTCCATCTTCATCACGCGTGATGGTGATCGTAAACGTCATGGCGTCTCCTTTTACGGCTCACTGCCCCTCAAACATCAGATCCAGCACAATGATCGGCACCCACTGGCACCAGGCATAAACCTGGCGAGGGAGTTCTTTCCATCAGAGCAACCAGTGCCACAATCCCTCGCAGGCAAGTCTACTGAAAAACCCACTGTTTATCCACCATTCCGTCCGCTATCGCACACTAACCGGCTGCGGGGAAAGCCATCTTTCTCACCCGCCAAACCCCGGAGCGCCGAGATGCGCCTTTACCCATGCTTCGTTCTCGGTTCATCGAAATCCTCAACAGGAACCCAGCCGCCTCACCACTCGACAGCGCGCACAGACTTGGTGGTCCTTATTCGTCGCACCATGCTCCCCAGAGAGTATGCCTCCAGTTTCGACTCGCTTATAGCCTTGCCGGACGAACTTTTCGAGCATCCTCGAATCAAGAAAAGATTCCCGACCCCTTTTCAGGCTTCGGCGGTATTCATGCCCATCGCCACCAACAGACACAAACCCCTTCCGGCAAAGACTCGCAAATCGCGCCGAAGATAGCCAAACGCCTCTTTCATCGCCCCTCGTGCATCCTCATGTCAGATCTGAGGACAAGAATAAGAGGTCTGATCCCTTATTCTTGTCCCATCCGCCAGCACCAACTGAACCGGCGAACCGCCCTTAAGTTTCGCGTCAACGGGAAAGGTGAGACTAATTGGCTCGGCCTTCGCTTGCATCAGTCATTAGTCTTGTCTGCCTTGACGACTATTCTCAAATCTCACAAGAAAATATTCCCGACCCCTTTGCTTCATCCTTTCCCGGCAGGCGCGGAGCAACCGGCGGTTGTGCCGCGACGGTTCGGTGCAGCCGCTGGTTCGGGACGCGCTTCGCGTCCTGAACCACGCGCGACAGGTCGGGGTTCACGGTTTCTTTGCTACCTGCACTTGGATTGCTATTGCAACCGGATTGATTTGGAGACTGCCATGCCCAAGTTTCGCGGAGACACCTTCCGAAATCAGCGCTTCAAGCAATACGTTCCCCGCCTCGTCTGCCTTGGCTCCGGCATGATTGCCGACAACTACTACTACGCCGGATGCAAGTCCAAGCAATGAGCCGCGCGACCCATTTGGATTAAAAGCCCATCCCGCTGATGATAGAGTTGCTGTTATGGTATTTGAAAACGCCACTGATTCTGGCTCGCCAGGGTATGTAACTACTTCAAATGTAGTTCCGCTAAGGGCTTTCAGCTTGCTTCTAATGCGAGTTTTTTGTTCTGCGGTCAATGATCTAGGCGCTTTAAGTCTTTCCAACTCCAAATTCGCTTCTGCGGCGCGTTCGTTGGCCTTTGCTGCTCCTTCCGAGGCTTCCGCAATTCTTACTCCAGCATCTACTTTGTACTGTGCAAATGCCTCTGCACTATCTATTGCTTCCTGTTTTTGTAGCTTGATGACGATGGTGGTTGATACCACTACGGCGACGGCGGCAATTGCCGCGCCCGCGAGAGACACTAGCATTACTAAATTCCACGAATCCAAGTCTAAGCCCAACATTCGTTTACCCCCTTTAGAGGCAGTCGTGTTCTCCATTTGTATTATTTCACTGTTAGTAATCTTCGCCTGCTCTTCGTGAACAATACGCCATAACCGTTGCCGTTTCAATGAGTTGCACTGCACGACCATTTACTACGGGTCTCATACGGATCAGCATAACACCCGTCCTTGCATGCGTTCACATCCCATCCAGTTGGCTGCGGACACCCGCCGGCCCTCGATGAAGGACATGAGCGTAGATCATGACATCCGAGTGATAGGGTCTGGCGCGACTATTGACTTATTGCGATAGGGACCGCCCTCTCTCTCGCTTGCTCTGATCAGCAAGGAAGATATTGCCTGTTCCTGCGGTGGATGGGATGCCCCCCTGCGTGCACCCAAGCTAGACACTCTTTCGTCCCCATCGGACTTTCCATTTCCTCAGAGGGAGTAGCCAAGGCTGCCCTTTACTGCGCGCATCGAACGAGCACCGTTCACCGTGCGCGTTCTGCGAGCAAGAAGGGCACCTGGCCGCTCCCTCCTCATCCTTCCGAGGACGCGCGCTCCGGGAGCAAAGAAAACTCCTCACGCCCTTGCGCCTCACCTTCTCAGGCCGCGCGTTGCGCGAGCACAGGAGATCAACAGGCCACGCTCCCATCCCATCCAAGCTCACTTACCTACCTCTTTGGGGGCAGCCTGGTTGATCCTCGATTGCGCGCGTCGAACCAGCACATTCTGATCGTGCGCGTTCCGCAAGCAGGAGGATGACCAGGCTGCCCCCTTCTTCTTTCTTGCGGGTCCATCCCCGCACGAGATGCCGGTCTTAACCTCCCCGCATCAAGCTCACCTCTCCCCCACTTTCTGAACTCCTGAATTTTCCTCACATCTCGACCAATTCGTTCCCCTTCCCCCACCGGCACTCCGATTGCTCAAGCACATAGCCGTCGGCGCACGGCACAAACAGCCGGGAAGGAGGTAACGCTGGATCACAGCCATAGCGCATTTCACGTTTTACCTTTCACGTTTAATGCACAAGGAGAAACCATCATGCAGAATCCATCATCGTCAGTCTCGTCAGGAACCATGTCCCCTGTTATTGTCGGGTCGGATAAGGGCACGAAGGAGGTCTATGTCATAGGTGGAATGGTCCTGACTGTCGCCGTTGCCATCGGAGGGTTCTGGTACTACTCCGGCCAGGATCAGTCCTACGTCTCAAAGATTCCGGCTGAGACCCTCAGTAACGCTCAAGTCACGAATGTGCTCAAAGCCGGCACGCCCCCACCAGTCGAGCCGATCGTGCACAGCCAGGCCGTCCCCGCCGCCAGTCATAAGTCCGACAGCATCCATACCGATATCTATTTCGAGATGGGCCGCAAGGGACTCACTGACGACGCCAAGGCGATCCTTGCCACGCAGGCCGACTTGGCGAAGAACGATCCCGACCTCGGCATTCTTGTCCAGGGCTATACCGACCAGCAGGGTTCGGTCAGCTACAACCACAAGCTGGGACTGATGCGAGCTGAAAAAGTGAAAGAGTTTCTGGTCGGTCAGGGTGTCTCCAACCAGGTCATCAAGGTGGTCAGTCTCGGGAAAGAAGGCGCGCTCTGTCTCGACAGCAGCGACGTCTGCCGCAACATGAATCGGCGCGTGCATCTCGAAATCCGCAAGATCGGTCAGGAGCACATGATGCTTCCCACCGTCGCCACTGAGCCAAACATCACTGAACCGATCCAATCGGAAAATGATCAGGGCACCAGCACGGACGATCACAGATCACCAGCGGACACACTCCTTCCTTCCCTAGCCGATCCCTCAGCAATCGATCCCACTCCACTGACGCCAGACCTGACTTCCGGCCGCTAACCGGCAGCGAGTCTGATCCTGGAGGAGCTATTCGGCTTCTCCAGGATGCGGCCTGGCCCTGGGCCAATACCTGGCCGATCACTCGCTTGGTTGTGCCGAGTGTGGCAGGCTGCGAAAAAACCACTTTGGCACGCTAGAACGTCTATGGTCTGCCCATATGCGACAGGAGGAGAACACCCCCGCAGGATGCTCAAAAAGACCGTCCAGCAAGGCCGCAGCGAGTGAAGGACCGAGGCGTACCCTTGGGGTACGTTGAGGGTCTGAACGATGTGAGAACGCTGCTGGCGGACTTTTTCAGCATCCTGCTAGGGATTGATCAGATTGTGCTTGAAGGCGCCCACGGAAGAACTTTAGCATTCGGGCCAGGTCGGCTCGAATCAGGCAGTTCTGCAAAAGATGGTGGGACGATGATCCTGACCGGCCACCGCGATACGCATTTTGAGTTTTTGGAAAGACTTCACGGAGGGGAAACCTTGCTATTGCAAACTCGAACGGGTCGGTGGCAACGTTTTACGGTGCGAGACGGTCAGATCGTCGATTCACGCACCGCGTCGATTGATACAGATGAAGAAGGAGCGCACCTGATTCTCGTCACCTGTTACCCGATTCGCACGCTCACACCCAACCAGCCGTACCGTTATGTTGTGATAGCTGATAGGGAGCCGATGACAGATGGAGCGGCCTAATGAGATGACTTCTGGCTGGTCTGCTTGGGCGCTTTCCATTTCCATGGCGGGACAGGATTGGAATCGGCCCACAGGCCCTTGCCTGAAGCCTTGGCGAGTTCCTCAATCACCTCAAAGCTGGCATTCTTGGAGGTTGATCGGTGCCACCAGGCCAACCCTTCCTTCAGCAACTCACGCCCCACATTGCGTCCGTCGTGCAGCAACACTTCGGCAGACACCCGGCCCTGCTTGTCTCGCGTGAGGTCTCGCACGACTACGTCCCGGTTCGCAACATACGCCGCAGTCGCGTGCTTCGCCTCTTTCCCGTAGGGCTGCTTCAGGTCGGGGCAATCGATGTCTTTCAGATAGATCGTTTCGTTGCGGCCCTTGTGGCGAATCGTCAATCGATCGCCCTCATGAACGGTGGAGACTCTTGCGACAAAGTCTGCTGCCCATGAGAAATCAGGGCACACAGCCGCCATGGCGAGCACAAGACCGAACAGAATGTGATGCCTCCACATGATTCGCTGCGCTAGCCTCCCTTGACCATAAGGATGTACGCCCATGGGATAACGTATACAAACCTGGCTTGCTCATACACTGTTCGAGGCACAGCATCCATCCACTGTGATGGGCCAGAACGCGATCGCCTCACATGAAGCGAGGGGTGGCGCTGACAATCCAGATTGAACGGATGACCAGCGGGGCACGAACGTGAGTACCATGTGTGCCGACTGGTTTCCCCTTTGTGATTCCGGGGCTGAGGACCGCTCTAGTCGCTGATTTATTTCAGGGTTATTTATTGATTAAAGCCCCTGGTGGCACAAACTTATATATGGATCTAGTCTCCGATGCAACGGAGGAGTATTACGCAAGTACCCCCTGCACGTACCGGATCGCTTCTAGAGATCCTGCCTCCCGTGGATCACCCCATACTCCTCTTTTAAGGCAGACTGAACCAAAGCAACCTCAGCGCCGGTTTCATCGAAACCTAAAAGTGCTCGGTTGTCACACCCGCGACCGGAATCATGTCGTATTCATGGAGCTGACCGACCGGTGGATGGATGTCAAGGATCACATGGACGCCCACATGGTATGTGAGCAGCGGCCTTCAGCAAATTCGGACGAGGACCGATAGGCTCGGCAATATTCCCCAATTGTGGGCTTCCCGTCTGTACTAACAACGTTCGTGTCTGGAAGGGAGGGAGCGGTACCCCTGACTGGGCTAACGCAATACCTTGGAGATTTGCAGCTGCACCGGCGACGATCGCCGCAGCGCTCGATGTGCCATTAAAGCCCTCTGTATACCAAAAGCTAGGATCGGCAGGACGGTCTGGAGCCCGATATAAATCACCGTATCCCGTCGTGACGACGCCAGATCCCCACCCCTGCAGGTCAATACGGCTTCCGAAGCTGGAAAACCCTTCGCGTTGGCGGTCCGCCCCACTGCTCGGTGGTTGCCCTGCGCCCACGATGATGGCTCCGGAGTCCTGCACGGTCCGGTCGAATACGCCAGAGCAGGCGGCCTGATCCAAATTCACCCCCCCGTTTCCGGCAGCTTCTATCACCACAAAACCTTGCGCCACTGCGATTTGAATCACATCGAAGACAGAGGGAAGCACTTCGATGGGCCCGAAGTCTGGCAACCCACAGACTGGATACTGTTGCTCAAGCAGGATGACATCTCCCGCTGACCCGTTCGACACTGCGAGGAGAATGGCATTGGCCGGGTTATATCCTAGGTTCAACGTATTGGCAGGAGCCAGACCGATCTTGGCACCCCAGGAAATGCCGGTGACGCCCTTCGTATCGCAATCCGCAACCATTGCGCCAAGGACGGCAGTGCCGTGTTCTCTATTGATGTGATCACAAGGAGCAGAGCACCCCAGTTCCTCAAAACCAGGTGGACGATTTGAATCTCCGGGATTCAGAAGCAAGGTCACGCCATCGGTAGTCGTAAGATCGTCATGCGTGTATAGCCAGTTGTACTCAATATCGTAGATCGTCACACCGTGACCATTGCCTCCTGGCATCGTCCAAGAAAAACGGGCCTCAATGCCACCGGGGGCAGGATCGAGATAGCCCTGTTTCCGAGTGAAGTCAGGCGGAATCCACGGCGGTGGCTGCGGTAACGGCGCTGGTGCAGCGATCTCTACATTCAACACCTGCTTCATCTCCGTAAGAAAAGCAGCAGCATCGGTGCCGGGGTGCAGGACCATTTCAACCCACAGATTCAAGTCGGGTAAGGGCTTACCCTCACGGCTCCTTTCCTTGGACCGCAGTTCATTCAGCTTCTGCTCCGGCAAGCTAAACAGCTTGCTGTGACTCACCACTGCGTCTCTGAGGCCAGGCGGGAGACCTTCCAAGGGTCGCTCCACATGAGTGCCCTCCTGAAACTTGACATGAACGCTCTTCGACGAATACCCGGGTGGAATGGTTGGGGGAGTAGCTTCTGTCGCCACTGGAGGACCACTGGGAGAATCCCCTCCACAGCCGGTCATCACAAGCAATGCGCTGCTGACGAGGCAGGCGAGTACGCTGGCGTATCCTGGCCTCATAGGCTCTTTCCTCAGCGATGAAAGAGTGGTGACTGGACCAGCGAGGAAGGGCTCACTGCCCTATATTGATGAGAGCAGAAGGAGCAGTTGCAGCGGCTCGAAAAAGAGATGATCGCGCTATGGGGAATAGGGCATACGTGCACACCGAGAGCTGTGCGTGATCTGAGACAGTTATCCGCCTGACCCTGGCTTTGCATACGCGTATACGTCAATAACAAAGCGGTTCCAGCCAGGTCGCCCGTTCAACCAACCGGAATGCACAGCCAAACGTGTTGCGGAGCTTACCTTGTGTGACTATGGAGCCGGCGATCCTGATTGAACGGAACAACCTGTCATCGGTTCGGCCCTGAAACCTGCCTCACCGATTCCTACAAAGGGGGCCAGCCCCCTTGTATGATCCCCAAGAAGGGGGCACACCCCCTTTGAACCCCCAGGTCGTCCGTTCAACCAACAGGGATGCACACCCACACGTGTTATGGAGCTTGTCTTGCGTGACATATGGAGCCGGCGATCCGGATTGAACGGACGACCTGCGGTTTACGAAACCGCTGCTCTACCAACTGAGCTACGCCGGCTCTCACGTCAAACATCACAACTTACACGGGTTTTTTCTCAGCCTCAAGGGGTTTTTCGCCCCACCACGGATGACAGAGACCAACAGGCTCCAGGCTTTAGTGCTCTTGCTTGTCTCACCAACCATCGCGACCATGGCCGCTACTTAAACCTGGCGACAGGCTGCAGCCGGACTATGGATCCCTGGCCAGGCCCTGGGAGGCAGAGGGGTTCCTGTTCGTTTCCATGCTGCTCACGAGCCATCTTGGACACTTGCCCCTTCGTATAGGCGCACAGTTCGCCGGTAAGAATGGTACCATTCTTGTCGAGATCTGCGGCGCCGCCCAAGCCTCTGAGTAATTGATAGGTAAATAACCCATGCCTTCCAGGGTCATACGTATGAGTGTCCTGCACTGCCCGGTTCCCGATCATCCACATGATTTTCTCTTGACCACTCCCCGCCTGCTCCCACAACGGTGCGATTGTGCCCTTGGCCTCTGTGCCCGGCACCGGTTCAAGGGAAAGGTCGAGCATGACAACGGCTCGCTGAATCGGTAACGCTGCCAAGGATTCCTGCAGTCGGCGAAGCGAATAGAGGCGTGCACGGGACGTGGCCATCCCGTCGAATGGTATCATTGATACGGCGCCGGTGGTCGGCTCAACTATCCCCCGCCCTGTGACCGAGATATAGACCACGGTGGTGGAGTCCACCTGTTGGGGCAACCATTCTTCCAAGACCTCGGCCAGATTGTGCTTGAGGGCATGGGAGTCCACCAGAATACGTACTCGCTCAGGCGGAATCCCTCCGATCGACTTGAGATAGGAGGCCATCGCTTCCGCATCTTGTGCTGCGAATTTGACGCTGGGAATACCGCTCTCCCGAAACTGTCCCACCCCGACGACAATGCCGATGGCCTTCGGCTGTTTGAGCAGACTGGGCCGTTTTGGAAGGCGATCGACATCGACCGGCGGCGGCGCGGCTTCCGCCGTCGACGCAGGTTTCATCACCACCAGAAACCTCTTGGCAGACGGGAGCTGGACCAAGGGAGACTTGGCACGCAAGATCAGCGTCAACTCCTCCTGCGCAGCGGCGTGAATCGTGCCGACCCTTCCGTCCAATGTCACATGTTTTACTTCGCCAGGCTGTAAGTCGCCGATAGAAACCACGCCGGGAATCTGTTTGGTCAAGATTGGCGTGGCAGCCACCAACAATTCGACAGCTCGTGCGATTCCAGGCCCTTCATTTTTGACTTCAATTTCGATCGCGACAGCTTCACCACTGTGGAATACTTGATCGTGGTTTTCGTGACGAACGATGGCCCGGAATATCACCGTCGAAGGCTGATCAACGAGAGTCGACACGGGTGCGGCTGCCGACGACGGCAATGAGACGGCCTGAGATCCGTCGGCCTTGCGCGCGTGAGCAGCCTCCTGAATGTTGCTCGACGTCCCGAGTTGCAGGGCCATCCCGTCTGTCACGAGATCCATCGCCTCATAGGCAATCGCTTCAAGCCCCTTTACCTCACACGATACGTCCGTCACCTCAACCTCTCCACGTCCGACGCTCTGAATCTTCTTACTGTACAGGACCGCTCCATCAAGAGCCCTGTAGGCAAAATCCAACCCCAAGGTGATCGTGACTGGATACCGCCTGTTCACCTTGCGAGGAATAACCAGATCCACCTGAGACAAACCCAATGCCGTATCGACCGAGCCATGTGCTTCAGATATCGATGCTGGTTCCCCTGTCAAAACTTTTTCAAACACGCGTCCTGTTTTCCGCTTCAGCAATTCTTGCAGCGGGGCAGCGATCGGAAAAGATTGCGCTTGACCGCAGGCGTCCTGATAGGCGAGCTGCGCCCCGGCGATAGTGGGATCGGATCGTAGATGGACGGTGAGGGGGAGATAGTAGCCGGTGTATGCACCGTCTCGACTCGAGAAGAACGAGCAGTGTGTCAGCGTTGCCGCACAGAGCCCGGCAACAACCCATGAGGCCACGCGGAACGGGAAGGACGGTCGTTGTGAATCGATACCTTGCACAATCATTCTTATACAGAAAAACACCGAACGAGCACAACTCGACGACGAGCCCTGTTTGTTTGGTTGATCTGGTCTGTTTTGTTTATCTGGTTGATTTGGTTCATCTGGTTCGTTTCATTCAACCAAAAACCAGACAGACCAAACAAACAAGAACAACCAGTCTGCGAGGCCCGTCGTTGACAGGCCCACACCCCTCGGTTAAGTTCACCCGCATGACTGAGCCTTTCATCCCGACACCGCAATCAGCATCGACACCTCGGCTCTCCTGGTCGGCTGTGAGCCGACTCATTCGACTCCAGAATCAGACCGGGACCTGGCTGCTCATGTTTCCGACCCTCTGGTCCTTAGTGCTAGCTGCTCGAGGCATGCCTCCACTTCGCTTGCTCGCCATCTTTGTCGCCGGTTCCTTTGTGATGCGAAGCGCGGGGGTGGTGATGAACGATTTTGCGGACCGATCGTTCGATCGGCATGTGGCGCGCACACGGGTCCGGCCGCTCGCGTCGGGCGAGCTCAGCGTGACACATGCGCTGCTGGTCTGCGGCTTCTTTCTCTTGCTGGCAGGAACACTCGTGTGGTTCCTCGACCCATTGACGATTCTCTTGAGTCCCATTGCTGTGCTCTTGGCCGGCCTCTACCCATTAGCCAAACGCGTCATTCATATCCCACAAGCGATGCTGGGTATCGCCTTCGGCTGGGGAACGATCATGGCCTGGACCGCCTCGCGGGGAGATATCGAAGCCCCGGCTTGGTGCCTATTTGCTGCAACGATTTGCTGGGCGATCGGATACGATACGATCTACGCGCTCCAGGATCGAGAAGACGATCGTCGAATCGGCGTGAAATCCTCAGCGCTGTTGTTCGGTTCGTCGACGTGGATCGCAGTGGGCGCGGTTTTCTCTTCAATGCTGCTGCTACTGGGACTCGCAGGTTGGTTTGCCCAGATCGGCTGGATCTACTATGCGGCACTCGCTGCCATCGGTGTGTGGTGTCTGAAACAGGCTCTACAACTCAGACAGGCGGTACCAGCCCCTACCGCCTTCCATATGTTTCAACAACATGTATGGGTAGGAGCTGCGGTCTTCATTGGAATGATCGCGGGGTTTCTGCTCGCATAACAGTAGGTTGATACATGTGGCAGCAGCGGTGCCTCTCGCCTGCTCAACTTACTTCTTCTTCTCCGTCGGTTTCTTCTCGGCTGGTTTCTTCTCCGCAGGCTTCTTCTCGTCTGTAGCTTTAGGCGCATCTGCAACTGGGGCCTCAGCTGCATCGTCAGCAGTCTCCCCTTTCAACGTCGTCAGGTATAACGTCACAGCTTTGGCATCGGCATCGCTCAGTCCCAGCGCCGGCATTCTTGTTTCTGCATTCATCGCCTGCGGGTTTATCAACCACCGATAGACCCAGGTCCCATTCAATCTGAATCCAGCCCGATCGAGCGCCGGCCCGACCTTGCCGCCATCTGGACCAATACTATGACACCCATTGCACCCATACTTGTTCTCATAGAGCCGTTGGCCATACGCCACCGTCTTCGCTAGCTGGTCCGGCTTCATCTTAAGATCAGGCCTGGGAACGCTCGTACCTTTTCCCGGTCTGGTCACGAGATTCGTCATGGCAGCCTGTGCAACATCGAGTTCTTTTTTCGCCTTACTCATAGCCGCTAACTCATTGGCGTAGGAAGATTCGTCGGGTTCTACATCCTTCTTGAGCGCTTCACTCTTCTTCTCCGCCTCCTCGGAGGCTTGCTTTTCCGCGGCCTCATAAGCCTTGGTTGCCTGCTCTAACGTAGTCTTTGCAGTTTGGAGCGCCGTCTCCAGCTGTTTCTTCCGTTCCTCAACTTTAAACTCCATCTTTCCGCCATGGAGACCGCGAACATACCCGACAATGGCCCAAATCTCTTCTTCCGAGAGGGTATACTTGAAGGTCGGCATGGTCGGCACGGCAAAGTCGTCATCACCGATCTCATCTCCGCCTTCCTCACTCGTATCCTTCATGTCGCGTGAAATCGTATTGAAGATATCTATGTCTTTAAACGTGCTCATCTCTGACTTGTTCGTGAGATCTTTGGGCTTCGGATCGGGCATCGAGGACCAATTGAATCCTTCGTTCTGCTTTCCACTCTCACCGTGACAATGCGAACAGTAATGGCCATAGAGTTCATGCCCCTTCCCGCCCTGCTCACTGGTACAGCCTGCCACGACAATCAAGGCACCGACCCAAACCACTGCTCCGACCAATCCCATTGCGTATAGCCGAGCCGCCTTCATGCTGATTGCCCTTTCTTTAGCTTGCGGATCAGAACGAACTGAAATCCGAGAGCCAGGCCCACGGCAATGGCCGCATAGTAATAACCGGTATAATCCGGTGGCGCCTCTGCGCGGAAATACCACCAGGATGAGACAGCTTTTTGAGACCCCTTCTCCTTCAGCTCGCCGCTGCTTGGATCTTTCTTGCCGTCCCAGGCAGCAAAGCCGATATTGATGAAGCCGGCTGTTGTAATCAGTGTATCTTCTTCAGGATGCCCGGTGTCGAGGGGGCGCGTAAAAACAACTTTCCATCTGCCGTTGGCGTAGGCGCCTTTGGCTTTGACATCCTGGTGCTCCTGAATTTTTAGCGTGCCGAAACCCTTGGCGTTCATGTCGACGCCTTTGCCGTCTTTGTTCTTCCAATACCAAATATTGACCGGACCGCCTTCGACCTGCGCCATCGGCTGGCCATGCGCAAAGTGAGCCTTCTTATCGCCCACCATGAACTGAATCGCGGCTGCGTCGTCCGGGTCTTCCGTTGGATCGGCGTACTCCAAAAGAATCGCCACGTTCGTCCCATCGTGCAAGCCACGCACGATCATATCTTTAACCGTCGCTTCCAAATTTCTAGTCGGCCAATGGACTTGAGGCGACATGGGGAAGGTCGCCGGGGGCGCGCTGCTCCACAGGGCCGCAGTCGGATCATCTGCCGGCAAGGCACCCTTCACCAGCGGAGCGCTGACCGCCGAGCTTGCCACAGTTGGTTCGCCGGTCGGAGCAGGGGCCGCGACCTTTTCCTCAGCTGCAGCCAGCTGTACGATCAGGAACCCCATGGCAAGACACACACCGCCGACCATATTCGGCACGATTCGACTGAGTCCGCGTATCATATAGTTCCGTCCTCTCTCCCTACTCACTCCATCAGATGATGGAACTCTGCACCTTCACTGCCGCATTGTCCCACTGCCCATATCGAGGAGGTCACCACTTTCGTCTTACCCCACTATTCCCAGGTCCGAGGTGATTGATGCGCGCCGTCATACTCACCCATGATGATTTTCCAGATCCATTCGTCGGGAAGTTCAAGCTCCCAGCGAGGCATCGCAGATTTCCAAGGCATCCCTTCGATCGGAAGCCCGACGCCGCCCTTCTTAATCCGCCAGAAGAGATAACTTTCCTGGAGCATCGCGATCGTCGTAGGATCGGCAAAGTTAGCCGGGGGAGGATTGAATCCCCTCGCTGCTGAGCCCTTGCCGTCGAAGTTTCCTCCGTGGCAGGGGGAACAGAATGCCGCATAGAATCCCTTCCCCTGCTGGATCGTTTCAGGTGTCTTTGGAACTGGATTCGACAAGCCGGCATATTCACCTGGCGGAGCCGGATGAATGGTCCTGTTTTCGCCGGGAGGCGCATCACTGACCGCCGTACTGTTAAAGGTTTGCCAGCCGACCAGCAAAGGGAAGAGAATCAGTACGAGGTACCGTAATGCTTGCAGCCCGCCGATTTTCTCTCCCGTCAAGAAACGTTGGATCGGTCCCCAAAACTCCTCTTTAGATTCCGCGCTCACTGTAGCAAGAATGAGAAACCCCGACGTGGTCAGCAATAGATACAGAAAGATCAGACTGGCCGGCAGTGGCGCCGATCCAGGGATATTGGGCAACACAAATTTCAAAATCAAATAGGTGATGACATTCAACAGGATCAGCTTGATCAACGGCCCCATACGTTCCTCCTCAGTGCGCTTGCGCTACGGCCATTGGACCGGACTGAGCTGCCTTCACCGGAGCGGCAGGCGCCTGTCCCGGCACATCCAGTTCAGATGGATTGATAGAAATCGGTTCGCCGCTCATCTGCTGCAGGAATGCGATGACCGAGAGAATCTCGTTCCTGGACAGCCCGATCGGGTTCTTATTGATGGCGGGCATCTCGGCAGGATACATCTTCGGCAGGCCTTCATGGCGATAGTCCTGATAAATGTAGGCCTGCGGCTGCGTCAGACTTTCATAGAGAAACTCACGGGACAATTTGGCCCCGATCCCCTTCAAGTCCGGGCAGCGAGCCGACTCGCTGGGACCGATCGTGTGGCACAATGCACACTGGCCCTTACTGAAGAAAATCTTCTGCCCGATCGCCGCCAGGTCCGTCGGCGTTTTGACCGTGGCAATATCGAATTTTTCCTCAACCGGCGGCAACGACGCCATTTGTGGCACCGCCAACGCCGTCAGCATGAAGAGACCGAGCACGATTGCGAGGAATCCGATGACCCGCGGGAACACGGACTTAATAAACAGAAGGATGAGGATCCCGCACCCTACCACTGAGAGACAAATCAATTGCAGTCTGGCTACTTCACTCATAATCACCCTTCGGGTAGTTAGAAGTTCTGAGTGCTGAGTGCTGAGTTACACTCAAAACTCAGAACTTAAAATTCAGAACTTGCGCTCTTCCGGCTTATCGAGCGCACTCGATGCGCCTGCCATCGCCGGCATACCGTGGGGCAATTCCCCTTTACTCGGCGATGTCGTGGCTACCTTTGCCTTATCACCCATCGTGGCCACCCAGAAAATAAACGCGACAATCATACAGAAAAAGAACGTGCACAAGGCCATGATCCCGGATGCATAGCCGAGGGCCGGTGAAAATGCATATTGCGACGTATCGCGAACTACGCCATAGACATGCCAATGAACGCGGGAGGACGACCGTGCGTATCCCATCAGCGTCATGAGGAGAATGACCATGACCGCGTTGAGGACCAGGGAGTAGCCGGCACGGGGAGGCATCTTGCCCCAGACCATTTCCGTCGTGGTCTTGGCGCTCTTGAGCAGCAAGGCCGTCAGAGGGGTAATGGTCAACATGACCCCGATCACGATCAATACCTGCGATGTCGAGAAATAATTGATGCGAATGATCGCTGGGACGAAATACCCCCATACGCCAAGGATGATGACTGCAATGCCCGCAAGGACAAGGATGGCACCCATGATCGCTTTGGCGATCTTCGCCCAGCCGGCTGTATCCTGCTTGCCTGCCCGCCAATACATGATGAAGCTCATGAACGTCACAAGAATCATCAAGTTGGATACGGTCATTTTTGCCGACATGACACCGAGGACTCCCAGAAGCGGATGGTGGCTCCCTCCCATCTTTGCCGCTTCTTCCAAGCTCGCCACAAGCGAATGGGGGGTCATCCAGACAGCCAGGCACAGTAGGAGCACCACCAACATCGCTAACATCGGCCTCCGGTACTTCAACGCAGACCCGGGGATGCGATAGGTAATTCCGAGCCAGAAATAATAGTTCGACCCGAGAAAGAGCACTCCGATGAGCATGGCTTGTAGAATGAACAGCCACGACAGGAAGCCTCCCATCAACGTGATACCCATCTGCTGGTTGTACTGGTAAATTTCACGCATGAGCCAGTAGCCGGCAAAAGGGAGCGCCAACAGACCGAATACCCCGATGAAGTTCCCGACATAGCCCATCCAGTCGTAGTGGTCGCGCTCTTCTGGGGTTTTGGCAGACAGATAGCGAATCCCAGCGTAGGCGCCGCAGATATAACCGCCCAGCACCACGTTGGCGATGATCCGGTGAATGTTGACCGGCCACCAGGTCGGATTCCATGTCGCGGCCCAGGCCCGCGCCATATCCGTCCCCTCCGCAATCACGACGGGACTGGATTGGAACGTGGCCCAGGAGTTCGGTATGATCATGATAAAAAATGCAAAGACGTTGAGCATGAGACCGAGGAAAATATGAAAGGTCTTCTTGCCGCCGAACTGCATTGCATCCCAGCCATACCAGTAGAGGTACAGCGTCGCGGTCTCGACCAGGAACAGGATGCAATAGACAATAAACGACGGGAAGAAAATATCGGTCAGATAGTTCATCAGCTTGGGATAAAACGCGATCAGCAGGAACAATAAGATGCCGCCGAAGAGCGCGGTTGTGGAATACGCGGACGTCAGGAGCTTGGTGAATTCCTTGGCGAGTTTGTCGTAGCGCTTTTCACCACCCCTCCAAGCCACGACTTCGCAGACCCAAGCGAACATCGGCACACCCAGTACAAATCCCGCGAGCAGCAAATGGAGCTGCGCGATAACCCAGATGACGTTGCGGCTGCCGACGTAGGGAATATCGCGATACTCGGTCGGGGCTGCCGGTGCAACGTCTGCTCCAAACACCAGTGCGGGAAGACCGAGGAGACCCGCTGCTATAACTAGGCCCAAGAGTGCCCCCCCGTGCTCACTGCTGCTACGGAGAAGCCTCTGAATCCATCCACCCTGATCTTGTTGCATTGCCCTCACCTCATCATCTCCCATGTTACTGGTTCATGGCGGCAGGGGGAACCGGCTCTGTTATGTCCGACTCCTCCACGACTTCTACTTTGCCTGCCTTGCCTTTTTTCTTACTTTGATCTTTTCCCAGTTTGGTTTTCGCCCGCTGTTCTACCAGCAACTCGACCTGCTCCGCAAGATGGGCGATCATTTTTTCGTTTTTATGCAGGGTCTCAAGAGGTTTGAATGGAGGTTCGAGCGCGACTTCTTCCTTTTTGCAACAATCATGCGGGTGGGGGGTAAACACCGGAAGAGAAAACCCAAACAAAAGGGACAACACCACGGCAGCACCCGACAGTCCTGCCAACATCCATGTCTGATCCACCGGCACCCGCATCAGATCCCACCGGGTGATCAGCCCCTGATAATTCTCTGGCGCATGACCGGCCGACTCCATCGAGCCACGGATCACCCGTCCCACAAGCGAGAAGCCAATCACGAAGAACAATAATAAGGCCCCCGTAGCCACAGTACTCCAGAGGGTCAGCTTAATACTGATCCCCTCCGCCACGGGAACTCCTTTCAAATAGTCCGCTTCAAGTATCGACTGGGCAGCAGAGATCGAGGTTGCAGTGATCGCACTCTGAGCCACCCAGAGGATCGGAATATACATGGCGCCGATTACGGCACACTTCCACCAGAGACTCAGTCCTAACCCGCTTGGAGGTTCACGCCGCAACCGTTCGAGAGAATATGTTCCTCCCACAATCCCAAGCGCCCAGATGTCGATGGGAATGGCCAGAAAGAACAGTAATGGAATGCCGAGACCTTCACCGATGTGGGAATCCAATCCCAATGTAATGATCGGAAGCGCGAACACCGTGACCGGACTCGCCAAGAGCATCAAGAAGGCAAGTCCGATTCTATCTTCAAATTGTATGATCCCAAAGGCCAGGAACAACACGGCGAACGCGAGTTTGAACGGCAATCCGGTCCAAAAAGCAGGCCAGAGAATCCCGAACCCGAGTTTTGTGGGAGAAATGCGATCGTTCATGCCGGCACCCGGCACCCTGGGAAACACCCACCCTTGTCGTTCGTGAAAAGTAATGCGTCAAAGGCGAGATGCATCTCTTGAGCAGGCGAGGCCGATAGCTTACGGCTTGGACACGATACGGCAATCTCCGTGTTACGCCTCACGTTTCACCTTTCACGTCTTACGATCTCTGCAGGTTGGCGGACTTTTTCAGCATCCTGTTAATCCAAAAAGTCTCGATTGATAATCGCAGACACCGTGAACAGCACGATCGACGCCGTAAGCACGACCCATCCGATCAGGGCAAGAGGGCGTTTGAAAATGTTCCGCTCTGAGTCACGGTCGAAAAATGGCAACAATATCAGCATAATCCCGAGAGCGCCCGGCAGCCCTATCGAACCGAGGAACTGTCCGAGCTCACCGGAAAACATCTTCAGTCGCAAGTGCTGAAATATGAACAAAAAGTACCATTCCGGTTCCGGGTGGTAATCACCCGGGTCAGGTGTCGCCTCATCCAGCAAGACCACCGGCTCCCAGAAGGCCAGTGCGCTGATGCAGGCAAAGACTACTGCCATCCCGACCACATCCTTCCAGATCTGCCGCGGAAAAAAATAGTCGGTCTTCGCCTTCAGCTCCGTCGGTGTACCACGGAATGGACCAGCTGGGCCTGCACACCGGAAAAGGAAAAGATGCAATCCGGCCAATGCGATCAGCGCTGCGGGGAGCACCATGACATGAATGACGAAGAACCGACTCAAGGTCATCTGTCCTGGAGTCGCGCCACCCTTAAGAAAGCGCGCTAAAAAATCGCCCAGTACCGGCATCTTATCCACAATCTCGACGCCGACCGTGGTGGCCCAATAGGCTCGCTGATCCCACGGAAGCAAATAGCCGGTAAAGCCGAATCCCATCACGAGGGCAAACAACAGCAGCCCCACCAGCCAGATAAGTTCACGAGGTTTCTTATACGCACCCCATAGAAAGACTTGAGACATATGCGCAAACACGCAGAGGACCATGGCTGAGGAGCCCCAGAAATGGTAACTCAAGAGAAACCACCCGTAATCGACGTCATGAAGAATGTATTGGGTGCTGGCGTAAGCGTGATCGGCTGTCGGCACGTAGTAAAACATCAACAGCACGCCGGTGACCGCCTGCATGCCGAAGATGAACAAGAGAATTGACCCAAAAACATACGCCCACCGAGAGCCACCGGGCACGGCCTCATTGAGCATCTTGGCGGCAAGCAGCTTCAGCCCGACTCGTTCGTCGACAAAGGTGAAGACCTTTTCTGCAACCGTGGGCTGTGCGCCAGAGGAAGGAGTGTCGCTCATCTAGACGATCCGCGTTTGAGACTTCGTCCCGGCTTTGAATTCCATATCGATGATCTGCACCTCGCCGCTTGCGGACACTTGAATCGGCAGTAAGTCGAGAGGACGCGGGGCGGGGCCATCCAGCACCTTGCCGGATGCATCGTAGATACTCAAGTGGCAGGGACAGAGAAAGACCTGTCCGAGCACCTTGTGTTTTCGCCATTTAAATGCGCAGCCAAGGTGGGGGCATTTACCGGAAAATGCGAGGTAGGGTATGTCCTTCTTATTCGTCCAAACAGGTCTCCCTGCCGCATCCCGGAATTCCATATCTTTCCCCTGATACACCTTCTCCAGCACCGAGGATGTCGCCTTGACGATCCATACATTCTTCTCGATCTCCGCTTCAGGCAGATACGCTTCTTTAACTTTGCGTTTGTACTGGAACTGGACCCCAACATCGTCGGCCTTCACCTTTCCGGCGTTGCCGATCTTGAGCCATCTGTTGTCGAGCGACGCATACATCGGCTTCATTAAAAACTTCATCACGGGGAAGACCAACGGCAATCCAATAAACAGTCCCGTGGCGTAGGTCAGCTTCGCAAAAAATGCCCGCCGTTTGACATTCCGTTCCAGCTCTGGAAACGGAACCAGAACTTCGCCCGGGTTCACATGAACGTGTTTTTCAAGGCCAGGGATTTCCACCTCATGCAGCGTGACATAGTCCTCACGCGTAAAGGGCGGCATGCACAGGATTTCTGATGAGGACGACCGCAGTTGCACCACATCGTCCGTGACAGTGAGCACGGCGCCCATCGGGACTTGCCGTTCCCCCTCGCCGTTCATCGACACGACGAGGTGGCTGACCTCAAAGGACAGCGGGTCCATGATAACCTTGGACACCTCTCCGACTTCTCGGTCCGTGCAACGGACTTTCGATTTCAGCTGAGGCTGCATGCTAGAGCTTCTTTATTGGTTTTGGCGTATTCACGGAGGTATTCTTGAAAGTACTCAACCAGGTGGCCAGTGCCATGGCGTCACTGTCCTCCATGACATCCTTAAACTTGTCCGGCATCTTGCCCTTCTCCCATTCCTTTTCGAATCCCTCCGCCATATAGCTCTTGGGATTGAAAATCTTCTGCTTAATCTCAGCAGCCGTGAGGTAGGAGCCGATGTTGTCCAACTCCGGACCGCGCTTCTTTCCACCTTCCCCCTTCAGCTTGTGGCAGTTATAGCATTCGTGCAGTTGCCATTGCTCCTCACCTATCTTCGTAAAGTCTCCAGTTGGCGCCTTGGCCACAACCGGAGGAGCGCCGCCGACCGGCATCTGCTTTGCCACCGGCTGATCTGCGCCCAGCGTCCTGAGCCGTACCTCTAGGGCCTTGACTTGCTCATCCAGCGCCTTCGTTCTCGCGATCAACTCCTCAGCTTTTCCTTGTTCAGTGGCAGCGCGTTTGGGCGCCAATAGCTTGGCGATCTTCCCTTTTTCATCCTCAGGATCGAACTGAGGCCACATCGAAGCGCCGGCCACGAACACCGTGCACAGCACGACGTAGAACACCACAATGGCAATCGTGGACTTCACGGCGCCCATGGTCCTGACTGACGGGGCGTCCAGCAACATGAACACGGCAGCCCCAAACATCGCGTGACCGAAGAACACGACCTGGAAGACGAATGGAAACTCCTGCCACCTCGAGAGGAGGAACAGCGCGCCACCTACCACCAAACCGATGACCAGCTTCTTAATGATGTTTCCCATGCAAACTCTTATTCGTTCGCAGACATTCTGCCCCGCGATTACTTGGCCCTGGCAGGAACAGGACTACCTTCAGGGATGTGCCCCTTCGATTCTGAAGGCCGAAGGCTCACAATCACGGCAAAGCTCACCACGGTGAAAAACATGACGGTAATCCCCGTAATCCACCAGGCCGAATACGAGAGCGTCGGTGTAAACGACTCGGCAGAAAAGTCGGGTATCAAATTGTATGTATGGAAGTACTTCCGCACCAGCGAGCGGACGGCGCCCATCAAACCCATTGTCCAGATGGAGACGAAGGCGAGGAAGATCAGTACGAACTGGGAGGTGAAATCGATTTTCCCCCAGAGGATGGTGCCCCGCTTGATGGCCCGATTATACAAGAAATAGTTCACAACCGTGACAAACACCAACGTAAACATCGCGGAAAGCTTGGCCGGCATCGTCCCCAGGAAGTTCCAGGCCTCCGGCAGCTCTACCTCAGCCGCCATCTTGGCGCCGGTGGCGGCGAATCCGTGGGGAGTCAGCCAGATGGCATCGCCCACGAGGACCATTAAGAAACCGATTTTAATCACAGTCCGCGCAGACACCGTAAACGGAATGAATCGGCCCAGGAACGGCGAGAGAGCCAACGGCAGGAGGAACGCCAGCGACATCGGATCGGGAATCCAGTAGTAGTTCATCACCACCATCATCACAAAGGGGAAGGCCACCATCACGACGGGAGCCAGGATCGTGATTCGGACCTTTTCAACCCCCTCAATGCGTTTCAGGCTGAGCCAGACATAATAGTTAATGGCCAAGAACATGAGTCCGATCATCGCGCCCTGCATTTCGAAAAACATCGAAAGCTGGTCACCCATCATGTATGGGCAGAACGAAAAATCGTAATCGCACATCTCGTAGGCCAACAGTAATCCCGTGAACGGCTGAAACAACGTCGCGCCTACAGCGATCAGATTGCCGGAAAAACCCATCCAATCGTAGTACGCCCGTTCTTCTTGACTTTTTGCGCCCATATACATATAGGCGCCGATCAGGCCCGTCACAAACCCTCCGAAGGCCACATTCCCGTCGATCCGGTGAAGATTCAGCGGCATCCAGGTTTGGTTGGCAATCTTGTCCCACAACGTTGCAGTTGCAAGGAGGTCTTGAGGTGAGAGCCCTTCAGCCTTCACTGGAGTATTCATGAACGACGTCGGGCCGTCGATCACAAATAGCAAGGTCATGCCGATCAGATTCAAGAACACACCGAGGGCAATATGCCGTCCTTTTTTTTCACCCTTCCACGCATCCCACATATAGAAATACGTGTACAACACGATGGCTCCGCTGATGAACAAGAGCGGATAGAACACCGCGAACACGAGATAAAATTGATTAATAAACCACGTGGTAAACTGTGGGTAGGCTGCGAGGAGGACGAAAATAAACAGGCCACCGGTGAGGGCCGTCATGCTAAAAAGGATGACGGTCACCTTCGTGACTTCTTTGGCTAAACGATCATACCGAAGGTCTTGCTTCCGATACCCCAACCATTCTGAAATGACGATAAAGATCGGGGCCCCGAGAACGAACGCTCCAAACAGCGTGTGAAGTTGAGCAACGATCCAAACGGCGGTCCGATTTCCTGTATAAGAAAAATCCACTGGGGGCGTGTCAGAAGTTTGGGCATAGGCCACCCCCCCGAACAACGCCAGAAATGCACAGATCGTGACCAGACTGCGCTGCCACGTTTTCATCATATTTCGACGCCTCTCTTGGCTAGGAGGGTGTGCGTCACACAAGATAGCGTCATGTTACTGTGAATCGTGCGATGGCTTCGTGAGAAGAACTGATGGGAACAATGAGCAGATCGGGTCATGATCGTAGTCGAAAACCATTCGTTCAAGCATCCCATGGTATATTACACCATCATGTCGCGAACATGGCAATCGACCGCCAGAAGCTCTGCGCGGAGGAAATTTATCTGGATTGCTACCGCACAGAACCTTGAACTGAGCCCGTCTATTTGCCCACAGGTGCCGGAGCAGTCGAGGCACTCGCCACATCAACCCAAGACTTCTTTTCGGCATCCCATCTCTTCCCAGGCATCCCGAAGCTTGCCTCAAACAACACCAATTTCCAGACATCTTCGTCTGACAGTTTGCTCTTCCACCCCTTCATCTTCGTATTGGGAACCCCATCGGCAATCCGCCATGCCCATACGGAATCGGAGTAGAGCTTCATCCGTTCGCCGATTCGGAAGTCACGGGCTCCAGCCTTTGTTGGCTTGCCGTCCTTGCCATGACAACTCCCACAATCCACATCAGGATTTGTTTGGCCAATGTACAGCTTCCGCCCTTCTTCCATCTTGGCCGGATCAGCCCACCAAGCAGCCGGCATATGTTTATCGGCCCATTCGGCTGGAGCTTGAGGCGGCGCAACGATCGGCCCCTCCCCTTCTCCTCCGCATGCCACCATGAAGAGCCCCATCCCCAGCACCATCGCCAACTGCAACGCCTTCGTCTGCTTCATAATCTTGAGCATACCTTTTTTCACTCCCACGGTAGTCCACGCCTAACTGACACAGACTTCTCCTAATGGCGCCGATACCTTGCTACGATAGTCCTGACCGTTTAGTAACCCTGCCATCATCTCTCTCTTTTCCGGCTGTTTTGCCACAAAACTTAACGAACACCTCGGATTCAGAAAACACGCTGTGCCGGGGGCGATCGTCACCCTGTCAAGCGTTGGTGCAAGCCAATACTGTGAGGCCGCGCACAATCCCCCGCCATTTTGAGTAACCAGTCCGGAGAGGTGCGCATCCGACCCACGAACCGCCTCTGTTATTGCTTGCGCTTACCCTGTGATCGTCCTCGTTTTTGTTCCTGTTTCCGCGATGAACGAATCAGTCTGAGACCAACGAACCCACCGACTGTCGCCGCCACAGCCCCCAATCCTAGATAGACCCACATCGGAACACTGTTCCGATCCTGTATACAACCGGTTCCGAAATTGACCTGAATGATTCGTTCTGCTTCAAGATCTTTCGGATCAAACGAGACTTTCTGGTGCTGCTGCTGCCCATTGGCTTCAATCAGCAGCGGATCGCCAAGATTATCGTTGTGAAGATGAAATGCCGCCTTGTAGTGCCCGTCTCCATCGGTCTTGACGATTTGCCCATTAGAAACCTTTGTATCCTTAACAAGCACATCTATGTCAGCGCTGCCCTTTCCATCTGCCCCGCAGACAAACCCTTCGACCGTAAACCGATGGTCCGCTTCATGTGTTGCTAAAACGATCGATGGGAAACTGCCCAACATGACGGTAATGGCAATGATCCATCCCTGCCATCGCGACTGACTCTGCACAATCTGTCTCCGCCTCACGTGCCCAGAGCCAAGCCTTTACTCGCGCAGGGCGCTGGCCCTGTCTCACACAACAGAACGTAATGAACACTAATACGCCTACAATATCAAGGCTCCGATTTTTAACATAGGCCCCACACGTTGTCAACGAAATGACGGAAGACAGGACGGGAAGACAAGCCCATTTTCAAGCACTTGGAGAAGTCATTCTCGATGAAATTGCGTAGAGGTAAAGAGAATATGATCGGCAGGCGGAGCGCTTACAGAATCCCTCGGGTTCTTGCCTCAGCTGCGACCCGTTCCACTTCGATTTGCCGCTCTGAATCCTTCTTGGAGACCCAAGTCTCCCAGGATTTTCCCGTGGCGGTATCCTCACCAGTGAACGCAATCGTGGCAATCTGGTCATAGCGAATGCGCCGCGTCTCAGCGCTATCGGAAGGGAATACCTCAAGATAGGAATCGGAACCGCTGACCTGGCGATTGAAGAGATACCCACTGATCGACTCACCGGATTTCAACGACACCGTCACATCGCCACGATAATCGAACGCCAGTTCTACCGCTTCTGCGAGTTCATTGAATGAACCAGGCTGAAATACACGGCCTTCCGGCGACCCGGGTACGCCGGCTGTACTATGGTTCTTGGTGTCGGTCATTGAGGAGTCGTGAAACGTAAAGCGTATCTCGTGAAGCGTGTGTCTTTCGTCCGAACGACGAGAGACGAACGACGCTTCACGCGGCCCGTCATCGCGAGGTCGGAAGCATCGTCAATTTGACGGTCCGGCCAAACCCAGACAGCGTGCCGAACGTATCCTCGACGGCAGAGGGTTCATAACCGCAATGCACCATGCAATCGGCGCATTTCTCATTCCGCCCGGTTCCGTAGTGATCCCACTCCGTGCTGTCCATCAGTTCACGGAATGTCTTTGCATAGCCTTCTTGGAGTAAATAGCAAGGCTTCTGCCATCCGAACACGTTATAGGTCGGATTACCCCAGGGTGTGCACTCATACTCCCGCCGCCCCATCAAGAAGTCCAAAAACAGCGGCGATTGATTGAACTGCCATTTCTTCTTTGGATTCCCTAAAATACGAGAAAATAATTCCCTCGTGCGTTCTCGCTTCAGAAAATGCTGCTGGTCCGGTGCCTTCTGATAGCTGTACCCAGGCGAAATCATCATGCCTTCGACCCCAAGATCCATCATCGCATCGAAAAACTTCCGTACCCGCTCCGGATTGGCATCGTCGAAGAGGGTCGTATTGGTCGTGACCCGATGCCCCCGCTTCAACGCCGCCTTGATCGCCTTCACCGCCACATCGTACACACCATCCCGGCAGACCGCCAAATCGTGCTCATCTTTCAGCCCGTCCATGTGGACACTAAACGTAAGAAACTTCGATGGCTGATACTCATCAAGCTTTCGCTCCATCAAAATCGCATTGGTACAGAGATAGATATACCGCTCTTGCGCAACCAACCCACGGACAATCGCGGGCATCTCGGGATGGATCATCGGTTCGCCACCGGGAATGCTGACGATCGGCGCGCCACACTCCTCTGCCGCAGCCAAGCACTGCTCGACCGTGAGGCGCTTATCCAGTACATGATCTGGGTATTGAATCTTTCCGCAGCCGGCGCAAGCCAAATTGCAGCGAAAGAGGGGCTCTAGCATCAGCACGAGCGGATACCGCTTTACCCCACTCAACTTCTGGGAAAGCACGTACTTTGTAACAGTCGCCATCTGGGAAATCGGAACGGCCATTCCTCTCTCCTTTACTTCAATCTGTATTGGTAACGGCAGCAGTCCAGCCACCGAACTAGCAGGTTGTAATCGTTGGGAATTCTAGCACCCAGTCCCACCGCTCGTCAATTTTCTTCCCGCCTTCATGCTATGGCCGCCTTCAAAAGTTATCGATTCAATGCCGAACACTTAATACGGCGCAGCGCGCCGAATGGTGAATGTTCAATTGAGGATCGTGAAGCGGAGGTGTGCCGAACCAGCCGAGAGGAAAGACGGGATCATTACTTGACCTTACACTCCCTGCTGGCCATCGGCGATTCTGCCTTCCGACAAAACGCCTAGTGGGATGCTGAAAATGTCCACCGCCTGTCTTGTTCATTTCGTCTGTTCGGTCTGTCTGGTCTGTCTCGTGTACTTGGTAGAAGAGAAACCAGATGAACCAGACAGACCACGCACGAAGTGCGGTGTGGAGGCGCCGAGCGGGGTCGAACCGCTGCATCGCAGTTTTGCAGACTGCTCCCTTAACCACTTGGGTACGGCGCCGCGCGCGCATTATAGTCTGGGGACGGGGTGAGAGGCGAGAGGAAATATCTACGGCTTACTAGAAAGGACAGGAATTTCTTTTCCCAGCGTCGAGGGTCGATCGGCTTCAGGATCGAGGGATTCCCATCCTTCGTTCGAGGAAGCGACAGACTCCCCGTTTCCTTCAGCGTCTTTTTCCTTGGCCATCTGCTCGACCTCTGAAATCAACGTATCCATCAGCTCTTCGATCGGCACTTTCCTGACGAGCTTGCCCTTTTTGAACAGAATCCCTTTGCCTTCGCCGCCGGCGATTCCAATGTCTGCTTCCTTCCCTTCGCCGATCCCGTTCACGACACAGCCGAGGACCGACACGTTGAGCGGAGTCTTGATATGGCCCAGCTTCTTTTCCAATTCGTTGGCCAACTTCACCACGTCGATCTCTACCCGGCCACAGGTAGGGCAGGCAATGACATTGATCCCTCGATGACGCAGTTCGAGCGACTTCAAGATTTCGAATCCCACCTTCACTTCTTCAACGGGATCGGCAGCAAGCGACACACGCAAGGTGTCGCCGATGCCCTGCGAGAGTAAGTATCCGAGCCCCATGGTGGATTTGACAGCCCCGGTCATCGCCGTGCCCGCCTCGGTAATACCGATGTGCACCGGATAATCGGACTGGTGCGCAAACAGCCAATAGGCATCGATCGCATGGTGCACGTCCGACGCCTTCAGCGACACCTTCATGTTCGTGAATCCCACGTCTTCTAACGCGTGGACGGCATTGAGCGCCGATTCAGCCAAGGCTTCCGGGGATGGCCACCCGTACTTGTCCAACAGATCCCGTTCCAGCGAGCCGCCGTTGACTCCAACACGAATCGGAATGCCGCGATCGTTCACGGCCTTAATGACTTCTTCGACTTTCCACCAGGCTCCGATGTTGCCGGGATTGATCCGGACGCAATCCACAACCTTAGCTGCCTTCAATGCCAACCGATGGTCGAAATGAATATCCGCGATCAGCGGCACGGTCATCGCCGCTTTGATTTTTGGTAGCACCGCCGCCGCTTCGTCATCCGGCACCGCCACACGGATGACTTCGCACCCAGCAGCTTCTAGTTGGCGAATTTGTTCGACCGTCGCCGCGACATCGCGTGTGTCGGTTGAACACATTGACTGCACGGACACGGGCGCATCTCCGCCGATCTTGAGATTGCCGATTCGAATCTGCCGCGTTTTCCGTCTTGTAATGTGCATTCGATTATTCGCGCCTCACATCCTCTTATCAGCTTCCCTGCTCATCCCCATGAGGCAGATGATCGACCGATGCCGCCAACATGAATTCTTCTCGCGAAGAAGCCGGTGCCTTCCCGATGAGTTCCTTCACGCTCTGATAGATACCTTCCGCCGTCAACCCATATCGTTCACGCAGAAAATCCTGCGGTCCCTGCTCGATGTACCAATCCGGCAGCCCCAAGACCTTCGTCGTCACATGCGTCACCCCACCGTCAGACAGGGCTTCGAGCACGGCTGAGCCGAATCCGCCCATCTTGCAGCCTTCTTCAACCGTCACGACATAACGAACGCGCTTGGCTACCTCGACGATCAACTTTTGATCCAACGGCTTCACAAAACGCGCGTTCACCACTGCCGTGGAAATGCCCTCTTCCTCAAGTCGTTTTGCCACTGTCACCGCATGGGAGACCGGCACACCGATGGCAACGATCGCGACGTCGGTCCCATCGCGTAACAATTCACCCTTGCCGATTGGTAAAGCCTTCGCCTCCTGATCCATCGTCACGCCCAAGCTCAACCCGCGCGGGTACCGCACAGAGGCAGGTCCATCATACTGGACGCAGGTCTTCAGCATATGTTGCAGCTCGTTCTCATCCTTCGGCGCCATGACGACCATGTTCGGCATGTGGCGCAGATAGGCATAGTCGAATGCGCCGTGGTGCGTCGTTCCATCTTCCGCAACCAGCCCTCCGCGATCAATGCAGAATGTGACCGGCAAATTTTGCGTCGCCACATCGTGCACGACCTGGTCGTATGCGCGCTGCAAAAATGTCGCGTACATCACCACCACTGGACGGAGCCCCTGCGTCGCCAGCCCAGCCGCGAATGTCACCGCATGTTGTTCGGCAATTCCCACGTCGTAGATCCGGTCTGGAAATTCTTTTTCGAAAATGTTGAGGCCGGTCCCTTCACACATCGCGGCAGTAATCGCGACGATCCGCTTGTCCGCTCGAGCGAGCTTCACCAACGACTCGATGGCAATCTGCGTATAGGACGGCCGCGCTGCTTTCTTCGCTGGCGCCCCCGTTTCCCTCACAAAAGGTGGACAGGCATGGAACCACACCGGATTCTTCATTGCGGGCTCATAGCCCAGCCCTTTTTTTGTGATGACATGGAGCAACACGGGCCCCTTCATCTTCAGCACATTATCCAAGGTCGGCAACAGATGCTCGAAGTTATGCCCGTCGATCGGTCCCGCATATCTGAACCCGAGCTCTTCAAAAAGCAGCCCAGGGAGAATCGCGCCCTTAGCCAACTCTTCAGCCCGGCGAGCCCACTTCTGCATGTCCGATCCGATATGGGGAATCTTCCCCAACAGTTGCCCGGTTTCCTCCCGCATCTTGGCATAAAACTCACCGGTGAAAGTTCGGTTCAAATAGGAGGAGATGGCTCCGACGTTCTTTGAAATGGACATTTGATTGTCATTCAGAATAACCAGGAAGTCTTTTCCCAACCCCCCAGCATGGTGCAGGCCTTCCAGCGTCATGCCGGCCGTCATGGCGCCATCGCCGACGATACAGACGACCTTGTGCCGTTGCTTCAACTGCTCGCGCGCCTCAACCATCCCGTAGGCCGCAGAGACGCCGGTTCCAGCGTGGCCTGCATTGAATGTATCGTGGACACTTTCTTCACGCTTCGTGAATCCACTCAGCCCCCCATACTGTCGAAGCGTGTGAAACTGCTCCCGCCGCCCGGTGAGGAGTTTATGCGCATACGCTTGATTGCTCGTATCCCATACAATCTTATCCTTGGGGGTATTAAGCAGATAGTGCAAGGCCACCGTGAGTTCAATCACTCCAAGGTTTGAAGCCAGATGCCCTCCAACATTGGATACCACGCCAATAATTTGCTCCCGGAGCTCCTGACACAAAGCAGGAAACTGCTCTGGTGGCAACCGTTTCAAATCGTCCGGGCCATGAATAGTTTTCAAGATCGACATGGCAAATACTCCTTTGCATCTATACTTATATCAACAACCTGGGCTCAGATAAGCAGTGGCGAAGCAGTGCGGAAGCTCGGGCGTTTGTCGGGGTGAGTGTCACATGTAAATCCCATATTGTCAAGGGGTTAGCCTGCTTCCATCACAAAACTTTCTTCGTCACTTAAGACTGAATTCGATAGGTCAATAATGTCGAGAGTGTGAAATCTGCGGCGCTTCCGGTAATGAAGTCGAGATTCTCGACTGCGTAGGCTTGCCACAAGAGGTGTGACGTAAGGCGGTAGCTGAATCCCGCCACTGATTCGGTCACGCCTTTGTCCAGCACTCGCGTACCGACACCACGGAATGGTGTGGAATAATAATCGAACTGAGCCGTGATGGAAAGATTCTCCGACCACAAATACTCTACGGCAAGAATGCCGGATATCGTGGGGTGCAGAGCCAGCCCTGCGATACGTCCGGTCGGTACCACTCCATTCAGATTCCCGTAGACCACCCACCGGCCGGCAAATCCTTTTTCAGCGGCCATCCCGAACCCGAAATCCGGACTGCCACTTCCGAAGAATTGTCCTTCATCACCCGTTGGAAGCTTGATTGCCGTACGAATCGACAATGCCGGCATGGATGTCGTCTCCAGCAATAGTTGGTATTTACTCATGATCGTGCTGTCGCCCAATCCCACCACCCCCTCGCGCCCACTCGCGATCGTGCGCCCTCCTCGTGAGATGTCGAATACATACCCGGAGCCCAGCGCTTTTCGAGCGGGCGACACGCCGGTTGTCACGCGTTCAACCGCTTCGATAGGCCCATCCATGAATCCCCGCGAGCGATAGAGAACAGGGACCTCCACGGAAAGTTCCCACCGCTCCGTCGCTCCGTACCGAAGAAACGCACAGGAGCGCAGCGTTTCAAACTTCATCGTCGTGCCGGCCTGAGGCGACTCGTCACGAAACACGGTGGCGGTTTCTGCAAGTTCCAATCGAACATCCAGCACGCCCTGCTTCAGCACGGCAGCCCGATCACCCGGCATGTTGAGAACCAACTGCTGGATGGGGTGGAAGTTTCTGACCGGAAATGGGCCGAACCCCTCCGCCCCCACCAACGCAGGCTCGAAGAAAACGGAGAAGAGGAGTGAAGCGAGGACGACTCGATACCGCACCGACCATAGTGGGGCTTTCACGGCCACCCTTGCTCCCGGACAATCAGGAGTGAGAACTGCAGCCCTGTTACTGCGTATTCGGACACGCATCCACTCGCGTGACCCCGCCCACTGACGACCATGAGCAGGAAGTGCGCGGCACGTTCCTGAACATTTCCAGACATTTGTAGCTTCCTGAAAGTCATCACATTCGGGGCAGCGCAGGCAACGGGTGCGTGGTTCTCCCTCAAAAAATAGGAAGACTAATCAGATACCATAGTGGTGATCGAAAAATACAGTAGGGTTGATTCGTAGCGATACCCTGGGCTACAGGCTGAAAAGAACGGGCGACGAGTCATGCAGCAAGAACGGCTCGGCACAGCCCCCTGTTTCAGTGCACCTCACGCGCCCACCCGTCAGTACGGGAAGTCGAGTCCCGCAAAGATCGCACCCCCTTCCCGGCTATAACCATAATCGACACGCCCCACGACGTTGGGTCGAACAATCCCACGGAATCCTATGCCAGGAGTCATACGGTAATTCGTAAAGGTGACGTCTTTGTAGTCATTGAACACCTGCCCGGTATCCAAGAATGGCGCAATTTCAAAATCCGCGCTGGCACCCGCTATCTTTGCACGTACCAGATGAATGCGCTCCTCGATACTGAACGACACGAGATGCTTGTCGATGAAACGATCGACGCCGAATCCGCGCAGGTTGTTTTGTCCACCCAATGAACTTTGCTCAAAAAATGGCACTTGCGTCCCGATCGTCGCCTGGAGATTGGCCCGCACAACGAGAATCGCGCGTTTCGATTCGCTTGGAAACAGCTTCTTCACGTCGATCTCGTACCGTGAATAGATGGGGTGATCGCCGTTCCGAATATTCTGGTTCAATTCGGCATAGGCCGTCACGGCCATCCCGTCGGTGGGCGAGACCAGATTGTTCCGCGTATCGTAATAGAACGTGGCGCGGTGTCCGAGGATGAGCGTCTCTCCCTGAACACCGTCAATGGCAGGGAACTGTTCGCCCGTAAACGGAAGATCCGTTGCGCCCCGCTGCAGACTTACTTGACGAAATCGTTGACCAACGGCAATCTGGGTGACTTCGTTCGCGTAGACCCCGAATCGCCAGTTCATCCGGGCTTCACGTCCGGTATAATTCGTTTGATCTGATTCTGATGTCGCTTGCCCTAAGCCAAAAAACCGAGGCGTGGCATTCTTGAAATATGACGCGCCAAAGTTCAACGAGTAGCGCCCATGACTGAAGGCCGGATCGGTGTAACTGAAGGACAATCTGCGCTCGATCCGCTCCGTATAGGATCCGATAAATCGAATTTCGCGCCCTCCAGGATCATACCGAAACAGATTGAGCGAGCCGCGTGTCCCGACGATGGAATTATGCACGATCATCGGAGCGACGATATATTTGAGCTCTCCATCGGGGTCCGTGCTCAGAATCGGGACGATCAACCCAATATCGTTCCCATCGTTTTTACTCGTGGACACGGCAGGAATCGGAATATATTCGACCCCGGCCCCCACATGCTCCGGCAGCGCGATGACAGTCGCCGCAAGGAACACAAGGACAACGGCAATGAGGCCACGCAGGCTGGTCATGAAATACCTGGAGAGCGTTACTGAGCTTTAATTTTGTTGGATTTCTTGCGAAGCTGGTCGACCAAGTCCGCGTAGGTTGAGGAACGAAGAATACTCTTGAACTGATCCCTGTAATTACGAACGAGGCTGGTACCATCGACCACGACATCGTAGACCCGCCAGACCGAGCTTTTGTTGAGCAATCGATAGTCGAGCGGAATTTCAATTTTTCCGGTCAGCACTTTCGTTCGCACTTCGGCATAGTCTTTTTCTGTTCGTTCATTGATATATTTCACGCCTTCACCAGTATAGGCCTCGACCTTGTCGGCATACAAATTCACCAGTAATGTTTGGAACAGTCCGACGAACTCTTCCCGTTCCTTCTCCGACAAATTCTTCCAGGGTGCGCCTTCCGAAATACTCAGCGTGCGGAGCGACATTTCTTGATAGTCGAATCGTTCGCCGACTACCTTTTCCAGCAACTTCCGACGCTGTTCGGACTTCCCTGGCTGTTTCAAATCCTTATCCTGTATGATCCTCAGGACTTCGTCGATGGTGCTCTTCATCGCATCAGTGGCTTCTCCTGCGCGAGCATCCGGCACAACGAAACCCCATGAACACAACAACGTCAATCCCAGCACACACAGGAGTTGCGGGAACGTCCCCATTATCGTGCTTCTTCGAATCAACATGGTCGTTTCTTCTCCCTCATTTCTTGAGTGACAACGCCCCGCTTTGACTATCAGTTCACTTTGCCATGAACATACTGACTCACCAGTTCCTCCAAATCGAGGCCCGACTCGGTATCACGTATCGTCCCCCCGGGCTTGAGCCGATCGCCACCCCCTCCCGGAGTCAGGGCCAGGAATTTCTCTCCAATGATGCCCCGTGTCTTGATGGACGCAATGGTGTCCGTATAGAGCTTGATGGAGTTGTTGACCGCCAGTGTGACCTTGGCACGATCTTCAATGAGCGTAATCCCTCGGACCCTGCCGACTTCGACGCCGGCAATCTCGATCGTCGAACCCGGCTTGATCCCTGAGGCGCTATTGAATTGCGCTTCGACTTCATAGACGTCGCCGCTGACCAACTCGAGCTTCCCGAGCTTGACTGACAGATACGCAAGGCACAACAAACCGACCAACACAAATACCCCGACCACCATCTCCAGCTTGGTTTTTTCCATCCTTGGTACTCCCCTCTCAGTCAATGCGCGACCCAGGCAACGCCACAGTTCCACCGACTGAAATGAATTCTTGAATCTCTGGATCGGTGGTCCGCTGAAATTCGGCGGCCGTAGCCATCAATGCAATCTTGCCTTTCCGAAGCATCGCCACATAATCAGAAATCCCAAAGATCTCCGGGATTTCATGGCTGACCATCACTGCTGTAAAGCCGAACCGCCGATGCATCGTGACGATCAAATCGTGAATTGATTTTGCCATCAACGGGTCCAACCCGGTCGTCGGCTCATCAAAGAGGATAATTTCCGGTTCCATCACCAATGCGCGCGCCAATCCAGCCCGTTTTCGCATACCACCGCTCAGTTCAGCAGGAAATTTATGCCCCATCCCCGTCAACCCAACTTCCTTCAACTTCTCCTCGACCCGTCGCCCCACCTCCGGGCCCTTCATACGCAACTTTTCTCGTAGGGGGAATGCCACATTCTCGAAGACCGACAGCGAGTCGAACAGCGCAGCGCCCTGAAAGAGCATCGCGAATTGTTTCCGCACATCGTTTAAGGGCGTGCCCGACAGCCGAGAGATTTCCACATTGCCGACCCACACCTCCCCGCGATCCGGTTGCATGAGTCCGATCATGTGCTTGAGGAGCACACTCTTTCCCGATCCACTGCCACCGATGATGGTCGTGAGTTTACCGACCGGGATCGAGAGATCGACGCCTTGCAGTACCGGCTGCCCACCCAACGTCTTTTCGAGACCAACCAGCTTGATCATCGAAAACCCGTGATGCGTGATATGTGATGAGTGATGCGTAACAGAAAATAGTCGCACACCTGCCGAAGATTGAAACCATCTTTCCGCCCATCACACTTCACGCATCACCCCTCACCTCTTCAGAGTAACAGCGACGTCAAGATATAGTCCCCAACCAAAATGAGCACTGACGATAAGACCACCGCCTCCGTCGTTGCGCTCCCCAGCCCCTCGGCACTCTGCCTCGTGTAGAACCCTTTATAGCAACAGATCCAACTGACGATCAGTCCAAAGGTAATCGACTTGAGAATGCCGCCGTACACGTCTTTCCATTCCACAGCCGTTTCGACCGAACTCCAATAGGCTCCTTCGCTCACGCCCAACAAGTCCACTCCGACCAGGGAGCCGCCATAGATACCGACGACATCGAAAATGGCGACGAGTAATGGAACCCCGAGCACACCAGCCACCAATTTCGGCGCAATCAGATATTGCCGTGGATTGATCGCCATGGTATCGAGCGCATCGATCTGTTCCGTAATCCGCATGATGCCGATCTCGGCGGTCATAGCCGATCCCGCCCGCGCGGTCACCATCAACGCTGCCAACACCGGCCCCAATTCCCGAATCATGCTCAATGCCACTGCGGAACCCAGCAACCCCTCGGAACCGAATTTCCGCAAACTGTAATAGCCTTGCAGTGCCAACACCATTCCAGTAAACCCCGCAGTGAGCACGACGACAAAGGTGGATCGATACCCGACAAAGTGGAGCTGTTTCATGATTTGATGGAATCGAAACGGAGGCCGCACCAGCCAGGCAAACGCCGACAGGAGAAACAATACCATGCGGCCCATCTCGTGGACGCGCATGACGGCCCACCGGCCTAGCTGTTCAATCACATTCGTCATCGGTTACCTGGACAATCGAAGAGATTCACCGTCTGTCTTCGCATAGTGCTGAAACCATTCTGTCAATCGATCCGCTGCCACCCGGCTCTGCTTTCGAAGCCGATTCAGCCCCACAAGGCTGGAAGGGTGGCCGATAAGCTCCTGCATACCTTTGATCCAGCCAGTGGGCCTGAGAAACAGATTGAAGTCAAGAGGAAGGTCTTCATCCGCCAGATCGGATACGGTCCGCACGATCACCATCGGCAGGCCTCGTTCCTGCGCGATCTCCGCCAGCGCGGCACTTTCCATATCGAGCCCAGTTGCATCGGTCAGACGCTGCAGTCTGTGCTTCTCTTCAGCCTGCCATATCACGGTTTCCGATGATACGATTGTTCCAATCCGCGCGACCAGCCCAGCTTCCCGCGCCACGGTGAGAAGGCCCGGTCGTGCCACAGCGTCACAGAGCACACAATCGCTTCCCATCCTCCAGCCTCTCTCACCATGCACGGAAGACACCGATGTACCGACAATGAGGTCTCCCACCTGAGCCGGAACGAGCGCACAGGCAAAGCCTGTGGACATGATCAGCGACATGGACTGTGCCGTCAACACCCGTTCTGCAACCGAGCGGGCCGCCGTTGGGCCGACGCCGGTTTGAATGAGCCAATAAGTGCGATCCTCTCGCTGTCTAATATGACAACGAACTCCGGCTATGGTCGCAACACGATCCATTGCAAGCCCACGCCGCACAGCCTGGAGTTCCCAGTGCGTTGCGGCAAAGATGGCGATGGGATTTACCGAAGATCCTGAGGGAGGTTGCCACGCGTCAATGGGCGACGGCGGCGGACGGTTCAATGATCGGCTCGATGACACCCGGACGCGAATACTTGTTGACGTACTTCGTCAGCCCGCATTGTGCCGCGTGTCCGTAGATTCCGATACATGGCCAACGCCCATAAGGGGAAATATTGGCAATACCAATGGTAGCGGAGATAAAACACTCGAGGAAATCCGGTGCCGGTATGGCGCACCTCTTCCCACGATCCCTCTTTGGTTTGGTGGCGGAGAAGATATTGGATGCCGCGCGCGACACTGAAGGCGTCTGCCATCCCTGCCGACATGAGTCCCATGATGGCCCAAGCCGTTTGAGAAGGCGTACTATCCCCTTTCCCGCTCCAGGCAGGATCGCCGTAAGATAAGCCAGACTCGCCCCAGCCACCATCGGAATTCTGTTTCGACTCAAGCCAGGCGACTGCGCGGCAAATAGCAGGGTCCGAGAGATCCACTCCAATCGCGCGAAGACCGGCGAGAACAGACCAGGTGCCATAGATATAATTGACGCCCCACCGACCGTACCAGCTCCCGTCGGGCTCCTGCTCTCGCTTGAGAAACCGGAGGGCCGGGCCCACGGCTGGATGGGTCTGATCATAGCCCAACGCCGCCAGCATCTCGAGGCACCGCCCGGTCAGATCGGACGTACTCGGGTCGAGTAAGGCATGGTGATCAGCGAATGGAATATAGTTGAATACAATACGATTATTGTCCTTGTCGTAGGCGCCCCATCCACCATCGGAGCCTTGCATCGCGAGCACCCAGTCCATCCCTCTCCGGATAGATTCTTGCGATTCGGGAGCCTGCCCTATCCGAACTTTCGACAGCGCCATCAATACCACGGCCGAATCATCTACATCCGGGTAAAACTCATTCTCAAACTGGAAATACCAGCCTCCCGGCTTTGCATTGGGGGATGAAAACTTCCAATCTCCAACCGTTGTCGTCTGACGAGAGAGCAAGTACGCGCCTGCTTTCTGGAGCGAGGGATGGTCCTGCGGCATCCCGGTTTCAATCAGGGCATTCATCAGCAACGCCGTGTCCCAGATGGGAGAGTGGCAGGGCTGAAGATGCAGCGTCTCGACTTGTTGATTGTCAATCGACGCCGTGTCGTAGACTTCGAGCGATTCAATCTCACGCAGCGCTTTTTGCACCAATGGGTCATCGACCTCATAGCCGAGACAACGAAGGGCCACAATCGAGTTCGCCATGGCCGGATAAATCGCCCCCAGGCCACCGCTCCCCTTGAGGTGTTCCAACATCCACGTGGCCGCCTCATGCAACGCCTTTTCGCGCAACCAACTGAGAGGCATCTGGTCATACAGTTTCAAGATTCGGTCCAGTTGAACAAAGAAATTATGCGGCGTGAACCACCGTTGTTCCTTGTTGAATGGTGGGACGTCGCGATAGTGAATCTGCGCTCGGGGCGAGAGATAGAGCTCATCGATCCCCTGCTCCCGTGGGATACGGCAGACTGGCTGCTTGGCAAACACCACGAGCAAGGGAATCAGCACGGCACGCGACCAATAAGAAATGGCATAGATGCTGAAATAAAACCGCTTCGGCAGGAGCATGATTTCTGGCGGCATGCTCGGCACACCCTTCCAGTCGTACTGATCAAACAATGCCAAGGTGATCTTGGTGAACACATTGGCGCACACGACACCGCCCATCGCCAAGATACGATCACGAGCGCGAAGCATACAGGGCTCATCGGCAGACACGCCGCTCAATTTCAGAGCAAAATAGGTTTTGACGGAGACACTAATCTCCGACGGTCCACCGTAGAAAATCGGCCAACCGCCATCGGGCAATTGCATGGCACGGAGATAGCTCACCGCCTTACGTTCTCGCTCAGGATCAACCCGATCGAGAAATCGACGGAGCATGAGGTACTCAGAGGTCAGCGTGGTGTCCGCTTCAAGCTCTGCAACCCAGTATCCCTCCGAGACATCCTGTCTGGAGACAAACCAGGCCTGACTGCGCCTGACTGCGTCGTCAAGCGCATCCACCTGGCTCACCGAATGGCCCGCAGAGCGACGGGGCATGGTGTCCACTGGCACGGAAAGCAGAGGCTTGTCCGACACCAGGCGCAACGGCGGACTGTTAGAAGGTTCTGTCGCCAGCTCTAGCTTCTCCGAAACGGAGACGACGAAGCTCTCAGAGAGACGATCCAGAAGCGCTCGAATTAGCTTCATTGTATCGATCTGTAGAATACTGTTGGTAGAATTAGGACAATGCGGGTGATTCGCCTTGCCCCCATTTAACCTATTAGCTCGACCTACAATTGACACACTCGTAGATCAGCCCATCGTGGGCTATATAAATAACAGACACGTACTCGAAGGTCAAGAAATCGAAACGCGGAAGTCCTCTGAAGTACGGATGTTTTAACCAGTCCAGCCTCCTTAGGCCGGCTGCAAGTTCCCCAGTCTTACTGAGAGGATTTTTGAGATGCCGGGCTCTTCCATGGTGACACCGAACAACGAATCTGCAATGGCCATGGTCTTCTTACTGTGAGTAATCACCATAAACTGCGCACCCTCGGACAGTTCACGCAAGACGCTGGTGAAACGTCCGATGTTCTCTTCGTCCAGCGGCGCGTCGATTTCGTCGAGAATACAAAACGGCGTCGGTCTGATCAAGAAACTCGCAAAGAGTAACGCCATCGCCGTCAACGTCTTCTCACCGCCCGAAAGCATGGTAATACTCTTCAATCGCTTGCCCGGCGGCTGCACGACGATGTCGACTCCTGGTTCCTGGGGTCCACTGCCTTCTACCGTCTCATCTACTTGCGTCTCGACCAGTTGAAGTTCGGCCCGGCCACCCGGGAAGAACTTCACAAACACTTCACTGAACTTCTGCTGGAGTTCGGCAAAGGTATCGGTAAACATGTCTTTCGTGGTGCGGTTGATGCGTTGAATGATTTCTTTGAGCGAGCTGATGGATGTGGACAGGTCTAGTTCTTGCGTCGTCAAGAATCGATACCGCTCATCCAACTCTTGGTGTTCGTGAATAGCTGCCAAATTGATCGGCCCCAAGCGATCGAGTTTCTCCCGAACTTTCTGGAGCTGTGCCCGTAACGCCACCTCATCGACCGCCGGTGGTACCGCCGAGATCGGCTCCTGACCGAGGACCAGCTGACCGGAGGCCTCCTCCACAACCGGTGCATCCGACAGCGTCGCAAGATCCACCTGGTACGTTCCAACGAGCGTCGATTCGACCGTTCCAAATTGCACCCGAAGTTCCGCCTTCTTGACCTCTACCGTCATGCGGGATTCACGAAGAGAAGACACCGTGCGACGTACCTCCTCCAGCCGGATATCAACGTGGTGCGCCGCCGCCATGTCCCGCGCCTGTTCCTCTTGCAGTTCGACCAGTTGAGCTTTTGTCTGAACTGCCGATTCACCGAACTCTCGACAACGGGCCTCTTGATCCTCACGTTCGACCCGGCTCTGTTCGATTGAGGCCGTGAGCCCTTCGACGTGCTGCGTCAACGTGTCAATGCGCACGATCCCATCGTGCTGCTGCTGCTGAATCCGCTGAAGGTCACGATGGCGATGCTCACGGGTCGTCCGTGTGTCCTGCGCCACCAATTGCGCTTCCGTGAATCGCTGCTGTAGCCCCTGCATCCCGTGATCGATGTGCACGACTCGCTCGCGTACTTGGCTAAGCCCGGCTTCCTGACCGAACTTCTCCGCCCTCCACTGTGCAAGTTGCGCGTCGACAGAGCGCGCTTCTTGCTCAAGGCGCTGCCCATCCGCTGAACCCCGTTGCGTATCGCTCATCAATGTCTCAATCCGCAAGGTCAGCTCTCCCTGCACATGCTGAAGCCCGGCTTCGTCTTTCCGCAGTGAGAGCCCCTGCATTTCAGCCTCACGCAACGACTCCCCGAGTTGCCGGCTCTGTTCACGCAATTCCTGTCCTTGCGCCTGCAACTGTTCCTGTCTCTGCTTGCGTTCTTCAATCGCGGCCGTCAAAGAGATACGCTGGGAATCCAGATGAAGGACCTCTCGACGCCGCTGCAGCAGCCCTCCCGTTGCACTGGCCTGACCACCGATGATCACCCCGGCTGCATCCAAAATTTCTCCCGCACGTGTCACGAAGATAGGCCCATCGGACGTCGTGCAAGCCTGTTGCTCCCACAATACGGTCGCGTCTTTGAGCGTATCGACAAACACCATTCGGTCGAAGAGATAGTCGCGGGCCGCTTCACGCGCGCCGTCTACAGAGATCAAATCGACTGCACATCCAACCACGCCAGGCTGGCCCTCCATCGCAGGCCACCAGGAACGAGAGGCCGTAGGACAAGAGGTCCAGCGAGGTTGCTGCGGGATGAACATGCCGCGACCGAGATCTTTCTCTCTGAGAAAATTAACCGCCTCGCACGCCGCAGTGGGATCATCGACGAACCATCCCCTGACCCGCTCACCCAAGATCGCTTCCACCGCACGATCCCATCCTGAGGGCACAACCAACCACTCGGCAATGGCCTCGCGAACCCCGGCACAGGCTTTGAGCGCCGTCGATTCTTCGTCACCGCGCCGCCCATACCCCATATCTTCCTGCAGCACACCCTGCAGCGCTCGAAGATGAGAGTCCACCGCGGCCAACTCCTCCGACTGGCGAAATACCGATCGATCGACTTCGGCTAGCTCAGCCGACAGACGCGCGCCCTCTTCCTCGACCCCCTGCTGCTGTCGACGCAGATCTACGACCAATTGCTCCGCCTCATGACAGGCCTGCTGAAGCCCGTGACGCTTGTCTGTTACCGCGAGATGTTGCAGGCGAAAATCTTCCCGCTCACGAACCAGTCGACCTTCACGATCCGCCGCCTCTTGAATTCGAGCCGCTAATTGCACCAGAGTCTGTTCAGTATTCCCGACCAGTACCGCCAGATTCATGACGTCCCGGCGCCCTCGTTCTTCCTCAGCTAACGCCGCGGCTTTTTGCTGAGCCAGCTCTTTCATCTCCCGGTCGAGTACCGTAAACACCTGCTCTCGCTCCACACACTCACGATCGAGCGTGGCCAGTGTATTTTCAAGGGCCGCCTCCTCCGCCGCAGCCTGCTGCTGTTCCATGGTGAGACGCTCAAGCTCTTCTCTGCCCTGACCGCGCTGCTGCACATAGAGTTCACCGCGATTCCGTTCAATCTCTGCGGCCGTCAGCGCCCGAGCCTGTTGCTGTTCCACCTTTGACAATTCCTCACGCCGCCCCCCGATCGCCTCATTCGCAATGGTCATCGCGAGCTTGATCCGTTCAAGTTCGGCATTCAGACGCGCCAGCTCGGCAGACTGCTCAGACTCCTGCTCTTCCAACACCCGCAGCTCCGACTCCACATCCTGGATCGTGGTTCGGAGGACACGATATTCGTTCGCCAGCAACTGAATCTCCAGCGACTTCGCTTCTTGGTGCAATGTCTGATACGACCGCGCTTGCCGCGCCTGGCGCTCGAGCGCATTCAACTGTTTTTTCACTTCAGCAATGATATCCCGCACCCGCGAAAGGTTTTGTTGGGTCGCCTCCAACTTCCGCAACGCTTCGCCTTTCTGCTTCTTGTAACGAACAATGCCGGCGGTCTCCTCGATCAACTCCCGCCTGTTTTGTGGTGACGCGTTCAGAATCTGATCAATTTGTCCCTGTGCGATAACCGTGTGGCCTTTGGTCCCGGCCCTGGTATCCAGCAGGATGCTCCGAACGTCCTTCAACCGACAGACCGTCTTATTGATGAGATATTCACTGTCGCCATTTCGATAGAGGCGGCGTGTAATCATGAGTTCCTGATACTCCGCCAGCTGGCTCGAGAGACCGGACAGCGGATCGACTGTGATCTGATCCAGCCCACTGATCACCAGCGACACTTCAGCCAAACCAAGAGGCTTCCGCATTTCGGTCCCGTTAAAAATCACATCTTCCATCTTCTCGCTGCGCAGAGACTTTGTGCTCTGTTCACCGAGCACCCAAAGGATTGCATCGACGACGTTACTTTTCCCACTCCCGTTTGGCCCCACAATAGCCGTCACGCCGTTGGGGAATTCGATCCGGGCTTCTGCGAACGACTTAAATCCCATCATTTCAAGGGACTTTAAATACATCGATCACTCCTTTGGTAGCGTATCTGTCTCATGAGGGCTTCGCCCGCCTGATTCATGAACGTTTCTCCTGCCACGACCCCATTCAAGCAGTGGCGTGGGACAGAGGCTAGGATCCCATGACTGCCCAATCACAACAGCTATTGTGCGTGTGAGGGCGTATGGATAAATCGCTCGGATTTCTAACACAGACTTGTGTGAGAAATCAAAGAAAAACACTGCCCATGGTAGGAGTTAAGAGAAGAGCCCACTATATTTTGGGAGTAGGAGCTTGGCTATCCTACCTGTGCCCCTGCAGATTTATTGGAAGACTCAATACTGATTAATTCCTTCGGGAGAAGAAACTCCACGTCTTCTTCGATCACTGTCAAATCACGGACCTCTGCATTCCCAAAGGTCTTGAGGTATGTCACCACTTCTTCGACCAACACCTCGGGCGCTGAGGCGCCGGCTGTGATCCCGACCGCTTGCACGTTCGCAAGCCAGGCTGGATTGATGTCGGACGCGGCATCGATCAAATAAGACGCGATTCCGCACTGCTCTCCCAGCTCACGTAGGCGGTTGGAGTTAGAACTATTTGGAGAACCGATGACGAGAATGACGTCCACGAGCTTGGAGAGCTCTTTCACCGCATTCTGGCGGTTCTGCGTCGCGTAACAAATATCTTCTTGATGTGGCCCTTTGATATGCGGAAACCGTTGATGAAGGGCGCCGACGATATCCCGGCACTCATCGACACTCAGGGTCGTTTGCGTGACATAGGAGAGGTCGTGGATGTTATCGACATGTAGCTTCTCGACATCGGCGACAGAGGATACGAGGTGGAACTTGTCCGGAATCTGTCCCAGTGTCCCGATCACTTCAGGGTGGCCGGCGTGGCCGATCAGAATGAGATCATACCCCTGCGTATAGTCGCGGTTGACCTCGTTGTGCACTTTAATGACTAATGGGCAAGTGGCATCGATCACGTGCAGGCGCCGCCGATTGGCTTCGTCCCACACCGACTTGGCGACCCCGTGGGCGCTGAAGATCACGACCGAACCTTCCGGCACTTCTCCCAGCTCCTCGACAAACACCGCGCCCTTGGTGCGGAGCGAGTTCACAACATGACGGCTATGGACGATTTCATGCCGGACATAGATGGGTGCCCCATACTTCTTCAGTGAGAGATCGACGATATCGATCGCCCGGTCGACCCCGGCACAAAACCCTCGTGGATTGGCGAGATAGATCTTCATAGCCGTCTCCTTCTCCCCGAACTCAGTAGCGCGCTCCGTTCCTGCCGCAGACTCATGAATTACCGGAATCCACCTTACGTCAGAGCGGCGGGCCTCGTCAACTGAATTGGCCCGCGCGCTCGTTCCACCTCTCGCTTGACAGAGTTCGTACGCCCTCGTAGGCTCACGACACCGACCATGGCAAGCCCTCTCACCAAGAAAATCCTCATCGTCGAAGACGAGCACGATATCCTCCAACTAGTGAAACTGTATTTGGAGAAAGAAGGCTTTCGAACCGCATTGGCCAAAACCGGCATGGAAGGCCTCCGGCAGGTGAAACAGGAGAAACCCGATTTGATCGTCCTCGATTTGATGCTACCCGAGATCGACGGCATCGAGGTTTGTACACGCCTTCGATCGGCGCCAGAAACCGCGAGGCTCCCCATCATCATGTTGACCGCCAAAGCCGAAGAATCGGACACCATCATCGGCCTGGAACTGGGAGCCGACGACTACGTCATCAAACCATTCAGCCCCAAGACCCTGGTTGCCCGCATCAAGGCTCTGTTCCGGCGGCTTGAGCGAAAACCGGACGACGGCCCGGCCCTCTACCGCTATGGCAATCTCGTCATGGATCTCGCACGGCACGAAGTCACAGTCAATAAAATAGAGGCCCTGCTCACCGCCAAAGAGTTTGGCCTGCTCGAACACCTCCTGCGCAATCCCGGCAGAGTCCTGACCAGGGAGGTCCTCCTCAATTCTGTCTGGGGGTACGATTACTACGGAACGACACGGACAGTCGACGTTCATATCCGAAGACTCAAGCAAAAACTCCCGTTGCTCAGCGACGCGATTCTGTCGGTCAAATCTCTGGGATATAAGCTCAAAGAATTGGATCGTTCAACATGACCCTCTCCATCAGATGGAAGGTCACGATTGGAGCCCTGCTCGTCCTCGCCTGCGGGCTTCTCATCGCCCGGGAATTGGTGGTTCGCTCCCTCGATCAGCAGGAGATCGTCCAGTCGGGCCAGATCCTTGAGGCTCGAACGAGTTTGGCCGCATACGGGCTGCAGCCGTTTCTGACACAATCAGAGACGCTGTCTTCGACCCCTCAATTACACGCAGCCGTGCGAGATCTCAGCGCACGAGCCCTCGCACGCGTGACCGTCATGACCCCGGATGGACGGGTGTTGGCCGACAGCGCTGTTTCGGATCACCTCCTCGCCACGCTTGAAAACCACCTGACACGTCCGGAGATTCAGCAAGCCGTTGCTACGGGGCGTGGAACGGACCTGCGAACGAGTCACACCACCGGTGAGCGTACGTTGTATTTTGCGGTTCGTCTCAACGGGTTGAATCAGGCCACGCCTGCGGCATTCTTGAGACTGGGGTTACCGATAACGACACTCGATCGCGATGTGGCCAAGCTGCACCAGGACTTGGCCCTCGCCTTCGGGATTGCATTCTTAATCGCCGTCGTACTGAGTGTGTGGCTCGCTCACAGCTTGACGAAGCCTCTGTCTGAAATTGCCATTGCGGCGCAGCGGCTGGCGAAAGGTGATCATGCAGTTCGCATCAGAACAGGATCGCGCGATGAAGTCGGGCTCTTAGCCGACACGCTTAACCAGATGACAGACCAACTCAGAACCAAGATCGATGAACTCTCCGAAGACCGATCTCAACTCCTGGCCATGCTGACCTCGATGGTTGAAGGCGTAATGGTCCTCGATCGTCGAGGTCGAGTGCTGCAAATCAATCCCGCGCTGGAACGAATGTTCGACGTCACCAGGATAGAGGCGCGGGGACATCCCTGCTCCGATGTCTTCCGGCATCCTCAGTTGGATACACTCGTCTCGACAGTTCTCACGAAGCGAACCAATCAAGAAAATGAAATTCTTCTCCACCCGAGCGGTCGCCGTCTCCATATCGAGGCCTCGGTGACTGAATCCGATCGAGAAAACGACGCATGTGCAATTCTGGTCTTTCACGACATGACGGAATTACGCCGCCTGGAAATTATCCGAAAAGATTTCGTCGCCAATGTGTCGCACGAACTGCGGACCCCGCTCACGTCGATCAAGGGATATATCGAAGCCTTGCTCGATGGCGCCAAAGACGATCCTGAGACCAGCACACAATTCCTCAATATCATTCTCAAACAAAGCGATCGGCTGAACTTGATTCTCGAAGATCTTCTCCAGTTGTCAAAGATCGAATCCGGGCAGGTCCAGTTCAAGCGAGAACCGCTGCATATCCAGAGCATCATCGAACGGACGCTGGCCATCCTCAAGCCCTTAGCAGACAAGAAGGGGCACCGCCTTGTCTCCTTTGTAGAGGAGCATCTACCCGCGGTACTCGGCGATGAAGACCGGTTGATACAAATCCTGGCCAACTTGCTCGATAACGCGGTCAAATACACTCCCGAGAAAGGCACCATCACGGTGGCGGCCCACCCGGTGTCGGACGATACTGAACAGCCCGCGACGGTCACCGCAGTGGAGCTGAGTGTGACCGATACCGGCATGGGCATTCCTGAAATGGAGCGCCCGCGTGTTTTTGAGCGATTCTATCGAGTCGATAAAGCCCGATCACGCGAGTTAGGAGGCACGGGGCTCGGTCTGGCGATCGTCAAGCACATCGTCGAAGGTCTTGGCGGGCGGGTATGGATCGAGGCAAATGCCCCGACCGGCAGCCGGTTTGTCGTGCGGCTACCGGCCCAACAAATCGGTCATCCGGTCGGTTGACAGGCAGCTGAAAAAGCCCGCCAGCATCGTTCAGATCCCTCAACGGGGACCCGGCCGCCTCACTAACTCGGCGGCGCGCACAGACGTGGTGTTCCTTATTCGTCACACCGTGCGCCCCAGAGGGTACGCCTACGGACCTTCACTCGCTGCGGCCTTGCTGGACAGCCTTTTTGAGAAGCCTGCGGGGATATTTCCCCTCTTGCCCTGGACATGCAACCATTACCACCGAACCAACCCTGCGGCCCAGGTCACACCACCGCCAAAGCTTCCCAGCAAGACAATGTCGTGGGAATGAATGTTTCCCGAACGAACGGCATGGTCGAGTGCGATAGGCAATGACGCCGACGATGTATTCCCATAGCGTCCGATCACGGAGCAGACTCGTTCCGGCGAGATCCCAAGCCGCTTCGTCAGCTGGTCGAGAATTCGCCCATTCGCTTGGTGTAAGACCACCTGCGCGACGTCTTGCAGCTCGACACCGAACTCTTTCATGGTCTCGCGAATGACTTGCTCCAATCGCTTGATCGCCAAACGAAAGAGCGGCGCCCCTTGCATCCGCAACGTATGGGCCTTCGCCTCGATTGTGTCCGACCTCGTCGGCCGACGCGATCCCCCTGCGGGGATTGTAATCAAACCATGTTGGGCGCCGTCCGCGCGGAGACGGAGCCCCACGAGTCCTTGGCTCAGCTCGCCGGCCTCTGGCTCACCCCGTAATACGACCGCACCCGCCCCATCGCCGAACAAGAGCGCCGTATCACCATCAGCAGGGTCGATGGTGCGAGACTTCACCTCCGCGGCGACCACTAAACAGGTCTTCACCTGCCCGCTCCGGATCATGGCATCAGCCATTGAGAGTCCATAGAGAAAGCCCGAACAGGACGCCGCCACGTCGAATGCCGGGATCGAGGAACAGCCGAGCATTCGTTGCACATGGCAGGCCGTCGAAGGAAAGACCGTATCGGGAGAGGTGGTCGATAGTACGATCGCCCCCAGCTCAGAAGACGAAAATCCGGCAGCCTCAAGCGCTGATCGCGCAGCTTCCACCCCAAGGTCAGACGTTGCTTGGGATACCGCAGCCCTGCGTCGCTCCTGAATGCCTGTGAGACGAGAGACAACCGCCGGGTCAATGCCCAACAAGGACCCGACCTCATGATTCGACACGACCCGTTCAGGGAGGTATGAACCCGTTCCAATAATTCTCGTCCGTATCATATGGTCTGAAGTCCGCGGCAATCCCCTCGGGATTATAGGTCTCGATATAACAGCGGTCAACTTGACCCACAATATTCATGAACGCTTCTTCGGCAGTCGTCGATCTCCTGCTACGATAGTCTTCTGCTGATTACGCTCACCGTATGGCTCAGCGATTTCGCGATGACGCGTCATGAATCATGCGGGCACATCGCATCGAAACCTTGCATTCAGCCATGGCGCCTGTTACATTTTCCGGCAGTGATGATACGCCACTTCCCACTCCAGACTCCTGTACGACGGATGACCCTGGCTTTCGGCCTCTGTGTCGCGGTCTTCTCTGTCACCACCGCTTGCTCCAGCACGCCCAAGATCCAAGACACACCGAAAAAAATCCTGAGCGGCACTGACGAGCAGATCTTCCTGGGCGATGGGATCAAGAAAAACTACGATCCGAACGTCATCATGAAACGAGGGGAGGCGTTCTTCGAGAAAGAGGAGTACGCGGAGGCCGTCGTTGAGTATAATCACTTCCTCGATCTCCATCGCACCCATGTCCTCGCCTCCTATGCCGTCTTCCGCATCGGAGAAAGCCAACTGAAGCTGACCAAGGGAATCCAGCGTGATCCGACCCCTATTCAGAAGGCCCTCGAAGCCTTCGAACGGGTCCGGAAAGATTTTCCCGGAAGCCGGTACGACGGCCCAGCGCTCCAGAGAATCCAAGACTGCCACGATCTCTTGGCACAAACACATCTCTTCGTCGGCCAATTCTATTATCGGCGAGGCTCCTATCTCGCTGCCGCACATCGTTTCGAGCAAATCATAAAACTCTACCCCGACAAGTCGGTCTCGCCCGAGGCCCTGTACTTCCTGGCACTCAGCTACCATGACCTCGGGGCAGACGATTGGGCTAGCGAAAAACTGACGTTGCTGGCAGAGAAATACCCGGACAGTGCACATTCCAGCAAGGCACAGAGCCTGCTCGCGAAGATAGGTGGAGCACAACCTCCCATATTGCTGGCAGAACACGTCGAACCTGCCCCCCCAGCTACTCAGCCGACTGCACCCCCATCGGGAGATCAACCGAGTCTTGCCTCCGCACTGGTTCCCTCTGCCCCAGTGACTTCGTTCCGCCTCCCGTCCGCCGCGGCATTAAGCCAGTCTTTTGTGAGCTGCCGACTTGGCGCCTGGTGCTAATCAGTAGGATGCTGAAAAAGCCCGCCAGCTTCGTTCTCGGCTTATCGAAATCCTCAACGACCCCAGAGGGTACGCCTCCGGTTTCGACTCGCCTGAGGCCTTGCCGGACGGGCTTTTTGAGCATCCTACAAGATCTACTGTGGGCCATTAATTTCCACTGTGTCACGATGGTTCTTCGGCATTCAGCTGCCAGCACGCACTCGCGCCCCGAAACAACTTCTTTGTTATATCTTCAGACTGAAAGCTGATCACTGAAAGGTATTGGTGGACTCAACGCAGCTGCAGGGCTTCGAGTAGGAGCTCACTGGTGGAGGACTTCAGAATTCTCTTGGCCCGCAGGATGAAGGACTGATACGTTTCTTTCCCCTGTAGCACTTCGCAGTAGAGCTGAACGACCTCTCGGTAGGGACTCAACAACCGGTGACAGAGGCGCGGGAACGTATAGACGATGTCGGCGAGACGCGAAGCAATTCGAAACTCAGCATACAATTGCTCTCTGACTGCCAACTCATAGGCCCATAAACTCTTGGTCCGATCGTGCCGCTGATTGAGGACAGCCATCGCGGCCATCTTGCCGGAACGAACGGCGTAGTAGATCCCCTCGCCAAACAATGGATCGACAAGGTGCCCGGCATCGCCTACTAACATGGCTTGGCCATTCACAAGGTCGTCCGGTCCCGGCTCCGGACTGAGTTCAGTCCTGCTAAATAGGGGTAACGGATGGCCCATCGGCTTGGGCACATCCAAACCCGCTAAGCCTTTTTCTCCCCACACGAATCGATCGAAGGTTTTTTTGAGGCTCGCCGGTTTGCTCTGAAACTCCCCCGCACCGACCGACAACCGCCCCTGCTTGGGAAAGATCCAGGCATATCCCTTCGAGCAGACGCCGATGTCGATCACGGCTTTGCCCATGGCCGGATACTGCGGCCCCGGTCCAAGTTCGATCTCGCTCTCTAACGTCGGGATGCAGCGTTGCCGCCGGTCGGGGAAGAGTTGCCGCGCGACCTGGCTGTTCGCGCCGTCGGCGCCGATCAAGACCTTTGCATGATAGCACCCGCGATCGGTTGTCACCTCGACACCCTCCGGCACATGACGAAGCGACTGCGGGTGCTCCCCTTCGTGAATTTCCGTACCGACGCGTCGGGCCTGTTCAACCAAGTAATGATCGAACCGATCGCGCATGACCATATAGGCGATTGGACTGGGCGATTCGATCGTGACGGATTCCTCACCACGGTACAAAAACTGAAATCCAAAGATGGTGTCTTCGACGACGGACTTGAACCCTGGATCAAGAAGTTGCTCGATCCGGACCGACAACCCGCCGCCGCAGACTTTGTAGCGAGGATGGACATCTTTCTCAAGGGCGAGAACCGACAGGCCGGCACGGCTCAGCTCATAGGCAGCGACAGCCCCGGCCGGCCCCATGCCGACCACAAGCGCGTCGTATACTTTCACATCTGGCAACGTGGGCATGGTGAAAAAGAGTCTAGTGCTGAGTGTAAGTTCTGAGTGCTGAGACTTGGGTTAAGATCGCTGATGCACGGATCTTGAGAAGGAAGTTTCTTCGACTCAGCACTCAGCACTTCCTACTTTGGCAGTCTGCCCCTCTGGTCACTGCCCAAGATACCAGCCAATACCCGCACGTTCTAGAAAACCGGTAATCATCGTGAGGCTGTTGGCGTAGATCATGACGCCCACGACGATGAGCATCACTCCGCTCACAGTCGACACGCCCCACAAATACAGGCGCGCCTGCTTGAAATAGGCGAGGAACCGATCCACCCCCAGGGCCGTAAGAAACAACGGCACACCCAGTCCCAATGAATAGCTCGTCAGCAACAGTACCCCGTTCATCATCGACTCGGTGGTACTGGCATAGAGCAAAATGGTCCCCAGCACAGGCCCGACGCAGGGTGTCCATCCGGCGGCAAACGCCACCCCGATCAAGAACGATCCCACGTACCCGGCCGGCCGACTTCTGAATTGAAACCGATGCTCCATTTTCAGAAAACTGATATTTAATATCCCCAACAAATACAGGCCGAAGACGACGATCACAATCCCGCCGATTCGTCGAACGATATCTTGATAGGTCACCAGCGCCTGACCAATGAAGCTGGCCGACGCGCCAAATGAGATAAAGACTGCTGAAAACCCACCAATAAACAACAGGGCGTTGACGACAATGGTTTTCTTCAGCTTCGACCGCACCGTCGAATCGGTGAGTTGTTCGATGGACAGCCCGGTGACATATGAAATGTAGGAAGGGACCAGCGGGAGCACGCAGGGCGAGACGAACGACAGCAACCCAGCTGAAAAAGCCGCCACGAGCGAGATATTCGTAATCGATTGCGACAATGTCGGACAGGCTCCTAATCAGGCTTCGGAAAAACTTTGTAGACACGCCGAAACTTCACTGATCCGCATGTCTAAGATAACAGGCGAATACTATGCAGGATGCTCAAAAAGTCCGTCCGGCAAGGCCGCAGCAAGTGAAGAGGTGAGGCGTACGCTTCGGTACGTTGAACCTCTGAACGATGCGAGAACGACGCTGGCGGGCTTTTTCAGCATCCTGCTAAGATTTCATCAACATCTGCACCAGCTGTTGCGCCTCAACCGCTCCCCAATCACGCGCGCCGAAGATCTGGTGGCGGATGACCCCTTGCCGATCCACCATGAAGGTCATCGGCAGACTCCGAGCGCCATAGATCAATCCCACGCGATAGTCGGCATCATGAAGAATAGGGAAGGTCAAACGATTCTCTTGTTGAAACGGCCTCGTCACCGTCATACCCTGTGCATCGGTGGATACCGCGAGAATTTCAAAGTCCTTCCGCGAAAATGTCTGGTAGAGCGCTTCCATCGCCGGCATCTCTACCCGGCAGGGGCCACACCAGGTCGCCCAAAAATTCACCATCACCACTTTGCCGCGCAAGTCCGAGAGTGCGACGAGGCGTCCCTGCATATCTAGGAGCTGGAAGTTCGGCGCCGGCTCACCCAGCTTCACCGCATGGCGCCCGGCGACAGGGAACATATCCTGCGCTGACGCGCCACCGAAGGCGACAAACGAGGTCATCACGCAGAGCGTCATTGCAGCAATCCAGTGCCTCATCGTCCGCTTTTCACCTCGCTAAACATCCACTGCCTTGAGTCTAAAGTTTTCTCCGAAGCCACCCAACGCAAAGTTGGCCCGCACCGCCCCGAGTAGGGTACTGAGGGCCAGAATAAGGGAAGCCCGACCATGATTGTAACGCATCAAACGAGGCGAGAGCTGAAGAATGAAGTCATCTTACAAGTGCCGGAAAAGAGGTGTCAAGCAAGCCGCGGTTTCATCATTTCGGCAATCCCATACCTTCGAAGGAATGGACAATATAGGCCACACTCAGATAGTATCGCACGGATTAAAGAGTCCGGCCTAGCTTACCCATCACTTCAACCCAGAGGGGCTAATGAGACACAACTACCTGTTCACATCAGAGTCCGTGACGGAAGGACATCCGGACAAGATCGCCGATCAGATCTCCGACGGAATCCTCGATGCAATTATTGCCCAAGACAAATATGCCCGAGTAGCCTGCGAAACGATTCTGACCACCGGAATCGCCTTTGTCGCCGGGGAAATCTCCACCAAGGCCTACGTTGAGATCCCCGATATCATTCGCGAGGTCATCAAGGATGTCGGCTATTGCGACGCCTCCTGGGGATTCGACTACCATACCTGTTCCGTCCTCACAGCCATTCACCAGCAATCCGGCGATATCTCTATGGGCGTGGATTCCGGCGGCGCCGGCGACCAGGGACTGATGTTCGGCTACGCCACCAACGAAACGACTGAACTCATGCCGATGCCGATCGTTCTGGCCCATCGGCTCACCAAGCGGCTGGCCGAAGTCCGGAAAAAGAATATCCTGCCCTGGGTCCGCCCCGATGGAAAGTCCCAAGTGACCGTGGAGTACCGGAACGGAAAACCCGTGCGGATCGACACCATCGTCGTCTCGACACAACACAGCCCCGACGTGACGAACAAGCAGATCGAACGCGACATCATGGAGAAGGTGATCAAGCCCATGATGCCGAAGGGGCTCTATGACCCGACGAGCGTGAAACACCACATCAATCCCACCGGCCGTTTCGTGGTCGGCGGTCCAATGGGCGACACCGGACTCACAGGCCGCAAGATCATCGTCGACACCTATGGCGGTCACGGCAGCCATGGAGGCGGCGCCTTTTCCGGTAAGGATCCAACCAAGGTTGACCGGTCGGCCTCGTACATGGCCCGTTACATCGCCAAGAACATCGTCGCCGCCGGATTGGCCCAAAAATGCGAAGTGCAGCTGGCCTATGCGATCGGGGTGGCCGACCCCGTCTCGGTGCTGGTCGACACGAAGGGAACGGAAAAAGTGGCGGTCGAGAATCTGGACAAGCTCGTGCGGACCCACTTCCCTCTGACGCCGCGCGGCATCATCGACTATCTCAAGCTCCGCCGACCGATCTTTAGAAAGACGGCATCCTATGGGCACTTCGGTCGGAACGAACCGGAGTTCACCTGGGAAAAGACCGACAAAGCCAAACTCTTGCGCAAAGACGCAGGGCTGTAGTTTAGACCGGACCGATTACAGAGGGGGACGGATTGAAAAATCCGCCCCCCTTTTACTGACCATCATCACTCATCACCAGTACTGGAGGTTTCTGTGGAATACGATGTGAAAGATATGAAGTTAGCAGACCAGGGCAAACTCAAGATTGAATGGGCCGAGGCCACCATGCCGGTGTTACGCCTCATCAAGAAACGGTTTCAGCGAGAGAAGCCGTTCGCAGGGCTCCGCATGACCGCCTGCCTCCACGTGACGACCGAAACCGCCAATCTGATGAAGACGCTTCAGGCCGGTGGAGCCGATGTCCGGCTCTGTGCCTCCAATCCACTCAGCACTCAGGATGAGGTCGCGGCAGCGCTCGTCAAACATGACGGCATTCCAACCTTCGCCATTAAAGGCGAAGACAACAAGACCTACTATCAGCACATCCAATCAGCGATCGCCCATAAGCCGCAGATCACGATGGACGACGGAGCCGATGTTGTCTCGCTGATCCACTCTAAGCGCAAAGACTTGCTCAAACATGTGATCGGCGGCACAGAAGAAACCACCACCGGCGTCATCCGGCTCCGCAGCATGGCCGCAAAGAAAGTGCTGAAGTTCCCGGTGATCTCGGTGAACGACGCCGACACCAAACACCTGTTCGACAACCGCTACGGGACCGGCCAGAGCACGATCGATGGCATCATCCGCGCAACGAACCGATTGATCTGCGGCACCACCTTCGTGGTCGCAGGCTATGGCTGGTGCGGACGCGGGATCGCGATGCGCGCCAAGGGCATGGGTGCCGACGTCGTCGTCACCGAGATCGATCCGGTCAAAGCCATTGAAGCGGTCATGGATGGGTTCCGCGTCATGCCGATGGAACAGGCAGCCCTGATAGGAGATTTCTTCGTCACAGTCACCGGCAACCTCAAAGTCATCCGCGGCGAGCATTTTGCCAAGATGAAAGAAGGGGCTATCGTCTGCAACTCAGGCCACTTCAACGTCGAGTTGGATATTCCTACCTTGGAGAAACTGAGCCGGAGAAAACGCCTCATCAGACCGGGCGTCGAGCAATTTACGCTGAAGACCGGCCATCGGGTCAGCCTCCTCGGCGAGGGACGGCTCGTGAACCTGGCAACGGCCGAGGGCCATCCTTCCAGCGTCATGGACATGAGCTTCGCCAACCAGGCGCTCGGTGCGGAGTACCTGGTGAAGAACTATAAGAAGCTGGAGAAGAAAGTCTATCCGGTCCCGCCGGTGATCGACAAGGAAATCGCCCGACTCAAACTCGCAGGGATGGGGATGAAGATTGATACACTGACGAAGGAGCAAGTGAAGTATCTGGCAAGTTGGGAAATGGGCACGTAAGGGACGGAGCAGCGCGAGGTGGTCCCTGTGCTCGCAGAACGCGCACGATAAAACAGTGCTCGTCCAATGCGCGCAAGTGGACCACCCCGCACCACTCCTGCCAGATATGGAGGGGGAGTAACAAAAAGGCCACCGGAAACGGTGGCCTTTTTGTTTGCGATCAAGGAAACGCTGTCTGAGACCTTCCCACCGCACTGCCCAATCCTGTGCGAGATAAACCTTTCGTCAGTTAAGAAAAGAGAGTGAAACGGCAAGGCACCGCTCATGGGTGGCCTTGCCGTTTGCGGCCAATCACCGTTGACATGATCCCGCATAAAAAGTAGCCTGTCCGGACTTTCTCCATATTCATTCGCGCCTCGATCCAATGGAAGAAGATAGGCCATGAACGAGCTTCCACTCTATGATCGTCTGCAAAGAGTCGACCTGGGGAATGGTATCGCCGAGCATGACAATTTACTCCGGAATTGTCTGGTCGAGACGCAGCATTTCACTGACCTACTGTATGACCGCATTGACCTCGTCCTGGGAAGCAAAGGAGCGGGTAAATCATCGCTTTTCAGGATGTTTGGCGAGATCCTCGAAGATAGATTGCTCCAAGATTGGAAGATTGTAGTGGTTGCTGGGGTTGAGACCAAAGGTGAACCAATATTTCAGGCATATGCGGCAGACTTTCAAAAATTTTCAGAAACGCAATTTGAAACGTTCTGGAAAGCATATCTACTAGGTCTGGTCTACAATAAAATTTTCCATGACACTCAAATCGCCTCGATATTCGCCCCGCATGAAGCAGATCTCGAGAATTTCAAGAAACTCTATGAGAACCTCGGTCTCATCGACGTCGGACGAGTCACTACACCTACGAAGCTACTTAAATTACTTTGTGCGTTCACAATAGCAGCCACAGAAGGAGTTAAGTTTGCGTGGGATATTGAGAAAAATCAGTTGGTATTTGGGCTCAATATTCGCGAAAAGATCGACGAGGGCTACAAGGAAGTTGCCGTACCGAATCTAACAAAGATTGACACAGTTTTGTGTATCGACGCGCTTTCCCATCTAGCGCAAGTAAGCGAATACAAAATCTGGGTAATCCTCGACCATTTAGACGTTGTATTCAAAAGACGCTCTCCTGAGGAAACAAGGGCTCTGAGAGCTTTGCTCAAAGTTCTGTATGCCTTCACATCGGACCATGTAAGGCTGAAAATATTCTTGCGTGATGACATACTTGATTCGATTAGCTCAGATTCAGAGGAGCCACTCGCCGCTGTCTCTCACATTACAGCCCGGTCAGGGCCCAATCTCAAGTGGACATCTGATTCTTTATGCGTAATGATTATGAAAAGACTGGCCTCCGACTTTTGGCTCTCCACAAAGTACAATCTTGATCTAGAGAGACTCAACGATGTCGATTACGCTCGCAAGAGTTTTCAAAAGATCTTCTCACTGAAATACGTTACCCAACAGGCGTTTGACTGGATTTTCTCTCTCCTTGCAGATGGTCGTGGTGTCGTCACACCTCGCGATCTAATCGACTTACTAAAAAATGCCCTCCATATTCAGTCTCTCTGGCTCCAAAAGCATCCAGACAAAAATGAATTCATGACCATTGCTGCCATTCAGGAAGCCCATAAGGAGCTTTCAAAGAATAGAAAAGAGACCGTACTTCAGACTGAGTTTTCCCACCTGATGCACTGGATTCGTAAGCTCGAGCGAAATAAGGAGAGATACGGAAAAGATGACCTTCCATCTATCTTCGGTGAAGATGCTGATAAAGCCATCTCAACTTTATTGGCTGTAGGTGTGCTTCAATTTGACCACAAGAAATCCTGCTACAACGTCGCCAAGTTATATGGTGCTGGGCTTCAGGTGTATGCAACTAGGGCGAAGAGGCAGCCATCCGCTTCGGCCGGCGAGGAAAGCTAGAGCAAGAAATTGGCGATAGAAAATGAGGGCTTTCTGAATTGGGAAAAGATAAAGGTGTCCGGAATCATTTCCGCTGAAGCCTGACGGCTCGATGGCGACGGACGAGCTCACTCTTATTTCTACCGCTTCGATATGCCCTAAGCTATCGGCTATACGTCAGTTGCATCAAGAAGATGCTGTCTGACATCTCCCCTCCACCCCTTATATGCAGGCTTCTTTTTACTTCCTGGGCGACTTGGGCGTATCCTGTCAGCCATGAAACGGTGGGTTCTGTATCTGATCGCTGTGCCCCTTGGGTTGGGGGGATTGGTATACCTCGTCGGATTGAACTTTTCAGTGAATTTCGGCGATCTGTGGAGTAGAAACCCTCTACCGATGAACACCGTGCGCGATGTCGGAAGGATCCCGGAGGGGAATGCCGTTCCTGACGAGGTACTGAGGCTACGGCAGAAGCATCAGCTAAGGCCGCTGACCGAACGGGAAGAGGGAACACGCATACAGGATTTGCCAAACGGCATATACGGTTTCTCAAGGTGTGGCGTCGTCGAGTTACGCGCGACGCGTGGCAACATATACTCGTTAGAAATTCAGAAACATGATGGGATCTTGTTCTATGTAGGATATGTCTCTGACCAAGACATAGACCACTATCTGGCTCGTCACAAAAACTTTCATATCCTCACGTTCCCTCACCCACGGGAAGGAGCGTCATCCCTACTCGACATCCCTGTTGAGTTTGTTTCAAAATGCGAGGAGCGACCTGATGAAGATGGTGTTCTTTTTGATCTGTTTGTGAAAGTTATTCCCGAGTTGCACATCTAAGCAGGAATCGAGGCTCGTGATGAGCGGCTTTCTCGCGCTGGCGGTGGCCATCGGTCTCGTCTTCGGCGCACACAAGCTTTGCGATCTGATTCGAGCGCCACGTTGGTTCGCAAAGTTTTTGTTTATCGGCACGTTCCTCAGCATCACCTACTTTCTCGCGGAAGACATCGTTCCCGAATCCAAGAAGCCCTTGGGTATTTGGGTCGCGCTGCTCGGCGCCGCAACAGGAATCATCCCCGTAGGGTTCATTGTGTTTAAACACATCGACGACGCTAACGATAAGACCTCACACGACTCCACTCAACACCACTCACAGTGGCCACACAAGTGAGGATTGGGGGAAAAGAAGTTTGGGCTTTCTAGGGCAGGCTCACCTCTAGCGAGAGATCGTTCTCCGCCCCTAATCCTAGACCCTATGCTATCAGCCATAGGAACGGGAACTTTCCGTCTTCGTTTGGCTCCCGGCCATTAGCTCTTCGCTTCCCATCAGAATGCAACCTGTTGACCGTGGCTGAATGTGCCGATGGAGTCGGCATTCTTTGCCGGGCAACCGGTGCGTAGGCTCTAACACACACAGGGATCATTGGATTTTTGAGCACTTCCGCCTCTGTCGCGCGCGGCACGGAAGTTGAGAAGGCGATCCCTAGCGTTGGAGCGTACATGAGTTTGTCTTGTAGAAACTGAGGACACAATGACCGGCATGTCCAGTCTGTGGGAATTCTTAAGTCGTGATGCGGCATTTTTTGGAGGGCCCCAAAGCCCGATGCTGAGCTGGCTCGGCTCTTTTGGAATCGTGCTCTTCTTTCTTTGGCACGTGATACGGTTGACGTGGGAGGTATCCCGCGCGCAACGGCCGTTCGAGCGAGTATGGCCGATGCTGACCACTCTCGCTCGCGATCGCGGCGATGTCGATCGCGAGCGATTCACGAGTCGTGCGCTCGTAGGGTTCACGCCTCGGACTAGTCAGCCCGCAGACTCCTCTACCCGTATCGACTGTGACGACCTGAGCACACTCGACAAGGCCATGCAGAAGGAACCGATGTTCCTACCGCTCTGGGCGCAATTTCGCAAGACGCTGATCCTGGAACATGTCCCGTGGTTCGTGGAGCCGCGCATTTTCTGTACACGCAGAGCGGAAGATATCTTTACGCAGGACGCGCTCCTGAGCCAGCGAATCAACCTGGCCTTCTACAGCCAACTCCCTTCTCTGGTGACCGGCATCGGGTTGCTATTGACGTTCCTCGCCCTATTCATTGGCCTCAGTAAGCTCCATGCCGACGGACAAGAGATCGCCGGCATTCAGGGACTCATTAACGGGCTTGCAGGAAAATTCCTCACGTCCATCGTCGGGCTGATTGCCGCCAATCTGTTTACACTCATCGAAAAACCGATGGTCTCTCGGCTCATGAATGCCCACCATACGTTTCTTGGCCTCATGGACAAACTCTTTCCTCGAAAAACCATGGAGCAGATGTTGGAACAGCTCACGCCGACCCAAAGCGAGTCCAGGGGAGGTCAACAGGCCTCCGGCGGGGAACTCAGGGAATATGCCGGACGTCTGGGTACGGAGAACCTGACAGGGCCCATTGCTGAACTGACCACAGCTGTTCGCTCTTTGACGAAATGGAAGGAAGACGAGCAAGCAGCAGGGCACCGTATAACGGCTGAACTGCCCCGAGCCCTCCGTGAAGAATTCGCCGCTCCGATGAAGGCACTCAATGACTCGATTCATGAACTCACCACGCTTCTGAAAGATTCTCACCTCCATCAGGCACAGGAAACGACGGCGCTCACTAACCTCATGGGCCGCCTGACGGGCAAGCTTGCTGAGCAGCGGCTATTGTCCTCCATCACAGGCCCTGAAGGGTTTCGCTTTTGGCCAAAACGATCGTTACGGTCCACGCAACGGCCGACAGCATGAGGCCCGCGACACCCCAGACCTTCGGCGCCTCGCACACGACAATCGGCATCACCGATCTCATGACCTCGCTCGCCATTGTATTCATCCTGCTCTTCGCGGCGCAGATCACCAAAACCTCCGCCTCGTCCCAGTCTGAACTGCAAGAAAACAAAGAGGACGTACAGACAGCTCTACGCGACCACATTCAACGGTTAGGCCTCTCGCTCGATGCAGACCCTCGAGACCCTCTCGCGCTGGTGATCGTGGTCCCGGAAGACCGGTTGACCTTTGAGTTTGGGGAAAGCAGCCTGTCGCCTACTGCAGATCGTTTCCTTGAGGAAGCATTGCCCTTCTATGTCGGGGCATTGTGCGGACCGCTGCGTAGTAAGATCGACTCGCTCGCCATCGAGGGACACACCGATGATCAAGGCAGCGATGCGTTTAATTTGAAACTAAGTCAGGAACGGTCGCTGGCAGTGATGGTGAAGGGGTTGGAGATCATTCAAGCCACAGAGCCGGCAGCGTACCAATGCTTTCAAGAAATCGCCTCAGCGTCCGGACGCGGCAAACAAGACCTGATCTATGCCCCCGTTGCCACCGTGAACCGTGAAAAAAGCCGCCGGGTGATCTTCAAGATTCGCCTCCGCTCTGCCGAGCAACGTCATCTTGTTGAACGATCAATTAGCCACCTCTAAATCCTTGGGGAATAGAAACGAATCAGGCGCCTCATTTTGGCTAAAACTGATGTCAGATTGATGACGACAAATCCTCCCTCTTTTGCTGCCCCCTCGATTTTCCCAGAGCGAAAGCTATTCACCGTCACGTGCAGCAAGAACGCACCCCGTAAATGTTCCGCCGTATTGTACTTCCCTCGTGAGCGGCACGATGATTGCCCTATGCGGAAGTCGTCGCACGCTGTGGAAAATGATGTTGACCAGTCGGATCGTCGATAGACACGCGCTCCTGCCCTACACGGCGAAACAGCGAACGCACTGCGCTGCGAAATTTATGCGCAGGCTACTCGTCGGTGCATGAACTTTCCTCCTGTATTAATTTCCCTTCACTGCGACGTGCCCTCTTCATATGTTATTGGGATATATTTCCCATTTATGAAAAAGCGGTGTCCGCTGGTCGAATCATCAATGAACACGCCGCTCTTCCTCTGCACAGCGAATCATCGAACGCACTGCGCTGCGAAATTTATCCGCAGGCTATTCGTCGGTGTATGAACTTTCCTCCTGTATTAATTTCCCTTCACTGCGACGCGCTCCCTTCATATGTTATTGGGATATATTTCCCATTTATGAAAAAATGGCGTCCGCTGGTCGAATCATCAATGAACACGCCACTCTTCCTCTGTACAGCGAATCATCGAACGCACTGCGCTGCGAAATTTATCCGCAGGCTACTCGTCGATGTATGAACTTTCCTCCTGTATTAATCTTCCTTCGCAGCAACAGGCCCACCCGAATGATTAAATTGGGAAATATTTCCCACTGAAAACTGCGACCTTCATGCCAAGATCAACATGGAATCAAGCGGTTGAAGTGCCTTGGCTTCGAATGGTGTATTAACTTTCCTTCGTAGTGACAGGCTCATTGAAGATACGGGGCAATCCTGCAGTAGGTCGAACTGCTCTTGATAACAAAAGCTTTTGCGCCTTTCTCATGTTGTGGCACACCGCTTGCTCTACCTTGGCATCAATGCGGCAATTGAAAAATGTTGGTGTCGGTCAGACATCGCGTGCCTGCCTGAAACAGCAAGGTACGACTCCAAAAATACAGGCGAACGATCCGTACGTTCATCGGAGAATCCTGGAACGGCAGCGCGTGCACCAGCGACTGACGTACTGGATCCGCTGGAGTTTAAACGACAGATCAGAGCTGCTGAATTCGATGTCGTCGAATTCCTAGCCAGCTCATCGTGTGCACTCCCAATACAGGTGTGACCCGAACCCAATGTGCTGTGGCGAGTAGAACGCCACAAGCAGCATCTCAGGACTTGCAGCCATACGGAGGATTGACTCAATGAAATCTCACTCAGACGACACGCACGCACCCACACCAGCGGTGGAGCGCGGAAAGACTCGTCGACGGACGATCGCCGGATTCATTTCCCTCAGCGTGATCGGCGTCTTCGTCGGCGGGATGCTCGTGGGGGCCGCGCCGCTCCTGGGTATGAAGGCGACCGATAGCACCGAGTTTTGCATCTCCTGTCACAGCATGACCCATTTATGGGAAGTGACGAAGGCATCGCGGCATTTTCAAAATGGTAATGGAGTGCAAGTGGGGTGTCCGAGCTGCCATGTGCCTCACCCCATCGCCGACTATCTCCAGGTCAAGATGCTGGCCCTGCACGATGTCTACAGTGAAGTGGTGAACCCGGTAAACACGAAGGAAGACTATGAAGCCAGACGCCCCGAGTTAGCCCAGAAGGTTCGGGCCGATTTTCTGAAGAATGATAGTGCTCAGTGCCGGACTTGCCATGCCTATGAGAATTTTACCCGTCCGATCAAGTCCCATGACCGGGCCCAAAAAGCCGGGACCACCTGCATCAAGTGCCACTACAACTTGGTGCATGGCGAAATTCCCTGGGATGAAATGGATGAAGGGAAACAGAAACAGGCCTCTGCCGCACCAGACAGTACAGAACCGTCTCACACGGAGGGGAAGAGCACCAGAATTGCGGCTGCAGGAGAAAGGAAACATGACAATGAAACTAACTAGTGTGGGTCTCTGTGTACTGTGCCTCTCGATACTAGGTCATTCGGGAGCCATTCTTGCTGCCGAACGCAAGACGCCGACTGCACCGGAGGACACATTGAAAATGAAGAATCCTGTGCCGCTGACCCCCGAAGTGCTGCAAGAGGCCACGACTATCTATAAGGACAAGTGCATCAAATGCCATGGCGCCACCGGGAATGGAAAGGGCTCCGGCACCAAGGGGATGGATGTGAAACCGAGAGATTATACGGACAAGAGCGTGATGGATAAAATACCGGATGGGCAACTGTTCTGGATTACCTTGAACGGGAGCGATCCAGACACCACAGAGATGGAAGGATATAAGAAAAAGCTCACGGAAGAGCAGGTCTGGAAACTGGTGCATTACATTCGATCATTCGCACAGTAACACCCTCAGGGAGAAAAGGAATCAGTCATGCGTCTACGAGTCTTATTGGGTGCAGTTCTGTTGAGCGTTGCCGTCTCAGGGGTGTTGGCGATCGTCGCCCCCAAGACAGCGGAAGCGATTCCCGCGTTCAGCCGACAGACGGAGAAATCCTGTTCGACCTGCCACAATGCAATCCCCAAACTCAATCAGGTGGGGCAAAATTTTCGCACGAACGGATTCAGGTTTCCAGAAGACAAGGAGTGGCAAGACGTTCAGGATCTGAAACATACCCCGCTCTCGGCGAGGCTCGCGCTCGCGGGGGAATTCAACAAGGAGGATGGGAGTGCCCAGAGTTCGAAGCTGAAGATCGAAGACTTTAAGGTCCATGCGGCAACTCCACTGGGGAAGACGGGAAAGTTCTCCGGCTACGCCATTGCGACCTTCGTGGAAAAGTCCGTCACGCTCGGTCAGGCCTATGGCCAAATCAACGATCTCATCGGGGAGGTCGGCCATGGACTACTGAACCTCAAGGCCGGCACGTTCGACGTCGCCCTGCCCTTTCTGTCCCATTCACAACGGGTGATTACACAGCGATATTTTGCCCAAGAAGCCCTTGGCATACTCGGCGCTCGCAATAGAGGAACGATTGGTGACGTGAGCGAGGCGACAGAATTCTACAACACAGCTCTTGAGCTTAACGGACAAATTGTGGGGAGTGAGGCCGGCGACATCACCCATCGATATGCCATTGGGCTCTATCAACCGCAAGGGTTAAATGACCAAAACAGATTAGGGGATCCTGGCCTCTATGCGACCTACGCCGTGAACTTTCTTGAACACTATACGCTTGGATTGATCTACAAACACGATGTGGTCAATTCAACGCTGGATCCGTTCACGCCTAATGATAAGAAGGGCGTGAACAAATGGGGGGTCGCAGGGGAGGCGAAGCTGGGACCGTTTATCACCACGGTCGGATATTTCCGGTCGGATGGGCTCCCGAATACGGCCGGCGTGTTTCTCGGCAACGATACCAACAGGGCGCTCCAGAATTATATGGCGGAAGTCCTGTTCATTCCGAACAGACTGTGGGTCTTTGGAGCCCGTTTCGATCACATTGATCAGGAGTTGGCTCAATCAGGTAGTCGGACAACCGTCATGGGGCGATACAATATTACACCCAGCGTCTACTGTCAGGCCGAATGGCGTGTGACCGATAGCGGGAACATTGGGGGCACACCTGCACCGGATTCCTTGAATGGACGTGTCTATCTCGTGACCCCATTTTGATTCGAAATTCCGCACGAGGTGTGTGCGCCACGATTCGTTTCTACTCGACCGGAGTTGACTCATAAAAGCCGGCTCCGGTGACAACATCCATTTTCAATCACGACCTTCTGAGCGTTGTGGTACAGTGCCCGATAGCCGATGGCTTCTACATTGCAGCGTCCCATGAAAAGAACTCGATTCAGTCTTGCAGCCCTCGCGAGTGCGGTGTGCCTGCTTGTCAGTGCATGCGCCACTTCTCACAAGGCTGTGGATACAGTTTTTGCTGATGGTCCACGCGGCACGGTGTATCTCCAGAGTGTGGAGGATTCGTGGTTCAAAGCAGCCCACCCAATATTCATGAGCCCCGTACTGCTCACGCACCTGTTGCACGGCGTACAGATTCAGGTGCTGTTAGATGACAAGACCACTGCAGTGCGCGCATTTTCCGACGAAGATGCGGAATTTCTTAGTCCTTTGATAAGCACGGCTCTGTCCAAGGCAATGAACGGCCAGCTCGTCGGATTTCGTATCCTCCGTGGCACTGATGCGGAGTGTGAGACCACCGGCGGGGTGCTCTACGTGCAGGGACGGTTGCTGCATCTCGCGCTCACCTACTACCGTGCGAGCATAGGAAGAGGAGATTCTGGCGAGAAACTGGATCGTCGGTCTCGTAACCCGAGAGGGTTGGAGCCAGACAGGATTTCGTTTGTTCCAGATACGGCAAGGCGATCGAGCCTCAATGAACAACCAGACTTGTTGAATCCACCTCCGCTGGCCACACTCGTCATCGATTATGGCCTACTGGCCACCGGGGTGGGGATATCTTCGTCGGCGCCGGGGCAGTCTCAATCCCTGTATTCAGATTCCTCAGCTGTCATATCTCAGGGTGCCCCTCCATCCATGCAATCGGCCAACGGCGCGGTCATATCTCACGAGACGCAGACGGCACAGACCGAAGAGATGCACGCGATCAAATCCCTGGTCATGAAGCAAACAGCAGAACTCGATGCTTTGAAGGAAGATATGCACGCAATGCAGCGCCGACTCGCCGAGCTTGAGGTCGACACACAAAATATGAAGAAGCGTCAATCACCATCGCCTCTGCGGAAGGCTATACCCTAAACGGTGAGCGTTCCCAGCCACGATTCATTTGCCTGATGGGTTCCGCTGAGGACAACCATCTTGCCGCTTGAGGGTCGTTAAAGAAAGCCTTTCTCCCTGTCACTCAATAACGGCCTTATATCCGCCCTCAGAGATCGACGACGCATCAATGGAAGATCCGAGCAGAACGACAATTGGATCTGCTGCAGATATGATCAATCTCTGCACCAAAGGGGTGGACTTGGGGTTACTCCGCTCCACTTCTTCGTCCAAGATGGCAATACAACCTCAAAGGTGGTCCCCGACTCGGAGATCGGCGAGAAGCCGTCGGTTTCCCTGGCCGTGAACCATCCCAAGCCCGTCAGCGTTACGGTGCTGTCGTTCGAATTGATCGGGGTCACAGTCGCGTGACGTTCCACCTCTCATTCAAACTCCACTTTCGTCGCATTCACAATACCGGCAACCAGTGGGCCATGCACCTCTAGGTGAGCGCCGACCTTGATGTCGCTCAAGGCTCCGCCTTCGACCATGGTATCGGCATTTGTCAATACACGCACGTTGCCGATGGAGAACTCGCCAGGACCGAACACATGGGTCACGAATCCTTCAATATCGGTGTACTCGCTATCTTCGGAGCCTAATCCTTCCGGCCATACCAGCGTTGCGGTCATGCGAACGCCGGATAGGCCTGCCCCCCCCGATGACACCTGCTTGCCATCCACGTCGACCAGCAGACCGTCCCAAAGATCGTTTAGCTGACCCGGCATATCGTTCAACACCGCATCGTGATAGTCGACGGTCAGAGCACCGATCTCGAAGGTTTGTTGAGTCACCTTATGGTTTTTAATGAACCCCTTGACCTGATAGTCAGGCGTTTCGGTTTTCATGTCAAACGTTTTCAAGCCAACGAATGTCGCCGTAATCATCCCGTCTCCTGTGACGAACCCGCTGATCTCCACGAGGTCTCGACCGGGCACGAGTCTCAGCACATTACTTCCGGGGATACTGGTATCCAGGGTGGTCGTCGGCGTGATCGTGACGGTCTGACCTAAGACCATCAGCCAGGATCCATCCGAGGCCACCGATTGCACGACCCCCTCAATCGTATCTTCGTACAGCAGCATATCCGCCGTGCGTTCAAGTGTCTCGTTTGTATCATAGCGTTTGGTCAACGTGGCGTTGACACGCACCACCATCCCTTTCTTGAGATCGCTTTGGCTGCCAGGTTTCCTATCGACCATCATCGACGTGTGGCCAGTCTCGTACTCGTCTCCAGAGACAAATACACTCCCAAATCCGGTGATTGGGGCAGAGACCACCGTCGCCGTGTTCCCTGTGCCACCGATACCCCCGCCCGCTTGCGGGCTGGGGCCGCACGACGCGAGCAGGATGAACAGCGCAATTGCGCGAAAAAGATTCAGATCGAGCCTCTACATTATGATGAAGGATTCTTCGAGTTGGAATCAGTCAGATTGTTCTTCGAAATGATAGATCCCGAGCCCCACACGCACGCGGCCAGTCCCCTTTGATGCTGGATTGATATCACGATCTCGATGCGAAAGCCAACGGTCAATCGCCTCCAACAATTCCTGGCCCTGCGCGGCGGCGATGACATGAAATTCTTTCGCCGCCTCGACTGGCACGTTGTCGTACATGACCTTACGTTGGAAACGGGGCTTGGATGGTTTTTGATACACATTATGGTCGATGGTTGAAATGAGGTCGGCGGTGTCAGTTCCGAGGACATGCAATTTCTCAACCGGACCCTTCAGAGGAATATACCCGCGAGAGAGTAGACAAGTCCGTCCATCTTTCAATTGTTTAACGGCTCCGACTCGCAGCAACTCATCCAACATCGCTCGCACAGGGATGTCTCCACTGTAGCGTTTGACCAACGCACTGAATGATGCACGCTTCCCTTCCATGCGAAGTGGATGAGGATGACCCTTCCCATCTCCGAATTCAGAATCTCGCACCCATCCAGTGATGACCCGCGAAGCCCGATGATACTCTTCCTCCATAATGGATCGGGTACCGGGTGGTTGCGCCAACAACCGTTGCACTTCCTTGCGCGTCAATCCAGTGAGAATGGCAATCCTAGAAATTGTTTGTTTCTTGCCCGCGATTCCGAACTCAGCGTTCGCAACCTCTGCATAAACCAGCTTGGAAATTTCGGCGAACGTTCTATGCGAGATATTGTTCCGTAGCAGAATTCTCACCAATGGACGCAGAAGGCGAAGGGTAGCAGCGGACAGCACTTGCACGTGCTTAGATTGAGCCATTTGGGGAATATAGTCTCACAGTTTCATCAAAAGCAATGTCTCTGAGCTTCTGGCTCAGCGTCTGACGCCCGCACAGTAGCGTAACACAATCGACCTGTTTGGAATTCGCCCGTGTTCAGTCCGCTGAGCAAGATTGCAAACAGAGGCATGCTGATTTTCCAATCCATACGCCGATTGTGATTCACTCAAGGTGTGGTAGAGTGAGGTGGGCGCTGATATCGCGTGGATCAGAGGCTTCTTATGAGATCAATGAACTTTGCTCCTCTCGACCTCTCCGATTACGAAATCTCGCCTGAACAGGGTTTTCTCCCACAAGATCCCCTCGGCCACTTGCCCGATTCCCCCACGCTCAACGATCTTGGGCACGAACTCCCGAAATTACTGAGCGCTCGTACAGTCCGGAGGTTCATCGACGAGGCACGCCAGCTGCTTCAGCCCATCCCTCCAACCTGGCGCACAGAAGACTATCGGGCGGCCATGCGGATTCTTTCCTTCTGTGGGCATGCCTATGTCTGGGAAGTGCCGGATCAGCCTGCCACGACGCTGCCCCCGCAATTGGCACAACCCTGGCACCAGGTGGCTCAGCGGCTCGGCCGACCTCCAGTTCTTTCCTACGCATCCTATGCGCTCGACAACTGGCGGAGACTCGACATGGCCAAGCCGATTCAGCTCGACAACATGGTGCTGCTTCAAAATTTTCTTGGCGGGTTGGATGAAGAATGGTTTGTCGTGGTTCACATTCAGATTGAGCGAGAAGCCGGACCAGGGCTGGCCGGACTCCTTCGAGCGTTGAGGGGTGCGGCTGAGGATAAGAAGGACGAGGTCTTGCTCGGGCTCAAGTCTTTGGCATTGGCCCAAACGGCGATGCGCGCCACGTTGCTCAGAATGACAGAGCGCTGCGATCCCTATGTGTACTACAACCGCGTGAGGCCTTACATCCACGGCTGGAAGAATAGCCCTAGCCTACCAAGCGGGCTCTCTTACGAGAGAGTCGAAATCTATGCCGGGCAGCCGCAACAATTCCGAGGCGAAACCGGCGCCCAAAGCACGATTGTGCCCTGTCTCGATGCCGGGCTTGGAATCACTCATGCCCCTGATCCCCTGACCCTGTATTTGCAAGAGATGCGCGACTATATGCCTCCACGCCACCGTGCATTTCTCCAATCCCTAGAGACGGCCATCGATGATCTAGGCCGTCCGTTGCTCGCCGGCTATATTCGCGATCGAAAACTTGACACTCCCGATCTCTGGGCTGCCTATAGCGCCTGCGTTGATCTCCTTGCAAAATTTCGTGAGATCCACATTGGCTATGCCGACAGTTACATCCACCGCCAGCACCAGTCCCACGCCAGCAACCCCACGGCCGTGGGAACGGGCGGCACACCCTTCATGACGTACCTCCAAAAACATCTCGATGAAACAAAGCAGGTACTCGTCGATTAGCGCAGCACCACCTGGGCAGTCATTGACTAAGTTTTCCCTACGGCGTATCGCTTTCTCCAACTCAAAAAGGAGGGCACAATGGCAATCGTGTGTTCCTTATCCCGCATTATTCATAACGGTTCATTGTGAAATCGCTGAGCCGCGTCGTGAGACCTGCGCGCGGAGCCGTGAGGACCCTAAGCGTACTCGTGCAGTACGGTGAGGGTCCGAGGGACGAGCCCGTAGGCCGAAGGCTCGTCGCAGCAGCGGATCGGCGATTGCAGCAGAAGCGCTCATGAATAATGCGGGTTAGCAGTCTGCAAAGCACAGGCGGTAATGTCGGGGCATGAGAAGGTGATGCTCAGCGTTGCCCCAATCTCGGTAATCGGCCTTGGAGCCTACTTCCTAATCAACTGACCGTGAGCTTGCGGTTTAAGCGGGGCCCAGCCTCGCAGGATGCTCAAAGTGGCATCCAGCTAGGCCGCAGGGAGCTCGGCGACTGAAGCGTGCCCTTTGTTGGGTACGTTGCAGGGAGACGGGCGACTGAGAACGACGCTGGGGGTCATTTTCAGCATCCTGCGCTAGCGGCTGTGGACCATTGGGAGTTCGCGCGACCCTTCCGCTTCTTGTTGGATGCGTAGCCGTTCCAGCCGTGACTCTTCCATCACGCTGTGGAGCATGTCATCCGTCATCTGGGTCAGCTCTGCCGCCGCGTCTTTCATCTCGCCATGCTCGACTGCCCTCGAAAGCACCTCCGCCTTCGTGGCGCCTTTATTTTTTCCCAGGAACGGCTTGATGATGAGGTACGCCACGTCCCGCGCCGGCATAAAGCGGAGAAATCTCCTAATCAACCGGTACGTCTGGAGGGGATAGTGCAGGATCTTATAGATGAACAGACGTTTGAGCCCTTGACGGCGGACCTCATTGATCACTTCTCCTGGCAAGCAGGTCGGATCGATCGTCGAACATTTGAAATACTTGTACCAATCGGCAGTTTCGCTGACGAGCCCGCGCTTCACATATTCTTGCCAGAGCGGAGTTCCTCGGTACACACAGAGTCGATTGAAACCGAACGTGTCGAGCGGCAGCTTGGAAGCTAGATCGAACGTCGCATTCATATCTTCGACCGTTTCATCGGGGTTGCCCACGGTGAAAAAGCCGTGCACGATCTCGATGCCGGCCGCCTTGGCATTCTTGACCGCAGTGGCCACTTCTTCCAATGTCTGTTCTTTCTTAAGCCGATCGAGGATTTTCTGACTCCCGCTTTCAATCCCGAACATGACTGTCCGGCAGTGGGCCTTGGCCATGGCAGGAAACAAATGCTGGGCCACCGAGTCTACGCGCCCTTCGATGCCCCATTGGATCGAGAGTTTCGCATCCATGACACCTTGGCAAATCGCCTCGATCCGCTTGGGTTGCAGCAAAAAATGGTCGTCGACAAAATAGACGGACCCGTAGCCGCATTCTTCGAGGTACTTGAGCTCGCTCACCACGTGCTGGGCGCTCCGAGCACGCCACTTGCCTTCGTTGAAGATTGGAATGTCGCAGAACACGCAGGGCCATGGGCAGCCGCGTGAAGTTTGCATCGTCGTGAACCGCTCCATCGAGAGCACCGCAGGCACGTCGAGCGGCATCGACTCGATAAAGTCGAGCGGAAGACCTTCGCGATCTGGGAACGGCCACTGATCGAGATGACGTTCCATCGGTCGGCCAGCATTCTGAACGACCTGTCCGTCCTTGGCCCAGGTCAGCCCGGCCACCGCGGATGGGTCATCAAACCGCTCAAGGAGGTCGAGGAGCAACTGTTCGCCGTCTCCCTTGCAGATGAAATCCACTTCAGGGCACTGCAACTTAACCAACGCGGCATTCAAACTTGCAAAGACGCCGCCGAAAGCCAGCTTGACCTTCGAATTGACGGCACGAATCTGACGGGCCAGGATCTTCGCGTAGGGATAGCTGGTGGTACTGAGGAAACTGAGGCCGACCAGGGCTGGTTGTTGCCGATTGATTTCCTCAAGAATCACTTCGTTCGGCGTATCGGGATTCGCCTGATCGAACATCACACACTCATGGCCGGCCTGTTTGAGCACCGACGAGAGAGACATGATGCCGATGGGCGGAAAGCCCATCACTCGGATTCGGCCGTTCTTTGCGCGTGTTTTCGCCGGGAGGGCGTAGAACTGGGGGTCGCGAACATGGATAAGAAATACCCGCATGCGCTCACCCTAACACGAATACCATGGCAGGAGAAGGGAATAAATTGCCGCCTCTCAAGAGCAAACCATACAGAGCTGAGCCGCACACAATGCGGAAAAACTATTTTTGCACGTGAGCGCTTTGGTGTTCCAACTGCCCGAGACAAGCTCGGCCTATTTCAGCAGCCTGCTAAAACACGAAGTGGGAATGTGGGATCGATCGATCTCCACATCCCCACTTCGTCATTGCCCGACAAGAATGAAACTCGACTCTTACTTAGCGCCCGAGCACAACTTTGACCGCGTTGCCGATCTCAGCTGGGTTGCTGCAAACACGGACCCCAGCCGCTTCGAGCGCTTTCATCTTCTCTGTCGCGGTGCCCTTACCGCCTGAAATAATTGCCCCGGCGTGGCCCATGCGCCGACCCGGAGGAGCCGTAATTCCGGCAATGAAACTGACAACAGGTTTCTTCACATTCTTCTTGATGAACTCAGCGGCTTTCTCTTCCGCATCACCACCGATCTCGCCGATCATGACGATCGCCTGAGTCTCTGGATCTTTCTCGAATAACGCCAGCACATCGACAAAGCCGGTCCCATTGACTGGATCGCCACCGATGCCGACACACGTGGTTTCACCCAATCCAAGGGTTGAAAGCTGATGTACGGCTTCGTATGTGAGGGTCCCACTGCGCGACACGACACCCACAACCCCTTTCTTGTGGATAAAGCCCGGCATGATGCCGATCTTCGCTTCATCAACGGTGATGACGCCTGGACAATTTGGTCCGATCAAGCGGACCTCCTTGCCTCGAAGCGCGCGCTTCACCTTCACCATGTCGTTCACAGGAATGCCTTCGGTGATGCAGATCACGAGCGTGATGCCGGCTTCGGCCGCTTCCAAAATGGCATCGGCACAAAACGGCGGAGGCACAAAGATCAGCGACGTGTCGCACTGAGTTTTCTTCACAGCATCACGCACGGTGTTGAAGACCGGAATACCTTCAACCTCTTGTCCCGCCTTGCCGGGAGTTACACCCGCAACGACCTGCGTCCCGTAGGCCTTACACTGTGTCGCATGAAATGAGCCTTCTTTACCCGTAATCCCCTGCACCACCACTCGTGTGTTCTTGTTCACTAGAATTGACATAGAATAATCCCTTTACCGACTTATGATCCTAACCGGTTGCCGAAAAATTCAGGTTTCGTACACACGCGTCTCGATCGCACCCTGGAGAACCGTATCAATATCTTTACTAAAAGAACCCCTTACGGTACGCCTCCTCAAGGGTGGCACGATGGATGTCGTATTTGGTCTTATCCATAATTGTATCGGGGCCATCCACAAACGGCATAGCAAAGAGAAGGAAAAACTGAATCCATGACCCGAATCCCTCAGCCTTGACAATCGTGCCGATGACTTTCTGTTGACGATCTTTGTATGTCGTATTCGCGATTACATCTTGCGACACGACGCCAGGAATCATCGTCAGTGTGAGGGCGGAAATAACGCCAGACCATGACAGTCCATCACTCCCCTCACCAAGGGTAATGTCAGCCTTGATATCCGTCGGCTCACCGGTGGTCACAACCGAGGAAAACAGCTTCGATTCAGTGTAGGCCTTGACGGCTTGTGCACGAAAATCTTCTATTGTCCCAGGGCTAATTTCCTGACCGGAGCTCCCTTGACTCCCCACCTCACTCACGTGAAGCGCGATAGATTTCTTCATTTGTTGGGTCGAGTGTGGCGGCCATTGAGCTGGCGGCTTGACGTTTCCATCCCGAGCCATCACGCATCCGGCAGAACTAACCAGCAACAAAACCAGAGCGAGCATTGCTGAACGCATAGTGTGTTACGCCGCCTTCCTCGTAGTCCCCTGCACCACCACTCTCTTATTCTTATAAATGGAACAATGATTCCTGCTGATACAGTTCATTAGCTGCTCAACAACTCAACGAACTTTGGAAAGTCGTCGAAGCGGTGGGCCTGCCCCATTCGCTCCGCTTTCTCAACATCATCTGAGTGAACTTTGCTGTGCTCTCCAAATAAGTCCTCGAAATCGGATCCCCTAATCCAAAAACCATCCACCTTGCTTTTGCTCAATGCCAGCAAGACAACGCCCCATTTGCAGCCGAGTTCCTTTCGCATGCGAGTGAACCCAACACTAGGCTTTTCCCACCATCCTACATGCGAAGCGAGCGGGGAAATTGCTATTTGAGCACCACCTACTTCTGCACGAAAATAGTTAGTGCTAGCCTTATTTTCTTCAATGATCTTTATGTCACTACTTCTTCGCAACGCTTCAGCGAAACTATTAGCGTAGTCGTGGCTCTTAGATCCATCAGACATACGGCCTCCATCAACTACTAATCCGCACGATTTAGAAACTCTCTCCGCTTTCCCTCCTCTCACCTGACAGGCAAGGCGTCGTAGGCTGCCGAGAGCGACCTTGCCGAAGGAGCGGGGACCCACCGAGGCTCGGCCGAGAAGGAAAGCGGGAACTGACCGAGTCTTCGAGGGAATTCCCGAAGGCTTCCGCTCGGCTGAGCCCGGAAGGGTCGCTACGAGAGGCACGGGAGCGACCGGCGGCCTATGCCGCCTTCCCTGTCAACTTCACAATCTTTTGCGCCGCCTCCCACAGATCGTTGGCTACTTCGAGCTTTAACCCTGACTCTGCTAAGAGCTTGCGACCTTCGTCTGCATTCGTTCCCTGCAGCCGGACGACCAATGGCACATTGATTTTCACTTCTTTAGCCGCTTCGATGACGCCATGGGCGATCCGCTCGCAGCGAACAATCCCGCCGAAGATATTGATGAAGATGCCTTTGACGTTCGGATCTTTCAGCAAGATCCTGAATCCGGCCGCCACTGTTTCTTTGGTCGCACCGCCGCCGACGTCCAGGAAATTTGCAGGCTCGCTGCCGGCCAGCTTGATGACATCCATCGTCGCCATCGCGAGACCTGCGCCGTTCACCATGCAGCCGATGTTACCATCGAGCTTAATATAGTTGAGATTATTTTCTCCCGCTTCAATCTCAAGCGGATCTTCTTCGTTGAGATCGCGCATCTGTTGCACATCGGCGTGCCTGAACAACGCGTTATCGTCGAACGACACCTTGCCGTCCAACGCGATCAGTTTCTTGTCGCCAGTAATGACCAGCGGGTTGATCTCTACCATCGCCGCGTTCTTCTCCATAAACAGGCGATACAGGTTCCCCAGCATCTGAATGAAGGGATTCACGACGGCCGGCTCCATGGCCGGAAGCCCGAGTGCGAAGGCCACGTTCCGCCCGTTGTACGATTGAAAGCCGACAGCTGGATCGATCGCTTCCCGAATGATCTTCTCCGGCTTGTGAGCGGCGACTTCTTCGATCTCCATCCCACCTTCGGTGCTCGCGATAAAGACAGGCCATCCGCTATCTCGATCGACAAGGAGGCTCACGTACAGTTCCTTGGCAATCGCGGCCCCTTCTTCAATCAGCAACCGCCGCACTTCCCGCCCCTTCGGACCGGTTTGATGGGTAATGAGGGTCTTGCCGATCAGCTCCTTGACTAGGCCGGGAATGGCCGACTGGTCCTTCGTAATCTTGACGCCGCCGGCCTTACCTCGGCCGCCTGCATGGATTTGCGCCTTCACGACAAACACCGGAGTGTTGAGTTCTTGCGCCCATGCCACTCCTGCTTCGGGCGAGGTAATCTCTCTCCCGCGTGGAACCGGAACACCGAACTGCCCGAACAACTGTTTCGCCTGAAACTCATGAACGTTCATGTATTCTCCTTGCGTGACGAGCGCGACAGACGAGACTCGCGAGAAGTGCTATGAGTTCGAATACCCGTCTCGCTTATCTCGCTATTCTTTCCTTGTGTACGGCGGTAGGATCATCGGTGACACGATCCCGTTCGCACTGCCGTGCTTCTTGGCCTCGGCACGGAATCCCTTTAGATGCCCGACCGTCAGCTTTCCTTGCGGCATGGAGGCAGCGCGTGCCGCAGCCGTCAACCCGGATCGTTTGCCAAATACCATCAGATCGAGAAGGGAGTTGCCCATCAATCGGTTCCGGCCGTGCAACCCGCCTGACGCCTCGCCCGCAACGAAAAGATTGGTCACGTTGGTTTCTGAATTGGTATCGATCTTCACGCCGCCGTTCTGGTAATGCAGCGTCGGGTAGATCAACACAGGATCTTTGCTGATATCGATGCCGAACCGTTCAAACTGCAGCATCATCGCGGGAAAATGCTTCTCCACGGTGCCGGGGCCTTGTTCGGCATCGAGAAGCGGTGTATCGAGCCAGACGCCGATACGCCCGGACATCGTGCGGATACCGCGGCCCTCTTCACATTCCCGGATAATCGAGGAGGACACGACGTCGCGAGTGTCTAATTCATTGACGAACCGTTCACCCTTCGCATTCACCAAATGTCCGCCTTCTGATCGAATACCCTCCGTCACCAGCGCCCCGATAAGCTGTTCTGGATAGACCGCACCGGATGGGTGATATTGGAACGTGTCGATCTGTGTGAGTTTGGCCCCCATCCGATAGGCCAGACAGAGCCCATCGCCGGTCGCACCATAGTGATTGCTGGTCGGGAATCCCTGAATGTGGAGCCGGCCGATTCCGCCGGTCGCTAGAATGACGGACTTGGCGGCCACAACCACGTGGCGCTGGTTATCAAGGTCTTTGAATATCGCGCCGGTGCAGGCCCCCTTCTCGTCGCTCGTTAACTCAATCGCGGCGCAAAATTCGAGTAACTGGATGTTCTGATTCAGCACCTCGTCCTTGAGCACCCGCATGATTTCAAGGCCGGTATAGTCTGAGCAGGTCAGGAGGCGGGGCTTCGAACTGCCGCCGCCTTTCTTCACATGGAGGTTGCCGTCCCCGTCGCGATCGAATAGCACGCCCAGGCTCAACAGCCATTTCGCTATCGAGGGGCCTTCCTCGACCATCACCTTGAGCAGCTGATGGTCATTCTGCATGTGACCGCCCTTGAGCGTATCCACGAAATGCGTGACGGGCGAGTCTTCCGGCGCGACCGAAATCTGCATGCCTCCTTGGGCCATCACGCTGTTGGAGTCGCCGAGACGAAGCTTCGTCGCCAGGATGACCTTGGCGCCCGCCGCATGCGCATGGAGGGCCGCCGCACAACCGGCTCCGCCGCCGCCCACCACCAGAACATCGGTCGTGTAATCGGCCGTCAAATCGAACTCGTCCGCAATGGAACTATCGCCCTCCAGCAACGCCGCCAATTCGACAACCGTCTTATCCCCCTCGTTGAGACCGAAGCGGATCGGGCGATAGGCCCGTTCACGATAATCCGGATGATATTTATGGATCAGTTGGTCGCGATCCGCTGGAGAGAACTTGGGAAGCGTCTGCTTGCGTCGAGCATCCCGCGTGCGGTGCACGATTTGCTGAAGAGCGTGGATGTCCATGAGTATTCTTTTCGCTATCCGCGTTTGGTATTCAACGTCTACCTTAATGTGAACAGCTGAGGGCTGATGGCTCGCGATACTATTTCACAGTCGCGCAGTGATCGGCCAGCTCTTTATCGGTCATCTTGAGGATTGCGGTCCACTCATCATTGAAACGACCGTCTTGAATTTCCTTGATGCGCGTGTCCAGGCCTACCGGCTTTTCGGTGAAATGAGCCCCCTGAGCCCGGCTCACGTAAAGCGCCACGAGATTGGGGGCAATGTCCGCGATACAGACCGGCGTGCACATGCCGCACATCACACAATCCATGAACATTTCTGACACGCTCTTGAAATCTCCGAAGACGGCCTTCCAGACCCCCTCCCGGACATCGATCTGCTGCGGGCAAGCCTCAGTGCAGGCGTTGCAGTTCCGGCAGAGCGGGGCTTCGGGGTAGAGATTGAAGAGGTCCTGCTTCGGATCTGTGAGCGTCTGTATGTCGTAGGTGGCCTTCCGAGCCGGGAACGGCGGCATCATGGTGATCGACATGCCGTCTTGTACCGCCATTTGGCAAGCCAGACAGGTTCTGACTTTCGGGTCGTCCTTAGTCCGATAGTAAGCAGCGCAGGCCCCGCAAAATCCACCGAGACAGCCGGCCCCACGGACAACCTCTTGACCGGAATACCACAGGGCCTTAATGATCGTGATCCCCTCCGGCACGTCGTACTTCTTGCCGGCGATCTCGATGGTGACCATCTTGTGCCGGAGCACTTCAGGCTGATCGATAACGTTGCTGTCTTCTTGTGCCATTCTTTTTTAAGCCGGTGAGGGGAAAGTCGCCGGTGGTCTACGCCAGCTCATCTCCCCTCACACCTTACCCCTTATTCCTTACCGTTTGCTAGGCAATCGCATCCACAATTGCATTCAACGTCGGGCTAGGACGCATTGCTTTTGACGCCTTCGCATCATCAGGATGATAGTACCCGCCGACATCAACCGGTTTCCCTTGAGCAGCGAGTAATTCGCCCGTGATCTTGGCTTCATTGTCCGCCATATCCTTGGCGATCTTGGTAAAACGCGCTGCCAGGCCCTTGTCCTGAGTCTGTTGTGCCAAGGCCTGTGCCCAGTACAACGCCAGATAAAAATGACTTCCACGATTATCGATCTCGCCCACCTTGCGGGCCGGCGACTTATTGCTTTCCAGGAACTTCGCATTGGCCTGATCGAGCGCGTCGGCCAAATTTTTTGCTGCTTGGTTGTTCGCAACCTTGGCGAGATGTTCCAATGAAGCAGCGAGGGCCAGGAATTCTCCCAGCGAATCCCACCGCAAATACCCTTCCTCCTGGAACTGTTGCACATGCTTGGGGGCCGAACCACCTGCGCCGGTTTCGAAGAGGCCGCCGCCGTTCAGTAAGGGAACGATCGAGAGCATCTTGGCACTCGTCCCGATTTCGAGAATCGGGAACAGGTCCGTGAGATAGTCGCGCAACACGTTCCCCGTCACAGAAATCGTATCCTTCCCCTCTTTAATCCGTTCCAACGACAACTTGGTCGCTTCTGCCGGAGTCATAGTCCTGATGTCGAGGCCCTTGGTATCGTGGTCTTTCAAGTAACGTTCGACCTTCGTGATCAATTGCGCATCGTGCGCCCTGGTCTTATCCAACCAGAAAATCGCCGGAACTCCGGTAGCTTTCGCTCGGTTCACCGCCAACTTGACCCAGTCCCTAATCGGCGCGTCCTTCACCTGACACATACGCCAGATATCGCCTTCTTCCACTTGATGTTCCAACAAGGTCTTTCCTGAGGCATCCACCACGCGGATCGTGCCATTACCAGGCGCCTTGAAGGTCTTGTCGTGCGAGCCATATTCTTCCGCCGCCTGCGCCATGAGACCGACGTTGGGTACGCTGCCCATCGTCTTCGGATCGAATGCGCCATGCTTTTTACAGAATTCGACGACCTCGTGATAGACCGGCGCGTAGCTGGCGTCCGGAATCACACACTTCGCGTCCTGCGCCTTGCCGTCAGGGCCCCACATCTTGCCGCTGTCCCGAATGACCGGGGGCATGGAGGCATCGATGATGATGTCGCTGGGCACATGCAGGTTGGTGATCCCCTTGTCGGAATTTACCATCGCCATCGGAGGCCGCTTCTGGTACACAGCTTGAACGTCGGCTTCGATCGCTTTGCGCTGATCGTCGGGCAAAGCCTTGATCTTGGTATACAAATCACCGATGCCGTTGTCGGGATCCACGCCCAGCTTCTTCAACGTCTCGCCGTGCTTCTCGAACACGTCCTTGTAATAGACCGTCACGGCATGGCCGAAGATCTTGGGATCCGAGATCTTCATCATGGTGGCTTTCATATGGATCGAGAACAGCACGCCCTGCTTCTTGGCGTCTTCGATCTGCTCTTCGAGGAACTGGCGCAGAGCCCGCTTGCTCATGAACGTGGCATCGAAGATTTCATTGGCCTGCAGCGCCACTTTCGGCTTGAGCACGGTCGTCTTGCCGTCCTGATCGACAAACTCGATCCGCGCATCGGTCGCCGCAGTCGTCGTCATGGACTTTTCGTTAGACCGGAAATCACCATCCTTCATATGGCTGACATGCGTCTTGGAGTCGGGACTCCAGGCCCCCATCTTATGTGGATGCTTTCTGGTGTGGGCCTTCACAGAGAGCGGCGCACGGCGATCGGAATTGCCTTCACGCAGCACCGGGTTGACAGCGCTGCCCTTAACTTTGTCGTAACGGGTCTTGATGTCCTTTTCTTTATCGTCTTTTGGACTCTCAGGATAATCGGGAAGCATATAGCCCTGACTTCGCAATTCCTTGACAGCCTCCTGGATCTGAGGAAGCGACGCACTGATGTTCGGGAGCTTGATGATATTGGCTTCCGGCGTCTTGGCCAGCTCGCCCAATTCTGACAAGGCATCCGCCTGCTTCTGTTGCGGCGTCAGGTAATCGGGAAATACCGCGAGGATGCGTCCGGCCAATGAGATATCGCGCAATTCAATGGCTACGCCGGCCGCCTTGCTGAAGGCGTTGATAATCGGAAGAAACGAATAGGTCGCCAGCATGGGCGCTTCATCGGTCTTCGTATAAATGATCTTGTCCGCTTTGGTCGTCATGGTGATTCTTCTCCTAGCTCCTTGTTAGTTCAGCGCGTTCAACGCTGAACCGGCCTTGAACCACGCAATCTGCTGTTCAGTGATGCTGTGGTTCGCCTGAATGGTGAGTGACGTACCACCCGGCTTATGGATGGTCACTTGCACCGGTTTGCCAGGAGCCAGACTGCTTAGCCCTGTCACGCTGATGCGATCCTGCTGTTCGATCTTCTCGTAATCCTTCGGGTCAGCAAAGGTCAACGCCAAGATCCCTTGTTTCTTCAAATTGGTCTCGTGAATACGGGCAAAGCTCTTCGTGATCACGACAAGAACGTTGAGGAATCGCGGCGACATCGCCGCATGCTCTCGGCTGCTGCCCTCACCGTAATTCTCATCGCCGACCACGATCGAACCGATGCCCTTCGCTTTGTACCGACGGGCAATCTGGGCCATGGTGAGTCCCTCTTCGCCGGTCAAGACATCCGTGCCCTTGCCTGGCTCGGAGAAAAATGCATTGTTCGCACCCATGAACATATTGTCGCTGATCCTGTCCAGATGGCCTCGGAATCTGAGCCAGGGACCAGCGGGAGAAATATGATCGGTCGTCGTCTTACCCTTGGTCTTGATCAACAGAGGGAGTTTCTCGAAATCCTTGCCGTCCCAGCGCGGAAAGGGCTGCAAGAGTTGTAGTCGCTCGCTGGTCGGCGGAACCTCGACGGTCAAACCCTCGCCGCTGGCAGCCGGCGCAACAAACCCTTCCTCACCCTTTGCGAAACCTTTGGCTGGAAGCTCTTCACCTACGGGCGGCAAGAACTTAAATTCCTTGCCATCGGCTCCCTTGAGCGTTTGATTCACAGGATCGAAGCCGAGGTCGCCCGTAATGGCATAGGCCGTCACGACTTCAGGGCTCGCAAGGAACGACAAGGTTTCATTGATGCCGTCGTTGCGGCCAGGGAAATTACGGTTGAAGGAGCTGACGATCGAATCCGCTTTCCCCTTCACGCCATCGGCCCGTTTCCACTGCCCGATACAGGGACCGCAAGAATTAGACAACACCGTGCCGCCCAACTGTTCAAATGTCTCCAAGAACCCGTCGCGCTTCATCGTGTTGTAAATGCGCTCGGAGCCAGGCGACACAAGAAACGACGCTTTCGCTTTGAGCCCGGCCTTCAACCCCTGCTGGGCGATGTGGGCTGAACGGCTAATGTCTTCATAGGATGAATTGGTACAGCTTCCAATGAGCGCCGCCTTGAGTTGGACTGGATAGCCTTTTTCTTTGGCTTCCGCCGCCATCTTAGAAATCGGCCTGGCGAGATCCGGCGTATGGGGCCCAACGACATGGGGCTCGAGCGTCGACAAATCAACTTCGACAATCTGATCGTAGTACTTTTCAGGCGACTGCAAAACCTCGGGATCCGATACCAGCAACGACTTGCTGGCATTCGCCAGGTTGGCCAGGTCGGTCCGATCCGTGATGTTCAGATAGGCGACCATCTTCTGGTCGAAAGGGAACACCGACGTCGTGGCGCCCAGCTCTGCGCCCATATTGCAAATCGTCCCTTTGCCGGTCGCACTGATAGTCTCAGCTCCGGGACCGAAGTATTCGACGATCTTATTCGTTCCACCCTTCACCGTGAGCAAACCACAGAGGTACAGGATCACATCCTTCGGCGAGGCCCAGCCGCTCAACTTGCCGGTCAGGTGGATGCCGATCAGTTTCGGATGGAGAACCTCCCAGGGCAGGCCGGCCATCACTTCGCCTGCGTCTGCGCCACCGACACCAATGGCCAATCCACCAAGCCCACCACCATTCGGCGTGTGCGAGTCGGTGCCGATGATCAAGCTGCCTGGGAACGCATAATTCTCCAATACGACTTGGTGAATGATCCCCGCTCCCGGCTTCCAGAATCCAATGCCGTACTTTTTGGCCGCAGATGCGAGGAAATTATAGACTTCCGCGTTCTCATCCACCGCGCGGAGCAAGTCCTTCTCAGAACCCATCTCGGCACGGATCAAGTGGTCGCAATGAATGGTGCTCGGCACGGCCGCCTGTTTCTTATTAGCCTGCATGAACTGCAAGATGGCCATCTGGGCCGTCGCGTCCTGCATCGCGACGCGATCTGGCCGCAGGGCCAACATCGCTTTGCCACGCTCCCACGTCTGTGTATCGAAATTATCCGCGTGTGAAACCAGCACCTTCTCCGACAGGGTGAGGCCACGGCCGAATTTCTTCCTGGCCTTCGCGAGCACGTCCGGCATCTTCGCATACAAGTTTCTGGCTAGATCTATCGACATGATGACCTCAAATCAAAGTTAACAATTTAAAATTAAAAATTGTTGCTACTTCAACGGTGGCACTTCGCGACGTTTTGGCGCCGCATAATTTACCAAATAATCGAACAGCCGAATCAAGCGGCTATCCTGGCGCTTCTGATCCACCCAATGCCCGATCAATCCGATCGTGCGCGACAGGATGAAGAAACCGTTCAAGCTGTCGACCGGGAACCCGATATCGACAAGCACCGCCGCCATCGTGCCATCCACATTCAGAATCAGATTGTCCTTCTTTACGGCAGTCACCTGCTCCACTTGCAAGGCAAAATCAAGGCAGGGCGTCTTGCTGTTCAAACTCTTAACGTATCCAACCAGCTCTTTCACCCGCTTGTCCGGATTGCGCAAACTCTTGACGCGATGGCCAATGCCGGGCACCGGGCCGACATTTTTCTTCATATACACGAGGAATTCGTCCACTGACATCTTGTTGTCGACGGCATACTTGAACCAGCGCCCGGCATCCGTCACCGCTCCACCGAACCGAGGACCGATCATGATCATGCCGGCCGCCACCGACTGGGACAGACCGATGCCGGCGCAGGCCGCCAGAATCGTGGCGTAGGCGCCGCTCACACAGGGACCGTGGTCTGCAGACAGCATCATGATGCGCTTGATAATTTCGGCTTCCTGCTTGGAGATCAGCCGCTTGTCCCACAAAAGACCGATGACATGGGGAATTTCATAGCCCTTATTGATAAGTTCTGAAGCGGGATAACCATCGTAGCAGGGTTCTTCACCACGATCATCGCTGATTGTGGTACGGATCAACGGAGCCACCATCACTTCATCAGCCTTCATCGCCTCTTCAATCGTCTTCGGCAATTTCGGCAGCACAACCGGCTCAACAGGCTCCTTAACCTGACCAGACTTCAGCATCTCTTGATAGGCTTCCTTGATCGCGGGGCCCAGGGCGCCGAATGTCGTCGGCACGATGGCGCCGGACTTCTTGAGGGCATCGGACTTGGCCCGGGCCGACCCTTCACCCTTCAGACCTTCCTTGGCGCCTGCATGGCCGAACTTCATGCCCTTCGGCAAACTTTCCTGGCAGAAGCCGGAGACGACGGCCATCAACTTCACCCGCCGCTTCTTCGCCCCGTACCACTCTGCTGCCCGCTCTTCGAGATCGCCACCCATTTCTCCGACGATGACAACCGCCTTCGTTTGCGGATCGTGCTCGAACATGTCGAGATAACTGACGTAGTCGGTTCCCGGATAGGCATCGCCGCCGATCCCGATCGCCGTCGTGATGCCATCGGCAAACTGCGAACAAATCCAGATAATCTCGTTGGAGAGGCCACCAGACTTGGTGATGACCCCGAACGAGCCTTCGCGATAGAGCTTCGACAGCACCAGGTTGTCGAAGGCGCCGCCGATGACACCCAACCGGCAGGAGCCGGCTGAGACAATTCCGATCGATGAGGGGCCGTTGAACACCTTGCCGAGCTTGCTCGCATGATGGGCCAGGATCTTGGCATCTTTTTCTGGCACACCCTCAGTGATCATGGAGACCACCTTGATGTGCGGATCGTCCAAGACTTCCATCCCACCCTTCAGGGCTCGATCTGCGCCGATATAGACAAGACTGGTATTGATTTGAGGATGGTTCTTGGTGGCTTCCGCAACGGTCTTATAGATGGGGACAGCTACTAAGCCGCTGCCATAAGGAATTTCGTGTGTCTTGCCGGCGTCAGGCGGATAGACGAAGGCCAGGACATTCAATGAGCGTTTAATCAGGTAACAGAACTCGGCCATCCGGCGCGCGGCGTTCACACCTGCGACGCCCCCCTGAATGACCACATAGGTATCTTTATTGGCCAGGATACTCATCGGGATCTCCCCTTTTCGAAAACCGTGATGGATGACGAGTGATCAGTGATGAGTAGAGATACGAGAAACCGGCCCCGGCGGCCATCCAGACTCATCACACTTCACTTATTACTTCCCCTGAAGCGCCTTATCGACGATATCGGTCAGCGGCGTGTTGCGGTCGAAGACGTTGATGTCAAACCCTTCGTCCTTGAGCGCGCGCATGGCATCGAGCCCTTCTTTCTCGCGCGGGCCGCCGCGACGCACCCAAATTTTCACGTCCTTGAGCTTGCCCTCTGACTTTGCCTTGCGGAACCCATTGATGATGCCGCCAAACGTCTTCTTCACGTCGGTGAAATTGGCAATCGCGCCGCCGACAATGATGTTCTTGATCCCGGGCAACGAGCAGACCTTGTCGGTCAGCACTTCGACTGCCCAGTCTGGCGGATCGCCGGAGTATTCAGCGTAATTGGCCAACTTGCCACCGCGTGCGACGACCGCATCGGAATAGTACACGCTGGCTCCGCCGCCGGCCGGGAGCATGGCTGTATCTCCACCTGGAATCTCGATAAACTTGACCGAGCCTTTGATCTTGGAATCGACCGCCATCACTTCCATTTCATGTTTGGAGTAGGCGCGGCCGAATTCTGCGGCAAAGGCAAAATTCCAATCGGGGTGTCGAAACTTGGCGTCGCCATCGAGCAACGTCACCGCATCCAGGGCGATCAGTTCACGGTCATGTTCACGGAGAACCACGGGGTTTACTTCCAAATACTGCGCATCTTCGCTGTCGAAACAGGTAAACATCTTACCTGCGAACTCGGCCATCTTTTTCGCCAATGGACCAGTGAAACCTGCATCCTTAGCTAATCGCTCGATGGCTTCCACCGAGGGCTGCTGTCCAACTTCCACTGCCAGGCGCTTCACACGATCCCAATTCGATTCGACTTCAATGCCGCCGCAGTTGGCAACCAGAAGGTCCGTCCCTTCTCGGGTCGACTTCACTGCGCAATAATATTCTTCCTTGTGCGGGATCATTTCAGACACAATCACTTGCGAGACAGTGATGCTGCCTACTTGACGACCGATCATCTCCTTCGTCGCCGCTTCCGCTTCTTTCAGATCCAGACCGACTTTGACCAGCCCGAGTTTGAACCGCGAGCCAAGCGCCTCATGAGCCTTGACCACCAGCTTAGATTTCTTCAGCCATTCATTGGCTTGACCGAGCTTCGTCAACTCGTCGACCGAGGTGACGACGACATAGTGGGGGACGGTAATGCCCCACTTCTTCATCAACCCCATTCCAGGACCTTCGAGCACCTTCGCCATGACATCACTCCATAGAAATGGTGAGAAACAATATAGAAAGGAGGAGGATTCTAACGAAATCGGCTGGGGGACTCAAGACGGTCAGAGGAACTAATCGAAGAAAGTCCAAAAGGCCTAGCAAAGACCCCAAGTGAGGGCACATGTCTCTAACTGAGTGAAATGTTGAAAAAATTCAGACTGACCCGGCGAAATGTGGTGCGATGACGATCAATCTCATCGACAGCGCCAAAAATTATGGGCCAGATTATGTTGAAGATATCTTGCCGCACCAAGCAACGGCAACCATGCCGCCAACAGTGATTCTCCGGCAGAACGTGGAGTGATTCTCTTTTCTAAAAAACTTAAGGACCTAGGTCACCGAACCTGGGGCACAGTCACGTATCAGACCTTTGCCAAAAACTGGTTGTGCACCCAACCTTCAATATCTCCATTCTTCACCAATTCCACCTTGTTCCATCGGTCGCGCTTTTCTAGGAGTACTACAACAGTTCCCCTTTTCAGCGGGTCAAACACAGGCAGAAATTCCACGCCCGGGCCACTTCGAATATTCAGCGTGGAAGCCATCACTTCATAGCGCTCCCGTTCTTCTTCCTCGCGACCGAGTACCAAGGCGCGCACGTTCTCCAATGGAAATGCCGGGCCGGGATCCCGCTTTCGATCGGGAGCGATATCCTCATGCCCGACCACATCCTTGAGGTCGTAATGTCGAACAAGGAGTTGTGCAAGCTCCAAGGCCTTCTGAATCTGGATTTCCGTGTAGGCATGCCACCAGCGGGACTCATCGTCCAACTTGTGTTTGGCCAAAACAACTTCGTCTTCCGCATACAGTGTCCCAAACCAAGCCTGATATTTGTCACCCACTTTTTTCAGCGGGCCCGCATTGTCCATCTCGATCCCAATGGAATAACTGTTGAGGCCACTCACCCCATCCCAATGACTCAGGCCTGCATGCCAGGTTTTCACATTGAACGGCACAAGTTGAGTGATCCTGCCATCTCTGGCCAACACCAGATGTGCGGAGGCCTTCGACTCCGGATTCGTCAGCCAGCTGATCGAACTCGCGGCACTCTTCCCAGCCGTGTAGTGAAACACGAGGTAGCGTGGGGCGAGGTCGCCTCCTTTGTTCGGAGTCTCAGTGAAGGACACACCCGCCCCGACAAGCCGATCGTCTTCGATCGAAAGGCCGACACTTCGCGCGATGGCAGTACTACGTGTCCTGACTGTCCTCAACGCTGCCTTTTTCTTCTTCGGTGTGCGACGTGTTCGAGAAAATCTTCTACGCGCCATCATGAGCTCCCTGCAGCAGGCTGAAAGGGCTCGCCCCCTCTTATGCCTACACCACGATGTTTTCAAGAGGTCCTACTATCTTTGGTCTCAGTTACACCTTAAAATTCCTTTGGCAGGTGAGACACACAAATGAGCTGCGTTCGCTTCGGAGACGGCGAATGGTTCGTCCGCACTGGTTGGGACAGGGTTGGCCTTCTTTGCCGTACACGAGGTGGTGCTGCTTATAGTGGCCTTCTGTGCCGTCCGGTGCAAAGAAATCCTTGACGCTTGAGCCACCACAGGAAATCGCATCCCGCAACACCGTCTGCATGGTGTCATAGAGTCTGATAATCGCGACCTTACGCAGCCGACTCACGTCACGGTTCGGATGGAGCTTGGTGCGAAAGAGGACTTCGTTTGCGTAAATATTCCCAATCCCCGCGATCACTTGCTGATGCATCAACAGCGGCTTTAACCGTCCACGCCTGGCTTCCATCAGATTGATAAACTCATCACGCGGTACCGTGAGGGGATCGACTCCGAAACGGCGAGCACGGTAACAGTCGAGGCCAGCCTGATCGAGCAGGGACATCCGTCCGAAACGGCGAGGATTCCAGTAGCGCAGTTCCGATTCACGCCCTCCTGTGAACGACATGCGGACATGCACATGCTGCGGGTATTTTGTCTGCGTCGCACGAAAGAGCAGGAGACCTGTCATGCCAAGTTCCGCGACAACATACCTGAGTTCGTTCCCTTTTTGAAACCCGAGGGCGACGCTCTTTCCGTATCGCGCCACCCCTTCCAGGCGCGCACCAAGATACCAAGGGAGCGTGGGCAAACCTTCTCGAACAATATCAGCTCGCCCAACCCAACAGTCGTTGAGCTGCGCACCGAGGAGATTGGCCCGTATCTGCCGGGCAACGACTTCGGCTTCCGGCAATTCAGGCATGAGAGAAATCCTCGCAACACAACCGTACTCAATTAGGCCATGGACAACGCACAAAAGACAACGTGTGAGAGGGCGCTATCTTTGGAGGGGACTTTCGACCTTGCGGTTACGCACCGGAGGCGGGAAAGGAAACAGGCTTCTTCTCCTTCGTACGCGCCTCGCGAAGAAGGCGAACTTGTGCAATGGCTTCTTCAAGATTTGGAAGGGGCATGGCACCAGGCCGCCGCGTCATGACCAACTTAAAGACCTGTTCATACGTCATCCCTTGGACACAACAGAGATAGGCCATGACCACTGACACAGATCGTCCCATGCCAGCACGGCAACAGACCATGGTCCGGTTGGCTGAAATATGCTCTTCGACCCAACTCACGGCTCGATCCAACAAGAGCGGCTCGGCTTCGGCATATTCCGAAAATGGGATCCTGCCATACCGCAACCAACTGGGAGGCTGTATGGTGAATTCTGCAGCGACCAGCAACACCGCACCTACTTGAAGTGGCGGCTCGCTCGCGTCGTTGATATTTCCGACCAGCAGACTCTCGGTAATCCAATGCATCGTAGCCTCAGTATAGGCAGTGCGTCTTCCAGGTCAAGGGAAAACCTGGCAGGATGCTGAAAAAGTCCGCCAGCGGTGTTTTATGTATAAGCCGATTTTTTTCTGCAGCCTGCTGACCTGTCCCGTTGCAGTCACTTCCTAGCGACCGTTATACTGGGCATACACCCTCATCGCCCCTGTACAAGGAGTCGCTAGATGCCAAACCCGACCGTGAAAGAAGTGGAAACCAGACTTGGAACCGTTCAGTGTGCCATTTGTAAGGGATCAAGCTTTGGAATCGATGAACGCTCTATGCAGGCAGATGGTGAGTGGCGCGGTATTTGCCGAAAATGCTTCTATACTTTCCCGATCTACACTGACATGGAGTTTTACCTTCGCACACAGCCAGACATTCCCTATCGGCTCAAGGAGATGTCCTGTCCGACCTGCAATCACAAAGGCGTGAGCCTCAATTTTCGCGCCACGATGTCCGTCAGGGAGTCCATCTATTTCCTGACCTGTACCTCGTGCCAGAACACATACCCGGAACAATCCTCCCTGGAAGCATTTGAATAGCTCGCCTTTTCACCCCCTGCGTGGTGTATACTTCCCCTATGAGTGAGATACCAAAAACTCCAGCCACGGCTCCCGAAGCTCCCGCTCCAGAGCCAGTGGCCAAGCCAAGAAAAGAAATCCCTCTCATTGCCATTCAAGACGACGGGGACATGATCGCCGAGGAAATGGCGGAGATGTTCGACGAAGACCGGGTGAGTCACCAGCACGGCAGCGCAGAACCGGAAGCGGATTAGCGGCTGTTGAAAAACCTCTCCAGCATCGTTCTCGCATCCCTCAAACCCTCAACGTAACCCACAGAGTACGTCTCGGGTTTTCGCTCGCTGCGGCCTTGCTGAAAAGCTGTTTGAACAGCCTGCAGAACTACAAGAAGTCCAGGACATCTACAAATCAGGAACCCCTGAACTGGCCGAATTGGCTAGCCAGCAGAAACACAAGAAACGGCGGTCACTTTATTAACGTGAAGCAAGCTCGCGGGCGTGCGTGATTTCTCGTTTACCAACCGGCCGTACCTGGGAGGCTTCGAGCGTAACTACTGCAGCAGTTTTACCTTCCAACGTTGTGAATTCCACCTCGTAGGCTTGCCCGTCACGATACAGATGCACGACCGTACCCACGTCGCCAACCACAAAACCTTCTGACGGCACAGTTGCAACCAATACAACTCGATCATGCTCTTTAATCATGGTCATGGCTCCTCTTCCCTCGGATATGCAGTGACCAAGCGAGGCGTTTCACCACCGGCATCAACGATCCAAACGGTTCGTAGCAGAGCAGCCTGGCCGCTCGGGGTCTTCAGCATGCCGTCTACAATATACTTCTGCCCGTGCGAAGAAGTCATGCTTTTCGTCACAATATTCTCGCGTGCTACTTGCCTCAACGCCTCAGCCAGCACGTGCCAAGCTTCACGGCGGAAACCCTTAGCCACAAAGAACTCTGCCTTGCCATACCCGTCTGGATGGGCCTCACAGAGGAGGTAATCCCTTACCTTCTCAGGCTCGACATTAACCCGACCTTTGTTAGGAAGGTCCATCAACCCACAGCAAGATTAACCGCCTGCACACCCGCGATCTTCTTACCCCAATCAGTCAGGTTGGTCAAATGCCAGGCAGGTACGGGCGCCCTCACCTCCGAGATTGGCGACGCAGAAGCGGCCATCCATCTATGTGCCGTTGCTCTAAAAGAAAAGAAGTCGGCGACGATTCGCTCACAGCCCCGCTGCCTTTACAAAGAAGTGACCTTGTTGATGAGACCGTGTATGGAATCAGCGGCGAGTAACGTCATCAAAACGACTCTCGACCCCTTATCGGCTTCTTGAAGCCCCACGCCAGTGGGACGGAAGCCCGGTTAAACGATTCTTATCGTGCGCGTTCTGCGAGCAAGAAGGGCTCCTGGCCACACCTTTTCACGAACTTTCCCTCTTTACACTCTTCTCAGGGAGTGGCCCCCGATTGTCTTCCACTGCGCGCGTCCAACGAGGGCCTTCGGAGGCCGCGCGTTGCGCGAGCAGGAGGACGACCAGGCCGCCCCTCTCCTCCTTCCAACCCTCCATGTCCTAATCCTCTCAAGGACAGTCGTGACTGCTGCTGCGGGTATCAGAGCCCTGTTGGAATTCTTGCCATAGCGAAGCGCCGCGGCCCGTTCTTACGGGTGGCGCAGCCTGTTCGACGTTCCGTTCGACGATGAGTCGGAACGGAACTAGTTGCTGCGCCAAGCAGCGCTTCACTAGGGCAAGCAACAGGGCTCTGGCTTTAGCGGCCGCAGCACGACTGTCCTCTCCGTGCCTCTATCCTTCTAATTGATCCATCCAAGCTCGCTCGTTACTCTCTCCCAGGGGGGTGGCCTCCGACTTGTCCTCAACTGCGCGCGTCGGACGAGGCCCTCCCCACCCCTCTATTGGGGAATACCCTCCAACCTTCAGACTCCGTACACTCTGCTCCTCGATGGAACAGACCAGACCCTACCAACGCAGCCTCTATCGCCTACCAGTCACTTACCCGACCATGTACTGTGTGACCGCGACAGTCGGCGAAGGAACAATTACGAATCTTTCGGCGATGGGATGCACGATCGAAGCTGATCAACCTCTGCTGGCAGACCGGCGTATTGCATTGCGCCTCATGCTCCCCGATCAACCCGAGTCGCTGCCGATCGATGAGGCCTATGTGCGGTGGGTGAACGGCAATCTGGCCGGGATCGAATTCATCCAAGTGGAACGTGCCGCAAACCTCCGGCTGCATGCGTTCATCTGGGACGGAATGGTCCAACGCTTCCACGCGATTCAACAAAAACGCGCAACGTCTTAGCCTTCCTCTTCAATCCCACTGTTTTCCCTTCATCGCCAGGCAGTGCCATCCAATTCCATCAATGTGATCTACCCCCCTTGTGAAAAGCAGGCAGGGCATGGATTCATCCTCAAGTCGGCACTCGACCTGATAGACAATGTGAACCTGCCCTTTCTAGGAGTGCAGGCATTTAGGCCCTTGCCTCACCCCTCGCGCCTTCGCTATACTTCGTACTATGAGTATTAGAAACGCGGGCGGAGACTGGGAGCCGATGCTATTGGGGATTGAAGCCCGCTCCTGCAAGGTCTGTAAGGAAGAACTCTATCGCAACAAAACGTTTTTCAGTGGCGGCTGGTCTCGTTGCGCCCTGTGCGAGGACTTTGTCCATTACAGCTGCCTGGCCAGCGGAAAAGTCTCATTTTTGAAAGCCCGCCCCCGTGTGTGTAAAGTCTGCCGTACGGCTCAAGAGAGCGCGCCGACCTCTCCGCCGAAGCCAGCGATTCCGGTGGCCGTCGGGTCGTGACTCCCCACACACAATCAAGCTCAATAGAAGCTCGTCGGGGCTGGCGTCATGCCTTTTTCCCAGACTCAGTCCGGTTCGTCCTCGCGCCGCTGATTCTCTTCTTTAGTGGATTGTACACGACGAAGTTTCTCCTCAGCGGCGCCTACACCTGGCCGCGAACGAGTCAAACCTTTGCGCTCACGCTTATTGTCATCATCCTCTCCCGTGAGTTCGTCTACAAGGAGCAGCGGTCACGCCATGCAGCGCCAGGCCGTGCGTGGGCAGCGTTGGCCTATTCCTGCGTACTCCCTTACATGATCGGTGTGGTGGTCGTGTTAACGCTGTGGGCGAGATAGCCTGATTCGAATCTTTGGCGCGAGGACGATCGATGGCAGAGATTATCCGCAGTGGAGCGTTTCTCCAACAATGTTGGTCGGTCCATCCGCTCTGTCTGACCGTGAAGCGCATCGAGCCGGATCGGATTGTGGTGGTAACGTGTAGCTCCTGCCGGATGGTGCACCGGGTGACCACCGGCGCGATCACCAGACATCTATCGACAAGGGACTCCTCCTTGCCTCCACAGGAGATTACGCAGCCGGATGGGCTCATGGCGCTCAAACACTGTTTGGAAGCCCATGCTCCCGCCCTATCGCTCCGAGAGATGGATGTGTTCCAAGATGCGGTGTGGGTCCGCTGTGCAGAATGCCGGTCACAGTTCAACTTGGCGGTCTCTCAATTCGAAACACATCAGAAATAGCCGACGCCGCACACAGGATGCTCAAAATGGCCGTCCAGCGCGGCCACAGCGAGCGAAGAGGCGAGGAGATACGTACTGCACTTCGTGCGGGCCGTTCACCATTTAAATGGGTCTTGGTGAACGGATAAACCCCTCTAGTGTTTCCGATCTCCGAAAGGCCCTCTTCAACGTTGAGCTTCTGAGCGATTCGAGAACAAAGCTGGCGGACTTTTTCAGCATCCTGTTAGCCGATCATTGACCATGCCATCACAATTTACACATGAAGAAGCGGCCTTGATAGCCGATCAACAGTTCTTCCTCGCCAAAGCGCAGATCATGGTGAAGGTGCGCAACTTACTCGGGCTTACACACGAGGCCTTGAAAAAGGAGGTCGCGTCGGCTGCTCTCGTCACTCCACCGGACTTCGATCCCGCCAACTGCCACTTCGTGAAAGGGGAGGCTCTTGAATCCTTTCCGTACCAATATCTCGACTTCCCGAAGCACTTCCATGACTCGAACGCCTTTGCCTTTCGGACACTCTTTTGGTGGGGACACCACATCGTGTGCGCCTTGCTGTTGGAAGGGGAAGGGATCAAACAGCACAAGGTACGGATCGTGAACCGGTTTCATCAACTTGCCGGGCAAGGGCTGGAACTGTCGTTGGCCCCGACGTTGTGGGAATGGAAGCGTGGCGAGGGATATACGTTGCCGATCACTCACGATCGCAAGGCGCAAATAGCCGCCGTGTTGGCTGAACGGTCTTTTGTGAAGATCGTTCGCTTCCTGCCGTTCACCGATCCAAGGATTCAGTCCGGCCAAGTGCCAGAATTCAGCCGCGAGACCTTTCAGGCCATCCTACCGATCGTGACTCGCTAGTAGGTTGAGAAAAGCTATACCGCCTCGCTAGATGATCAATGGCCTGCACATTCTCGCAGGATGCTCAAACAGACCGCTCAGCAAGGCCGCAGCCGATGAAAGCACCGGAGGCGTAGCCTCAGGGCTACGTTGAGGATGCTTTCAAGGCGAGAACGCCGTTGACGGCCTGTTTCAGCATCCTACCCGCGCCGGCATTTGTCTCTGATCAGCAACTTGGGTACACTGGGAAACTTCGATGGTGCAGCGTCCATTTGTAAGGAGGGCGATGTCGTGAAACAGGCAATGGGTCAACTGGGCGTCGGAGTCATGCTCACAGCAAGTCTGCTGATGGGAACGGGGTGCGGAGGTACCGGGAAAACGGTCAATCTTGATCTCCAGCAGAAACACGAAGCGGCACAATTCATGGAGACGGAACCAGTCAGAATCGTCATCGAATCGTTTGAAGACCGGCGCCAGGAAAAGAATCGGCTCGGTCTGCGGACTCATTTGTGGGGCGGGGTGACCTACTTCAATGTGGCGGGAGGGCGACCAGGAGACATGATTGCCCAGATTCTCGCCGATCGTCTGAAAACGCGCGGGTGGAAGAATCGAGCCTGGGCTGTCCAGGTGACTTCCAGCGGGCTCACAACGAATCCGAACAATGCAGACATCGTGATCAGCGGACAGTTGCTCGATTTTTCTGCCAACGCCAAGAGCCGGCTCTTTTCAACGGTCGTCACCACGAACAGCAGGCTGATATTCACCGCGAAGAATATCGGCGACCAGAGCTCGACGACCCGAAGTATCGAAGGAGCACAACGTGAAACTCTGTTTTGGTTCAACGAAGACGATGTTCAGCAGTTGCTGGCAGCGACTCTGACGGACGATATCGATCGATATCTCGCTGAAACGACGATCGAGAACAACACGTTACGGTCAACACGTTGATAGACCGAGGAAACAGATGACACACCATGCGTGAACGTCGTTGGGAAACGACAGCGCCGTTGACCTTCGGCCAGGTCCTTGGTGTGGGCGAACGACTGGCTGCGTTAGGGTTGAAGCCGGCGGCGCCGTCAAAGGATGTCATCTGTTATGTCGAAGAATGGACGGTCAAGTCTCCTGAAGATTTTGAACAACTGGAGGGGTGGTCCACAGAAGATGTGACCCTGATCCATGTCCGAGACAGTTGGAAGGGCGATTTTTTTCTTCTGGCTGGGGCCTATCACACGGTCTACCAGCGCTATCAGGATGTGGGGACCTACTGCTCGATCAGTCATCCCTGGCGCATTCGCGATCCATTGCAATTGCACGACCCCCGCAGCATGCTCTGGCTTGGATTTCGCCACGCCCATTCGTTTATCCGCGTTCGACTCCAAACAAAAGAGGTCATCACTCCCGGCGAGACGAGGGGCGATACCGAGCGGGCACAGTGGCTGGAGGAACGCCGCACGTCGTTTCTCGAAGCGATCACGTTGTTGGAACTTCCCATCGAGACATTGGTTGAGAAACAGCAGCTGGTATTGCGGTCGGTCGATCCCTCCGTACCTTTCTTCTGCTCCTGGCCCGATGCCTTCGGGCCCTGTCAGTTCGAATACAACACGGCAGACGCCTATGAATTTCTGGTACCGGCCAGTAAGTTAGCCGCGACGTCTGCACCGGGACTCGTCGGCGTCAGAGCATACCTGACGGGTTTCCCTGACGCAGCACTCGTTGACTTTCAAGCGATTGAACCCACCGCCCGCTCCGCCTATCGCTGTTCAGTGCATTGTCCGCTCAGCGATGTGCCGGAGATTCGATCTATCATCGAACCGGACGGCCGCCTTTACAGCACCCTCTGTGAGTTTCAAACACAGGAACTGCTCCCTGAATGTGATGACGCCTCAGCGATCATCGGCCTGATTGGGTCGCACGCAGGCTTCGGCATTGAGGCCCGCTTGAATAAAGCACCGCTGAAAGACGAGGCCATGGCGGCATGGGTGGAGCGACTCATCGGTCACCCAGTGACCTATGCCCCCTTGCCCGCATTTGTGTGATCGCCGTGATGCCTCCCTTAGCCCGCATTATTCATGAGCACTTCTGCTGCAATCGCCGATCCGCTGTTCCGACAAGCCTTCGGCTGGCGGGCTCGCCCCTCGGGCCTTCGACGTACTGCACGAGCACGCTTCAGGTCCTCCGGGTTCCGCGCGCCAGTCTCACGACGCAGCTCCACGATTTCGCAAGGAACTGTCATGAATAATGCGGGTTAGCGAGCCACGAATGAAGAAGGTAGTGTGGTCGAGCCCCCGTTCCTAAATCCAACTTTTCATTGAACAAACCAGGGAGATTTCGCAGAGTGAGGGGATGAGCCCGCTGGCCACTGTTCAATCCGTTCTCGCCAGACCTGTCATGTCGGCGGGCTTCTTTGTCTCAGGCGTGATCTACGATACCTTGACGCTGACGCGCATCGATCGTCTGCAAGACAATCTGATTCTGCTCTTCTATCTCGTCGCACTCGGCTTTCTCGTCGTGCTCACCGGTCGCCATAGTGTGGCCACAGTGGAGCCGGACGCACTCGAACCTCACGACTCATCAATCTCCAGATTCCTGATCAAGGCCAAGCCCTACTATCCGAAGACCATGCAGTTTCTCTTCGGTGGACTGTTCAGTGCCTATGCCGTCTTCTACTCGCGCAGTGCGACACTCACGGGCACCGGAGTCTTCCTAGTCATACTGGTTCTCCTGCTGATGGCCAATGAATTCTTGCGCGATCGCCTCTTGAACGTACGCCTCCTCGTTGCGTTGTTCGCTTTGGCCAGCTTCAGCTTCTTCACCTTCTTTCTGCCTGTCATGGTGGGAGCTATTGGAACCCGGGTGTTCCTGCTCGGAGCTGCGCTGAGTGTGGGAGTGACGCTACTCGTCGTGCAGATGATCTATCGACGAAGTCAGGACCGATCGCAGAAGAAAGTGGTATCGGTCGGCGGACCGGCGATTGCCTTCATTGGCCTCCTGATCGGATTCTATTTCTTGAACTGGATTCCACCCGTGCCGCTTTCCATGAAGTTCGGCGGCATGTATCGCGAAGTGCAGAAGCAGGACGACCGGTTTGTGCTCAGCTTTGATCGCGAATGGTATCAAGTGTGGAAGCGCTCGCAGAATCCCTTCCCGGCAGATGAACCGGTGTATTGCTTCACCGCCATTTTTGCCCCCGTAGCCCTGAACACAACCGTCTATCACCATTGGTACTTCCGAACGAACAGCGACAAGCCCTTTATTCACGCCGACAGGATTCCGATCAAGATTGCCGGAGGCCGAGAAGGCGGGTATCGCGCGTACACGTTCAAGCAACGGCTCGATCCGGGGGACTGGCGCGTCGATGTTGAAACCGAAGACGGTCGAGTGGTCGGGCGAGTGTCTGTTGTGGTAGCAGAGCAAGGTGGGACAGGGGCCATACCCAGAACATTTTTATACTAACCCATGAAGCGCCTGAGTGGTCTCAATTTGCTTGAAGAACGAGAGGGAGTGGGAACTCCTGCGAACAAAGGCGACCGTGTTCTGTTCAATATGAGACTGTTCTTGAACAAGGGTGATGAGGTTCGACTGAACGAGACGCAGACAACACACCTTCCAAAAGAGATGATACGAGTTGTCGATGGAGTGACATTGATCGATCGCACGATCGCACTAGGACGCCGTGAGGCGGTGGCCGGCGTGGAACAGGCCTTGATGGGCATGAAGGTCGGCGGCTATCGGAAAGTCCGTGTAAGTCCGCACCTGGCTTATCGAGAGAAGGGCATTTCAGACCTAATTCCTCCGAATGCGGTGCTGATTTGTGAGATCTGGCTACGCAGGATCGACGGCCAAGTTTAGTGGGAACATACTCATGGAACGGCAAAGGACGACAAGATGGCTACCAAGTTCTTTAAGTGAAGTTCCTGGTCTGGTCTTGTTGCTCATATTTCTCCCCCTTATTGTCCCCTGGATCGTATTGCGGCTGCTGTTTGGTTTATGTCTGCATATGGTAATCTGGGTAACTTGGTCACCACGTGGCCGCAGGGTCCTGTTTGTCTATTCAAATAGTCCCAATTGGCAAGAGTATATTGAGCAGCGAATACTACCGAGACTTCCGGCAAATACGGTTATCATGAATTGGTCCGAGCGAAAGAAATGGAACCAGCTATCTCTTCCTGTGCGCGCATTTCACTACTTCTGTGGAGATGTTAATTGTAATCCGGCAGCTGTGGTCTTTCGTCCCTTTCGAATGGCCAAGACCTTTCGACTTTGGCAGCCATTCAGAGATTACAAACATGGTAAGGCTGACCCCCTTGTAAAGGTAGAGCGGGAGATGTTTGACTACATCGAGTCGAAGTAATCAGTCTCTCATTGCGGAAACATTTTGAGAGACCGAGTGAGCCATCTTAAATGAGACAACTGTCCCCTTGCCCGTCCAGCCCCAATTGCGTCTCAACGCAAGCCCAAGATGCGGGCCATGCTATCGCGCCGTTTCCCTATCGCAAATCTCGGGCAGAGGCGAAGGAGGCTTTGAAGGAAGTCGTTCGCTCACTATCCCGTACAAAGCTCGTCGAAGAGAACGAGTCGTATCTGCATTACGAATTCACCAGTCTGCTGCTCCGCTTCGTCGATGATGTTGAATTCCTCTTCGACGACGACACGAAGACTATCCACTTCCGCTCCGCCTCCCGCACCGGCTACGGCGATCTAGGCGTCAATCGCACGCGCATGGAGCAGGTGCGTGCCCTCATGGCACAACGGCTGTAGCTTTGGCTATTTCATTTTGCGTTGTGCGGCCTCTTGCGTATGCTATCGAAAGCAGGAGGCCGGAGACCTGGGGTTCAAGCGAAAAGCCTCACGCGTCGAGGTAAGTCGGGTTGGCCGTCTGCAACGCGAGGCTCTCTCTGCGGCGTGCAAGGTTCTGGATGTGAGCGAAACCGGTGTCCGGATTGAAAGCCGCTTGTCCGTGAAGAGCGGCGATGCGCTCCAACTTGCGATTGAACTTGACCAGGGAAAAACGCTGCGCTGTGGATTGCAAGTCGTCCACGTGCGTTCGCTCAGGTTCGGATCAAAGATCGCCTCGATCAGCCCGGAAGACAGGGAGCGACTGGCCCATATCTTCGACGATCGGGTACAGACAAGTTACGCACGCCGGTAGCCCTTTCCCGTCACATTGCCTGATAAGCTGGGCTGGCCCTCATCGCCCTTGTCCCCGCCTGAAAACTCGTTCGTCAATTAGTAGATCAAGCGCATCAGGTACCCAATCGACCACGCTTTTGATTTCAGGACCACTGACCGGAAGGGGATTTAGTAGGCTGTTCAAAAAGGCCGATCAGCAAGGCCGCAGCCGATGAAAGCACCGGAGGCGTAGCCTCTGGGCTACGTTGAGGATGCTTACGAGGAGAGAACAACGCTGGTGGACTTTTTCAACAGTCTACTAGTGTGCGGGGCTGGAGGGGGTTGGGCTAAGCCTGGTTGTGTGCTGGAAGACGCACTTCGGGCAGGTGTAGTGAACGAACTGTTTGCCCCCGACGAGACGCTTCTTCATCTGAAGCCGACACCAGGTGCAAAGGCGATCAGGAAGGTCGGCCGGGGGTGGCGCGTTCGGTATCGATGGGGCGACATGATCCATGAGGGCATTCTCTCCGACCGGTGAGAACCATGTCAATCGATCGAGTAGTCCCTGACTGCTTCAGCGCGAAAAAAAAGTTTCTATATCCTCCCTGATATAAATAGTTTCGTGGTATAGTTCGTGCGACAGGTCCACGGTGAGATTTTTACCCTCTTAACAGAAAGGTGTACAAACTATATGAGTAGCTCGCCTGAGTCCGAGTCTGCGATCTTTCCATCCGAGTCCCTAGTAGCCGCGCCCATTACCCCCCAAGAAATGGTGGGTGACGGGAAGGCGTGGGGACTCTGCACTGCCGTCGATCTTCAAGATTGTCATCCTGACTTGATTCGTAACGCTGACCATATTCGTCGCTATGTCGTCGAGCTGTGTGAGCTCATCGACATGAAGCGTTTTGGCGAGTGCCAGGTTGTCGATTTCGGCTCAGGTCGCGTTGCTGGTTATTCCATGGTGCAGCTGATCTCGACTTCGTTGATCAGCGGCCATTTCGCAAACGATACGAACAGCGCCTATCTCGACATTTTCAGTTGCAAGGGCTATGACCCGGCCATTGTCGAGACGTTCTCCAAAGACTTTTTCGGCGCGCGTCGCAGTACCGCGACAGTCACGCTCCGATACTAGCAAGAGACCGGGGGCCGCGGTGCCGCGGCCCCCAGGTCTCGACCTGAGGGCCCCTGCCTTTCCACAAACCATGAACCCCACCACCGTCAAAGAGTTTTTTCAGCTTCTTCCTAGCCGGCTCGACTCAGATGCCGCCGAAGATCTCAACGCGGTCTACCAGTTCGCTCTGAGCGGAGCGCAAGGCGGGCAGTACATTCTCACGATCTGCGAGAGGACCTGTCATGTCGTTGAGGGAATGCATGCGGCCCCTCACGTCGTGCTCTCGATGACTGGAGAAGATTGCATGAAGGTCCTAAGGGGTCAGTTGAGTGGGACAGCCGTCGCGATGTCTGGACGACTCAAGATCAGCGGGGACATTGGTTTGGCAATGCAGCTGAAGGCGCTCTTTCCAACTATCGGGTAACGAGCTGGCTCCGCGAAGGAGTAAGCGGGCCGAGCGAAAATTACACCATTTTCTCCAGCCTGAGCCCCTATCGGCCAGTCGGCTCGGCCGGTATCCAGTCGACATCCTCTGGTGCCTGATCCGAATGGCGAGGGAACCGCTCCTCTAACATCACATAGATCGTGGGCACGAGAAAGAGCGTGAGGACCGTTGAAAAACTGAGTCCTCCGACAACCGCCCTCGCCAACGGGGCATTCGTTTCACCACCAGTCCCCCAACCGATGGCCATGGGGAGCAGCCCTAGGACCGTGGCAAGCGACGTCATTAAAATCGGCCTGAGTCGCGTCCGGGCAGCGATGACTGCCGCGTGATGCAACTCTTGCCCTCGCCGCCGTAGCACGTTCGTATAATCCACCAGCAGGACACCGTTCGAGACCACAATGCCCAACATCATGATGACACCCATCATCGACGTCGTGGAGAGTGTGGTGTCGGTCAGAAAAAGAATCAGAATCACGCCTGGGAAGCCCATCGGAACCGAGAACATGATGATGAAGGGATCGATCAGTGATTTAAACTGCGCCGCCATCACCATGTAGACGAGGACCAACGCCAGAGCCGTGGCAAACAGCAATCCCTCAAATGTTTCTCGTTGCTGTTGAATCTGGCCGGCCAACCGGATGCTGAATCCAGTGGGAAGCTGGATCTTGGCTAAGCCTGCCTCCAGATCGGAGGTGACGGCACCAAGGTCCCGATCGACAGGGTTAGCGGTCACATGAACCACACGCTGAAAGTATTTGCGGTCGATCTTGACCGGGCCAGCGTTGAGCTTAAGGGAGGCAACATTCTTGAGAAGGACTGGTTCTCCAGCTCGCCCGATCAACACGATGTTCTCAATATCAGTGAAATCCTTTCGATGTTCTTCCGCGAGCCAGGCGCTAATGTAGTACTCATTCCCATTTTGAGGGTCGGTATAAATGATAGGGTCGGTCGGGCCGTTGCCGTTGAGAGAGAACAGCACGGCGTTGGCCACGTCCGTTTCGCTCACGCCCAGGAGAGCCGCTTTCTCTCGATCCACCACCACATTGACTTCAGGGTAATTCTCTTCTCGACTGACTTCGATATCGGCCACACCCGGTATTTGATTCATCAGGTTTTCGACCTGACGAATCACTCCCCTCGCCTGCTCGAAATCGTACCCGTAGATTTCCACGTCGACGGATTTTTGCGATCCAAAGCTGGTAATTCGTTTGATGAGCCCACCTGGATCGAAAAACATCGCGACGCCCGGGAAAAGCTTGAGAACTTTGGGTCGCACCTCGTTCATGATTTGCACTTGGTTTCTGGTTCGTTTGTCCGGTGTCACAAGATGGACGGAAATACTCGATGTATGGGGGCCGGTATTCGGATTGAACAGCGAGGAGCGCCCCTGCGCGAGCACACCGGTACTGGACACGATCGTTTCCAGCTCTTCAGCAGGAATCTGTGCCCGCAAGACACGTTCGATCTCAGCCACTTGCTGCTCGGTTTTTTCCACTCGCTGACCAACCGGTGCGCGCAGGACGACGCGGAACTGGCTTTCATCCGACACCGGCAAAAACTCTGTGCCAATTTGGGGCGCCAGTGCGAGAGACGCGGCAAAAAGCAGCAGGATACCAATAATGAAACGCCAGCGATGAGCCAAGACCCAGCGGAGCGATTCCTCGTAGCCTTTATCTAACGACTCGTATTGTCCGCGGCTCCAATCCATCAGGCGCACGAACCATGCCGGCATCGAACGGTGAGACTCTTGTTCTGGCTTGAGGAATCTGTAGCAGAGTGCAGGGGTGACCGTGCGGGAGACGAAGAAAGAGGTGAACAGTGAAATCGCAATCGTGATCGTCAGGGGAATCAGGAGCAAGCGGGCAATCCCGGCGACGAAAAAAATCGGGAGGAACACGACGACCGTGGTGACCGTCGAGGCGAGAATGGGCATCGCCACTTCGCGGGCCGCTTCCAGGATGGCGTTCCAGCGGCGGGGCGACGTGTTGAGGTGGCGCTGAATGTTTTCGAGTTCTACGATGGAATCGTCAACGAGCCGGCCGATCCCAAGGGCCAAGCCTCCCAGGGTGAACACATTGAGCGTTTGCCCGGAAAAGTACAGCACGATGAAGGTCACCATGATCGAGAGAGGAATGGCGACGGAAATGATCAGCGTGCTCGTCACACTACGGAGGAAAATCAAAATGACCAACGCGGCCAACAACGATCCGTGCAGCGCCTGTTCGATGAGGTTGCTGATCGACTGGCGGATATAGACCGATTGATCGAAGGAAATCCCGACTTTCACGCTAGACGGAACACCGATCAACTTCGGCAGAACCTTGCGCAGCGCATCCACCACCGCCACGGTGTTGGCGATAGGCTGCTTGTTCACCCGAAGATACACGGCTCGAGCCCCGTCCGTCCTCACAATGTTGGTCTGAATGTCCGATGAATCGGTCACGGTCCCGACATCCCGTACGCGCACGGGGCTGCCCTGTGGATTGACCTTCACGATCACGTCTTGAATCGGGTCGACCGTGCGAAACTGATTATTGGTGAAGACATTGTAGTCCAGATTGCCGGCCTTGATGTCGCCCGATGGAAGGATGAGGTTGGCGGCCTTCACGGACTTGACGACGTCCAGGATTGACAGGCTTCGAGCGTTCAACAGCGCCGGGTCGAGATTAATGTTGATTTGGCGGATCTTCCCGCCTTCCACGGTAGCAGCAGCAACGTTGGCAATTTGTTCAATCTGTGGTGCAATCGTATTCGAAGCTAGGTCGTACAAGGCCCGTTCGTCCAGATCCTCGCTGGAGACCGTCACGAGAGAGACAGGGATATTGGAGACGTCGAACTTGACGATGAAGGGTTGCCCAATGCCCGGCGGGAGGCTATTGAGGATTTGGGTGACGCGTTGCATCACCTCCATCTGGCCGACATCAATATCTGCCCCCCAGTTGAACCAGATCTGCACTGCGCCCATGCCCTGCTTGGCGAACGACTCGACATGATCGACATTCGAAGCGGAACTGACCGCTTTTTCGATGGGATAGACGACACTCTGTTCGATATCGAGCGGCGGCGCGCCTTTATAGATGACACCGACGAAGGCGACGGGCACTTGAATCTGCGGGAAGAGATCGACCGGTAACCGCTGGACGGAGGTGCCACCTAGGATCACCATGGCAAGCGACAACATCAGGACGCCGATGCGGTTGCGAAGCGCAAGGAGGGTCAGCCACATGATGAAGATGTGAAACGTGAAACGTGAAACGTAAGGGGTGAGGCGTCAGGAGATAAGCAGGGACGTGAAAGGCAGAATGATATCTTCAGCATACGCCTCACGCCTTACCCCTCACGCTTTACCGGTTCAGGAGATTGTGTCTGCACAGCGGCACCATCATGTACGAGGTCTTTCCCGGAGATGATCACTTGCTCCAATCCAACCAAGCCCTTGGTGATCTCCACTCGGTTCTCGTCACGGACTCCAATTTCCACCGGTACCCGTTGAGCTTTTCCTTCGCGCACGATATAGACATATTGGGAGTCTTCCAATCGACTTACCGCATCGATGGGGATCTGAATCGCGTTTCGATGAGTGCCGACTAAGACCTCTACACGGGCAAACATGCCGCCTTTCAAGACATGATCCTTGTTGGGAAGATCGACCTCGATCGTCATTGTTCTGGTCGCTCGATTCAACGCCTGAACAACACGGGTAACGATGCCCTCGAAGACGCGATCCGGATAGGCTTCAGCGCGAACTTCTGCTTGTTGACCCACCTGGATGAGCGGAACATCCTTCTCGACGACTTCGATCAGAATACGGACTGTCTGGATCTCATGAAGAGTGAGAATCCCTCGGGACATGGTAGAGGTACCACCGGTTGTCCCGCTGACATAGGACCCGAGATCGAGGTTGCGCTCAGCCACATAGCCCGCAAAAGGCGCACGGATATACGAGTAGGCCAGGTTTGTCTCGGCCTGTGCCAGGGCAACGTCCATCTGCTGGACCTGTGCGCGGAGCGAATCGAGCGCCGCCGCTGCTGTGTCGTACGCGACCTGTGCGTTATCGAGATCTTGCTGCGAAACAAACTGGTCTTTGATCAGCGACTGCATCCGATTGAGTGTCAGGGTCGTGTTCCGGACGCTGGCGTCCTGCTGCGCGACTCTTGCTCTGGCTGCGGCCAGGTTTGCCTTGGCTTGATTAACAGCGTGCCGATAATCCGCGTGATCGATTTCGATCAGGAGCTGGTTAGCTTTCACCAAGTCTCCTTTCTCGACATAGACCTTGGCAATATAGCCATCGACCCGTGAGAACAAATTGACCACCTGGTTGGGGGTAATGTCGGCGGTATACGTTAATCGAATATCAAGGTCACGTTTGAATGGCACCACAGTGGCAACAGTAATAACATGGGGTTTACGAGTGTCTGTCTTGGCGCCGCTGCTTAAGCGAAACACAACGAGCGCTATGACCGCAAAAAAAATGATCACCCCAAGTGTGATAATCGGATGTTGTTTTAGGGGGTTCATCGCAAACGCCGACTCGACGACTTGCGGCCAATCGGCATCCTGATCAGGCCGGCGAGAAAGAGATCGACATAGGTGGCGACTGTGGTTTCATGGGATTGATGCATCGGGACTCCGAAGATCTCATGAAGTAGTCGGTGATGGACGACCATGCCGATGAAAGCGCGAGCTGCCAGAAGAGGATCGACAGAGCGAAATGCCCCATCATCGATCCTTGTGCGAATGTACGCGGCAAGGTAATCGTAGAATACTTTGTGGTGCTTACCGAAGAACAACTCGGAGAGTTCGTGTCCCTCTAACGCACTGAACAAGAGGAGCCGTAAGAACGTTGAGTCGGCACCGGGGCGAATCCGATAGCTCGCTATCATCGTAAACACACGGTGGTCATCTCGTTTTGTGACCGCCGCTTCCACGACATCAAGAAGTTCATTCACGGTCACTTTTTCTGCCAGGATTGCCGCGTAGAGCGTCCGTTTCGTTGGAAAGTATTTGAAGACTAACGCCTCGCTCACTCCCACCGCCTTGGCGATTTCTTTTGTGGTGGTGCCGTTGAATCCTTTTGCAGCAAAGAGCGAAGCGGCAGCCGCGATGAGGCTGGCCTGACGATCGCCGGCAGAAACCCGCTGCCCGTTTTCGTCCCTACCCTCTGCGGTTTGCTTCTTCATGGTAAGTAAGTCTTCACTCACCTAAATCCTAGCATGCCCTATTTCACAGCAACAAGCCCTTGACAGGAACGCCTAATACGCTTGTCTGGAGCCTTATTAGACGTTACGGAGTTGAAGAAAACCACCTGGCCTGATTCTCCTGGTGGGCCATCCTTTGCTAGCCGTCGTGTTGGCCAATTATTGATCGGCATCGGCCCATGCGAACAACCCCATCCCCGGGCAGGGGATGAACTTCAGTAAAAGCACCGTGTTTGGTGTGGACAAGGCCTTCGACCAGGGCACGTGGTGTGCCCGTGATGGCATGGGAGCAAAATCGCATTCATACTTTGAGGTGGAATGACACTAGCCTGTAGCTAGGGTCGGCGAGGAAAAGGTCCGAACTCATATCATCATGTCAATAACTTCAGACATGACTGTTACGGGCTGAGATGGTCAGACGCTTTTAGATTGGAATGCTTGAAATAGGTTTGTTCTCGTGCCGTGACGAGAAGGGGTTCGATTCCGTATGTGCTTGTTGTCCACAAGCCAAAACCGATGCAGCCCATAATCTGAAGAGAGACCCGCTAAACCTTCCAGCTGTCAATGACCTGAACTGTAGCGTGAGGACTTGTCTGTCTTTCGTCGATAGGTCGTTACGATCTCTGTAAGCCGATAGTCGGCCTAATGAAGCTCCCCGCAGCAAGCTGCGGGGCATCTTGCGAAATTCTCTGAAGCCGCTACCTGCCCCCCCCTTCGCCAAGGCTACGGAGGGTTCTCCTCGCCTTCATCCCCGTAGCGAGCTACGGGGTATGCGGCGAAGGAGAATCAAAATGCGCGACATTCGCGCGCAAAAAGTAACGGAGGCGGTTGCGTTCCCGTAGATTCATCTTAAGAATCTCGACTCCGAACCGATGGCCTGAGACCCACGCTACCTTTGCTTCCATCACGAACAGCGGATCTTGCCCATCGGGCAGATAGAGAAAAATCGCAAGTTCTTTCCCCTGCGAGACGGATGCGTTGCCTCGAATACCCAATCCCGTAGGCGAGAGATCCGTGACCATGCCATCGCCCATGAGAACTTCGCCGGTAGGCTCTTGCGCCGAGTACATCAATCCAAACTCTATCGACGGCCGAGGATCATGTCTACGATTGACAGCTTCAACCATAGGCTGAAGCCCTCTACTCGATGTGATGGGTGTTCGTTTCATGATGCCAACTCCTAATTCCTGCTGGCCTCAGGCACTGACGGCACAGCTTGAGAAGGTTTATATGAACTCACACGTGGAATCGCAAGTAATTCTTCTCCTCCAACGTCAGAGCCTCCATCTCCACCCCAAATCGGCATCCTTCAACCCAGGAAACTCTGCTCTGGGTAATGCAAAAAGGCTCTTCCACTCCAGGAAGGTCGATAAAGAGGGTGACGGTTACCCCGGGTGCGACCACTTGATTGCCGCGAATGCCAATCCCTCTCGATGAGAGATCAGAAACGACACCGTCACCGATCAACATCTGGCCGGAATCCATGCAGGAATAGAGCAATGAAAAAAATGTCGGAGTACGGCTGCTATGTCGACGCTCTGACTGACCGGAGAATTTGGCTGCTGTGACGGTAGGAATGGTTGTGTCAGGGCACATGGTCTCCTCCGTAACGTTGGATCGATGATTAGAGGATTCGGAATGCCGTTCGGCGATCGTCTAAGGCCGACACAGTCATATTTTTCCAAATAACGTCTTGCAGCCGCTTGCTTTCGTCTGATGACAGCTTGGGAAATTTTACAGCAAACGAATCTTTGGAGATCCAGGAGACAATGACGTCGGTGAGACGCATGGGGGTGTGCCCGTCCTCAAGGTCTAGGAGCAGAGTGAGGCGGCTGCCTAGGGAGCTCGATGCCGCACCCAAGATCTTGCAGCCAGTTTTAGAAAGGTCCTTCAAGGCCCCCTCGCCGGCGACGATTCGTGCGCCTTCTTCACCGAAGTACGTGATTTGGTATCGAATGGGAACTCGCTCCGCATAGCGCCGATCTAAGAGCGAATGAGCCTTCTGGGTGTTGATCTTGAGAACGGGGTGGTTCAGTTTCATCGGTGCCTCCACAATGGTTCCGCCGAGGTTTCTCTATCTCTCGCGATAGTGTGAGAATACCGCACCCAAGAATTTCGACAATCCCTAAAGAGAGGGGATAAAGGCCCCTCCCGAAGAGGGGATACTCGGCAGAAGAATGCAGTGGGTGGGTGTTTTATAGCAGGAACACCGCAAGAGTGAGTGAAAAGTGATTTTCCCCAGATCAGCCTTAATCTAACCCTTTCGGAGGAGTGGGAGACTTCTCGGTATCAGGCCGAGAGCCTCGATGAAGGCCAAACAGGAGCGGGATGGCGACTGCTAGTCTTTGGCGGGAATGCCGACAAAGACCACCAACAGTATTCTCGTGGCGCTCTGAGGTTCAGGATAAGGTACTCCGTACGATTTCCTTTCTTCGCTTGCCATGGCCTTGCTGGACGACCTGCGACGGATTCTGAGCAAGTCTCTGCCCTGCAGACCCTCATGGTTCCGGAGCGTACAAGTACTTTCTCAACACCCTGCTAAGAAGTGGAAACTCAAAGCAGGCTGAATTCTTTGCGGAACGAACGGTGTACACTATTCCACACATAGACAAGAATTTACATGGGGCAGGACAATCTCCTGTTGATCTCGTTGACCATGTGGTAGATGATAATTGGTTGAACAACGATGTCAGGCAATGGAGGTGGGTATCATGACCAAAGCACAAGCTGCTGCATTACGCGAGAAGTGGGCGGAGGGGGATAATCCACCTTGTCGGCATCTGCACCTGGAGTTGGAACACAACAACAACAATTACTTGACGGACAACTATCACTGTACTGCCTGTGGCGAATTAGTTGCCGCGAATACCCGTGATCCCTTTCAAGTCATCTAACCCTGGTCAATCCATCATCCCTTCATCTTCAGGATCTGAGAGCGGAGTTCGCTGAGCGACAACATCAGTTGGGCGCATGGCGTTCAAATGCCTTCTGGTACTCACGACCAACCACAATCCACGGTTGCGAATTGCGTTAGCGTAGCGAAAGCCCTAGACAATTGGCTAGCCATGCACAGAACTCTTCTGAAAATATTCCGCGACAGTAACGGCGCCTATCGCCGCAGGAAAGCGATCCACCGCCACAGGTTCAGCAGACTCGCGAGGGAAGCCGCCACGTAGGTCAGCGCAGCCGCGGTAAGGATGCGCCGAGCCCCCTGCTCGTCTTCAGGAGACAGGTAATTTCTTTGCTGGAGCACCGGAAGCGCACGCCGGAAACTGGCGTCCCACTCGACTGGAAGCGTGACAAGATGCACGAGTGTGGCAATCCCCATCGTCGCCATCCCGGCAACCAGGACGACCACACCCGCCACAGGAGTCTGCGCCAACGCGGCGGCAATTGGAATGCCCATCATCACGACCCCTCCAAGCTTTTCCGCCCCCTGCGCGACCCGCACCAGTCGCGTGCGCTCCGTGAACGGTTGGTAGCCCGTATGGTCTTGAATGGCATGGCCGACCTCATGGGCGGCCACGGTAATAGCGGTGAGGGATTTCCCATCGAATTTATCGGGAGTCAGGCGGACGGCTTTAGTCTCAGGGTCGTAGTGATCGCCCTGCTGGGTCATCTCCACTTTGATGTGCTGCATGCCGAGCTGATCAAGCAGGTGTCGCGCTAACTCTGCTCCAGTTCCAGGATAGTCAGGCCGAGGCACACTATGCTGGGCAAATACCCGCCTGGTCCATAGTTGCGGACCGAATACGACGATACCGACAATGATCAACAGCAGGGCTAGACGCACGCTATACTCCCATCACCTCGATCCCACATGTCAGGCGTGGCACTTGGCCCAGGCCATCGGCAAACACCTGCGTGGGATCGCCCCTTTCTCATTCACGATAACACAATGGACCGATGCACGTTCTCCTCAAGGGAGAGCCTGGGGCTACCCTTGCTACAGCTATCGACCGAACACGACCCGTGCTCTCCCCCCTCGCTATGTGCGTGAGTAGGAGCCCATGGGCTGGTCTGGAGGCTAGCGTGATCCGAGCGGCTGTGCTATAGACCGCATCAGGTCTCGAACAACCTCGGAAGACACAAGCACGATGCCGACTTCCATTGCTGTAATCTTCATCGTGTTCTCCACCCTCGTCATTCTGAGCATTTACACGATCAAGCTCTCGAATCGGTTCGGCATCCCCTCACTGGTCTTATTCCTCGCCATCGGCATGTTGGCGGGATCCGACGGTCTCGGCGTCATCACGTTCGACAATCCGCTCCTGGTGCGATCGCTGGGTATCACTGCACTGGTCTTGATTCTATTTTCTGGTGGATTGGACACAGAGTGGTCGGCGATTCGCCCCATCATGTGGCAGGGAGTGTCGCTCTCGACGATCGGAGTGCTGATCACTGCGCTGCTCATCGGGATGTTTGTCGCCTGGGTTCAGGGGTTCTCATTCCTGGAGGGCCTCTTACTCGGCGCAATCGTGTCGTCCACCGATGCGGCGGCCGTCTTCATGGTGCTACGGGCACGGAAAACCAAAATCCCCCGGCGATTGATCCAATTGCTCGAATTTGAATCCGGCAGCAACGATCCGATGGCCGTCGTGCTAACGATCGCGCTGATTCGACTGTTGACGGAACCCTCGACCTCTTTTGGAGAACTTGTCCTATTCTTTGTGATGCAAATGGGCGTGGGAACGGTGATTGGCATTGCGATGGGCGAGATCATGCGACGATCGTTCAATGCGCTCGACTTGGAATTGGAAGGCATTTATCCGGTGCTGTCGGTGGCGCTGGCGCTGCTGACCTACGGTCTAACCGACTACCTGGACGGGAGTGGCTTTCTTGCCGTGTACTTAGCGGGGCTCGTCATGGCGCGAAAACCGTTTACTCACCAGCAAAGTGTCTTGCGTTTCCACGACGGGCTGGCCTGGCTGATGCAAGTCACCATGTTTTTGGCGCTGGGGCTGCAAGTATTTCCAGCAAGGCTCGTGCCAATTGCCGGGGTGGGCATCCTGGTTTCCCTTTTCCTGATCTTCATCGCCCGCCCGGCGAGTGTCCACGCGGCGCTGGCCTTTTCGCCGATGTCCTTGCGAGAACAGACGCTCGTGGCCTGGGCAGGACTCCGTGGGGCCGTGCCAATCATCTTGGCTACCTTTCCCTTAGTGGCTGGGCTCGAGAAGGCCGACGTGATCTTCCATTTGGTGTTCTTTATTGCCCTCACGTCCGTCGTCATGCAAGGAACGGCGATTCCGTGGCTTACGCGGCTGTTAAAGATCGGAAGCCCACAGCTCAATCCGCAGGCGCCCCCCAAACCGATGCCATAACTCTCTTCTGATTTGCCGGTGCTTGTGGTAGGTCCAGATGGGTGACGGGTGAAAACCGTTTGGGAAATCTGGCGCACGAAGGCCCCTCTTACAAGAGGCCCTCGTGGCCTTCATGATGGCTGGTTCTACTGCACGTCGACGGTGACGCTAGAGGTAGCCATGACAAGGTCATGGTCCTTGGTGGCGCCGGTCACAGTAACCTTGTGTGTCCCCTTGCTCAGGCTCTTCAGCGTACCGGCAAAACCCTTCTGATACTCTCCATCCACATATGCATGGACATGCGTCGCTTGCGAACCCTTCGTCAAATCGTACTTCACCTCAAAGGTGTCAGCGACCTTATCCCCGTCCTTTGGAGACGAAATCATCAACTTCGACCCGTCCTCGACCGGTGCTTTTGCTGGTGTATCCCCTGCGAAAGCTGGAACCACGCTGAGACAGCCTGCCAGCGCAATCCCTAACCCCATCAACCCGATACGTCCCATCCTCTGCATCACGACGACCTCCTTGTTTGAACCAACTGAATGAACATTCCCGCCTCCCATCCCCTCTCGGACACCCTCTAGTCTGATGACCAATCGTTCCCCGAGAAAGTATATTGAGACATTCTACTTTCCAGAATTTCCTCAGTCAATCCGCACCGACGCGCTTGTGGCCGTGAACATGGCAAGTCGCCGTATTATTCCACTTCGACGATAATGGTGTGAGTGGCCGTCACAAGATCATGGTCCTTTGTGGCGCCAGTCACGGTGATCTTGTGATCTCCCTTGCTCAGGCCCTTGAACGCCCCGGAAAAACCTTTCTGATACTGACCGTCTAAGTACACATGGGCATGCGTCGCTTGGGAGCCCTTCGTCAACTCGTACTTCAGCTCAAAACTGTCGTCGACCTCTTCCCCGTCCTTGGGAGAGGTAATCACAATCTTCGATCCGTCCTCAGCTGGTGGTTTAGCCAGTTGATCCTCCGCAAAGAGTGGCGCGCCGGTAAGCACGCCCACTAACGCGATCCCTAGTCCCATCAACCCGATCCGTCCCATCATCTGCATCGCGGCCTCCATGTTTAAACCGACTAAATAGATACTGTGGTTAGCGTTCTCTGCGATACATCCTCTCGTCTGATTTCCAGCCGTCCTCCTGTGGAAAATATTGGGGCATTCTACTTTTCAGGATTGTCCCGGTCAATCCGCACCTCCGGGCATTGAGCGACCCTGAGCGCAAATAATCCCTCCAAGCTCGCTCGTTCTCTCCTCAGAAATAGGGGCTGATGGATCTTCCATTGCGCGCGTCCAACGAGGGCTTTCCGAGGCCGCGCGTTGCGCGAGCACAGAAGATCATCAGGCTCCATCCCCTTCTCTGTTCTGCGGCAAGAAGAGCATCTAGCCCCATTCCCCGACCCTCTATCACTCCGAAATATGGTACGGTACAGAAGCACAGAGGCTCGACCATGACCATTCAGCCACAATTTCCAGACGAGCAGAGCGTCGAGGGCGCCTTTACTAGACAACCAGATGCCTTTCAGGGGTGGGTGACCGCCAATGGGAATTCCAGCTACCCTGCGGCGAGCGGCCGTTACCATCTCTATGTTTCCTGGGCCTGCCCTTGGGCACATCGGACGATCATTGTGCGAAAGCTCAAGAAGCTCGGAGACGTCATCGGCATGACGGTTGTGGATCCAATCCGCGACGAGCGAGGCTGGGCGTTCCGCGAAGGGCCGGGGCATTCGCTCGATCCCATCAACGACTTCAAATTCCTCAGCCAGGCCTACAAGGCCACCGATCCGAACTATCGGGGGCGATTCACTGTCCCTGTGTTGTGGGATACGGTGACGAAACGTATCGTCACCAATTCCGACGACGACCTCATGCGCATGTTTAACGGCGAGTTCAATCGCTTCACCGAGAGCAAAATTGACTTGTATCAGGACGGCATCCGGAAAGAGATCGACGACCTCAATACCTTCATCTACGAGAACGTGAACGACGGAGTCTATCGCGCGGGATTCGCCACATCGCAGCAGGCCTATGAACGGGCCGTGCTGCGCCTCTTCGACGCGCTCGATCAACTGGAGACCAGGCTGGCGCGTCAACGCTATCTCTTCGGCTCACAATTCGTCGAAACCGATTGGCGCTTGTTCGTCACCCTCGTACGCTTCGACGCTGTCTACCACGGCCATTTCAAGTGCAACGTCCGGCGGATCATCGACTACCCCAATCTCTTCGGCTATCTCAAAGACCTCTATCAGACCGACGGGATCGCCGACACCGTGAACTTCGACCACATCAAGCGGCACTACTACATCACCCACGACGACATCAATCCAACCCGCATCGTCCCTCTTGGTCCCGACCAAGATCTTTCCACCCCCCACGGCCGTGAACGCCTGCGATAACGAACACACCGGTTCATCTCGTTTGTTTGGTTTATCTGGTTGATTTGGTTCATCTGATTAGTTTCGTCAACCAAAAACCAGACAAACCAGACAAACCAAATAACGGCCTTCTTCTGCTGGCAGCCTTGTCACCATCCTGGTAGAGTACATTTTTTCCTGGAAAGTCTGCCTCCATGTCCATCCAGTGGTTCCCGGGTCACATGAATGCGGCGCGCAAAGAAGCGGCCAAAACGATGGAGGCGATTGATGTCGTCGTCGAAATATTGGATGCGCGCATACCGAGCGCCAGCTGCAATCCACTGATCGAAGAGCTGCGCTTGGCCCGCCAGCGTCCTAGCCTCAAAGTCCTCAACAAAGCCGATCTTGCCGACCCCACTATCACGCAGGCTTGGCTGGACCTGTATAACCGACAACCGGGCGTCAGCGCCGTGGCTCTTTCTTGTCGTCATGCAGGTGATGCCGCCAAGATACCCCAGCTCTGTCAGCCGCTCGCGCCCCATCGCCACAGCAGCGCGAAGCCGTTGCGCATGCTGATCATGGGAGTCCCCAACGTCGGCAAATCGACGCTGATGAACATGCTCCTTAAACGCCGCATCGCTCGTGTGGGAGATGAACCGGCTGTGACCAAGGTCCAACAACGTCACAAACTGAACGACCGCATGGCCATCACCGATTCACCTGGACTATTGTGGGGAACCATCAAAGACCCTCAGGTGGGCCTCCTCCTCGCCACGGTCAACGCCATAGGCCACAAGGTCGTCGATGACGAAGTCGTCGCAGAGTTTCTCGCCGTCATCCTGCTTGCGCGCTACCCTGCCAGACTCACGGCCCGCTACGGCTTTGGAGTGGCAGGGATGACAAGTTCTGGCGTAATCGAGGCCATCGGCAACAAACGCGGCTGCCTGCTGACCAGAAGCGGCGGCGGGATAGACCGGGACAAAGCGGCGAGGATACTCCTGTCGGACTACCGCGACGGCGCACTCGGCCGCACCAGCTTAGAGACACCGGACAAGCAGGCAGAAGAACAGCCCAGCATGGGCAGTGTATCGAGTGCATAGGTTTGTCTGGTCTATTTCGTTCCCTGAGAACGGCAACCCTCTCACAATCAGGCCCTGCCGAAATCGATAAACCCTCGTTCGACGTCCGTGCTGACAAGCTCTACCCACACCTTATCTCCGACATCCAGACCACGCTCACCCGTCACCAGTCTCCCTTCAACCGGTGGCTCAAGGAGCCTGACCCATGTACTTCTGTCCGACGCGCCCGTCACAATGGCATCGAAACGCTGTCCAATCCGCGATTCAAGCAATAGGGCGGCGGCAGACTTGCGGAGCTGTCGCTCGACTTTTTCCGCGTCGTTCTCCTTCTCGGTACAGTGGTCGGCCAGATACTTCAGTTCTTCTGGACGGTACGGCGTTGACTCGCCCGCCAACGCCGCTTTGATCAGCCGCTGGGTGATAAGATCTGGAAACCGTCGGTTGGGAGCCGTGGAATGGGTATACCCCTTCACGGCAAGTCCGAAATGTTCAGGAGAGCCATCTTTTGACTGATCCAGTACATATTCGCCTCTGCCGATGAGCTTCACGATGGCCAGGGAGAGATCGGGAAATCTGAGAGGATCCGCCTTCCGACGTGCGACGAGGAACACTTCGAGCGCCTTCGCGTCCGGCTCCGAAGGCAAATGCTCACCCCAGCGTGCAGCCACCTCAACAATCCGCTGCCAGCGTTCGGGAGAACGCAGGATGCGGCGAAAGGAGGGCATGCCTTTTCCCTTGAGATACGACGCCGTCGCCTGATTAGCCGCGATCATAAAGTCCTCAATCAACTCCTTGGCGCGATTCTTCTGCTCGACCTTGAGATTGGTCAGCACCTCACCCTCAAACACCGCTCGTGGTTCAATCGTTTCAAGACTCAGCGCTCCCTCTTCGTGTCGTCGAGCCTTGAGCCGCTGCGCAACCTGGTCTTGGAGGCGGAGTTGCGCATCGAGACCAGAGAGGGCACTGACCGGCTCAGGCGCAGGAACCTCTCCTGCGAACCACGCGGCAACGCTGTTATAGGCCAACTTCGCATGGTTGTGGACCAGTGCCCGAAAGAGAGTCGAGCTGAGGATTGCCCCGTCCTCCGCAACCGCCATCTCCACTACGATCGCCAGACGGTCTTGCCCTTCGCCGAGAGAGGTCAAATCGGTCGACAGTTTTTCCGGCAGCATGGGAAAGATTCCGCCGGACGTATAGACCGACGTCGTATTATGCTTGGCCTGAATATCCAGGGCAGATTCCTTCGTGACCAACGCGTCCACATCGGCAATCGCCACCAGAATTGTGACAGACCCATCAGCATGAGATTCAGCCACGGTAAGTTGGTCGAGGTCTCGGGAGTCGTCGTTGTCGATCGATGACCAGAGCAACCCCGTTAAGTCACGGATGTCCGTATGCTGATCTGTAACGGCAGCTTGTACGCGGGCAAGCTCGGCCATCGCCGCGGGAGAAAACTCCGGCAAGAGGCCTCGTTCGACCATGGCACGACGAGCGATACTTCTGAGATCTGCGCGATGATTTGCCATGCGCTCCTTTCAATCTGAGATGAGGCCCAGTTCGCTCTTGGATGGGAACAGGGGACACTCCGGCGAGAAAAGGCTCCCGACCAACTTTGTGAGCCCTATGCAGAAGCTACCGCTTTATCAATATCGGAAAAATCCCCGTCGGTCGGCATCACGAACAGGCACCGACCACGGCTCCGGGAAGCCCACACCTGACCAATCGCCCGCTTTTCCTCCGCATCCACACTGTCATACAGATGCTTCCCTTTATATTCGACCGCCAGCGCCCGCCCATCCCTCAGTTGGCACAGGAAGTCTGGATAGAACCAGTCTGTTGAAGTTTGGAGCCGGAATGAGGTGGGCTTGCGAGGAAGATTCCGAACCCAGAACTGCACGTGCGGCAAACCATCGAGGAACTGCGCGCATCGAAACTCTTCCGTGGTCTGACCATCGGACTTCTTTTCGGATAGTTCTCCAGGCTTTGGTCCGAAATAGTGTTTTTGAAATTGAAAGCCCCCTTCATAGCGACGGCTCGGCTCATAGCCCATCGTCTTGAAGTTGATCGTGCGCCCTTCGTCAACGGTCAGGGGCGAGTCCGGCAGAAGCAACAATTGAAACGACGCCTTGCGTTCGCACTCTCGATGATCCTGGATACGTGCGGCGATCTCATCGCGGAGCCGAAAACGATCGAGTCCTAAAGTGCTGACATCCGTCACGCCCAACTTCGCCATGAGTCCTCGAATGACTTTTCTTAGAAACTCCGCCGATTCACCGGCAGGAATGTCCGGATGGTCAATTTCCCTATCCAGCCACGCAACCAGGCTTTCGAGCGACCATTCGTTCGCACCACCGAGTTGGAGCACTTGCTGATGCAACGTGCCGACAAAATCGGCTCCCGGAGTTTCGCGGATCACGCTGGTCTGCACCTCCCCTTTGACTCCGATGTCCACCAATCCGGCTTTGCCGTAGGGACGTACCAGAGGGCTATAGTCCTCTGGCAGCGAAGCATCTTTCTCGCTGAGTTTCCAAGGGTGTTCGATCAGAAACGTGCTCTCAAACTCATAGAGAGTCCCGTTTTCAAGGACACAGAGCAGCGGTACGAGAAAGTCCAGTTGCCGTTCGTACGGTGAAGGGACGCGCGGAGACCCACTTCCGCCGAACGCCTTCTCCGCCTCTCGCACAAGCGCGACAGCTTCTTCCACCTGAGCCTTGGCTTCGGGAGTCTTGACGCAACTCTTCAGCTTCTCGGTGTCGGCATGATCGAGCGGGACCACGATGGTGATCTCACCTGTTGCGACGTCGATTCGCACTTTGCCGGCCAGGGCGTCGACCTGTACCTGCGCCACCGCCGCGTCAATTTCTGACGGCATAAGCTTCAAGGTCTGTGGCTGCACACCGAGCGGGAGAACACCTTGCGGAACCGGAATGATGACGCGTTCGGCCTCCGCTGCCGTAAAGCCGTTGTGCTCCAGCGCCTCGCGCAATTCTGCGAGCACATCCGTAATCGATTCCGATACCGAGAAAGCATAGGCGCAGTTGAGATCGGGATGCCGTTTCACCTGAGCAAGTGGCAGCCGGAGAATGCGTCCGACAATCTGCTCGATGGCCGTCGCTGAACGCGTCTCCTTGAGGCTGCATAACACATAGGCAAAGGGGCAATCCCACCCCTCCCGCAGCTTTTCCACCGTGATAATTACGCGCACCAGGCACTTCGGCGACGAAATATCCTTCACATCTTTCAACTCATCGAGCCTACCGACGGAGATTTTCACCTCGTCCTTCGATAGGTTGAACTCTCGCACCAACCTGTCACGTAGCGACTCACAGTCAGCGACACGCTCAGCCTGGATCAAGAGAATAGGCCGGATATACTCGCTCGTCTGTTGTCCCTCAGCCACAGCCAGCTTTTCGAGATCGGCACGGAGCGTGACCGCCTCCGCCAGCAGTTGATCGCGCTGGCTTGGATGGCGCGTGATGACTCGCAACGGCAACTTCACCATCTGCGCGGTTTTCAATTCAGCCGCCGAGATGCGATGCAGCACGTTCGATGGAGTCTTTTCTCGTGCCGGTGTCGCCGTAAATTCAACGATGCACGATGGCGATACATCGCCGAGTGTGGAAAAGGATAAGTCGGTTCGCGCGTTGTGCGCTTCGTCCACAATCACGATAGGCCGACGAAGCCGAAGCATGTTCACAAGCGACGGCTTGGGTTTGCCGTCTGCTCCAGGCAACAGATCGGCCAGTCTGTCCAACGGGATGTTGAGCAGATGTTCTGCGAATGCGCCGTTCTGGTCATAGACCTTGCGCCCTGTCGTATCCTCGACACGGAACGATTGAATGGTCGCCACGATCACCACCGTCTGCCCCTCCACGGTTGCGCGCGAGAGACGCAACGCCTCCGCAATGGTCACCACTTCCACCGCGCCACATGCCAGCTCCAACGCGCGGCGATAGGGATGGCGCGGATCACGCAGCGCATCGGCAGTCTGATCGAGAATTGTATTGCTGGACACCAGCCACAATACAACGGCATGGTCGGCCCGCATAAAGTCGTGCAAGGCCAACCCCGCGGCATAACAGGCCAGCAACGTCTTGCCGCCGCCAGTCGGCACGCGCAGGCACACGTACGGCATACGCGACTCCAGCCCTGCAACCGACACAGGGAAATAGGGCATCGGTTCCCCGTACACTCGACGCGTGACCTCACGGAACGCCGAATCGGGAATTCCAGTCTGAGCGGCCAGGCGAAAGAACTCGCGTAACGAATCGAGCACGCGCTCTTGATAGTCTTTCAGTGTAATCACGGCTTGCCTTTCGACTGGAAGCCGATACGACGCTTGGGATGGTCCGGGAGAGGCTGAAGCAGCGGGAGTAATTTCTCGTACAGATCCAATAGAGTCGAGTCGTGCTGAAGCAATGTGCGGTCGATTTCGGCCAGTCGTTTCAGAATCGCCTGATTGGCGACGACGTGCTCGCGCAAGCGCACAAACGCCCGCACCACAAACACGCTCATAGCGACCGCCTGCGGACTATTCAAGACTGTGGCCGCCATGATAGCCCCGTGCTCGGTAAAGGCCAGGGGCAAGGTTCGGGAAAACTTCAGCCGGGCGAGGTGGTCACAATTTGTGACCACCTCCAACCGTTCCTTCGCGGTCAGCTGAAAGACAAAATCACGAGGAAAACGATCCTCGTTGCGTCTGACCGCTTGATTCAGAGCTTTCGTGGGCACGTCATAGAGCCCGGCAAGGTCGGCATCGACAATGACCTTGCGTTCGCGGATCGTGAGGATCATGGATTCGAGGGGTTTGAGCTGCTTCATGCCACCTTAATTTCATAGGGAGTCTGGCGGATAAGAATCCGCTCTGCTTGCAGCCGATCTTTCCCCAGCAAACTTCCAGCGCAATAGATCACTTTCTGGCCGTCGAACTTCGGCAATTTCGCCAACACCGAGCGCGTAAGCACGTTGCCGCCCTGCGAGCTCTTATCGCCAAGAATGCCGTTGAACAACAAATAGATCCCGACGCCCCGAGATTCACCGATGAACGGTGATTTCGTCACACGCTCACGCGGAAGTGGTTCTCCGGTTTCCGTGAAATACACATGGCGAGCCAGCTCGGCAAAGCTCACGGTTTCTCGAATCTTTCCGCCCTCGTCGAACAATGGCTCGCCCAGCTCGCAATAGCGGAACCCGCCACCGAGACCCACAATTTGTTCCCCCTTGCGATTGATATAGCCTTCGATAACAGATCGCGCTCGTTTTGCAGTCAGCTCTTTGCAGAGATTGAACCCGCTATCTTCTTGCTCCTTACTCTCATAAGGAAGTTGTACAAGAATGAAGCGCCGATTCCCTTGGTCTTCTTTGTTGAGCTGCAAGACAGCATGTGCTGTTGTCCCGGAACCAGCGAAGGAATCGAGAACGATAGCCGATCTGTCCGAAATCATTGAGGCAAGGTAGGCAACAAGACCAATTGGTTTGGGAAAAGTGAACTTGATGCCCATGTCTGCCAACATTTCACTTGTATTTTGTGTTGATCCGACTTCCCTAATAACTGAGATAACATGACTCTGCGACTCGGATCTAACCTTTACAGCCTCAATAGCCCCTGTGCGAGTAACAACAAACCGGGTGAGCTGTCCTTTTGTGTCACGAACAGGCTGGAAGCGAGATGCTATGAATCCTTCACATATCGCTTTCGAGCTCCATCCGCTTCTGGCAGCTACAGACTCAATTAAGGCTCCACCCTTAACTGTCAAATCACGATCATAGTTTGGCCATTTATCTTGCCGAGCTTTGATATGACCTTCTGAAAAATCGGCTGGGAATCCGGCGGGAAGAAGGATTTCTGAAACAGGGTTCTTAGGTCCATTCTTGACGATCGTGTTCCTTATTTCAGTGCGAAACAACTTGCTGTCTGAGCCAACAGACAAATCTATGACAGGTGGAGCGGGAAATTCTTCAAAGCACTTTGAGTAAGCGAGAATATACTCGTGGGCATTTTTAACCTTCGCTTGATTGTCAAAGTTGCCGTCGGTCTCCCAAACGAAGCACGCCAACCTGTTCTTTGCCTGCGGATGCGGGAAGAGCTCATCCATAAGAACTCTAAGAAATGGCAACTCTATGTCGTCGATTGAGATAAACATCACACCGTCAGGTGCTAAAAACTGCTTCAACAGTTGGAGTCGGGGATACATCATGCAGAGCCAACGGTCATGTCGATCGAGCGTCTCATCCTCTTTCCCGACTACCTTACCCAACCACTCACGGATGACCGGGCTGTTGACGTTGTCGTTGTAGGCCCAACCCTCGTTGCCCGTGTTGTACGGAGGATCGATGTAGATGCACTTGACCTGTCCCGCGTAGTAGGGAAGGAGCGCTTTGAGCGCGACGAGGTTATCGCCCTGTACAATGAGATTTCCGTCGCCCGGCTCACCGCAGGCCAGATCGGGCACGTCTTTGAGGAGATGAAACGGCACCTGGTGATGATGATTCACCACCGCCTCTTTCCCGATCCAGTTCAGCGTAGGCATAGAGAGAACCTTGCCAAGATTAACGGCCGCAGAATACCCGTTTCCTAGCGGGAAATCACCTCGCCTATCAGGAGACGTGAAACGTGAAACCTTCGCGGAAGAAGTGCGAGTGCGGACGGTTGGTCCGTATGGTCTTTTTGGTTGATCTGGCTGTCTGGTCTGTGTGAAGAAGGAAAGAAGGATTCAGCTTCGCGCTCGTCGGCGAAGAGGAGGAAGCGTTATTTCTTCGGAAGCAGCTTTACTAGATCGAGAAGGTCGCACTTTTCAACGTGGGAGAGACCGTATTTCTCGCTATCGTGGAGACGAGCCACAAACAATATTCCCTACTTCATGCTGTAGTGCGTTCGGTTATGACCGGATTGAATTACTACCTTCTCTACTACCCTCATTCACGAGTTACTACCCTTACTCCCCAGCTAACACATCCCGTTGCCATCTTCAGCGGGCTAGGTATCCACTCAACGATTGCGCCGAAGAATACCCGTTCCCCCACGAGAAAGCACCTGGGCTTAGCCCGCATTATTCATGAACACTTCTGGTTGAATCGCTGTTCCTAGCGCGAATGGAACACCATGCTTCTTGAAAGTGGCGATGCTATTCGTGAATGATGGGGGTAGATTGACGAGATGCATGGTTCTGATTGCGTTCTCGGTTTGTACCAGTTATATGATAGGAAATGAGTGAGCACCGCCGCGATGAGGAGAACCAATACATACTTCTGATGTCCGCTTCAACCAATGCGCAATAATCCAGCGATACATATCCTTCGATGGGCCCTTGCGGTGCCGGCAGGTATCATGCTGTGGTACGCAGCGAACCATTCTATCGGCGCGGCGTTCGGCATTATCCATGGCATTGAACGTGTCGAAGATTTTTGGGAAGCGCCGGATATGGCTGGGGTGCCGATTATCGGCACGTACATCATCTTTATCACGAGGACGGTTTCCGCAGCATCCTTTGTGGGTGCGATCATCTACCTCGTACCGAGCTATCGCAAGCAGGTCGCAATCATTGCAGCGTCTGTGGTCTGCGTCGCCACTGCAGGCCTCTTAGGTTTTCTCTTGTTTGAAGCCGCGACTTCGGATCCAGGCCTCAGCCCGGACGGCTGGTACAAACACATTCTGGACATGCTGAGCATTATGTTTGGCGCAACGGCCGGTGCATGGTTGGCACGTAGAAGTCAGCGGCGCCGCATGCGGGCCTCATAAGCGCCTCGAACGCTCGTGGAAATCGGCGGTATGATCCCGTGTGTCGTCTCCTTGGCCGCCTACTCTCACACCCTCTTACGCCCAGTCCCCGCCGCCCCCACCATCACGACCACTTGCATAGGACGGGAAAACGCCTGCTCGATGCGTCGCTTTCCATTCGTTGTCATAATCACGATTCCATGATGATGCTCAATGCGGTGGAGGAAATGGGCCGTCTCCGGATCCGCAAATCGATCATGGCTGTCATTGACCGTGGTGCGCCCCCCAAATAACGCATCGGCTTCGTCGAAAAACAGAATCGAACCACTGGTCTCTGCTTTATCGAATACATCGTTCAGATTCTTTTCCGTCTCGGCGAGATAGCGGCTCACAACCGCCGACACATCGACCCTGAACAACTCGACCTGAAGGGATTCGGCCAACCTCTCAGCAGACTTCCTTCGGCGGAGCGCCGTGGAGCCGTGCAGGACCAGGACCACGGCAGATGTCGCCTTGGACTTCTTCCCCCGACGCACCGACGGCGCCTTCTTCACCGAGACCTTCCGCTTCTTCCCTTCGATTATCTTTGCGGCCATTATTTTTCACGCTCCTCTTACTACGGTTAACGCTCGTTCCATCCAATGTCCTGCCGCCATCATCGCTCCACAATATGCAGGCGATGGCTTGCGGATCTTATCTGTAATTGATCACAATGAACAACAGCGTACCCTGCACATCGGAAAAATTTCTCCTGATGACTCCAACGGCGCTAATTGAACGGGAGCTTGCGGCAGCTGAAGCCGCGCGGCAGGAACGCAATGACGGGAAGGCGAGAGTCTGTGCTCGCCGCGCCGTGGCCCATGCCACCGAAGCGTGGATCGCACGGCTGTCTATTCCGGGATGGCACGGGGATGCCATGGCATATCTCAGAAAAATACAGGAAGACGCCTCCTTCCCTCTGCCCATCCGCCAAGCAGCAGAACGATTGAGTACCCCGATTACCCGTCAGCACACAGCCCCCTTCGCGACAGACCCAGTCGCCGACGCGAGACTCATCATCGCGCATCTCAGCAGCATCACGTCAGAGGATGCGTCACAATAGATGGCGCGGCGCTGAAAAAGATAGGCTGGCCTGATCGGTCTCCCACTGCGCGCGCCTACTAGGCCCCCGACTATCTCTCCATCTCTCTCAAAAAATGGAGTGGCCAAGGTTGCCCTCAACTGGGCGCAACATTCTCACCCGCCCAACCCTGAGCGCGCCATGACGCGCTCTTGTCCCAAGCGAGCACATTCTCCTATCAATCAATGCTCCTTCCAAGCTCGTTTGTTTCGCTCTCCCAGGAATGGCACCCGTGTTGGTCCCACTGCGGCCGTCGAGCGAGCACATTCTCATCGTGCGCGCTCCGGGAGCAAGGGATCGGCACGGGCGCCATTCCATCCTTCTTATCGTGCGCGTTCTGCGAGCAAGGAGGGCACCTGGCTACTCCCTTCCCCTACCACCCCAACGCCCACCGATGTCCATTCTTTTCCAGCAGCGCATCCGCTTCTCTCGGCCCCCAGCTCCCCGCGCTGTAGAAGTGGACGGATTGGTCTCCAGTCAATAACGGGGCATAGAGACGCCACGCCGTTTCGGTGAAATCTGCGCTGACAAAGAGGGTCTGGTCGCCGATCATCACGTCGCGAAGCAACGTCTCATAGGCTTCGGGGAGCTGGCCAAACGCTTGCTGATAGTCGAACTGCAACGCGCGGTCGCTCAGTTGGAACGGTCGTCCTGGACTCTTCACGGAAAAACAGAGCGAGAATCCTTCACTGGGCTGGAGCGTGATCAGCAACATATTGGGCGAAATACTGCCGGGATCGAGAGACCGAAATACTTGAGTGGGCGCCTCACGAAAGGTCACCGCAATCTGGGTCATTTTACGAGGAAGGCGTTTTCCCGTCCTGAGATAAAAGGGCACGCCCTTCCATCGCCAATTGTGAATCTCGACTTTCAGCGCCACATACGTTTCCGTGGTCGAATCCTCTGGAACCCCAGGTTCCTCACGATACCCGCGAATCGTCTGGTCGGCAACCTGCCAGGACGTGTACTGCCCAAACACAACATCGTGAGGAAGAATCGGCGCGATGGAATGCAGAACTTTTTGTTTTTCGTTCAAAATCGCAGCGGCATCGAATGACACCGGCACTTCCATTGCCACCACCGTCATGAGTTGAGTGAGATGATTCTGTACCATGTCGCGAAGCGCTCCAGCCTGTTGGTAGTAGGCGCCTCGATGCTCGACACCGATATCTTCTGCTACCGTAATCTGAACGTTCTCGATCGTGTCGCGTTTCCAGAGCGATTCAAAAATCGGGTTGGCGAAACGGAACGCCAAGAGATTCTGCACTGTCTCTTTGCCGAGGTAATGATCGATACGGTAGATCTGGGATTCTTCGATATAGTGATGCAGGGTCGTATTGAGATGCCGGGCTGAGTGAAAATCGTGGCCAAATGGTTTTTCGAACACGACACGGACCCACCCGTGGCTCTTGAGCAACCCCGTTTGGTCCAGCTTCTCCATCGCGAGAGGTACAGTGTCCGGTGGCAACGCCAGGTAAAACACCCGGTTCTCCGGCATCGTGTGGGTACGCTCCAGCCGACGGATGTACAAGGCCAAGGCCTCATAATCTTGCAATCCCCCTTCATGCAACGTCTGGTAGTGCAAGCACTCTTCGCACCAGGCGCGCAACTCCGTTTCATTGTGCCAACCTGCTTGCTCAAGACCTTCGAAGGCCCAGAGCCGAAATCCCTCTTCACCTATCTCTGGCAAGGCGGCTCCGACGATCAGCGTGTTGCGGGTTTCCAGGGTTCCCTGGTCCCGCAAATGATAGAGCGCCGGCAGGAGCTTCCGACGCGTGAGATCGCCAGTCGCACCGATGATGACAAACACATGGGGTTCAACCTGATGCTCCGACATCTGCCGGGTCCTCCGTGGAAACGACCAACCCTTTATGAGTCTACAATATTCATGGGCCGGTCTGCCCCAATCGACGAGTTCGGCGAGAGACACCGGTCCTATTCAGAACCACGCCCGCACGCCCACTGCAAATCGAATCTGACTCGGAGTACCCCCATCTTGACGCACAAGGGTGGCGGTCTCGCCGAAACTTCTGTCAAGGGAGATGCCGACATAGGGGGCAAACTCGCGTCGGATTTCATAGCGCAGCCGAAACCCCAATTCGAGGTTGTTGAGACCCGAGCCAGTCGTGAACTCCTCGACTCGTTGTACGGCGGCGTTAGTCTCGAAGCGGGTCTGAAGGATCAGTCGTTGCGTCACCAACATGTCCTTCGTCAACGTGAGCCGGGCGGACACCGCGCCGTTCTGATCGATGAACGTAGTGGCCTCCACTGCGTAGTTGTACGGCACGCGTCCCTCGATCCCGATCGCGCCGAGCCCGCGGGTGACGTTGCGGCCTCGGAACGTTTGAGTCTCAACGCGTGGGCCGATCTGAAAATCGTAATATTTCTGGATGAACCGGCCATACAGGAGCTGAAAGTCGACGTCGTAGTCTGCTTTGAATGCGGTGTCTTGCTGTCCTGAGCTTTTGAACCAGAGTCGGTTGTAATCACCGCCATACCAGCCCTCGACATCCCACCGGTAGTCATTCGTACTTTCTCCCCCCCCTGTTTTCGGTCGGTATTCGAGGACGTCGACGAGAGTGAAGAGACGATGCTCCTGATCGTTGACGGGAGGAGGCCAGCCCTCTGCCAGCGATAGATTCGGTCGCGTCCTATCCTGTCCGGTGGAAACTTTGCTGCTTAGCGCTTCACTCCTAGTGGTGAAGCGGCGAAAGGCCTTTGGAACGGTGGTATCGATCCCTTCTGACCACATTACACGGGGGGAAGGGCCGAGTGTAGATTCCGCCCCGACGACCCATGCGCTGAAGCCTTGGATCAATACGCAGATGAGAAAAACGGTGAGGAAGCCCACATACCATCTGTCAGGAAGGCATGGTCCGGTCATGCTGACACCTCGACGACGCGGAACATCCCGGCTTCCATATGGAGGAGCAGGTGGCAATGAAACGCCCACCGTCCCGGAGCGTCCGCGCTGATGGCGACGGACACCCGCTCGGCGGGCTTCACGATGACCGTGTGCTTCCGCGGAAGATAGGCGCCAGCGCCATTTTCCAGGTGCATCCACATCCCGTGCAAATGGAGCGGATGCTCCATCATCGTGTCGTTCACGAAGGTCAGCCGCACCCGCTCACCATAGTGAAAGCGAATGGGCTCTTGCGCTTCCGAGTACTTCTTCCCGTCGAACGACCACATGTACCGCTCCATGTGGCCCGTGAGGTGAAGTTCAATCTCACGCTCCGGTTCCCGTTGGTCGGGGTAAGATGCAAGGCTCTGTAAATCGGTGTACAGCAGCACCCGCCGGTCATTGTCTTCCAGACCTCTCCCTGGTTCCCCGCTCCGATTCTGTGAATACTCTGCGACAGCTTGATTGCCGGTGCCATGGGTGTCGGGGCCATGCTTGACGGGCTCAGCGCCAGGAATCTTCGACCGGCGTGTGTTGTCCGTACCCATATCCGGCATAGCCTCCATGCCCGACATGGGCTGCATGCCTGGACCATGCTCCCTGTGAGAATTATCGCCAGACTGTTTCATGCTCGGCATATCGCCGGAGGGCTCTATCTTCGGCATGGTTATGCCGCCATGGGGGTCCTTCATCCCTCCGATATCCATCCCCTCCATACTCATGCCCATGTCTTCCATTGTGCGGACCGGTCTAGGCCGTCGCTCGGGAATCTCTGCACTCATGCCCTGGCGCGGCGCAAGCGTGCCGCGCGCATAGCCACTGCGGTCCATCGTCTCGGCAAAGATGGTATACGCGCGATCCTCGGCAGGTCCGACAATCACGTCGTAGGTTTCCGCCGGTCCCATGCGCAATTCGTCTACCACAACCGGCTGGATGTTCTGCCCATCAGCCTGCACCACCGTCATCCTGAGACCGGGGATGCGTACGTCGTAGAAAGTCATACCAGCCGCGTTGATCAATCGCAGACGTACCCGCTCGCCCGGACGAAACAGCCCCGTCCAGTTGCCGGCGGGGGAAAGGCCGTTCATCAGATACGTGAAGCTGTATCCGGTGACGTCCGCAAAGTCGGTCGGGTCCATCCGCATCTGATCCCAGGTCAAGTAGTTCTGCAGCGCGGGCCAGAATCCCATGCGCCCAAAATCGGTGAAAAACTCACCGGCCGTGCGCTTCTGGAAATTGTAATAGCCCCCTTGTTTTTTCAAATTGGAGAGCAGCGTTTCTGGTGATTCGAAACTCCAATCCGAGAGCATCACCACATAATCGCACTCGTAACGAAACGGCTCCGGTTCGATTGGATCGATGATCATCGGCGCGTACATGCCCAAAAGTTCTTGACCACCCGAATGACTATGAAACCAATAGGTCCCGCTCTGCTTGACCGGAAAGCGATACGTAAAAGTAGTGCCCGGCTCAATGCCGGCGAAGCTGACTCCAGGCACGCCGTCCATATCGGGCGGGAGCAGCAACCCGTGCCAGTGAATCGACGAACTTTCTTCCAGGTGGTTCGTGACGCGCAGCGTGGCCTCTTGACCTTCTTTCAGACGAATGACTGGACCCGGGATCGTTCCATTGATCGTCATAGCCATCCCGGCTCGTCCATCAAGACGAAACAACTGCTCGCTGATCGCGAGATCGATGACATCTCCGCTGAGCGTCATCTGTGAACCGGTATTGGCAGTGGTGTTCGTCAGCGCATAGGCGGGGGCGAGTCGCTCCACCGCTGCCAACAGCCCCAGCGCCGCCGCGCGTTTCAGCAGCAGGCGCCTCGAAATACAATCGGCGTTCATTGTGTACGACCCTTCACCTTTCTGGGCTTGATGTTCCCCTGCCCACGATAGGTACTTGGGCAGACGAGCCCACGCAAACCTATTGCAGCTGTTTTTTTGGAACGCGTTCTCGTAGACGAAACGGCTATGTAGGTCAGCGCACGCGAGGAGGATGGAACTGACGGACAACAAGTTTGAATGCAGGTGTGGCAGGAATCATGAGGCTCGAAAGGCCCAGCAAGGCGAAGAGAACAACGATCGTACTTGTGGTCACCGCTCCCATGCAGGTGGAGCAGGACGTTGCAGCATCGTGGTACAGATGGTCTGAGGCTAGATGATGACTCCCCATAAGCGGGACCATGCACAACACTGACAGACACAGCAGAAGGAGAAGAATAGTTTTATACATAACGGTTTCATGATACTTCTGCGCACAGACTTCGTCAAATGGACGCCGCCGGCTTCGTGGTGGCACATGGCACTCCTGTTTTCGCTTCACCGTCACCGACTTTGCAAGCCACGAGCAGACCGAAATTGTCCAGCGCTAAGCTGCTGAGGGTACATCCTTCGGTTTGCGCAACTCTGGCCGGCTAGGCAAACGGGAGTCTCAAGACGGTCGTACGACATCACACCCTACTGACCGCAGCGATTTACCTCTCGGCGACGTTCGGTCGCGCGCGGCCATGTCGCGTCTTATGCGTGCGACGATTGAACCGTTGTACTGTTCTCGCTGTTTGATCAATGGCCGCTTGTGATGCTCGCTGGAGGGCGTGGAACGGCGGCTCGCTCCTCAATCCACTTATAGAGCACCGGGAGGACAACAAGCGTGAGAATCGTCGAACTGACGAGTCCGCCGATCACCACGACGGCCAGAGGTCGCTGGACTTCCGATCCGATCCCCTGGGACAAGGCGAGCGGGACCAGTCCCAGTAGCGCGACTAACGCGGTCATCAAGACGGGCCGAAGACGCATGATACAGCCGGACAGCACCGCCTGATGAACCTCCATGCCCTCCTGCCGACGAAGCGAGTTGATATAGGACACCAACACGATGCCGTTCAACACGGCCACGCCGAACAAATTGATGAATCCGACCGAGGCCGGCACACTCAAGTATTCCCCCGTCACCCACAACGCGACAATTCCTCCGATGAGCGCAAACGGGAGATTGCAAATGATCAGTGCTGCCTGCTTGAGCGAGGAAAACGACGAGAATAGGAGCAGAAAAATCACGCCAATAGTGAGCGGGACAATGATCTTGATGCGGGCCATCGCCCGCTGCATATTTTCGAACGATCCACCCCAGACGACCGTGTACCCCTCCGGAAGCCTGATCTCTCGGGCCATTCGCTCCTGGGCTTCAGCCACAATACCCCCGATGTCGCGTCCGTGTGTATTAAAGCTGACCGGCAGATACCGCTGAAGTTGATCGCGGTTGATGCGCCCCGGCCCTTCGTGCATCCGGATGGTACCGAGATCGCTGAGTGGAATGTAGGCCCCACCGCTGGCTTTCAGTCGAATGTTCCCGATGGTCTCAATGCTGTTCCGATACTGTTCCGGAAATCTCACGATCAAATTGAACCGTCGATGCTCTTCGTACACCCGGGTTGCGGCTTCTCCTCCGATCGCAGTCGCGATCACCTCGCGCACATCCGACACGTTGATGCCGTGTCGGGCGATCTTGCCGCGATCGATATCGATCGTAATGTAGGGTTGGCCGAACAGTTGCTCTACCTTTAGATCTTCGACTCCCCGAATCGTGCCGAGGATGCCGGCAATCGCATCTCCCGTGTGACGCAGCTCATCTAAATCCGGCCCGAACAGTTTGACCGTGACCTCAGCACGCACCCCCGAAATGAGTTCATCCACCCGTTGCTGGATCGGCTGGCTGATCAGAAAGTTGGCGCCGGGCACCTTCGCCAACCGCTCGCGGACTTTCTCTTTCAACTCTGCCATGGTGGAGGCTGTCGTCCAGGTGTCGATCGGATGCAACATCGCGACGGAATCGCTTTCGTTCGGCTCTTGCGGGTCGTTCGCCAATTCCGTGCGGCCGATCTTGGACACCATCATCTGCACTTCTGGAAACTCCATCACCGCCTTCTGCACTTCACGCTCGATCTTGATCGATTGCTCCAAGGAAATACTCGGCAAGCGAATGGTGAGAGGGGCCATCGTGCCTTCATTCAGAATAGGAACAAACTCCGATCCCAAAAATGGGAAGAGCGCGATGCTGCCTGCCAGCGCCAATCCGGTGGCGGTCAGCACGACACCTCGATGCCCTAACGCCCAGCGCAGCACGGGAAGATAGGTGCGTTTGGCCCATCGAAGCACGAACGGATCGGTGTCGGCATGCCCTGCCCGCAAACTCAGCAAACACAGAACCGGCGACAGGGTAATGGATAAAATGAGCGACACCATCAAGGCGATCATGATGGTATAGGCCATCGGCTTGAACATTTTGCCTTCCATGCCTTGGAAAGAGAGGATGGGCATGAAGACAATGATGATGATAATAATACCGAAGACCACGGGGCGGGCAACTTCCCGCGCGGCATTGAGAATGAGGGCCTGTTTAGGCAGGCCCTGATGACGGGGATCCGAGAGATGCCGGTGGATGTTTTCCACCACCACGACGGAGGCGTCGACCATCATACCGATGGCGATGGCCAGGCCACCCAAGGACATCAGATTGGCCGTAAGATCGAATCGATCCATCACGAAAAACGTCACGAGTGGTGTGACCGTGAGCGTTGCCGCCACGATCAACGCGCTCCTGGTATCGCCCAAAAAGATGAATAGCACGACCACCACGAGAAGAATGCCTTCTCCCAGCGCCTTATAGACGGTCTTCAACGCAGCGGAGATCAATTCGATACGATCGTAAAAGGGAACGATCCGCCATCCTGCCGGCAGCAGACCCTTGTCCTGTATCTCAGCGATCTTGACCTTGATGCCTTCCACGACATCGCGGGCATTTCCCCCTCGCAGCATCAGTGCGATTCCCGCCACCACCTCGCGCTCACCGTTCAGGACGACGGCGCCATGGCGAATGGAATGGCCGATCTGTACCTGGGCGATGTCGTGGATGTGCACGGGAGTGCCACCCGCTTCCTTCACGACAATGCCTTCGATATCGCTCAGTTTCTTAATCAGTCCCGCGCCGCGGACAATGTATTTTTCAGCATAGGTCTCAAGTATGTTGCCTGCAGCGTTTGCGTTGTTGTTCGCCACGGAGGCAAACACTTCGTCCAGCGAAAGCGCGTATTTCCGCAAGAGTTCAGGCTCGACAAGTACCTGGTACTGTTTGACATACCCGCCTTGCGAGTTGATGTCGATCACGCCAGGGACACCCTTAAGCAACGGTCGGATGACCCAGTCCTGCACGGTTCGCTGTTCGATCAATTCGCGTTCGACTGCGGCCTTATCCAGCCCGGCATGCGAAGGGCCTTCCAGATAGTACTGATACACCTCGCCCAGCCCGGTGCTGTTCGGTGTCATCATCGGCTCAGATCCTGGTGGCAGGTTTTCCTGCACTTCGATCAACCGTTCGAGCACGACTTGGCGGGCGAGGTTGATATCCATCTGATCGTCGAAGACCACCGTAATCAGCGACAATCCTACTTTGGTAAGCGAGCGGAGTTCCGTCATATGGGGAACCCCGGTGACCTGTTGTTCGATAGGAAAGGTCACCAGCCGCTCGACTTCTTCGGGGGACAGGCCGGGCGCTTTGGTGACGACTTGCACGAGCACGCTCGTCACATCGGGAAACGCGTCGATCGGAATCGTGCGGAAGGCATAGAACCCCAGAAGGGTCAGCAGGCCGGCGAACGTAAGAATCAGTAGGGGGCGCCGCAGAGAAAACTCAATAAGTGTATCGACCATGCTCAGTCTTTGGGCTTCAACAATTCAGATTTCAAGGTAAAGGCGCCTTCCTTGACGACCACTTCCCCTTCCCGCAACCCGTCAAGAACCTCGGCGAAGGTCCCATTCTTCTCGCCTAATCTGACCGTCCGCGCTTCAAAAACCCCTGGCTCCTGTTGGACAAACACAAAGCTGCGATCCCGATCGTGCTGAACGGCTGCTTCGGGAACGACCAGGACATCCGCGGCCGGTTCTGACGAGACGCGAATCGTTGCGAACATTTCCGGCTTCAGCTGCCCAGTGGGATTCGCCAAGGTGAGGCGCACCTGCATCGTCCTCGTCGCGGTGTCTAGAACGTCGCCGACATACACAACGGTCCCCTGGAACACTTCATCAGGATACGCCGTCACATGGACTTCGACCGGCTGATTCGGAACGGTGGTCGCGCGCTGCACATAGGACACATCTTTTTCCGATACATTGGCTACCACCCAGACTGTCGAGAGATCGGCCACCGCAAACAGTTTATTAGTGGTTTCGACCAGCTCGCCTTTGGTGAGGTCACGCGCGATCACCCGACCGGCAAAGGGCGCCACAATGGGAACCTGCGAGCGGATCGTTTGGGTCCGCTCCAAGGATCTGATCTGTTTGTCATCCATGCCTAACAACCGGAGCCCTTCGAGTGCTTCCTGAGCCTCGGCACGGATACTGATCATTTCTCCTTCTCGGCGTTGCTCTTCCGCCTGGCCAATGACTTTCTCTTTGAAAAGGAACTGCGCCCTCTGATAGGCCTGTTCCGCCACATGTCGCCGCGCGCGGGCCTTGAGATAGGCCGACTGGGCGAGCCCGAGATCACCGCTATGGAGCACCGCCAACAGCTGATTGGCTTTGACCATCTGCCCCAAGTCGGCATGCACTTCGGCCACTCGCCCACGAACGAGGGTCGTAATATTCGCCAACGCGTTTTCGTTCGGCCGTACGACGCCGGGGAAGGTACGGTAGGTACGAAATGCCGTTCGCCCGACTGGCTCTACCGTCACACCGGACCTGGTGACTTCATCCAGCGGGAACCGGACAAGACGCGCTTCATCCGCTGAACGTTTCGGTCCACTCTCCTGCGCGGGGGCCGGCGCACGGTCACAAGCCGCAGAGAAAGCCAACAGCAGCATGCCGAAGAAGACTGTACACGTCGCACTCAGACTGGTTCGTGAGCGCGCATCATTCTCGCATCGATTTGGATATCGGTCAGAAAAAATGACCATGCCTCTTATCTGTCCTTTTCGCTATTTAGAGTGGACCGCCTACCGCGCGCTCAAACCGCGTGAGCGCAACGGAAAGTTCATAGCGCGCCAGATTGTAATCTACGGTGATCTGACGTTGAACCCGTTGGGCATCGAGGACATCCAGGAGGCTGGACGCGCCTTGTCGGAAGCTCAGTTGGGCGATGCGAAGCGCTTCTTGCGCTTGTTTTAAAAGCCCTTCCTCGTAGACGAGGATCTGATCTTGCGCCGTTTCTGCCTCCCGAGCATGTTGATTGATTGCGCGGGTGAGGTCGTTCCTGGCGCGAAGCAACTCTGCCTCTTCTTTTCGTTGGGTGCCGAGCGCCGTCGCAATGTGCCCTTGCTGCCGATACCAGAGAGGCGTCGGCAGACTCACACCCCCCACCACCCCCTCACGACCGGTCTCTCTAGTGTACCCACCAAACAGAGTCACGTTCGGAACACGACCCTGCCGCTCCTTGGTGACAATCAATTCAGCCTGCTCCACCAATTTCCCCTGGCGTTTGATGATGGGATGTTGTGACAGATCCCTTGAGGCCATCTGCTCAGGATCCAGACGATCCCGGAGCGATCTGAAATCCCCCTGTACCTGGTACCGAGCCCCCAAAGCCCCAGATGTTAAGGTGTTCAATCCGACAAGTTTCACACGCACGGCATTTTTGGCTTTTGTCATCTCTTGCTTGGCTTTGAGCACCTCTACATCCGCCTTGACCGATTCGAATTGAGGACCTTCTCCTGATCGGACACGGGCCCTGACAATACGCGCCACTTCCTGAACGATCTCCAAATTCTGTTGAAGGAGGTCTACCGTCCGTTCTGCCAACAGCAGCTCGTAGAATGATTGCTTCACCTCCGCAATGAGATTGAGCTTGGCTTCATCGAGACCGACGGTCGCGCCGGCCAGACCAGCCTCTGCTGCGTCTTGACGGGCCGCGCGCATGCCAGGCCATTCCACCGTCTGATGCAACGTCATGCCATACTCAGTCACACGTGACCCAGCGCTGGGGTCTCGAAGCGCCCCACTTCCCGTCTGTCCTCCGATCGTGGGGTTGGGATAGGCGCCGGCTTGGGTCCGCATGCCTTCATTCTGTTCGATCACGCTCTGGGCACCCGCAATTATTGGGTTTCGCTCCAGTGCCAAGTCGATAATACGGTCGAGCGTGAACGTGGAGGCCTGCTCTTTTGTCTGGGCAAAAGACGACGCCGGCATCCCGCTTGCCCCCGCCATTAATACAGTCATCAGTACTAAAAAAATCAAAAACCGAGCCAGCATGTGCTGCCTCCTTCGGAGTCACAATGAGGTTATCCAATCGAGGTCGAAGGCGAACCGAACCTTCTACGCTGCACTAACTGTGTGCGGTCGGAGGATGTAACAGCTGGGAGACAAGGAGGGTAGACGGTGGAATCTCGTCTACCCATGCAAGCGAGCGGCTCAATTGGCAGTCTGACACACTCATGCGAGACGTGACGCAATCCTCCGGCGTCTCTTGCGGCGAATCGTCCTCGGAATCGGCCGCCTCTCCAGCGTCACTGAAATCGCAGGCTTGCCCACTTCCAGCATCGCCGGTCGAACCGCATACAATCGTGAAAGACCATGCGACCTGCCCAGCCGGGAATAGGGTGCAGAGAAACAGTGCCAAGACGAATATGGAGCACAATGAGCGGATTCTTACCACAACACCTTTAAGTAAATACGAGGATAACGAGGTTGTCAACAGGTTCTTGAATGCGTGCGCGGCTCCCCTAACGATGATCCCGCAACGTTGACATACATCGTTATAGTACCCTTCTCGGCGCCTCGGTTACAAGAAAAACTGTGCCCCACATGTTTCATCACGGGTCAACACGAAATCGCTGGACATACGTCCCCGTAGGCTGTTGTGGCAGGTGAGGTGTCCTCTGGTTTTTCGACCTGTCTATCACACCCTGACGGTTCCACGAGCTATCGACTGAAGAGCTCGCTGTTCATCATAAGATGCACGGCGATACTGGCGGCATAGCCCAAGGCAATCGCCCATATCCATTTCAGGTGAGCCGAGAAGGTATAGATCCCCCGGGCCTGCCCCATGAGGGCCACGCCCGCTGCCGACCCGATGGACAGCAATGATCCCCCGACACCGGTGGTCAATGTCACCAACAGCCATTGGCCGACACTCATATCCGGATTCATGCTCAGGACGGCAAACATGACGGGAATGTTGTCGATCATCGCCGAAAGAATCCCGACGAGTATATTCGCAGTCGTGGCTCCCAAATCCTTATAGAAGAAATCGGAGAGTGTGGCCAGATACCCCAGCGCGCCAAGACCGCCGACACAGAGCATAATGCCGTAAAAGAACATGAGCGTATCCCACTCCACACGCTTCATGCTGATGAATATATCGAACGGCTTGACGGCAGGCTTGAACAATTCGCGGCGACTCACGTCATTTTCGCCATCAAGCGCGGAAGTCTCTGTCCAGGTTGCCAGCTCCTTGCGCCGGAGAAAATACCCATACGATTTCAGCACGCCCAACCCCGTCATCATGCCGAGAAACGGGGGCATCTCAAGATAATGATGCATGAGCACCGTTCCGGCTATGGTGACGAAAAACAGGATCACGATGAGATAGCCGCCAGATTTCACCCGCACGTACTCTGTTCTGGCTGGCGGCTTCTCGTTCGGAATCGTGACGGAGATCAGTGCGGCCGGAATGAGCCAGTTCGTGAGAGAGGGAAGGAACAGCGCAAAAAAATCGCCGAAATGTACCACACCTTTTTGCCAGACCATGAGGGTCGTGATATCCCCAAAGGGACTAAACGCGCCGCCCGCGTTGGCCGCAACCACCACGTTGATGCAGGCCACGCTGATGAATCGTGCGTTGCCCGCTCCCATGGCCATTACGACGGCGCCCATCACCAGTGCCGTCGTCAGATTATCTGCGACAGGAGAAATGAGAAACGCCAACAAGCCGGTCAGCCAGAACACGGCGCGCAAGGACAAGCGGAATGACACGAGACGTGCCCGCAACGCGGTAAAGACATTTCGCTCCACCATGGTATTGATGAAGGTCATCGCGGAGAGAAGAAACAGCAGCAATTCGGCGTATTCCAGCAGGTTATGGCGCAGGATTTCGGCGACGGCATGGGATCGATCTTGAGACGCATACGCAATCGCCGTCAGAATCCAGATCACACCTGCCGCCACCATGACAGGCTTCGATTTCCGCAGGTCAAGATTCTCCTCAACAATGACCAACACATATGCAGCCAGAAACACCGCTAATGCGAGGTAGCCTGTCCAGTGATCCGTAAAGCTCAACATCCCGTCCCTTCCAGAATGATCATGCAAAACAAGAGAACTACCCCGTCCCTTTGGCCTTTCCTGTCTTCCTGCCGATTTAATATCATAGTTTCTCAGTAGTGTCCCAACGTTATTCGAATAGATTGAACTGGCCAAAAAAATTCGATGGCACGCACTCGGCTTCTGAGAGGAGAAGTCGTTGATCTCAGCGGATCACTCGACTATACGAGAGGGCTGTCTATCTTCCTCACTCACACGGTCAAACCGGCTCCGTAGGCATCCTGTGATTCATTTCGTCCTCCGCTAAAAACTCGATGTCGCCCGTCACGACATCGTACATCGCGCCGACGATCACGATCCGCCCCTCCCGGACGAGGCCATCGAGCGTCTGGCTCTCTTGGCGCATCCGTTCAACGACCCGCGACACGTTGCGGCGGGCCACGGCATCGACGAACGATTGTTTCTCGGCCGCCGGTTGTTGCTCGACGCCCCGGCAGGTGACCGGGTCGACCGATTGCTGAATATCCCGTACGATGTGGTCGAGGTGCTGGCAGCCGGTGGCCTCGGCGGGCGTCCGGGTCTCGCCGATGAGGTTGACGGCTGCTGTGACAGCGCCGCACCGGGTATGTCCCATAACCAGGATCAATTTTGCCCCGGCCACCGCACAGCCGTACTCCGCGCTGGCCAGCACCTTTCGGCTGGTGACGTTGCCGGCGATGCGGACACTGAAGATGTCACCCAGGCCCAGGTCGAAGACCAACTCGGCGGGCGTGCGGGAATCGATGCAACTGAGCACGACGGCCAAGGGATGTTGCCCCTCGGCCGTGGCGCGGGCCTGGCGGACGAGGTCGCGGGTCAACCGCCGGCCGCTGCGAAACCGCTCGTGGCCGCCCTTCAGGATGTGCAAGACCTGCTGCGGCGTGAGTGCATCTTGCAGGTCACGGGTCGAGTAGTCCACATACTGGATCTGGTCGTCAAATTGATACTCGCTCCGAAACCCAACCAGGCTCACTTCGACGCCGCGGGCCGGCCCTGTTTGTTCCTTAAAATCTCGAATCAGGTCGAGCACGTCCGGGTCGATGTAGTCCGTGTTCTGCGCGTCGAGCAACACGTCCCCGCCGCGAGGAACCTCGTCTAACACTTTAGACAGGGCGGCGCGATTCAGAAAACTCACCTGGTTGGCCAGCTCGATGTGCACCACGTCACCACCCAGGTGCTGCTCCACGAAACGGCGAATCGGCTGACGCATGTTGCTGTAGAGAATAAAGCCCGCGCTCACCGTCAGTCCGATCAGAACCCCGATCAGCAGATCGGTCACGACGATGGCCACCACCGTCAACGCAAAGGGGGCGAACTGGTATCGTCCCTCACTCCACATCTGCCTCACCAGCGCTGGGCTGGCCAGTTTGACGCCCGTGACCACGAGGATCGCCGCCAGACAGGACAGCGGGATCAAGTTCAGCCATACCGGCAGGAGCGCGACGCTGACCAGCAGGAAAACGCCGTGGATGACCGCGGCGAGTTTCGTCTTCCCTCCGGCGTTGATATTCACGGAGCTGCGAACGATCACCGACGTGATCGGCAGTCCGCCGATCAGTCCGGCGGTCACGTTCCCGATCCCCTGGGCGAGCAGTTCCCGACTCGCCGGCGAGGTCCGCTGCTGGGGGTCGAGCTTATCGACCGCCTCCAGATTCAACAGCGTTTCCAGTGAGGCCACGGCCGCAAGCGTGATGGCGGCGGTGTACAGGGTCGGGTTCACCCACTGCGAGAAGTCGGGTAATTGCAGAAACCCGAAGAACCCCGCCAGGCTGTCCGCTACCGGCACTTGCACAAGGTGACTCGGCTCGATGACCCACGCCCCGCCGAGTTGCCGGAACCACAGGCTGACTCCGACGCCCAGCAGCACCACAATCAGCGGTGCGGGAACAGGGGAGTGCTTCAACGGCTTCCACTTGCCCCACACGAACAGCACCACGATCGACAAGAGGCCGATCGCGGCCGCGCCGGGGTGGATGTCCCCGATCGTTCGAGCCAATTCGGAGAACGTGTTCTCGTGGTCCGGTTGTTGGAAGGCCAGATCCCCTTCCGGGTCGGGGTCGTGGCCGAAGAGGTGGGGGATCTGTTTCAGAATCAGGATCACCCCGATGGCGGCCAGGAGACCCTTGATGACGCTGGATGGGAAGAACGCAGCGAGGAACCCGGCACGGGCGAGTCCCAGGCCGATCTGGATCAGTCCCGCGAGGACCACCGCCAGTAGAAACGCCGGGAATGATCCGAGTGACAGGATCTGAGCGGCAACGACCGCTGTTAAACCGGCGGCCGGGCCGCTGACGCTGGTGTGCGACCCGCTCAACATCCCCACGAGGATGCCACCAACGATCCCGGCCAATACCCCCGAGAGCAATGGCGCACCGGACGCCAGCGCCACCCCCAGACACAAGGGCAGCGCCACGAGGAACACCACCAAGCCGGACGTGAGGTCGCGCGGCAAGGTAGCAGATAACGGACCGTTCGTCTGCAGCATGGAGCCACTCTTCTTTTTCGGTCGGTAGGCTACAAAAGGTATTACACTGTGGGGCGTGGTCGGCGTTAGGGACGCTTCGACCGACATGCGTCTACGGCGCTGAACCGTGTATTACTGTATTCGCTAGGCATGCACAGGTCTGCATGTCTGCAACGAACTTGCTGAAGATGTGACCCTGACCCGAGTTGAACGTACGACCCGCGGGTTTAGGAAACGTGCGATTCCGGGGTTCGAACAAGACGATGCGCCAGGAAGCGGAGAATCTCTTCGACTTCTCCCTGATGCTTGATGAAATACCCCGCCCGCGACTTTTCATGCCGGCCCACTCGCACCCCCATGGCAAGCCCTTCTGACAGCTCAAAGACATCCTCGTCTGTGTCATCATCGCCGATGAAGAACAGATGCGTCTGCCGCACATGCTTCATGAGAGCCAAGGCGGCTTGCCCTTTTCCTTGTTGCCCCGGGTACAACACATTCACCGAGGCTTTCCCAAATATGAGACGCGGAGTCGGCGTGAGCTGATCGAGAAGGACGACCAGGGCCCCACGAGCCTTGACCGGATCATCGGCCCCTCGATAATGGAAGGTGAGGGTATAGCGTTTATTTTCAATCTCAATCCCATAGAGCTTGAGCGGTTGAGCAAAGTCCGTGCTCACTCGTTTCATCCATTCCGCACAGACATGTTCAGCCAAGATCAAGGCCGCGGGAGTCGCGCAGGGGCTTTCCAGCCCGTGATTCCCGATCAAATAAGGAACCGCTCCATCGACCCGCGGCACAAGATCGGCAAGCGCTCGACCGGAAATCACCGCGCAGGGCGCGCGTGTTCCAAGCTCCTGTAACGGTTCATGCATGGACGAGGAAATCTTGACGGAGTCTCGATCCGGCGAGATCGGCGCAAGCGTCCCGTCGAAATCGAAGGCGTAGAGGACGGGTTTCTCAGTCAACGCGCACAGTGCCCGGCGCCCTTCCTCAGAAAACACATAGGTCATGCCTGACCGCCTGTGGTCGTGCGCGCGTCTCGCACCCCCGTTTGGCGGGCGATGCGGGCTCGTTGCCGCATCCGAGCTGCATCCATCAGCATACGTCCAGCCCAGCGGTAGACGTTAAACTCCTGCACAATGTCGCGCATACTACGCATACGCGCCCGTTGTTCGCTTGGGGACATGGTCAGGGCCACATGCAAAGCGGCCGCACACTGATCGATGTTGTACGGATTGATCATCAGCGCCTCGGGTAATTCAGCCGCGGCGCCGGTGAATTGGCTGAGGATCAACACACCTTGCTCGTCATCCCGCGCAGCGACGAATTCTTTCGCCACGAGATTCATGCCGTCATGCAGACTGCTGACGATGCAGAAGTCGACCCCTCGATAATGCGTCGCGATCTCTTGGGGATCGTGGTGTTCGATCCGGAGAGAAATCGGCTGATATCCCTCTCGCCCAAATCGTTGATTGATGCGTTCGGCCGACGCACGTACTTGCTGTGTGAGCTGCTGATATTGTTCGATCTTGGAGCGGCTGGGGGCAGCGATTTGGATGAAGGAGAATGTGCCGATCCATTCCGGCTGCAGCTCCAGAAGCCGTTCGACAGCAAGGAACCGCTCGAGAATACCCTTCGTATAATCCATTCGTTCTACGCCGAGGCCGACGCGCTGTGTGTGCGGGAGTCCGTTACTCGAACGAATATGTGTCCGACACGTCGGCACAGGCGGCTGTTCCTTGAGCACCCGGCTAGGCCATTCAATCGAAATCGGGTAATGGTTCACCGCGGTTAACTTGCCGCCGTATGAAATCGTGGAGCTGTCCCAATCGATCTTCGTTTCCAGTGCGCGATCCACCGTTTCGATGAAGTTGGTGCGGTTGAAGCGCGTGTGAAACCCGAGAATGCTGCTTCCCAAGAGCCCTTCGAGAATTTCTCGATGCCACGGACAAATCGCGTAGCGCTCGGGATTAGGCCACGGAATGTGCCAAAACATAATGATCGTGGCATTCGGTAAAAGATCTCGCACCATTTTGGGCACCAGCGCAAGATGGAAATCCTGCACAAGTACGACGGGGTTGTCGGTTTTGGCTTCCTCAATAATAGCCAACGCAAATCGCTCATTAATCTCCCGGTACCGTTGCCAATCCGAGGTTCGGAACACAGGGCGCACGTGGGCCAGATGGCACAGCGGCCAGAGCCCTTCGTTGGCAAAACCGTTGTAGTACCCGTCTTCTTCCTCCGGTGACATCCAAATCCGCCTGATCTCGTAGGCGGGATTGTCGGGCGGGACGTGGACATGGCCGCGCGCATCGACGACCTCTCGATCTGCCGTACCGCTGCCATGCGCAATCCACACGCCCGAACAGGCACGCATAATCGGTTCAAGGGCGGTGACAACCCCACTGGCCGGCACTTGGACCTCGATATCTTGCCCATTCCAATTGTGGACGTAGGGCTCGCGATTGGACACGATGAGCACTTCGTCCCCGGCAAGATGGTCATGGAGAATGGCTTTCAATGTCGCCGGAGTCCAGCTCATCTGATGTTCATCCCTCAAGCGTTTATCCGCTTCGAGATCATGAATGAGGGAACGAAGATCCTGAGCGACCGGCAGGAGGTCGGCGCCGTGCCGCTGATCGCCAATCAGGGTAGCCAGCCCCTTACCACGGAGCAACGCTCGCACGCCTGTGACCCATCCACGCCAGCTCAGGTGCGCAACCAACACCGTCACAAGGGAGATCACCACGCCGATGATGGCAAATAGATAGAAGAGGTACCACTTCGTGTCGCTGCTTCGACGCTCAGCCCAGCTCATGTCTTGGACCAGCATGAGGCGCCCCCATGCGTGGCCATTTCCCTCTATGCCGATCGCAGAGACATGGACCGTCCCTTGGGGAAATGGCAGCAGAGCGGTCTTGCCGGCTACGACGGTGTTGGCTCCGTCACATGAAATCGAATCAGGGTAGGTCAACGTTTTGTAGACCAGCCTGCCCTCACGGCTGCAAAACCCAACGGCGAAGAGCCGTTCATCCTGAATGATTCGATTAAAATAGTTGTGTAATTTCGTCTTGGATTCCGCCGCCAGGAGATCCACAAGGGGCGCTTCGACCGTGCGGCCGATGAGTTCCGACCGCATCTCGAGATCCCGCACAAACCATTTCAACGTCAAGGTATCGACAAGGGGAATGACGGCATAGGCCAAGACGGCTAACACCAAGGCCAACGGCAGTAGAAATCGAAGCGATAAGCGCATAGATCACCTCTCGTATACGTCGATCAAACTGTCGCTCATGGAATAACGCCTATCATTACGACCTTATCGGCAATTGTCAAACCCCCGCAATGTTGCCGTAAATATCCGACAGTCCATAGTACCCTATGGACATGCAG
>ERZ1292625.48-Hain-H41-01um-R1-48-length-195809-cov-41_pt1 | contig 195809 bp, 215 predicted proteins | sample MGYA00564400_ERZ1292625 | MGnify/ENA primary metagenome ERZ1292625 (study PRJEB36523, sample SAMEA6512639) | groundwater metagenome | collected 2019-01-08 | study: AquaDiva: Metagenomics assemblies of 32 groundwater samples | reverse complement strand
GATATCGCAATTGAATCTATGAAGCAAGTCTACCTAAGATATCCCCAAGTGAAGCTTCATATCTATGGTGGTGGAGAAAATGATTTAAAACGACTTAATAAATTGACTGAGAAATTGAATCTTCAAAAATATGTTATTTTCCATGGTTTCGTAACTGATCAAATAAAACTTTCAAATGAAATAAGAAAATATCGTATAGGCCTTGCTACATACAAAGCAATACCTGGCTCGCCAAGATGGTGGGCAGATGCAACTAAAATAAGACTCTATTTGGCTGCTGGATTACCAACAATTACTACTCAAGTTCCTCCACTTGGAAAAGAACTTATTGGGGCAAACGCTGGTATTGTAACTCTAGATAATGCAGAGGAAACCGCCAAAGCAATTATTAAATTATTCTCAAACCCCACGCTTTATAAAAACATGCGAGAAAATGCAATCAAAAAAGCCAAAAACAACCTCTGGGAAAACACCTACACCAATGCCCTATCAAAGATGATTTAATTACAATCCTCACTGGGTGTTGCACTTTTGTAAAGGAGCGTATATATTACGATAAGTTATGAAAGATGAAAGTGTTGATTTAAAAAAATGTTCCAAAGTTATTTTTGCCAGTTTTTCTCCATGGGAAAACAATCGTAGGTCTCCAACCAATGGTTTAATAGAACCGATGCTTTCTTATTTTGCGCCAAGAGTAAATAAGTTTGTACTTATTGATCAACCACATCCAGGCAGTGATCGTTTAATCCCCATGATAGAAACATATAGTAAAGGTAAACTTAAGAGCACAACTAAATCATCATTGTTTGTATCTTTTCTATATCCTTTTCTTATATTAAACAATTCACTTAGCACAAGCATTATATTTAAAGTTCGAGACTTTTTATCAGTCATTGATTTTGGATTAAAAGCAAACGATCGTTTTGATTTATTTATAGGACTTGAATCAATAAACACTCTTGCTGGCGTAATTCTTAAAAAGTTAGGAATAGTAAAAACAGTAGTATATTATGTTTCTGATTTCTCTCTCCAGAGATACCACAGCTCATGGTTAAATAAAATGTATTTGATGCTTGATAGAATCGCATTCAAAAACGCTGACCACATCTGGGATATATCTCCTGCAATGATGCCAGCAAGGATTAAGATGGGGTTAGTTCCTGTGGCAAACAAAACTTCATTATACGTCCCCATTGCTCTTTTTAAAAACCAAGTAACCCCTAGAAAAATAATCCAAACTACACCCTACAGTTTAGTATACGCTGGAGTGATTAACTCTGAAAATGGCCCTAATTTAGCTATCCAAGTATTAAAGAGAGTTGTTAACACTTTTCCCAAAGCTCAACTTCACATTTTTGCTTCAGGAGAAGATGTAAAAATCCAGAAATTAAGAGACTTAACAAACAAATTGTCTGTTCAAAACAAAGTTTATATTCACGGATTAATTACAAGTCAAACAGAATTAATTAACGATCTATCACAGTTTAGGGTTGGACTCGCTCCTTATGTAACCCAAAAGAATTCTCCTCGTTGGTGGGCAGATTCAACCAGAATACGGCTTTATCTTGCTGCAGGATTACCGGTTATCACTACTCAAGTACCTCCAATAGGGAAAGAGCTTGAAATCAATAAATCTGGGTTAGTTGTTAATGATAACGTCTCACAACTAACAAAAGCTGTCGTTTCCTTATTCAAGAATAGTAATCTATATAATAAAATGAAAAATAATGCTATTAAACAAGCGCAGAATAACATTTGGGATAATGTTTATACTAAAACTTTAAAAAGGATGGATATCAAACTAGTAGAATAACATGAAGAAAAAAGTATTAATAACAGGATCTGCAGGATTAATAGGATCAGAATCCGTACGATTCTTCCATAGAAAAGGTTTTGAAGTTATAGGAGTAGATAATGACTTTAGAAAATATTTTTTTGGTCCAACTGCGAGCACAAATTGGAACAGAAAACTACTTGAAAAGAATTTCTCAAATTACGAACATCATAGTATTGATATTCGCGACAAGGAAAGAATAAATCGACTCGTAAAAGAATCAAAACCAGAGTTAATAATCCACACAGCAGCTCAACCATCGCACGACTGGGCAGCAAAAGAACCTCTAACTGACTTTACTATTAATGCAGAGGGAACGTTAAACATGCTTGAAGCTTGTCGTAAATATACCCCAGAAGCTGTCTTTATTTTTACTTCAACGAACAAAGTCTATGGTGACAATCCAAACAGATTACCATTAAGGGAACTTAAAACAAGATGGGAACTACCTAAGACACATAAATTCTATAAAGGAATTGATGAAACAATGAGTTTAGATTATTGTACCCACAGTATTTTTGGTGTATCAAAAGTTTCTGCTGATTTAATGGTTCAAGAATATGGACGATATTTTGGAATAAAAACCGGTGTTTTTAGAGGCGGATGTCTAACAGGTCCTGCTCATTCAGCTGCTCAACTTCACGGTTTCTTGGCGTACCTTGTTCATGCAATAGCTAAAAATATTCCTTACACTGTTTTTGGTTACAAAGGTAAACAAGTTCGAGACAATATTCATTCATATGATGTTGTCAACGCCTTTTATAATTTTTATCTTAAACCTAGAACTGGAGAAGTTTATAATATAGGAGGATCAAGATACTCAAACATTTCAGTAAATGAAGCTATACCATTAATTGAGAAATATCTAAAGAAAAAAGCGAAAATTAAATACGATCCAACAAATAGAATCGGCGACCATATATGGTATATTTCTAATGTTTCAAAATTTAAAAAACATTATCCAAAATGGGAATACACATACAATGCAGAGCAAATTATTGAAGAATTGTGCATGTATTCTTTACCAGAGGCAAGAGACAAGTTCTTAAACATAACATGAACAAGAAATTAAAAATATTGGTTACGGGTGGAGCTGGGTTTATTGGTTCGTTCTTGGTTGATGAACTTATTGAAAAGGGATATGTCGTTCGCATTTTTGATAATTTAGAAAAACAAGTACATAATGGCAAAAAACCATCATATTTAAACCCCAAAGCAGAATTTATAAAAGGTGACGTAAGAAATAGAACTTTACTTTTAAAAGCAATTAATGGAATTGATGCAATATATCACTTGGCAGCGACAGTTGGTGTTGCACAGAGTAATTACCAAATTAAAAAATATGTAGCAGTAAATACAGGAGGAACAGCCAACCTTCTTGATATCTTGGTAAACGAAAAGCACAACGTAAAAAAATTGGTAACAATTTCAAGCATGACAGGGTTTGGCGAAGGTAACTATAAATGTAGTAAATGTGGAATTGTAAGGCCTCCCCTACGAGAAGAAAAACAGCTTAAGAAAAAGGACTGGAATATCTATTGCCCTAATTGCAATAAAATTGTTAATCCAATACCCACAGAAGATGACGCCAAAGAATATCCAAGTAGCATTTATGCTATAACTAAAAAATCACAACAAGATATGGTTCTTTTAAATGCATCTTTGTATAACTTCCCAACGGTTGTACTTCGAGGATTCAATGTTTATGGTCCAAGACAAAGTCTTTCAAACCCTTATACTGGAGTATCAGCAATTTTCATTAGCCGTTTAAAAAATAATCGTGAAGCTATATGTTATGAAGATGGATCTCAGTCACGAGATTTTGTTTCGGTTCACGACGTAGTACGAGCATTTATTCTAGCTCTAGAAAAAGATAGTGCCAATGATCAAGTAATAAATATTGGATCAGGTAAACCAACATCAATAAAAGACATTGCAATGATAATCGCCAAAACTTTGAGTAAAGAAAACCTTGTTAAAATAAGCGGGGAATTTCGAAAAAACGATGTAAAACATTGCTTTGCCAATATTTCAAAGGCCAAAAAACTTCTTGGGTGGGAACCTAAAATTTCACTGGAAGAAGGATTTAAAGAATTAATTAAATGGGGAGAAAAAGAAAAAGCCGTAGACTCGTTTTCAGTAGCTGAAAAAGAATTAAAAAAGAAAGGATTACTTTAATCTCAAATTTTTTCCATCCTAGCGGTTTTTGAATCATAATAAAATCTATAGACATTACTTGTGGGAATTTTATTACTCTTCACTGCTTCTTCCATTAGTATTATATTACTAAAATATCCAAAACCATATTCATCTTTTTCATAATACATCTCTTTACCAATTTCAAAAAGATCTGTGTTATTTAGAAAATCGGCAGGATATTGACTTTTGTCAAAATAAAAAGTCAAAAGAGTATAACCAAATCCTTGCTGAAATGGAATCTTGTGACCTATCAAATAATAATCAGTGTCTCCTGTTACGTAAAATATATTTCTGTTTTCTGTAAGTTTTGGTTTTATAAGTGAAATTTGATTTAAAATATCAATTCTAGTCTGCGATTCTTTAACTAATAATTTCAAGTCGTAATTTATTAATATTATATTAACGTAAATAAAAGATAAAAATATTGCCAAAAACAATAGTTGCAGGTATTTTGGTCTTACTTTTTCACTAATCAAATTGGCTACCCATGTAAAAATAATTGCCCATGCAACGGATGATAAATAATAATATCTAGATTCAAGATACGAAAAACTTTTGGAAATTATTATATAAGGCAAAAAACTGGCTAACAAAAACAGCATCCAAAACAATACATTCTTTTTCACATTGGTACTAACAAATTTCATTAATATTAATATTGTTACTATTATTAAAGCTGTGGCAAGAACTGCAATTAAATCTAAGGCAATAGTTTGTGTAACTAATGCAAATTGAGCTTCCGGTATAAATGGATAATACACGTTTGTAATATAACGAGCAAATTCAAGCATATATGAAGGATGGAACAAAGAAAGTGACATGGAAGTAATTGGATATAAAAATGATCTAATTATCAAAGAATCCATAAAATATTTTGAAGTCCCAGTGACAAATAATGCCACTTCACCTGTCTCTGATCTAAATCCCCATAGTCTATAACTAACAATTAATATTAATGGTAAAAAATAATACCAAAATTTTTTAATAACAGTTTTTATATCAAAACCTTTGTAAAAGATTAATGATAAAGGAAGAAGAATAAATAAAAATATACCCGTTTCCTTGAAAAATAAAGATGTGTATATTAATGCAAAACACATAATCATCCACTTTGCCTTTACTTCCTTTATGTATCTAAAATAAAACAACAATGCAATCAAAATTAAAGTTGTTGAGGGTAGAGTGTTGATAGCGGCTGCAGGCCAAGCAATTGCATTTAAATGTAAGCTATTAAAAGCAAAAAAAAGTGTTCCAATTAATGATGATATTTTATTTTTAAATAAATTTTTACCTAGTATATAAACCAGAAAAGAATTAATTATGTGAATAGTAATAGAAAAAATGGCAATTGGAAAAACATTGAGAGGAAAGTATGTATGGAATACAAAATACGTTAAATTAGTAAGAATTCTTCCCTGTCCCAAAATTATTCCCAATACACTACCAGTGCTTTGTAAAATCATACCCGAGCCTTTTGCTAAATATAATCCATATCCCAACCATTCATCTTGCTGGTAAAAAGTTTTAGTAATTCCCCAATATATAGTGACTATTAGAAAGGTTAGTAATATACTAACTAGGGTAAGTAATTTCCTATTCATTATAACAATATGTTAAACTTAAAAAAGTCAAAAATCTATAAGGTATTAAAGCTTATATCTTTTTCATTTCTGTACTATATTTTAAAAACTCTCTCAATAAATAATCGATTATTTTATCTATCAAAATGGGTTAGAGACAATGGGGATGACCGATTGTTAGTAAACTATCCAATCAATTCGAAAGGGACAATTCTTGACGTAGGGGGTTATACAGGTGTTTTTTCAGACAAATTACTTGCAATTAATGATGTTAATTTAATTATCTTCGAGCCAGTTCAGAAATACTATAAAATTTTGAAAAAGAAGTACACAAAGAATCGTAAAGTAAAAATTTATAATTTAGGATTATCTGACCAAAACTACTCAGATAGTATTTCTGTATCCAACGATAGCACTTCTCTATTTAAAAACACTGGAAAAACTGAAAAAGCCAATTTTATAGACGTGGGTCTGTTTGTCAAAAAGGTCAAAAAAATTGATCTCATGTCAATTAATATCGAAGGCTCTGAATATCAAGTATTAGATAGGTTAATCAAAACAAACCAAATAAAAAAAATAAAATATGTCCAGATTCAATTTCATGATTTTGTTCCTAACGCTAAAATAATGAGAAGAGCTCTTATCAAGAAGATTCTCAAAACACACAAAATTAGATATTCTTATCCTTTTGTGTGGGAGTCATTTGAATTAATTAATTGATTTTTTCAAAAGCATTGAATAATACGATGTTTTTTTGATCATCAATTTTGACTCGGTCAATAATTCGTCAAGGTATTTCAATGAATAGAATTTTTGATAGCTATGTGTCCCTAAAAGATCATATATATCGAGCCAAAATTCTTTAATAGAATGTTTATTAACCCAGAATGGATATAAAAATATTGCAATTAAGTACGATATCTTCTTAATGATTGATTTTGGCAACCTAGAGAGAAGTTTTTTAATAAACTGAATGATTAATATTTTTAACTTGTTACCTCTCAATAAATATATGTTAAATATAAATGTTGAATTTTTATTTAATAATTTAGATATCTCTTCAGTACCTTTTAAAGGATTTTTTGTATGTTGAATTACATTTACGCAATAAGCCACATCAATATTTGCAATATTCCTTTTAAGCGGTAGATGGGCAATATCTGCCTGAATGACAAATATTCTATTCTTAAATTTACTTGTAACTCTTTTTACAATTGTAGTCGCTGAATCGGAAAGCTCTATTGAAAAAACAAATTTTGCTCCTGCTTCTGCTATCCATAAACTTTGTCTACCCGAACCAGCACCACAATCGATAACAACTTTATCTTTAAAATATTTAGTACTATCAACCACAGGTTCCACAATATCGTTAAGCCAACCTTTCTTGCCATAATCAAAATCAAAGGTATTCCATTCATAGGCAAAACTTTCTACTGAACTAACACCTTGAGTCTTTTTAGAAATTAGAATAGGTACTCCGTTTTTAATTTTATAAATATTACCAGATCTGCTTTTTAATATGCCAGAAATTATATATTCACCATCTCTACTCGTTATTTTACTAACACTTAACGATGTTTTATCAATTGGATCACAAAGATATTTTATCCATTTTTTTAGCATATTATATATTTAGTTCAGAAAATATTTTCTCATAATCAAAACTTTTAGAGTATTTAATAGCGTTTTTTCTAAATTTTTCATTTATTTTTGGTCTAAATAAATATAATAATTTATCGACAAGATCATTACCATTGTCACCTATGATTAAACCGCATTCATTTTTTTCTATTTCATGTGTATTCCATGATAAATTTGTTAACAATACAGGTACTCCGCAAGCTAAGTATTTTTTGATTTTACCTGGGTCAGCATAATAAGTGTAAGAATACTTATTAGTAGAATATGGAGCTATGGATATAGATGCTTTAGCAATTTCATTATTTAGATGAAAATCATCAAGTCTTCCTAAAAATTTACAGTATTTGTGAACAGAAAGAATATCTGCTAATCTTATTAATTGATCTTTATAATTTCCATCTCCTATTATTTTAAATTCAAAATCTGGAATTTTAATTAAAATATCTGGTATTTTTTTAATAATCATATCTACACCTTGTTTTTTTAGCAAATGACCCATAAAAACAAGCGTATGTTTCTGACTTTTTTCATACGAAATAGTTTTAATTTGATGAGTCCAAACACCATATGGCATAACACGATGCATTTTATAGTCTTTTTTGTATACATCTAAATATTGTTTTCTTCCCTTTTCCATTCTTGGAGAAATATCCCATACTTCATCAGCTTTTTTACACGCGTAACTATTTACTTTATTATATAAAACATTTTTCCATTTATATTCAAATCTATTGAATGGTACAAAATCCATATTCCAATAAACTACTTTTTTACAAATTCTAAACTTTTGTAAAAATAACCCAAAAAGAGTACATAAACCATCCATTCCTATATACAAATCGAATTTTTTGTTTGTCAAAATCAACCATTTAACAGTAAAAATAAACTCTTTTATATAAATTAATACTTCGGGTAAAAATTTATAATCAAGAGTCTTAATTTCATCGATCTGAAGTCCGTTCAAATATTTTCTAAGCACACTACATCTATCTTTGGCATCGGAAAAACTATGTTTTATATGAAAAATATTAATATTTTTCTTTCGATTCAAAAAATAAGCCAGATCGTCATCTGGCTGTGGAAGATATTTATGAACGACAATTGCAATATTTTTCATTATTTAAAAATATTTATTAATCCAACTAGATAAGGCAAGAAGTGCAAAAATATTATTATGATAATTTAAATTACTTGAATAATATTTTTGTATATAGATATCTAATTTATTATTATCAAATATCTCTGATTGTCTAAACTTCTGTGAAGTTAGCTGGCTAATAACATATTCTTTCAGATCATTCTTAAGCCAAATTCCAATTGGAGGATTAAATCCTCTTTTGGGACGATTTATTATATTCTCGGGTAAAATATTACTCTCTATCAACATCTTTTTAAAAATATATTTCTTATTAAAATTTTTGATTTTTAAATTATCAGGTATTTGAGCCGATAACTCCATTAATTTATAATCCAAAAGTGGTGCTCTTACTTCTAAACCAGTGCTCATTGAAGCAATATCTATCTTATACAATAGATCTTCAGGAAGATATGAATTAATATCAGATTTTAAGGCATTATCAATATCAGATAATTTTTTATCATATATATATTTGTCCATCGTAAATGTATCTTTTTTGCTATTTAAAGAGACTAGATCTTTATCTTTATTGTCAAAAAAACTTTTATAATAGATGTATTTTTTATAAAAAGGTAACTCGAAAGTGTTAGAAAAAGTTTTCATTCTGGATGTCAAAAGATTTGGAGAAATTAAAAATAAAATATTTACCATCGGGTTTATTATTCCGTTTCTCAATAACTTTGGAGTTAATTTATAATAATCACCGAAAGACGCTATATTATATCTATCATATCCAGCAAAGTTTTCATCGCCTCCGTCACCACTTAGGGCAACTGTCACTCCTTCTCGTGCAAATTTTGAAAGAAACAGTGTTGGAATTAAAGAATTATCTGCGAAAGGTTCATCATAATGATCAGACATTTTTAGTAATTCTTTTTCAAATATTTTTGAGTTTACCTTAATATATGAATGATCAGTCTTATATTTTTTTGCAACTTGTTTTGAAAAAACTGTCTCGTCAAATTTAGAATCGTTAAAGCCTATACTAAAAGTTTTTATCGGTTTTGATGAATTCATCGCCATAAATGCAGTCACAGCTGAGGAATCAACACCGCCACTTAGAAACGATCCAATTGGAACATCTGATATCATTCTTGATTTGACACATTGTTCAACTTTTGCTTCAAGTAATTCAATCCAGTCATTTTCACTAATATTAAGTTTTTTGGAAAAATCCAAACTCCAATACTTATTTATTTTTAATTTTTTGTCTTTAAAAATAAAATAACTTGCAGAGGGTAGTTTATATATTTTTTGAAACCCAGTTTTTGGTGCTGGAACATATTGTAGCGTTAAATAATCACTTATAGCCTCCATATCCATTTTCGGTTTTTCTGTAAGCACGGGTAATATGCCTTTTATTTCTGATGCAAATATAAAAGTATTGCCATCAAAAAAATATTTCAAAGGTTTCTCACCTCGACGATCTCTTGCCCCAAAAAGTAAATTGTTTTTTATGTCGTAAATCACAAAGGCAAACATTCCATTAAAATGTTGTAAACAATTTATGCCCCATTTTTTATAAGCGTAAATTATAACCTCGGTATCTGAATCACTTTTGAATTTATAATTTTTACAAAGCTCTTGTCTTAACTCTTGAAAATTATACATTTCCCCGTTATAAACAATACAAACTGTTTTTTCATTATCAAACATTGGTTGATGCCCTTTTGAAGAAAGGTCAATTACTGCTAGCCTGTTGTTACCTAAACCAACATTACCATTGATATACATTCCACTGTCATCGGGACCGCGATGGGCTGTTGCTTGAAGCATTTTGGCTATCTTGCTCTTGTCGACATCACCAACATAACCAACAATCCCACACATTATTTTTCCCTCCTTAATAAATTAAATAAATAATATTTAATTTTTTTAGGAAAAAATATCATTATAAAAATTCTTAATATTATAAATAATTTATCAATTGCACGGGGTTTGTATCCATATTCAAAAATTGCTTTAATTCTAGCGTAGATAGCGTATTTTTCTTGTAAAAAATCTTTAGAAATAGAGCTCGATTTTTTGTGCATCCTTAATTTAATTAATTTAATATTAAGATTTCCAAATTTTGCATGTTTTCCTATCTTAAAATAGAGCTCACAATCTTGACTTAATGGTATATTTTGATTATATCCCCCTACTAATTTCATCAATTCAGATTTCCAAATTGTAGCTGAGTGTGCAAATGGGCTATATAAAAATATTATTTCCCTAATTAATTTATCTGTTAAAGGGTATCGTCTTATGTTTTGAACTAACAAACTTTCATTACAAACATCAATTGTTCCACCGCTAACACCTATATCAGGATTGTTTTGCATAAATTCGTATTGTTTTTGAAGTCTATCAGGATAACTCCAATCATCTGCATCCATACGCGCGATGTATTTCCCTTTTGCAATTAAAAGACCTTTGTTTAAAGATTTTGTTGTTCCCAAATTTAGTTCGTTATGAATCAAAATTATCCTTTTATCTTTTTTAACATAATCTTTAATAATTATTAATGAATCATCTGTTGATCCATCGTCTATAATAATGAACTCACAATCCTTAAATGATTGTGATAAAATACTTTCAATTGAGTAGCTTAAATATTTCTCGCTATTGTGAACAGGCATTAAAACTGAAATTTTAGGTTTTACCATAAAAGCTATTTTAACATGACAAAAAAAATATTAATATCAATAGTATCACCTGCTTTTAATGAATCCAGAAATATATCAAGAATTGTGGCTGAAGTAGACAGAATAATGTCCAAACTCAAAAAGTTTAATTATGAATATATATTTGTAGATGATGGAAGTAATGATAATACATGGCAAGAAATTGTAAAAGTATCTGATAAAAATAAACATATTAAAGGTATTCGATTTACACGAAATTTTGGCCAACAAATTGCAATAACCGCTGGAATAGATATTGCAAAAGGAGAGGCTCTCATATATTGTGATTCAGACTTACAACACCCTCCAAGCCTTTTTCCAAAATTAATAAATGAGTGGACAAAAGGATCAATGATTGTTCATACTAAACGTCTAGATACAGAAGGAATTTCTTTTTTCAAAAACTTAATGTCTAAATTTTTTTATTTATTTGCAAATGCATTGTCTGATACAAAAGTCGAGGATGGAATGGCCGACTTTAAACTATTAGACAAAAAAGTCTATTTAAAACTTCGGTCTATGAAAGAAAAAAATCGTTTTCTTAGGGGAATGGTATCTTGGCTGGGATACAAATCTTCTACTGTTAATTACCAAGCGAGAAAAAGAATGGCAGGTAAGGCTTGGTATAATTTTTCTCGAAATTTGGAATTTGCAAAAATTGGGTTGTTATCACTTTCAACTAAACCATTAAAATATATTTTAAACTTTGGCCTTTTACTTATTTTTATATCTACTATTAGTATAGTCTCCGTGATGGCAGTTATTATCTATGAATGGAACATAAGATATTTTTCACCCACGATTATACTCGTAATATTCAATACGCTTCTAATTGGTTTTGTTATCGCTTGCCTTGGTATTGTGGCTATTTATATAAGCTATCTTTACAAAGAAATAATTAAAAGACCAACATATTTAATTTCAGAAAAAATAAACTTAAAATAAGAATGAATTCGAACTTTTGGAAAAATAAAAAAGTTGTTGTAACAGGGGGTAATGGATTTTTAGGAACTCATCTTGTTTCAAATATCCTAAAACTTAAACCTAAAAAACTGTCTGTGCCGGACATATCAAAATTCGACCTTCGAGATTATAAATCATGCATTAAGGCTTTTAAGGGTGCCGACATCGTAATCCATTTAGCAGGCAATGTTGGCGGAATAGGTTATAATCAAAATAAACCTGCAGAACTTTTTGATGACAACCTGTTGATGGGAGTTAATGCGATACGTGCTGCCAGAATAGTGGGGATTAAAAAATTTGTTGCGTTGGGTACAATTTGTGCTTATCCAAAATATACTCCAGTTCCATTTAAAGAAAATGATCTCTGGAATGGATATCCTGAAGAAACAAACGCTCCATATGGACTTGCTAAAAAAATGCTTCTAGTTCAATCTCAAGCCTATAGACAGCAATATGGTTTTAATTCAATTTACTTATTACCTGTAAATTTATATGGACCAGGCGACAATTTTAATCCCAAATCATCACATGTCATCCCTGCCTTAATCAAAAAATTTGTTGAGGCGAAAAATAACAATACTAAACAAGCAGTTATTTGGGGATCAGGAAAACCAACTCGTGAATTTCTTTATGTGGAAGATGCCGTTACTGGAATTATACTTGCTACTGAAAAATATGATAAACCAGATCCAGTTAATTTAGGTTCTGGTTTTGAAATTTCAATAAAAAATCTTGCAAAACTCATATCAAATGAGATAGGGTATAGTGGAAAAATAGTTTTCGATAAAACTAAACCTGACGGTCAACCCAGAAGAAGATTAAATGTAAGTAGGGCTAAAAAGGAATTTGGATTCATTGCTAAGACAAATTTTAAAAACGGATTAAGAAAAACTATAGCATCCTATCTAGGATAGAGTCTATATCAAAATCACGACCTAATTTAATTGCATTATTCCTACTTTTTTTCCAAAAGGTTTTATCTGACATCAATTTGTCAATCGCGTTTACAAGATCATCTTTTTTTGCCTTAATAACTATACCTGCATTGTATTTTTTAATATCATCTGATGTGCCTACAATATCGGTTATTATGACAGGAACACCGCTTGCCAAGTATTCTCTTGTTTTTTTTGAATCCCCATAATATATCCAGCTATAATCTTTAGAAAAAGTATAAATTGCTAAAGCCACACCAGACTTTGAAATTATTTTTAGTAATTTTTTATTTTCCAACTGTCCTAAAAATTCTACATTTTTTTGTAATCGTTTCTTACCTGCTCCTATTATTTTCAATCTTAAGTTGGGTATTTTTTTAGATATTTCAGCAAACGATTTTAATACTAAATCAACAATAGCACTATGCGTTTGACCTATAACCATAATTATTTGATTTCGATTAATTTTACTAATTGGTAATCTTACACATGCATCAAAACTTGGAGAATTCGGGACAAATTTTATTTTATCTCTTAGTACCCCCTGATTTTCCCTAAGAGCAACAATCCTTGTTGATACGTTCCAAACCTCGTCTGAATTTAAAGCACAATATTTATCTATCCACAAATATATGTAGTTTACTAATTTATTTTGAAATCTTGTGGGAGTGTAGTCAACGCAATAAAAAATTGTCTTTTTGATAGCATGAATCTTTTTAAGAATAATTCCAGCTAATGCATTCAAAGGATCTATACCAATAAAAATATCTGCTTTCGATTTTATACCAACAACAATTGTATTTAACGTTTCCCACAGAGATTTAATCAAAAGAGGTGTATTAGATACAAGTGAATATTTAATCAACTTATATTTCCGTTTTTTGTTGTTTAAATAACCCTCTATGACGTTCACAGGGCCATATACAAACCCAGATTTAGTACTGTATATATGGCTTACAAGGAGGATTCTATCTTTTTTCATACCAATCAATAGTTTTTTCCAATCCTTCTTTAATTGGAGTTTTTGCTTCCCATCCTAATACTTTCTTAATATGTGATAAATCTTGATTTATATTAAAAACTTTACCTTCCTCATTTTTATTAAATTGAACTTTTACATCTTTTTTCATAATTTTTTTAAATAATTTAAAAATTTCTAATATTGAATATTTTTTAAGATTTCCTAAGTTGAAAATTCCATTTTGTTTTATTTTAATTGCTTTATATATTACCTCTACAAAATCTCCAACATACATAAAATCGCGTTCTTGCGTTCCATCTCCATAAATAATAGCTTTATTTTTATTTTTGATATCTGTATAAAAAGAATAAATTATTCCTTTATAATTGCCTGGTCCATAAACATTAAACGGTCTAAAAATAGTTACAGGTTTACCTGTTAGATTTCCCCAATATAAAACTATTTTCTCTGCTAAGTATTTGGACAAACCATAATTTGTATTTGGAAAACATTCATCGATTTCTTTAAATTTTTCTTTTTTGTCTTTTCCATAAACCGCTACTGATGAAGTAAAAACAATATGCTTTATAGGATAATTTAGTGCCTCTGAAATTAGATTAAAAGTAGACATGACATTATTTTCCATCATGATATTATCCGGAGGAAGAATGCTTCCGGCAAGATGGATTAAAACATCAATTTCTTTTAAGAATTTAGTTAAATTCTCTTTTTTTACCAAGTCACCTTTAATAAATGTAACTTCCTTTGGAAAATTTGGATTATCTTCTAAAGCTAAAACCTTTACTTCATAACCATTTGAAAGAAATTTCTTAATTAGGTGCATTCCTATAAACCCAGATCCTCCCGTTATTCCAACAACCATATTTATATAAATCCCTCTTTTGTTAAGATTTTTTTGAGCTCAAATTTTCCTATTCTTGTAGTTAAGTCTGAAGAATATCTAAACTCTGAAAGTCTGGCAAATTTTGAATATTTTTTATCAACTTCAGGAATTATTATCTGTGGCAAAATTATATAATAATCGTCATCTTCAATTGTTCTGACACTTTCAGAAGGACTAATTAAAGTTTCGTGAATTTTTTCCCCAGGTCTTATTCCTATTATTTTCATATTATCCAAACTCAAAGAATGAGATTCCAATATTACCTCTGCTAAATCAATAATCGTATGACCTGACATTTTTTTGACAAACACTTCTCCACCTACTCCTTTTTCCAGAGCATGCAAGACCAAATCAACAGATTCATCTAATGTAAGAATAAATCTCGTCATCTTCTTATCAGTGATTGTCAATGATTTTTTATTTTTGATCAAGGATTTAAAATGAGGCACAACCGACCCACGAGAGCCCAAAACATTTCCATATCTAGTTGAAACAAAAACCGTTCTAGTTCCATCTTTATAAAGATTTGCTGTAGTTATAAGTCTCTCTTGTAATGCCTTTGCCATACCATAAGCATTAACTGGCTCAACAGCTTTATCAGTTGAAAGTGCTACGACTTTTTCTATATTTTCATCTTTTGCAGCCTCAATTATATTTTGCGCCCCAATTACATTTGTTTTAACACCTTCCCAAACATTATATTCAACCTCTGTAATCCATTTTAATGCAGCAGCATGAAACACTATATCAACTCCACGCATAACTTGACGAACACTATGATAGTCTCGAATGTCTCCCAATACAAACCTAAGACGATTTTCATCAGGATATTCTAACCTCATAAGTCCTTGTTTATCTTCATCTCTACTAAAAACTATTATTTCTTTTGGATTTAATACGAGAAGTTTTGAAACAAGCATTTTTCCAAAAGATCCTGTTCCACCTGTAACTAATATTGTTTTCCCTTCAACTGCTTTTGTCATTTCTTGATTATACCAGAATAAATAAATTTGCCAAAAAATGGTAAACAAAACCAAAAAAGACTCCAATCATTTCAATAGTTTTAATAAAAAACATACCAAAAGTTAGAAATGGGTGATTTATCATTTTTTTCCATTTTTTGAAAAAAATTGGTCTTAATATCATGTTCCCTTGTACAATTACCATTTCTGGATGTTTTCTAACATAAACACCAGCTTTTGAAGCATAATAAAACTTTTTTTTAGCTGATTTTAGTGGAGAAAATTTTTTTTCGTTATGCCAAATATAAGATTTTATACGACCTACTTTAACACCATCTTTTCTCATCCGAAGCGGTAAATCAAAATCCTCTGGACCAGTTATTCTCTCATCATAGCCTCCATACTTTAGAAAAACAGATTTTGAGAAAAATCTAGGTGCCTCGATACTTTCATAACCTTCATAAAATTCCCTTTCAAAAACTTTAAATTTTGTCCAAAAACCAGTACCATAAGATTTTTCTGGAATTATTGCAACTTCTTCCTTAGCTTTAGAAAGCTCAAGAAGAACATTTTTTGAAAGTTTCATATCGGCATCCAAAATTAAAACCTTTTCCCCAATGGCTTTATTGACTCCATAATTTCTTTGAATAGAACGTTCTGGCCCAATGTTAAAAACCCTAGCGTTATATTTTTTAGCTATCAATTTTGTTTTATCACTGGAATTGTTATCAACAACTATAATTTCAAATTTAGAATATGTTTGACTTTTTAAGCTTTCTAATAAATCTATAATTGATCCCTCCTCGTTTTTGGTAGTAATAATAATAGATATCATTTTTGCAGATTTCTTGCTAAATCATATCATATCAATATATAATTGAGATAATGAAATTAATAAAATACATTTTATTAAATGTTTTTTTTGTTCTGGCAGTATTTTCTTTATTTACTCAAATCACGCAAGCACAGTCTCCAGAATCATTTGGTCTTACTTTACAACAAACACTTCCAGGAAATTCTAAATATACTCTTAAGAGATTTAAGGAGAAAGCAATCGAATTTTTTAAATTTACTCATAAATCTAAATCTGCATACAGAGAGATCCTACTTGAAAAAAGACTTTCAGAATTAGTAAGCTTAATTGAAAACAAAAACATTAACGATGTTGCAAACTCAACCCAAAGATTTGCATACCAAGCAGGAAAATTAGCTGAAGGTTCATATAAAGATAGTTCGGATCGAAAAAACGAAATTATTACTCTTTTTGAAAAGTACAAGCCTACTTTAGAAAAAATGAGAGATAATTTTCCTGCAAATTCTCCTTTTTGGTTATTATCGCAACACGATATCAATACACTAGATATTTTAGCTGATAAACTTAAGTAATGATAAAAAGTCCTCAGATTTCATTTATTATACCTGCCAAAGACGAAGAGAAAACTATACGATCTCTTTATAGTCAAATATTAGCTGAGGTTAAAAAACTTAAAAAAACCTATGAAATTATTTTTATTGATGATGGATCAAATGATAAAACTTTCGAGATAATGAAAAGTTTGAACAAAAAAGATAAGAATGTAATAGTAATTAAACATAGAGGGAATTGGGGGAAATCAGTTGCCCTTCAAAATGGATTTAACAAGGCAACTGGCGAAATAATTATTACCTTGGACGCTGATCTTCAAGATAATCCCAATGATATTCATAAATTTTTAGAAAAAATAAACAAAGGTTTCGATTTGGTTGTTGGTTGGAAGAAAAAAAGATACGATCCAATCAGTAAAACTTTACCTTCAAAAATTGGCAATTTTCTAACTAGAACATTTACAGGAGCAAAGATACATGATTTAAATTGTGGATTTAAAGCGTATAAAAAAGAAGTAACAGAAAATTTAAATCTTTATGGTGAAATGTATAAATATATCCCTGTTTTAGCTTATAAACAAAATTATAAAATTACAGAAGTAGAAATTAAGCATCAAAAAAGAAAATATGGCAAAAGTAAATACGGTTGGGAAAGAAATTTAAAAGGACTTTTAGATCTTATAAGTGTAATCTTTTTGACAGGCTATTCCACCAGACCTGGCCATTTTTTTGGAACAATTGGAGCTATTTCCTTCTTTTTTGGCTTTTTAATAGGTATTTATATAACATATCTTAGAATCACTACTGGAGGAATTGATTATCATTATCCGCTACTCTTTTTGGGGGTTCTTTTAATGGTCATTGGAGTTCAATTTGTTTCAACAGGACTTTTGGCTGAATCAGTATTATATTCTTCTAAAAAATTTGATTATACTCCGAGCATCGAAAAACAATGAAAAAATATTGGGACAAATTTAACGACGTTTTTTCAAAGACTTTGATTGCTCCTCAATATTTTCTTAAAAAATATGAAAACGAAGCAGTTCTTTCAGCCTTAAAAATAAAAGGCGATGTAATAGTTGATATTGGGTGTGGAAGACAAAAATACAAGGACACATTACTTAGCAAATATAAAAAATATATCGGAGTTGATCATCCAGATGTTTCAAAAAAATATTTAAATAAAGACAAGCCTGATATATTAGCTGACGCTATAAAAATTCCGCTTAAAAACAATTACGCTGACACAACACTAATGATATCTGTTTTAGAGCATTTACCAAAGCCGCAACTTGCATTAAACGAAGCGTACAGAATCACAAAACATAAGGGTTCAATTTGTTTAATAACAGTTCAAAATTACATATTACACGATGCACCTTATGACTATTTTAGGTACACCAAATACTCCCTTGAAAAAATGTTAAACGAATCAGGTTTTACCATCACCAAAATTCAATCTTTGGGTAATTATTTTGAACTAACAGGTCAATATTTTAATGTATTTTTACTATATAGAATAAAATCTTTAGTAAATAATAAATCAATACAACTTAAAATATTAGGTTTTACACTCCTTTGTCCAATTGGAATTATATGTATATTTTCAAACATCTTAGTTTATATCTTAAATTTTATTTTCAAAAGCAACGATAATGGTGAATTTGCTATATATAATTTAGCTATAGCAAAAAAACTCAAATAGCTAAACCTCTTATTTCAAGATTATTTTTTTTCAACAAGCAGGAATTATCTATCGCTGTTTCAAGTAGTATGTATCGTGCTTTTTTAGCCGCAAATAGATAGACAAAATTAGTGTCAGTTATACCGATCGCAGCTGGTGGAACCTGTGGATAATCGATAGCTTCAACTTCCCGTATCCAATCTTTATCATTACTAGACAACGAAATATAACCACCTTTTTGGACAAAGCAGCCATATTTACCATGGTTAATAGTAATTCTTGATAGATATATTTCTTTTCCAATATCTATAAATAAACTTGTTTTTTCTTTTTTAACAAACTTTGGAAAATATACCAATTCTTTATCATAACCTTCTTTAATATATTTTTTGTCATTCTTCCAAACTTTAAGAATCGCAACATTATCAACTTTTACTTCAAAAACTGGATTTAAATAGACATCGTAATAAGCAAAGCTATACCATGCAGTAGGAGCCCAATCAAAAACTAGTTCAATTTCATATTCACCACCATGTTTAGGGCCACTCCAACTCGAATTACTAAATTCAATGTCTGACCTAAATTTAATCCAAGGTAAATTTCCCATTGTAGAAATAGGCAAACCAACCCTTGCATTACCTTCGGCATTTTTGTTTATCCAGTCGATACCTTGCTGATATGCGTTACCGTATGAATTTCCCCAGTACGGTATCTTTTTATCTTTAGCACCCTTTAGACCTCCTACAATCTGATTAAAATACACATTCTGATTAGGATGAATTTTAACCATTTCATGGGTAACAAATAACATACTTAAAAAAATAACAAGTATGATAGATTTATGGTATTTCATTGTTTTTACGAAATAATATGTACCTATTCCTGCAAGTATTGCCATTGCTGGTAAAAACTCCATTAATTGCCTAACTCCACCATATATAGCTGAGTTTGGAAACGAAGCTCGTAACATGGGGGTTGAAAACCACAAAATAACTAAAAAGGTAAAATTATTTTTCTTAAAGAGGAATAAATAAATTGAAACAAAAAAACCCATAATAGATAACACCAATATGGGTATTGGTGTTGTATATGCAATCCAAACAATGGGGTATGTATTCCAGCCATGATATATATATTGTGACATCTCAACAGGCGTACCCATTCCAATTTGTTTATAAAACAAAACTATGTCTAAAAAGTTTTCAATAGGATTGCTCCAAAGATAAGGCCATAAAATATAAAAAACAAATACTGTAATGAATGGATATAAAATCAAACTGATAATTACGGCTATATTTTTTCTTTTTCTCCAAGCAGAAGTAAATATATAATAAAGTAGCCATAATCCCAAAATTGGTACGATAAAAAAGGCATTAAATTTAGTTCCGACTGCGAATGCCATAAAGATAGATGAAAGTATTAAATAAACCCATTTACTTTTGGTTATTCCAAGGTAAAATAAAATTATTGTTAATCCAAAAAATGCAGTCTCGGGCGGATCTTTAATGTTAAAATGCGACTCTGAGAAGAATAGTGGATAGGATGCTAATGCAAACGAAGATACAATGGCAGAAAAAACCCCAAATTTTAAATAAACGATAATAGACACCCCAAGGACAATAAGAAATGATGTAAATATTTCGAAAAAGTGATATGACTCAATATCCCCTAATATGTGTAATTTTTGATAAAAAACATAATTAAAAAATGCAGCCATAATATCCCCTACAGCTGGATGTCCATTTTCTATTTTTATTATTTCATTAAAGTTATATGTGTCATGTTGATAATAACTACGCCAAATATTTGAGTTTTTTGGATACAGCTTCTTAATGGCTTCTTCATAAATTAAATTACTCCCGTTATAATTTTCTCTATCTGATGGGCCACCAGGAGAAAAATCGCATGCAGGATTATTAGTGTCGACACAGTTAATATTTATTCTGGGATATGGAGGCAATGATTTATAATCTTTTTGTCCACCAGAAAGATAATAATGAAGATAAGCTTGTCCACGCATAAAATGGAATGGCTCATCCCAATTTACTCCATAATCAGAGAGTGTAGTTGTTCCAATAATTAAAAATAATATTGGCACAATACTAATCGCAATTTTATCCCAATATTTTTTTGTAAATTTATTTACTTTTTTTCTAAAATCCATATGTAATTTGGTATTAACGATATAATCAATTTCAAGGGTAATATTTTAAATAACCATTTATATTTTTCTAATTTGTCAAAACCATACTTGACTGGATCCAATAAAATATTACTTGTATAATCATGAATTGTAAAATTTTTTGCTAAACTTTTAAGACCGAAGTATGATCTGTATTTTCCAACAAACCCTGGAACTTGAAACGGTAACCATGACAAAAAAGGGATATTATATTGCGCCTCGATAATCGCATATTTATTCCTAGCTCCAAAAAAACAAACCCCACCAGTCTTTAGTAACCGATACAACTCCTTCATCAATTCCTTATCGCTATCGACAAACTCATAGATTTGGTTTGCGATTATAATATCGAAATATTCATCTTTAAAGTCTGTCTTTATACTATTTGTCATCTTAAACTTGAGATTACTTCTTTTAAACTTTTTTCTAGCCATTGTAATCGCTTTTTTATCGACGTCTATACCTACAACTGATCTTGTTTTTTTTGAAATGATATCTGATATCACGCCAGTTGAACAGCCATAATCTAGAACTCGCAAATTGGACAAGTTTTTACAATGAATTTTTAACACTCTAAAGATTTGGTTTCCAATTCTTTTTCTTTTGACTACATCTAAAATCTTTGGAACCTCATCGGAGTAATATTTATTCATTATTTAACAGTTTTTTAAAAAGATTTGTATATTGTGACCCAATGACTCTCCAAGTTAAATTATTAACAACTAGATGTCGCGACCTTTTTGACATAGATACCATTTTTGTTTTTGAAGTAGATATATCAATTAATGCCTTAGCTATTAAATCGCTTCTCTTTTCAGGAACTAGATATCCGTTTTTACCATTTTCTATAACTATCTTATAACCAGGGAAATCTGTTGTAACTACAGGTTTTGCACAGGCCATCGCTTCTACAACAGAAACTGATTGATCATCTAAGTTACCCTCTTCATCTCTTATTGATGGTAAAACAAAAATATCTCCAAGGTTTTGATAATAAAGCATCTCATCATATTTAACCCATCCAGGAAATCGGAAATATTGTTCCAATTTTAGTTCACGAACTCTTTGTTCTAGCTCTTGACGTTGATCTCCCTCGCCAAATATCATAAACACAACATTTCTATTCTTTTTAATAACCGTAGGAGCAGCTTCAATTAGATACTTATATCCCTTTTTAGACACCAACCTACCCACAGATGATATTACTAAGTTTTCTTTTTTAATGTTAAGTTTCTTTCGTATTTTTAGCACATTTTTAGTGGTAGGATATAATTTTTTAGGATCAGTTCCATACATGATCGGAAAAGATTTCTTTTGAATTGATCCTTTTTTAGTTCCCAACTTTTCACAGATTTGAGCCAAATCTTCTAAAAGCTGTGGACTGTTACTCGATATTGCACTTGATGTTTCTGCTGCAAATTTTGCCATATATCTATAAAGGTTATTTCTATCTGCCATATAAACATCTGATCCGGGAAGTGTTGAAACCACAGGAACTTCTGTCAATTTAGAAACAACACTTGCTATAAATCCATTAGGTAATATCCAATGAGCATTAACTATATCTATTTTTTCTTTTTTGACTAATTTATATAACGCAATAGTTCCAAAAATAAACATTAATGGAGAAAGTAGGAGATTAGTAAATTTTAATGTTTTATCATTTGTTAGTGTTTCGGAATAGCCAAGTTTATGCCAACTATCAAAAGGGACATATCTATACAAAACCAGTTTATATTTTTTAGATTTTAAATTTTTCCCAAATTTTGATGAAAAAGGAGTTAGAACTATTACTTCATTTTTATTTTCCACCATCCCTGATGCTACTCCATCCATAAAAGGAGCAGCTACATCTTTTTCAAACCTTGGAAAAGTGTGTGTGAGGATACATATTTTCATTTTATTAAATTTGATATTTTGACCACATCTTCTTTTTTTATTTCAGGATACATGGGTAAAGAAAGTACTTTTTCTGAAGAATCTTCTGTTATTGGAAAATCTCCTTTTTTATATCCTAAATGGGAAAATGATTTAACCAAGTGTATTGGAAGTGGATAATGTATCACAGATGGAATATCTTTAGACTTTAACAACTCAATTAACTTTTCTCTTTTATTTACTTTTATAACATAAAGATGGTAATTAGATTTTCCCTGATTATTTTCTTTAACTATTTCTATATTCTTTTTAGCTAAAAGCGAATCGTATACTCTTGCAATTTTATGTCTTTTCAAATTCCCTTTATCCAGATGTTTCAATTTTACAGAAAGTATTGCAGCATGTATTTCATCCAATCTACTATTATGTCCTACTTCAACACTATTATACCTACCCTGCTCTCCGTACATTCTCAAACTTTTAACTCTCTTGTAAAACTTTTTATTATTGGTAAGAACAGCTCCACCATCTCCATAAGTCCCTAAGTTTTTAGTTGGATAGAAACTAAAACACGAAATATCACCAAATGAGCCTGTTTTCCTACCTTTATATTCACTTCCTGCCGCTTGTGCACAATCTTCGATCAAGTAAATTTTCTTTTCTTTACAAAATTTTATTATTGGATCAAGATTAACTGGGTTGCCATACAAATGGACTACTAAAATTGCTTTCACATCTTTTGAATAATATTTTTTTACATTTTCAATATCTATGTTTAGACTTTCAGCATTAACATCAGCCAATTTTATCTTTACTCCTGAAAGAGCAACGCCAAAAACTGTTGGATAAACATTAGCGGGCATTAAAATGGAATCATTTTTTTTAAGTCCTAAGGATTTAACAGCTAAGGTAAGTGCGTCAGTTCCTGAAGCCAAGCCAACTGCAAATTTAGTTCCAATATAACTGGCTAACCTATTTTCGAAATTTTCGACTTCACTTCCCAAAATATAGACTCCACTGTTCAAAACTCTTTGAATAGAAGCATCAATCTCTTTTTTAATATTTTGATATTCTCCTGCCAAATCTATAAATTTCATTTATGGAGAAATAATAACAGTTTAAGTTCAATAATTCTAGTATCACCAATAATATTTTTTGTTTCTAAGATAAAAGTCAAATGTTTTTTTAAGACCTTTTTCTAAAGATACTTTTGGCTTCCATCTAATATCATGAGTTATTTTAGAATAATCAGCCACAAAATCACCTATTTCGACTTTCTTTCTTTCTTGTGGCATTTCAATGATTTTATATTTTCCTCTTTCTAAAATTTGTATTGCCTTTTTAACAAAATCTTTTAGTGAAATCGGATTACCGCCAATATTGTATGCATTGCCCCACACTTTATTTGATTTTCCGGACAAAAGAAAAGAATCTACAACGTCATCAACATAATTGATATCTCGTATTTGATTACCAGTACCATGTAATTCAACAGTTTGATCATCTATCAATTGTCTAATAAACCAGTTAAGTACACCTTGCCTAGGATGCTTCATTTGATGCCTTGGACCATATGTATTCGATATTCTAATGGAACATGATTTTAATCCAAAATCTCGATAATAAAGTAGATGATATTGTTCTCCTGCGTGTTTATTAATCCCGTTAGTATCTGTTGGTATCATTGGATGTTTTTCATCAACCGGTAGATATTGTGCACGCCCATATTGATTCCTAGTACCAGCAAAAAGGATTTTTGTTTCCGGTAATTTTTTCCTACAATATTCAAGAATGTTAATTTGTGAGATGGTGTTTATTTCTAAATCTCTCCACGGATTGTTCATACTGTCCACATGACTTAAAGTCCCTGCCATATTAAATATAATTTCGCTATTGGGTAAAATCTTTTCAAGGTCTTTAATGTTTCTTGTGTCACCTCTAAAAATTTTTATATCCTTTTCCAATCCTTTTAAATTAAACTCATTACCGCCTTGGTCATCAAAAAAAGTGTCTATTATTTTAACATTAGCGCCAAAGCTAACTAATTTTCTAACTAAAGTACTACCTATAAAACCAGCACCTCCAGTTACGAGAATATTTTTGTTTTTATAAAAATCTTTCATAAATTTGATTATATCAAACTGTTTATTAATTTTAAGCTTTCTTTTCTTGATTTTTGCCAACTAAACCTACTCGCCCATTTTTTTGCACCAATTGATAATCTTTGATATTTTGCTTTATCTTTTACTAATTTTTCAATTTCCATGGCTAAATCTTCTGGAGTACTGTTTTTTGTTAGAACACCGCTTAGGTTATCGCTCACTGAGTCAATAAGTCCTTGTGATGGATAAGCTATAACAGGAGTGCCAACTGCATTTGCCTCAATGTTGACCAAACCCCAACCTTCTCTTATTGATGGATTAATTAGTAGATACGACTTTGAAAGAATTTCAAACTTTTCTTCATCGGTTGGTCGTTTCCAGAATTCTATTTTTGAATTAAGATCAAATTTTCTTACTTTTTGCATTACTTTTTTGTAATATCTATCAGTTTCTGGTCTACCTATTATGCAAAAACTATAATTCCCTTTTTTGTTTAGAATATTAAAAGTTTTGATTGCATCCATTATTCCTTTGTCTGCAGTTAGTGGACCAAAATAAGTAATCATTTTGGGATTTGTTAATTTATGTTCAGGTATCTTTTTAGGTAAAATTACACCGTGTGGAACAACAGTAATGTTTTTTTCTTTTATACCAAATTTAATTAAATCTTCTTTGGCTGAATTTGAACCAACCATAAAATGTGTTTTTTTGTAAAAAAGAAATATTATCGGTTCAGTTATATAACCAATAAACCCAATTATAAAATTTATTGGAAATTTGAGTGGATTTTTAAACCAAACTTCCTTAGCAACTTCTTGTAGTACTGCAAGTTTTGGTTTTGTAACATAAAGTGGCGTAAAAAATGGAATTCCATGAAATTGATCAACTACAAAGTCAAAATTATTTTTATTTTTAAGATAGTAAAAAAACGCCTTGATCTGAACTCCTAAATATTGATTACCATTTCTAACAATTTTTATTCCATCTAGGTATTCTATTTGTTTAGAATCTTTGATGAGAGATGAAAATAAAGTCACGAAATGACCTTCTTTAACCCATCCTTTCATATGCTCATGCATAGACTGCTCTGCCCCACCTGCTAAGGGATGTTTCGGATCACGCCATGAAAAAACTAATATGTTCATATGATTTAAGATGTATGATATAAGATCTAAGATCTAAGATATTTAACCAAACCAGCAATAAGTCTACCAACTAAATTACATTGATCTATAAAGTTACCATATTCTTTGGAAGTGATATACGTCAAGTCCCTAGCAAGCAATAAGTGGTATTTCGTTTCTTCCAATGATCCCTTAGATAGATATAAAAATTGCAGAAATTCTTTTCTATACTGCCTTGAATTACCCTCAACTATATTAGCCGCTACTGACGAGACTGATCTACAAATCTGATCTATAAGTCTAAACTTTTCCTCATTTGGAAACTTTTTAGTTACTTTGTAAATTGCAATTACAAGTTTATGTGCTTCCTTCCATGCATCAAGTTTTTCAAAACTGTTTTTATTTTCCATACTTCTTATATCCTACATCATCCATCCTATATCTTACATCAATCACTAACCTCCCAAATCTCTGCATTTGCATTGGAATATATTTTTTCTATCCCCAAATCTCCTGGTGAAAATGGAAGTTTTTCTTTATACTGCTCAAATTTTACCAGATAAACATATTTTGCGTTTACTTTTTTAAATTCTTTTTGAGCTTCTTCAATTGTCTTTGCCTTAAAGACTGATGAGTTGTACACAATTGAATGTTTAGAATATTTTTTAACATAACTTCTTAAATTGGCAAAAACAATTGGTTTATTTTTTGTATGCCAAGAACACTGTAAGCACTCATTATCAAACACCATTACCTTACCCCGTGGCAAAGATTTTAAATATGAAAGTGCATAAATCTCGCCTTGTGGGATTAGATAATCTATTTTTTTGAAATAATCCCATCCAACACCTGTAATAAGTTTGAGGATAGATTTTTTTGCTTTAAAAAAATGTATCGCTTCAGACGTAAACCCTTGTACAATTTCTCCTTCAATATTATTAAAGGCTATTGTTTTAAAGGAAACTTCTATTTCGTTTTTATTTATTTTTAAATTAATTAGTGGATCATTTTTAATTTTTTTTGGAATTTTTATATTCTTTCCTTTAATAATGAAACTATTATCATTTGTTATGATTTCTGAATCTTTAGGCAATATCCAAACATCTTCTGGGTTTTGTACAGTATCTATTATCGATGGAATATTTATAGATAAATTAAATTCATAATTGGGTGATGCAAAATAGGGATCAATTAAATTTTTGCCGTAAGTTCTAATGTCTTTTATCTGAATAATATTGTTAACAATATTTTTAGTGTAATGTAATCTATAAAAAGGACTATTATACCAAACTGCTTCCACATCTTTTCCTAATAAATCCTTTGACTTTATTTGAGTACTGGGTGAGATGTTGGGGTATTTTTCTTTATATTTATCATAAAACTCAGACATCGTTACTACATTTATGCCTTTGTTTAAATATTCTTTAACCATTTCTATTTGTTTTGTAAATTCTCCAGCGTAACCTACTGGGTCAAGATCAGCTTCAAGACCTACTGTTATTTGACTTAAATTATTTGTGTTTAAATATAAATCTAATAGTTTATTAAAATAATTTATATCTAAATTATTTTCAGCAACTAAATAATCCTGTGTACTATAAAGACTACTATCGTAACCATTTAAAGGATCTCTTGAAGCCCACTGAATATTTACTAAATCTAACTTATTCTGAAGATTTGAGGCAGGAACTGCAGGGTAGCTTTTAATCGGATAATATGGCATTTGCCAAGGTTGACCCCAAAGTTGGTAACCATCAGTTGAAAATTGATCAGAACAAACAAGATTTGCAACTACTCCATATTTATCTTTTATATATGAAAGAGAATATCCATCTGTCCACCAAGAACCAATCGATTTTGGATATGCCCCAAATTCTTGCTTGAATTTGTCAAAAACTTTATCTATTAGTATTATCCGTTCCTCTTGTGTATATCCTGAAAGAAATACAGCACTTGCATGGTGCCAAAAACCACTATCGTGATATCCTACTCCAGATTCAGACGCAAAAGTTTTGGTTACTTCTAAAAAAATGCCAAATTCTTGATTTGTATCCATTTTTCTTATTTCATCAATAATATCTTTATTATTTAAAGCATCATAGGTAAGTAGCCATGTTGCAGGAAAACCATATTTCTTTACTGCTTTGTATTCACTTTTTAAACTTTCAGATGAAGTTGTTGTGTATCTTGAAATTCTCACAGGATTTACTATAGTAATAAATTTATTATCGGATGCTGACACTGTTTTTACTGAACAGAAAAAAATAATAAGAAGAATTATAATTTTTTTAAAAATCATAGTAATGAAGGATTCTTAATCGATAAAAAACAGCTAATGTATCCCAAAGCATCCAAAAAACTGTTTTCCACTTAATTCTACTTGTTTCTTTATTAAACACAACCTCAATAGGAGCTTCATAAATTCTAGTAAATCCAAAATGTTTCGCTACAACTAACATTTCTATATCCATAGCATATGTTTTAACTAAAAGTTTTGGAACAATTTTTTCTACCACTTTTCTTTTAAAAAGTTTTATTCCACTTTGTGTGTCAGTAAGTTTTAAACCAAAAAGAAGTTTTACCCCAAAATAGTAACCCAAACTTAAAACCTTTCGTATAAATGGGTAATTAACCTGAGAAACAGGATGCCTTTTACTACCCACAATTATATCAGCATCATACCAATCCATATGAGCCATAAGCATCATCATACTTTTAGGACTTATATCCATTCCCGAATCTAAAAAGGAAATTAAATCTCCTTTTGCTTTACTCATTCCATATCTCACAGCATAGCCTTTACCTTTGTTTTGATTGTATCCGTACATTTTTATATTACTTGATTTAATCTTTAAGGCCTCTTTCAGAGTTCCATCAACTTTACCATCAACAACACAGATTATTTCATAATCATATGATGTTCCTAGTCCCTTACTCATTACTGATTCGATATTTTTCAAATCTTTTTTAATAGTTTTTTCCTGTTTATAAGCAGGTACTATTATCGACAAATATTTCTTACTTTTGTTTATCATATTTTTCGTCTTGCAAAATTATACCCCAAAAACAAAGATATTGATAAAAACATAACAATAGTTGTGAACATTGAAACTTTAATTATTTCTGATATGTTTTTATGATATACATATATTAAAATAGGTTGGACAATTGCTGCTACTAATGGAATAACTACAACTATTGTTTTAGAAACTGAAAGTAAAAAGTTTAGTAAAAAATTCGACAAAGAATAGAAAAGTACAAAAATTCCCATAAATACTAGTTCAGATTTTGCTGATAAATAATCATTACCATAAAGTGTTCTAATAATTAAATCCGGAAATAGCCAATATATTAATGTAACTGTAACACCAATTGCAGAAGTAATAATTAGAGAAACTATAAATATTTTTACATAACCTTTATTGTTTACCTTTCTTTTTACTACTATTGGAAACATTGCAGAAGCTACAGGAGCAGACGCGAAAAAGATTATTTTACCTAGTGTCGAAAGCGCTGCATAAATCCCTGCATCATAAGGAGAAAGAAAATGTTTTACTAAAATAACATCTAGTGTAAATATTGAAGTAAATGCAAGTGATTGAATCAAAACTGGAAATGAATATTTTAAAAAATCTTTGAGATCGTATATTTTACTATATCTATATATTTTTCTATTTGCTATTTTATTTACTGATGGAATAGATATTAAATAAGCAAAAATTGCTCCCAAAACGATCCCCCCCATCGCACCAAAAACAGAAAAGCCTAATAATATAAATAATATACCGAACACCAATTTTCCAATTGACGAAACAAAGCCTGGTAATATATAGCCAGAAAATCTTAATAGACCTTGAGATGTTGCCTGATTAACTAAAGTTGTTAGCGAAAAAAATATAATCGGGGCAATTAACACTACTAAAAATATATTATCAATACGCAAAAAATTAGCAATAAAAGGAGAACTAACCACCAGTAGTCCTGCAAGAATCAGGGCAATAACAAATATTAATTTATTTATTGATTTATAAACTAAAGAGATTTCATTGTGACTTTTACAAGAAGATATAAATTTTACTATTGCCACAGATGTAGATGTCGGTACTATTCCAACAATATACAAAATCGAAAAAAGACTTGCTAAAGTACCATAATTAATTGGTCCAAGTAGACGTCCAACAATCAGATGATAGAAATAATTAATAACATTTATAACCATACTTCCACCCACCATCACAACACCACCAAAAAACAATGGGTGAGATATTACTTTTTTTAATCTTTTCATTTATTTTAATAGTGTTTTTTTTAATCCGATTTCAAGTTTTGTAAATTTTGATGCATCAATTCCAATATCTTGTAAGGCTTTTGTATTAGCTACACTTTCAAATAATTCGTTCCGTGCATCAGAATAAATTGTCTTATATTTTATATTTAAAACTTTACCTAAAAGCTTTCCCAGTTTCACAATTTTAATACTTTCCCCTGTACCCAAATCTATAGCTTGCTCTAAAGATTTAATGTTTATTAATTTTTCAACAGTATTAATTACGTCATTAATATAAATAAAATCGCGAGTTTGATTACCTGTTCCAAATATCTCAATTTGTCTTTTTTTTCTAATTCTTTCTGCAAAATTGTGTATAACATATCCATATGCAGAATTTTGACCTACACCATAAATATTAAATGGTCTTACAATTACTATTTCAATTTGATTCTTATAACATTTAGAAATTGTTTCTGCAAAAATTTTTGATGCCCCATAAGGTGTCAATGGATCTCCATAAACCGCTGCAGATGAAAAGATTATGATTTTTCTAACCCCTTTTTTAATTGATGCTTTAATTACTTTATAAGTACCTATACCATTATTTAACAAATATTCTTCAGGTTTCTCCCAAGATTCAATTCCTGATATAAAAGCTGCAAGATGAATTACAACTTCAATTTTATTAAGATGTTTTTCTAATAATTTTTCATTAAATATATCTCTACCAATTTTTAAATCATATTCAACAATTTCATATTTTTTTCCTAAACTCTTTACTAAATGTTTACCAACAAACCCCTTTGATCCTGTAATTAATATTTTCATATCATGATACAAAATAACCTCTAATAAAAAATGACTCTGCAATAACAAGCATTATAGCCAAAATAACAAAAATCCCAATAAGCAAAGGTTTTTTTGTGTTTATTAATTTTTGAGAAGCAAATAAAAATAATGGAAATAAAATAAGCACATATCTAGGAAGAGACGAAAAACTACCAGACAAAGTAGGAATTAAATATCCAAGAGTTGCAAATAACCAGTAATCCCAACGTATTTTTTTGAATGAGAACATAAGTAAACATATGAATAAAGAAGCTACAAAAAACTCAAGTAAAACGGTAAAAACTATTGGGAAATAGTCCCAAGAAAGATCTGGTATTATTTTTACAATATAACGATAAAAAACTTGAGGTAAGATTATCAATGTTTTAGATCTTTGTTCTCCAAAAAGAGTAGCGGTCTTAAAAAAATTTAAGAATCCTCCCCAATTAAGATATGAGTAATACATAAATCCCAATAATCCTGATGGCATTAACAAAAGAGACAATAATTCTTTCTTTATTGTTTTTTTAGTTAAAATAAAATGACCTAAAAATACTGGTAATAAAATAATTCCTACAACACGAGTTGCAGATATTAATACTCCTAAAATTGATGCTAAAAAATATTTTTGTTTTCTAAAAAAATAAAACGACCAAACAACAAGACATAAAAATAAACTTTCTGTATAAACTGCTCCAAAATAAAAAGATGTTGGAAATAATAAAAGTAAAACAACAGCTAACTTTGATATTTTTTCTGAATAATCAAGAAGAGCCAATTTATAAAAACCCAAAAGTGCTAGAAACAAACTGATATTTGATACTAAAATCCCTGACCATAAATAGTTTACTAGACTTTTTCCTAAAATATTTGAAAATAAATCAATTAAAAATGGATACAAAGGAAAGTAAAATTGTTGCAAATTTTTATATCCATATATCGCAATTGATAGATAATGTTCCCCATCAAAATTAGCCCAACCCCAAAATAATGGATTTGTTATGTAGTTAATATATTTTCCACCAAAAAAATTCTGACTAAATAATGGTAAGTATCTAATAGATAAAATTGCTATTAAAGTTATTGCTATTCTCCAAATAACGAAGCTTTTTAAGATAAACCAAAAATTACGCTTTTGCATATATTTCTATTGTTTCTTTTGCATTCTTGTCCCAAGAATATTTTTTAACTTGTTCAAAACCTTTTTTAATATACTCATTTCTGGTTTCAGCACTAATCATAAATTTGTTTATTTTTTCTACTAAATCATCAACACCGTATGGATCAAAATACAAACATGCATCTTCACAAACTTCAACTAGTGCCTGAGTTTTACTACAAATTACAGGACAGCCAACTGTCATAGCCTCAAGTGGTGGCATACCAAAACCTTCATAAAAAGAAGGTTGGATACAAACCGTGGCAAGGTTAAATAATTTATTTAAGTCCTCATCACTAACATAACCAACTCGTATTATATTTTTGTTTCCAATCAATTTTGAAAGTTCATTTAAATGTGCAAGTTGTGGGTGAGGTATACCAAGAATAAAACGTAACCAATCTTGCGGGCCTTTCAAATTTTTTAAATCACTTTTATATCCTTCAACTTCGGTGGCTTCTTTCCCGATAACCACCACTTTTGTATTAGTAATATTGCAGGCTTTCAATAAGGTTGTTAAATTTTTATTATAATTAATACCATGATCAAATAAAACAAATTTATTAGGTAATTTGTATTTTTCTTTTATTTCTTTCTCCCAATTTTCTGTTTTTAATTTTTGAATAGCTTTTTTGGGTGCAATATATATGACATTTACTATCTCAGATTTAACTCCTAAAAATCTACAAATGTCTTTTTTCGAAGTCTCCGAAATTGTTATTATCGCATCAACATATAACTTTATCAGTATTTTATTTATCAAAAATTTAATTCTTCCTTTTATACCAGCTTGATAGTATTTTGGATAAATAAGTGGAATTAAATCATGAACTGTTAATATAAATTTAGTATTTTTAGGCTTTGTAAATGGAAGTGAAATAAAAAATGGTCTAAAGGCAGTAAAATGAACTATATCAAATTTTGAAAAATCGCTATTTCTGGTTAAACCCTCAAGATCAACTTTTTTATTAGATGCCTTTCTTAAAGCATCAAAAAGTCCTTGATTATTGGCTCCAATCCCACGAACCGAATCAAGTTTACTTGAAGCCCCACTTACTAGTGCAATTTTCATAAGCGAAGCTTGTTCATTCATAGCTTTATCGTTGAATCTCGTTGATTTATTTGACATATTATGTTATTATACACATTAAGATAATCTCTCGGCCGAAGTTTTCGTACTTCAACCTGGCGGGGAGATTTCTTTTTTATATGGGATAATTATACCCTATTGTAATCTGGGGAGGAAAACTCATATTCAACTTCTCTACTTTCAAGTTTTAAAAGTTCCACTATTTTTTGACCTACCCATTCAGGAGTTAGATATCCTTTACCATTTTCCATATCTCTCTTTTTTTCTTCAAAACTCATCGATCCAAAACTAGTTAAGGTACTACCTAGGGTAAGTAAACAAAACTCAGGCTTCTTAAATCTTTTATACTCTTCTGCTAGTGTTAACATCAAACCACGAAGTGCAAATTTTGAAGTACAATATGCAGATCTTTGTGGTTCAGGAAAAACCCCCATGCCAGAACCTAGACTCAATACAATTGATTCACTTGAGTTATTAAGATTAGAAATTAATTCTTTTATCATGATGAACGTTGCATTTAGATTAATATTCATCGATTTATTCCATTCTTCTAGACTTAATTCTTCAAGTGGTTTATAAATTCCAATTCCAGCAGCATTTATTAAAACATCAATCTTTGAATATTTTTTTGATATTTTATCTGCAACCTTCATAGTATCATCTTGATCAGACAGATCAGCAACAAAGTAAACACTATTTTTATTGTTTAATGGTCTCAACTGATTCTGAAGTTCACTCTCGATTTTTGAAACCAGTATTTGCGTGACACCCTCAATATCTAATCTTTTAACCAACTCCCTGCCAATACCACCTGTAGCCCCAGTTACAACCACAACTTTGTTTTTTAAGTTCATTTTACTAATTATACGTACTTTACTTCCAAAATTCTATCTATTCTAAAAACCCTTTCTTTACCTCTTAAATCATCATCTGTAACTACAACCACTTTATTTTTCAAATCCATATTATTTATTTATAAATATCTTTTCTGTGTCCCAACAATAAAACAGTTATCATTTTACCGTCAATATCATAAATTACGCGATAATCACCAATTCTTAACCTGTATGAACCAATTTTAAATTTTGTTAGCCTTCTGTTACTAAATAAAATCTCTTCTTTAGATATTTGATCCAATTTACAAACAATCTTTTTCTGGACAGTTTTATCCAGTTTTTTAAGTTGCTTTAATGCTTTAGTCTTAAATTCGTAAGAATACACTAATTAATTATAGCCCAGTATTTCTTTAACTTCATCTGAAGAATATAATCTTTTTGATTTTCTAGAATTAGCAATCGCTTTTATATAATTTGGACTTGATAGAGCTTCAATATCTTCGAGAAGTGACTCCCAAAGTACGTTTGGGATTAATACCCCAAGTGGTTCCTGATTTCTCATTACTCGTACAAATTTGCCTTTGTCCTTGGCTCTAGTAAATAATTTTGTTATTCCAGCTTGAGCTTCCTGAACAGAAGCAAATGATTCCATTGTTATTAATTGCTGTGTCATATGTCACAATTATGACAGAACTATGACAGATGTCAAGAAGTAATGTATTTAAAATATGCAATTGGGAAATGCCAAGAAGAAAACAAACTCCAAAGAAAACCATTTACTCCATCAAGAAAACCTTTATGGCGCAGGAACAGTGAACAAAAAGTGATTAGTGGTTTGTGGACAGTGAACAGATAAAAAGACCAAATACTTTTTGGTAGTTCTTTAGAACTCAACTCTTCAGCCTGAATATCTGTATATCTATTTAACCTCATGAAATATCTTTTTAAAGTTGGGGAATCGAAATGTAACAAATCTCCGTTTAACCAACCCACTTTTCCATCAAGTTCAATTTGTTCATGGACTGATTTAGATGGAAACTTGGCAAAACCTTTTTTAACTAGTCTAATTACCCCATCAGGGTATACACCTGCATGAATTAAGGGTTTACCCAAAAACATATTCCTTCTGGGAATAAAATAGCCAACAACTTCTCCATTATCTTTGCCTATTTTACCGTCTCTTTTTTCAATTAACTTCTGGTGTCTAAGAAAAAGTGGATTATTATTAACAATTGGTGATTGATGATTACTTACTGCAATAATTTGCTTTCTAAGTTCATGAGATACCACTTCATCTGCATCAAGCTGTAATACCCATTCACCTTTTGCTTTTTCTAGTGCTTTTTGTTTAGTTATATGAAAAATATCATGATGAGGTTCAAGAAATACTTTTGCGCCAAACTTTTCTGCAATTTCTCTTGTTTTATCTGTAGAATACTCATCAAAAATAATAATTTCATCCGCCAGCTGGCGGACTGATTCCAAACACTTTGCAATATTTTCTTCTTCGTTTCTTGTAGCTAACACTACACTTAATTTTATTTTGTTCATAGTTTTAATCATTGATGCCCTTCTACTATATAAAATGCGTCTGTCTTATCAGGATACTTAATAAGCTTATCTAGGTCAAATTGCTGGATATATCTAAGTCCTGTGTAATAGCTTGGTGTAATTGCATACAGTATTTCAGCATTTGGATAACTATTAATAATGTTCCATCCTCCAAACTGATATTTTCCAAACGACAGAACTGTATTAAAACTTTTTGAATTACTTTCATCATATTTTACAGTTTTTAAAAGTTCTGGGAGTGAAACTTTTTGGTAGTATAGAAAATAAATATATGGTTGTTGTCTAATATTGTCTACATACATTTTATAAAAATTTTTATCTTCTTTTGTATATTCAACTATCTGCTTCATTCCATACTGCCATTCAATAGCTTCTTTGATTGGATAAATTTTTGAATAATAATTTAAATAGTTTGTTGCCTCTTTACCTACTAATATTAAAATTAATATTAACGATATTGTTTGCAGTAGCTTACCAAATTTATATTTGGCCAAGCTTTGTTTATTCTTAAACAACATCACAATTGAAGATGCACCAACAGCAGACAATAACATTACTGGCCCTATCATAAATATTCCTCTAATTGCACTTGGATCAAATGATGATACTGCCCCAGGAATTGGAGATATTAGTAACCAAATTAATATAAGTATCATTGCTTGCCACTTTCGCTTAACAAACAAGGCAATTAAACCTGCAAAAAACAAAATTAAATCAATTTTATAAAACTCTCCAATTACTTTTACTGAAGCCCTTGGCCCTAAATCTCCAGTTTGAAATAAATATGAATAACTAAAGTATTTTTTGTAATTATTTAAAATAATGTTTATTTCATCTCCACTTTTTGCAATCATTTCCTCTGAAAATTTTGTTTGATTAATCCTAGCAAACCCTAAAATCTTTGGTTCAGCTATTATCAAACCTGCAAAAAACAGAGTAACCACAATAGATAGAATAAGCATCTTTTTGTTGGTAAATATTTTTTTGATATTAAGTAAAGAGGCAATTAACACAACTATCGGAACCACAATTTTGGCTGAGTGGTATGAAAAAAAACTTAAACCAAAAAATACGAACGAAATAGGAAACAAATAGTTCTTTTTTCGTATACCTACGTAAAATAAAGACAATCCTCCTATTAAAAAGAATAGTGCAAAATTATTTTCCCAAAGACCTCTTGAAAAATGAATGTGATATGGAGAGACAGCAAGAAATAACGAGGATAATAACCCGGCCAAATCACTTTTAAACAACTCTCTAGCCAAAAAGAATATTGCAAATACAGATAAAACACCAATTCCAGCGCTTGTTGCGCGAATATTAAAATCAGTCAGACCAAACAATTTAACTACTACTGCTGTTAAATAAATATGTACTGGATGCTTGTCATCGGCAAACGACTTAAATATAATTGGAAATTTATTTCCATACTCATCAGCCCCCCAGTTTGCAATAGTGTATGCATTATAGCCAGCTGCTACTTCATCCCAATTTAAAGATATTGGTATTTGATCAAGTTTGTAAAATCGCAAGAACCCAGCAAAAGTAATAATTAACCCTAGCAGTATGTAAGTTATTTTGTTTGACATAATTTTGGAAAAGTATAATTACCGAACGATGCGACAGTTGAAAAGCCCCAGTCTGAAACAGGATTTAAAACGCGAGACGCGATAAAATAATTTGGATCAACTTTATTCATTTCATCGTCTACGCCGTAGAAAAGTGCAAAAATATAAGGCTGAGCAAATTCATCAAAAACACATCCACTTTTTTGTTTTTGAAATATTTGTTTGTATTCAATCTGCCACGAAGATGATGATAAGTTGTTATATTGAGTAGCGAATTTGTACATATAATTTTCAAAACAAAGTGAGTACAAAACAAGAACAGTAACAAAAATTAATTGTTTTTGTTTTTTAAAAAAATTAGATAAATAATAAATTCCGATTGCAGATATTACCGACATTATTGGACTCATTAAAATAGAACGCAAGGCATGTGGATTTTCTTTTGTAATACTGGCAGGAATTGGAGCCAGTAATAAAATGGCTAAAATATAATATAGTTTTCTATCTTTTTTCTTTAGAATGTATATTATTCCTAAAACTAAAAATATTGCATCTAAATAATATAACTGTCCTGTATTTAGCATTTGACTTCTGGGGTTTGTATCTCCTGTAATAAACAAAAAGTCAGGAGAAAAGTTTTTTATATAATTTTGGACAATGTTTTTTGATCCAACTGTTTGCAGCCTCGATAGTCCTGAATCCTGTTTGTATAATTTATATAGTGGAAAAATGCTTATCAACAAAAATAATATCGAAACTACAACAACAGTAAATCTTTTCTTTAATAAGCGAAGCTTGCTAGTTCCTAGTAAAAAATACAGTAGCGCTGGACCAAGTACTAAAGGTGTTAATATTCTAAAGCTATTGTAACTATAAGCAGATCCAATGAATAAAAGAGTCGCTAAAATTAATTTATTTCTAATTATTAAATAAATTGCCCAGATAAAAAACGCTAATCCTGCAGTTGCTTCATATCCTGTCCTTGAAAAGATAAAAAACCAAGGTGAAATAGAAAAAAGATAAGAAGAAAAGAGAGATAATAATTTGCCTGCCTGCGCAGGCAGGTTTTTTGTTAATTCTAAAACTACTAGGTACAAACCAATGACTGATAACAAACCATAAATAACCGATGGCAAACGTACAGCAAATGGAGTTAAACCAAAAATAGACTCTGTAAACATAACAGAATAAATATAAACAGGTAGTTTAAATTCACCAAAAGCTCTAAAATGAAGTGGCATAAACTCCCCCCATTCATCTCTACCAGTTTGTAAAATACTATATGCATTATAACCAATTGATGCCTCATCCCAGTAAACAGAAGAAGGAATTGTGTCTATTTTAAAAAGTCTAGTTCCCAAAAACAATAAACAAATTAAAATCAAAACAAAATTAGTTTGTAGTAATCTCAAAAGCTTCTTCACCATTTAAAAAGTTTATCCTTTCTAATATTATTGCACTTTCTGGAAAATCACCAGACTTACCTACAAATAATATTTTTGTGTCTGGATTTGCGCGAACTATATCTTCATACTTTGTTCCTTTATCTCCCAAATCTGGAAAATAGTATTTATCAAATTTTAATACTCTTACCCAATCAAAAGTTTCAAAACGATTAAGATTTGGACTATTTTGATATTTTGCGGGATCATATTTCAAATTAAAAAGAGTAAAAATATGTGGCTCACCATAACTTCTTGTATAAACAACTAAATCATATTTATCTTGGTTATTTTTTATATATTCTACAACTTGGGAATTGCCATACTGCCAATCCTTTGAATAGCGTATAGGGTATAGGATATAGAGATTAATAGCAAACATATAAAAATTAACTATAAACAAAATTACAGACAAACTTAAAATTATTTTTTTGTATCTTTTAAATTTAAAAAATTCAAATATTCCTACTGCTGAAAAAATTTGGTAAACAGGTACAGCAATTAGAGTGCGAAGCGCATTTGGAATACTATCATTGGTCATTGATACAGGTACAAAAGCTAAAAGTAACCACGGTAATAAAATTTTTAATGATCTATCTTTTCTTTTTATTAATAAATACAACCCATAAATCAAAAACGGTGCTTGGATCCAGTACAATTCCCCAACGCCTTGAACATGATGTTGTTTATGTCCAGCTCCATCTAAAAATAAAAAACTAGGAGTAAAATGAGCTAAATAATTTTTGGAGAAATAATATGTATTATATGTATATCTATTATGTATTAATTTAGTTAGAGATGGTGGTAGTTTTGATAAATTTCTTCTCTCCTCAATTCTAGGTACTAGTCCCTTGTCATCTGTAATACTTACTAATTTATATCTTGCTGCAGCATCACCCGATATAACAAATGGAATAATTGGGATTGCTAAAGCTACAAATGTCAAAAAACCAAAAAGAGCATATTTAAAATTCTTTAACATAAATTTGTAGTTAATAAGATAAAACACAAATAAGAACAATGGTGTGAAAACCCTAGCGGTATTATATGTATAAACGGATATTACAAACGGAATTGTTGAAATAACAAGCCATTTTGGTTTTTTAAATCCTTTAATCAAAAACCAAATCGCCATCAAAAACCAAAACAGAGAAAAGGATGATTCAAAAGAAGCTCTTGTTAATTGTATGTGCCACGGGGATATTGCGAGAAGAAACGTGCCGATCAGGGATATAGGACGTAGGTTGTAAAGTCGCTGCAACAATAAGTACAAAAGTAAGACGGTTAAAGTACCATAAACAACAGGAGTGATTCTAACTCCTAATTCATTAAGACCAAAAAAATATATTCCCGGAATTGAAGCATATATTTGAGCTGGAAGTTTATATTCTCCAAATGATTTAAAATGAAGTGGCACAAACTCCCCCCATTCATCTTTGCCAGTCAACATAATGCTATATGCGTTGTATCCAATTGAAGTCTCATCCCAATTCAAGGATGGTGGAATAGAAGTAATTTTGTATATTCGTAAAAAGAAACTTAAAGCAATAATTAATGTTAATATAAATCTATTTTTCATAGCTTTGCTGAATCTCATTTGAAATTATTACATTGTTATATTTTTTAGGAAATTTGCCATATTGAGCTATCACTTCTTTTGGGTCTATTTTTGCATAAACTGGGTATGCATATTCTATATTGTCTATGCTTGTCGCGAGCACAACTCGTTGATTTTTGTCAGTGTTAATAGCTTTTAAGGATGCAGTTTTTGCCTCAAGTGACCAAAAACTTCCAAACTTATTTGGCGCGAAGAAATAAACCACCATTAAAACACCAATGAGTTGTATTAATATTAAGAAAATAAATACATTTTTTAATTTATTTGAAACACTTAATAATCCATAAGCTGAAATTAAAATAAAAGGAGGCAACATCAAATTATTTCGAAGCGCATGAGTTTGTCCTAAAAACATAGTGGCAAGTGGCGTAATTAATATCCAAGATATTAATAACACTAAAGCTTTTTTATTATCTTTAAATAAAAAGTATAATCCTACAAATAAAAGTGGTAATTCAACTAGATATAACATTCCCCACTCACCTGGGTTGTGTCGAGGATTCCTGTCGCCTCTTAAATATAAAAACTGAGGTGATAAATTTTCCATATAATTCTCAAAAAGAATTCGAGAATATTTTAATGGTTTATTATAAATGAATGGTTTAATAGATTCTGGCAATGTTGAAAGATTTCTTTCTTCATTAATTTTTTGAATAATACTTTCTTTTAAATTAGAATCAGAAAAGGTGTTTATATTAAAAAATCTATTATCAGACACACCATTTATTGTTTCTTTTAGAGAAAATCCCGCAAAGACAGCTAAAACTGCAAGAGATAAAAGAAAAGTTTTGTTTTGAAATGTTCTTTTTATTTCTGAAAAAAATATAAAGGCTAAAAATAATAATGGAATAGTTAATTTAAAGGTTGGATAGGTAAATATTGCTACACCAAAAAGTATTGCCATAAATATATATTTTTTATACAAAAACATAACACCTCCGAAAAGAGTTAAAAATAATGCAAAATGTGCTTCAAACCCAGCACGAGATAAATAAATATCCCATAGCGAGACTGAAGTTAAAAATGAAGCCATTAATCCTATCTTTTGGCTAAACAACTTCTTTCCTAAAAAATACATCAAAATAATTATTCCTAGTCCAGATAGAAGTGATAAACCCCTGACTCCCCAAACAGTAGGTCCAAAAATAGCTATAAACGGTATACTACCGTAAACATAGCCTGCAGGCCTACCTGCACCCATTTTAAATGTTAACGGTAGAAACTGTCCTGTTTGATCCATTCCAGTTTTTAAAATACTATATGAATCGTAAACAATTGTTAATTCATCACCATATAAAGGAAGTGAATTAATTTTATATACACGAATGATAAACCCAAGTATTAATATCGCAAGTAGTATATAATTTGAATATGGAATCTGTCTTAATGGGATCAATTTTTGTATTTTCTTTAGCCACTCTAGTTTCATATATCTTAATTGTACTAAATATTCCCTATTTAATCATTGTTGTTTTGTTTTTATCTTTGATCCTATATCTTAAATCCATCATCAGAGCAGTAAAATTAATCAAAATCAACTTCAATATTCGCTCATTGGTAGTATTAGTAGTATTTGTAATTGGTATCATTGGCCAGCTTGCAGTCATTGCTCCAAGTGGAATATACAAATCAGGAGATTTAGTCTTTTGGAGCGCCCACGGACATGATGGAACATGGCATATTGCTTTAATGGAAGAAATGAAAAAAGGTTGGCCATTAGAAAATCCAATTTTTGCAGGTACACCTCTTAAAAATTATCATTTCTTCTCTGACATCTTACCTGCAATGGTAAGTAAATATACAAACATTAGTAATTTTAATTTGTATTTTAGAATTTTCCCTTTCTTCTATTCACTATTTTTGGGAGCATCAGTATTCTACCTAACAAAAAAATTAACTAAAAACTTCTCTAGCGGAATTTGGGCAACTATTTTTACCTATTTTGCAGGCAGTTTTGGATACTTAATCAACAAAGGTGAAAGTGTCTTTTGGGCAACACAAATACAAAGTTCAAGTGGAAATCCTCCACAAATTATTTCAAATTTTTTGTTTTTAGCATCAATTTACTTTACGATAACTTTTTTAGAACAAAAAGAGAAGAAGTTACAAATTAAGTATTTTCTAATTTCGTTTATATTACTTGGAACAATTTCTGCTTTTAAAATTTATGCAGGAGTTATTTTACTATTAACTTTAGCAATTATTGGAACTTGGAACTTAATATTTAATAAAGACCTTAGATTATTTTTGCTTACTTTATTTAGTGGAATCCTAGCACTTATTATTTATCTACCAAATTCATCAGGAAAATCATTCTTAATCTTTGAACCATGGTGGTATATCAGAACAATGATAGTTGAACCATCAAGATTAAATCTATTAGATTGGGAATTAAGGCGTCAAACATACATATACGAACACAATTGGAAACGTGTTATTTGGCTTGAAGGAATGGGTTTTTTAATTTTCTTCTTTGGAAATTTGGGAATGAGATTTTTAGGTTTATGGGAATTCGTGAAAACAAATGCAATTTTTAAAATATCTATAGTTCTTTCGCTTGTATTACCACTTCTATTTTTACAAAAAGGAATTGCCAGTAATACTTCACAATTTTTACAATATTTCATATTACTTTTTGGAATATTATCAGGAATAGCAGTTTCAAAAATAGTTACTAACAAAAAATTTATCTTTTTAACTCCAATTATTATAATACTAATGATTCCAACACAAGTAAGATTATTAAAAGAATTTTACATATCAGAAGGTCATCTACGACCCGCTTTTACTAAAATTAGTTCCTCTGAAATTGAAGCATTAGATTTTATAAAACAAAATTCTGGAAAAGATGCCGTTATTGTTACACCTCCATATAATCAATATTTAAATGAAGGTTTAGCTATTCCAAATATATGGGATTGGTTTGATACTGCATATGTTTCAGCTCTTTCTTCAAGGAGGACTTATTTTGATGATTATGAACAAGTAGACATCATGGGCTATGATTATCGCATAAGACTTGAAATCAAAAAAATTATTTTTGAAAGCAAAGATCTTGACGAAGTCAGTAAATCACTTTCGTCCACTAAAACCAATTTATTATATTTCCCAAAAGCATTAAGACCAAAGATAGACTTACAAAATATTGGACTTACTTTATTCTTTGAAAATCAAGAAATAGAAGTTTGGAAAATAAATTAGAATAAACTACTTTTATGACTTCTAGTCTACTATCTGGTTTGTGATATGTCACAATTGGGGCACCTCCTAGATGTGTTTCGTCATCATATATAAACTCTAGAATTTCATCAGTTGGTTCTGTTAAAAATACTCCAATTGTTTCTTCATCTCCTGCACTAGGTGAAGAAAGAATAAAATAATATTTTTTATTTTCTGAATCTACTACATTTTCAAACACTATTTTTACAAAGTCCCCATCCCCAATATTAAAACCATTTAAAGTTGTCGTTCTAATTAAATTATCACTATCATCATACAAATTAAAAATAATATCTTTCTTGTTTTTTAAATTTGGATTTTTAATAGTTGTACCAATTGCAACTAAATTTTTATTTTTTGACACAAAATACTGTGTAAAATCACGTTGGCCGTAAATTGAAACACTACCTTTACTACCATATCCCGGCTGATCATTTGCAGGAATCATTTTAATAAAACTTGCCAATAACCCTGGAACAACAAATAATAAAAACAGAATTGTAAAAATTGTAAATAAATTAAATTTGTTCATCTTTAAGTAAATTAAACGATAATAAAACAGACATTCCAGCCATAACAGAATGTATTATACTTTGAAAATTATATGGGTCATATAATTTCTGTATAACAATAAACGGTGTTGGAAGCAAATCATACCAAGTAGTATATATTCTAAAAAGTGATATTGTCATTGACCTGTCTGTATAAAATAGTGGGATTGAAATAGCAAGCATAGACCACAAAAGCACAGGCCAAAGTGTAATTGGTTTTTTAATTACTACTATTACTAAAAATGGTGCAATCCACAAAAGCCAAGAAATATGAAAGTGAGAAAATGAAAATAGTACAAGTAGCAAAACAATAAAATAATTAAGTAATTTAATGTTCTTCTCATACATCCAAGCAAAACAAAATAATATTGAAAGTAAAAATATGCCAATAATCATAGATTCACCAAACCCTATTTCAAAATTTGGACTAAATATTCTGACAGATAATCCCGAAACAAGCGCGGATTTTACAAAAGCCTCTGACCAAAAAGGAATTACTGATGCGATAAATATTGAAATTGGAATTAATACAGTTAATATTTTATCTTTAATGTTTTTTGCTTCTAAATATATAAATGGAACAAAAAGTAATGGATAAAGTTTAAAAGAAATTGCAAGACCTAGAAAAACTGAGGCAGTTATTAATTTCTCTCTTTTAATATATAAAAAAGCAATAACTGTTAATAAAACTGCATAGATATCAATATTTGAAAAGGCATAAATTAGAATAATTGTAAATGGATTAAATAACCAAAGAGTAAAAGCTTGCTCTCCTTTTTTTCTGTTCTTAAAGAAGTTGAGTAATAAAAAGGCAATTGAAATATCACAAACTAGAAGTGGAAACTTTAAAAATATTAAGTATTTAATAATATTCGGATTATTTACCACAGAATTTGCTCCAGCATCACTAAGCCAATTGCTAAAATCATTACCTAAAAAGCTAGAGACAAATGTTTGATAACTGCCTAAAGTCAAATAGCTAAGCGGGAAATAAACAAATTCTTCTTTTAAAGGAAGGCTTACTTTATTATTTATTAGATATGGATAAATATTAACAATACCCTTTTTAAGAAAAGATGTTTGAAAAGCAATAGTCTTTATATCGGGATGAAACAACAAACCAGATACCAATAATCTTAAGGCAACAGCGATTAATAAAAGTTTACGCATATTCATATATATAATAGGCAGATATTCCTGTAAATATTGTCTGTAAGATACTTCTTGAAACATTGATGTCAAGATTTAATCCTAATAACTGCCAAACTGGGGGAAGATTATAAAGAGTGGGATTTATGGCCGAGAACAAGCCAATTGAAAGTCCTGAATCAAAAAAGGTAATCATTCCAATAAAAGTTATTAACAACATTACAAAAAGTGGCCAATGCTTTAATTTTGTTTTAACAAGATCAATTACAAAAAACGGCATGGTCCACAAAAACCATTGAGGATGAAAGTGGGTGAAGATGAAAAATACTAAAATCATTACAAAAAATCTTTTCCATAGATCTTCTACTAAAGTTTTTTTGTAAAAAAACAAAATGTAAAAAAAGATGACAGCTGCTAAAAATAAAATTATTGATTCACCACCTGAAACTGGAACATTAGCGTAAAAGCTTTTGGTCGTTTGGTTGGCAAGTGCCGCAGTCATTCTAAATCCTTTTGACCAAAGAAATGGATATGCAAATAAAACATATGTTATTACTGATGTTAGTAATAATTTTATTCTATCCAATAAATTTGGTTTAACAAATGCAAGTGGAACCATGAAAAGTAGAGGAAATATCTTAAATCCTGCCCCTAACCCCAATAGCACTGCAGCTAGTGTAAAATTATTTTTCTTGACAGCAAGGTAAAGCACAGCAACTGTCAAAAAAGTTGGAATAATATCAAACTGGCCTACCATATATGTTGCATAAAGATTAACTGGATTAAACATCCACAAAGCAAATGCCCACTTTTTTTGTTTTTCCTCTTTAAATATTCCCATCAATAAATAAGCAATTGCTATGTCAAAGAAAAAATAAGGAAGTTTTAATAATAGAAGTAATAAATTGAGTTGTGGATTACCAAGTGTCGAAGAAAAATTTAGTACAAAATTATCATGTACTGTTTGATCTACTATCCAAGTAGTAAGTAATGATGCCCCACCCAAAAAGAAATATGGTAGAGGTGGATAATTAAATAAATTTCTGGGATAAACTTTTAAATAAGGGTGGTCTTCTGGAAGGTTCCATAAATAATCGTAAAAGTTGGTAATATTTCCATTCTTTATTATTTTAGCTGCAAAATCAAATGGGACAATATCTGAATGATAAGTAATAGATGAAAGTATAAGCCTAAGAATTAAGCCAATTGCTAAAATTGTTGTAATAAATCTTTTCATCTATTTTTCATTATTAAATAAATCGAAGTAACTATTGCCCCTAGTGAAATTATATCAAAGATTAATCTAAAAGATGATTCTTTATATAAAACAATTACCTCATGTTTACCACTAGGTACTGTAAATGAAATTTGCCCAAATGGTTCTCCGGCACTAATTTGTACCCTATTGCCATCAATTTTTGCAATAAATCCTGGATAATAATATTTATTATAATTTAGATTAAAATCAGTTTTACTATCTGTTGTTATTTTTGCATTGAGTGCATTTTCTTCTTCAATTTGAAGAGTTACTTCCAGATCATCTGTGTATGCTCTAGGATAAAGTTTATTAGGTCTTATCTTGGTATCCTTTGGTAATCTTAAATATTCTTCTAAAGTTTGTTTGTAAGCTTCACTAACTGATAAAGAAGGTATATATCTATTTAAATAATAATCATCACCACGACCAAGATACTCACTGGTTTTAAAGTAATTGAAATTTAAAACTATCGCAAAAAATATAACAAGAAAAGAAATTAGGCTCAAGATCTTTTGATTTTTAAACTTTGTAAAACAAAGTAAAAAAATAGGACTAACAAATGTTGTCATTGCCAAAAATCTCCATGGAAATTGGAAATACGGCAAAAGGGGAATGCTCCTCCATAAAAATGCTGAACGAAAGTTCATCATAAAAATAGATATAAAAAATACCAGAGCTCCCCAACCAATGAATATTTTTTCTTCTTTTGAAAACTTTTTTAAATTTAAGAAAAATAAAATTAAACCCACACCTACCACCACCAGCCCTGTTATGCCCATATAAAAAGACATGGTATCGTAATTACCAGCAACTGAAGCTCCATAACCCCAATATGGAGTAATAAATTGTTTTAAAGTAGGGTAGTGATCATAAAAGTTAAAAACAGTATCATATTTCATTAATTTGCTTTCTAAAAGCGCAGGAAACCAAAAGTAGATTGAACACAATAGTCCTAATAATATTCCTTTTAAAGAAACCATAAATGATTTATTAGCGATAATAAATACCAATAAAAATGGCATGAACATATAAGCCATAATATTGTGCGACAGAATAAGGCCAGCAAAAGATAAAGCTAAAAAATATGGCTTCTTTTTGATTACGCTATAAAGAATTATTGGGAAAAATACAAAGGCAACTATCTCCCCTATCGTTCCTCTTACAAAGATCTCCAAAGCCCTATATGGAGCGTATACATATAGAGTAGCTCCAGCAAGTGACAGCTCTTCTGATAAATAGTGTTTTAATAGCTTGTAAGCAAAAAACATTGAAAATGGAATCGAAAGACCAAAAACAAGTTTGACACTATTAACTAGCGAGAAACCTACTAAATGAAAAAACTCAGCTATATAAAAAGGTAATGGATAAACAAAATTAAAAAGAGGATAACCAAAACCAAAAGACAAATCTGGAACGTATCTTGGAGGAAATTGCAACATTTTAATTACTCTATCCATTTCAAAAAGCCAACCAATGTGCAAATCATCTGAAACACCAAAATAACCATACACAAAAAAATATCTAACAGCAGGAATAGAAAGTGATAATATTATTAAAACAAGATATTTAGATATTAGTTTTTGTGTTTTCTCCATATATAAATTAAGCTAAAAAAACTAACTAAAGTTAAATAATTAGCAAATGTTCTAATTACAGTATTTTTGAAATTACCTACAATTTTGTGATAACCTTCGGGAACTAAAACTGAAATTCTACCTAAAATATTATCGTGTGATACTAAATATTTTTCACCGTCAACTGTTACTTCCCAATTTGGAAAATAAAAAATAGGGATTTCAATTTGAGTTTCTTTATCAAGATTAATTTCGAATGAAAATTTATTTGAATAACTTTGGAAATTTGACAAAGTTGTATTTGCACCCTCTCTCGGCTCAAGTGCTGTTTTTGGTAAATAATCTAATATTGCACCTTTTCTTTGATATTCCCAAAGTTCTCCAGTCATCTTCTCTTTCTCTGTAACCTCGTAAAATTCTCTTGGCTTAAAATAACTCCAATTTAAAAAAACAGTAATTAATATAATAAATAAACTTGCATATATTTGTAATTTTTCCCTAAATAAAGATATTACAAAACCTCCCAAAATAGAAGAAGTTAATATAGATAATGATAAAAACCTCCAAGGAAATTGGAAAAAAGTTAAAATACTTATATTTTCCCAAATGAACGAGGACTTGTTGTGAGTCATGAATATGGAGAACAAGAATAGTAGTATGTAGAATAGAGCAAGTAGAATGCTCTTTTTGTCTTTCACAAAAAGTAATGCAAAAGTTGACAGTAAAACTAGCCACCAATGTGGCCAACCAATAGAAAAATTCATCCCACCCTCTGGTCCTGGAATTGATGTACCATATCCCCAAACTCTATCAAAAAATAATTGCTTTATACTAATAAAATTAGCTCTAAAATCAAGTTCAAATCTAGTTAAACTTTGAGTCTGCACTAAATTTTTTTCAAAAAAAGCCGGTAAGATAAAAAAGGAAGCTAAGCCAAAGGCTATTATAAACGATAGCAAAACAAATTTTAAGTTATTAAACTTATTTAGAAATAAAACATAAATCCCCCAAAGAACAACAACTGGAACAAAAATAACAGTCATTATGTTGTGTGTTATTAAAAAGAAAAATAAGCTAACTGTAAAAAGTTTATAATTTTTCTTTTGAAGAAAGTAAAAAACAAAAGGAATTATTGCAAGCGCCATACTTTCCGAAAGTGCGCCGCGTACATATATATCCAATGCTTTATAGGGAGCAAATAGATACAAACTAGCTGCAGTTAATCCAGCATACTTTCCCCACAATTCTCTGACTAATAAATATACTCCAAAACTTCCTACAATTAGTGTTGTAAAAAATAATAATTTTGCAGAATTTAGATATCCTAAAACATAACTAACTACTGCTCCTAAATAATATGTAAACGGACCGTAAAAGTTAAAAAGAGGAAAACCATTTCCCCAACCCATATCTGGAACCCACCTGCAGGGAATTTGAAAATCAGAAAAACATTTTCTCATTTCAAAAATTCTCATTACTTGCAAGTCGTCCTGATGTGAGAAATAACCAGTTTTCATCAAAGGCTGTGAGACAGAAAGTCCAAGAATAAAAATAATGACAACAATCCAATGCTTATTCAAAAACTTAACCATAATAATATTATTATACTAACAAGTGATACTAAATTACCTATTTTCCTAATTGGAGTATCTGTTAATTTGACTTCTATATTATATTCACCTTCGGGCAATTTGAAGGAAATTAGCCCGTAGCAAAACTCTTGCCCCCTGCAATCATTATTATAATGTTCTACTTTTTTACTATCTACTTTAACCTGCATTCCTGGAAAATCATATAGAGGAATTCTAATTGTTGCATCTTCTAAAACATCTACTTTCCCAGTTTGAAAATTACTTCCCTTTTTATAATCACTAAATAAAGCTTTTCCATCTAACACTTCTGGTATATCAGGAGCTTCATTTATTGGAGGAAGAGTTGCATAAATTGGTAAATAATCAAAAATTGATATTGTCATTTGTTTTTGCCAACTAACACCTGAAAATTTATCGGCATCAGTTATATAAAGCCAATCTTTAGGAACAAAAAATTTAATATTTAGGATAATAGAAGCAATAATTAAAATTATTCCTAAAATATATTGGAGTTTTTTTGAAAAGAATATAAAAAAACCAGACAACAAACACAAAAGAAATATAGAAACAGCCAAAAATCTCCAGGGAAATTGTAAATACCACATAAATGGTAACTTAGCCCAAATGAAACTTGATTTCATATGAATCATAAAAACAGAAAACAATGTAGCAAGTAGTATGCAGAAAGTAGTAAGAGATAAAATTTTGTTTTTTTTGTAACTAATTAAAGCAAGTAATCCAGCAAATAAGCCAGCCAGCCATTGCACAATTCCAAGTGATAAGTTTAATTTTTCATTGGGAAAACCTGATGATCCATATCCCCACTCGCGAGATATAAAAAGTTTATACAAACTTACAAAATGAGCTCTATAATCAAAATAACCTGAAAGAACAGAGTCAACATGGGCAAATTTCTTCTCAAAAATTACAGGGAGTAAGAAAAAAGCAGAAAGCCCTACTCCAAGTATTCCAGCCCAAACTATTTTGTTTATATTTTTTCCCTTTTGTAAATATAACCAGTAAAATGCCCACAAAATAGCAATTGGAGCAAATATCATAGTCATTAGGGTATGGGTTGTTGCCAGTAAACCTATAAATAAGGCTGTCGTTGGGATATAAATCTTTTTATTTGTCTTAATTAGTTTATATAAAGACCATAATATTAAAGGAAAGAAAACTTGCGCCCAAAATTCACTTAACGCACCCCTGACGTAAACTTCAACCGCTTTATATGGAATATAAGTATAGAGAACTGAAGCTACAAATCCCGACCATTTATTAGTTAATTCACTAACTAAGATATACATAGCAATAGCAGACAAGATATAACCTATGATAAATAATATTTTAACTACATCAATATATTGAATTCCTACTCTATGAAGCACTGCTCCAACATAATAAGGAAGAGGTGGATAGTAATTAAATTGAGGATAACCATAAGCATAACCAGCATCAGGAACCCAGCGACAGGGAATCTGAAAGTCAGTTAAACATTTATCCATTTGTTGAATACGAAAAGCTTGCAGATCATCCTGCATCGAAAAAAACCCAGGTCGAAGTAGATTCCAAAAAGCAGGAATTGTAAAGATAACTATCAAGCCAAACCAAAAAAGTTTAATCATTGATATTTTTGAAAAACTGCTTCATCACTAACAATACATTCTTTTATTTCCTTACGTCTGGCTTTAATAACTAAGCCCAATTTAAATAACGACATTAAGATAATTCGAAGATATCTTGGATTTTTTAATATCCGCTTAAACAAACCATTTAAATGTTTCTCAAACATTGCTTTACTATGTAGATTTTTCCAAAGCATTAATAATTGGTTTCTCTCACGAACTCTTTCTATATATTTTTTGGATAATTTTGAAATAGTTGATTCATGATTATGAACAACCCTTCCAAAAGGATTCCATAAATTTAAGTAACCTCTTTTAGCTGCTCTAAAACATATATCAATATCTTCCCAATAAAATGGAGATAATAACTTTTCATCTAATCCTCCTAATTCTTGCCAAATACTTTTTCTAAATACACCACTTCCTCCACTTACATAAAAACTATTTTCAATTTCTTTAGATTCTTTTTTTGAACTTATTTGTATAAATCCATCTTCAAAATAACCTCTTGCAGGACCATAATTTTTTTCGTGGAGAGAAACTGCAAATACTTTTTCATCTCTAAAACTATCTAATACTAATTCTAAAAAATTAGTGGAAGGTAAAACGTCAGTATTTAATAGACAAATGAAATCTCCTGTTGTCGACCTAACTCCTGTATTAACAGTTGCAGAAAAACCTCTGTTTTTAGTGTGTTTAATTAAACGGATTATATTTTTGTATTTATTATTAAGATAACTAACGCTTTCATCTGTAGAACGATCATCCACTATCACTATTTCAAATATTTTATTCTTTGGATTATACTGTGCAGAAATAATACTAGGTAGATTTGTTTCCAAAAACTCTCTACCATTATAATTTGGGATAACTATTGATACTTTCATAGCGTAGCTGGATCTCATGGTTTTGTTACTTTAACTAAGTGTAACATTCCTAAATTAAATTTTCTGTCTAGTTCCACTTCAAAACCTGCTTTTTTACATGCTTTTGGCAGATAACTGTCTCTATATGTTTGAATATGAGTTTCCCTCCAAACCCAACCTCTTGGATAAAAATGTAACCACAACCACCAAACCACTTTAAATAAATTATTATCCGATGGAACTAAAAAGACACCATAGCCTCCTTTTTTCATAACTCTTTTAAATTCACTTAACACTCTAATAGGATCTGCAACATGCTCTAATGCTTCCAAACAAAAGACTGCATCAAATATTTTATCTTTGAAAGGCAAACTGTGAGCATCTGCTACTATAAATTTCATTTCCCTATTTTTAGACCAATGTTTTTTTGCCCATTCAATTGATGTTTTAACAATATCAAGCCCTATAAACTTTTTAGCATTTGTACTTTTAAAAATTACATTAGAGAAAACTCCATCCGCACAACCAACGTCTAATACCGAGTCAGCTGTAGTTATTACCTTTTTAACTTCTCTAAATCTTGTAGTATGCCAATATTTTTGAAATGGATCTTTTTTTAAACTTTCAAAATACCAGTTTGCAGGAACGTGTGCATGTAAATCCTCACCTATTTTTTTTGTATTCATATTTAAAAAATTTTTATTCTTTTTTGAACTATTATTTCTCCGAAGGATTTTTCTTCAACCATTTTGGTATCGACATCTTCCTCAGCAATTGTTTCTGACAAATATCTAACAGGTATGCCTGCCATAGGCTCAAGTATTAGAAATGATGTATCAAAGGGATTGTCAATTCTCTCTAAACTATCAAGCTGTCCTATTTGATCCTTACCATGCCAATAAGGGGCATATCCGTAAGTATTCACCCCATACCATTTATATAAATATGTCCAAACAATATTTATCCAAAGAGGAGATGTCAGACTACTAATGCTAAATGGTTTTCCGTCGGCTAATTGATATGTATAGTCAATCGCATCAATTTGTTTTGAAAGAAGCATGTCTTTTTGTATAGAAAAAAGAGTTGACCCTAATTTATTCTGAGAAAGAATAAAATTTAAATTTCCATAAAATATTATTAAAAAAATTAAAATAGCAAAAATTCTCTTTTTATTAAATAATTTATATATATAAAAACCCAACATCAAAGATATTGCTGGTCCAATTCCAACCATTAAAAAGGGGGTTGACATTCCGCCAACAGTAACAACAGATAGATGAGAAAATAGCCAAACTGCTAAAAATGCAGGGTATGGATTTTTTTTGGCAGCGAAGCTATGTGTGTAATTTAAAAGTGAATATATCCCAAGTATAATTATTACTCCACCACCATATCCAATATTCCCAGGGTAAGTATTAAAGGCAAAAATACGACCCACTTGATTTAAATAAAGAATTAAATAATCACCAACAGATTTTGCATATGCCAAATTCCCCCCGCTTGTTGTAGCTAGTGATTTTATAGCAGTTAAACTATTAAAACCAAATTTAAACTCGCAGAGAATAAGACTAAAGGTTACAAAGATTAAAAATCCAAAAAAATAATATAAACTTTTTTTAGTAATATTTTTGTTGTAAATCGCCAACCATATCAGAAGAGGAACAATATGATAGGCAAGAAATATTTCCGCTTGTATGGAAAGACCCAATCCAATTGCTGCTAAAATTGGACCGACTATTAATTTCTTTTGTTTTATTGATAAAATCCAAATCCATAAGCCTAAATACATTAAAGGGACTGTCCAGACCGCGATTGTTGGATTGCTAAGCCATGTTGCGTATTGAGTTGATTCAAATGAAATAGCGTATAAAGATGCTGACAAAAGTGCAATCCACGAATTCTTCGTGGCCAGCTTCGCTGTAAAAAAAACAATAAAAACAGTAAGTGAATTTAAAAAAGCTAAATAATAAGCCACAACAATAGGGCTTCCGTGACCTATTAGATAAGCTGGTGCTAATAAGTAATAATAAAAAACGCCATGATAAAGCCCCGGAGCTGAAGATGGTGGTCCTTGTATTTTAATATCTCCTGAAATGATTTGCTTAGCAATTAATGCATCTCGTGCTTGGTCATATCCAAAAGTTAATGCGTTATTTTGCAAAAACATTACCCTTAAAAAAAATGCAATTACAAATATTGCAATTGATAAGACACTATATAATTTTTCTGATTTCATTTTTAAATGTTTCATAGCTATATTTTTTTGACGAGTCAATCGCATTTTTAGAAATTGTTTTTAATAATCCTTTTTCTTTTACTGTTTTTTTAGTTAATTCTAAAAGATCTTTTTTATCATTCCATAAAAATCCATTTTTACTATTATCAATAATTTCTTTATATCCACCTGCCTTATATACGACAGGAACACATCCTGCGGACATCGACTCAACTAGTGTAATTCCAAAATGTTCCACTCTTTCAGGATTTTTAACTTCATTCTCACTAAACCCTGAACCAGACCAAAATATTTTTGATTTGCCAAATATATTTTTTAAAATATCTACCGTAGGACTTTCTACAAATTCTATATTATATCCACTGCTCATTTTCTTTAGTCTTTTAAGATAATCAGTTGAACCTATTTCAGTCCCGCCTGCTAAAACTAATTTCCATTCTTTAAACTTTTTGTCTTTAACTAATAATTTAAATTGTTTAATTAAAATGTCATGCCCTTTATTTTGTGTTAATTCAGAAAAACGACTGACATAACAAATCTGCTCAATTTTTCTTTTTGCTTTATACAAATCCGTAGCAACGGGTGGATAAAGAACAATAGAATTTACTCCATACTCTTTGTCAACTATTGTTTTGGTAAAGTAAGAATTACAAATTATTTTTTCTATTCTAAATAACTTCATTTTATTTAGCAACGATGTTCCATTGACATCATGAAATGGAACTTGGAAGTGAAGATAATTTCTTCTCGATCTCAAAGTGGGAATGCTACCATCTGTTACCCAAAAACAAATATCATAACCTTCCCCGCGATTGATATTATCAACAACATTAATATTATTTGGCAATTTTAATCCAAATCTTTTCGAGAGTTTTTCTTTTATTGATTTATCTTTCCATTCAATATCAACGTCAAACCCAATTTCCGCTAATACTTTAGCAAAGGTTAAACTGTAACGTTCTCCCCCACCTAAAGTATCTAGGTACGGATTGTAGATAGCTGCTTTTCCCATAATTTAGAATAAGATATTAGTTTACTATATATTTGATATATTCCGTAAATTACACCTTCTTTTCCATCTAAAAATGCTTTTTGTTTAATAAAACGTAACATGAATTCACGAAATCCTGCAGACGCGAATCTAATAAAATTCATTTTAGGATGACTAGCTTTAAACATAAGTTCTGCTTCAATTTCAGACCAATTGTTTGTTTTTTCAACCATCTCACTTATTGTCATATTTTTGTGATGAATTATCGCATTTTTCAAATATCCAATTTCACCATCGACAATTGGCTCCTCATGAACTTCACCAATCCATTTTGTTAATTTATCTTTTTTAAATAACCTTTTTTGATAATCAGGATATTGACCTGAGTATTTAAATTCTTTGTTAAAAATAATGTTCCTTCGTGGGATTGCGAAAGCGTGAACGGTTGACGGTGAACGGTTGACGGTTGACAAAATTTCTTCATATAAAGCATGAGAAATTTCCTCATCACTATCTACATATAAAACCCAATCTCCTTTTGCTTTTTTTAATCCTTCATTTCTCCAATCGCTAAAATTTCCTTTAGTCCCATTAATTAAAATTAATTCGCTACACCAAGAAACTGATTTTTTAGCGCTTTCCAATAACTTTTTGTTATAATTACCTCCAAAAATAACTATGGCGGTTATCGATACTTTAGTTTTCGAATTATTTTTAGACATATTTTAGAAATAAAGTTACTTGAATCATTAATTTTTGAAGCATAAACCCACCACATAAAATCCTTGGATATTATTTTAAGCTCATTAAAAGTATCACTAGCATCAATTTTTCTTTTTCTAAATTCTTGTTTTTGCCATAGTTTTGCATATACAACTAACTCTGAAAGAATTTGTAACAAACAAATAGTAAGGCCATGCAAACCATCTTTATACCCTTCTTCAGCAAAATATCTTCTTAAAAACTCTGATGCTGGTTTAATTAAAATATCTCTCCACTTAAATTCAATTCCTTTTTTATTTAATTCCTTAGCTTGAATTGTTGTATACCTATTCATTCTGGTTATATATTCTTCAACAGAAGAATAGTGCCTATGTTTAATAGCAAATTCTTGCTTTTGCGGAAGATCCATACCTTTACCTGTTGTCATTGGTACAGAGTGAATTACTTCATCCCAGATTACAGATCCCTTCTTAAAAAATCTGATATTCATATCAGGCCACCAACCAGAGTGTCTCATCCATTTACTAAAGATTATATTTTTTCTTGGAATTCTATAAAATTGAGCTTGAGGTTCTTTTATTTCTTTCTTTAAATATATTTTTAGACTTTCTGGAATTTCTTCATCCGCATCTAATATGAAAACCCAATCATTTTTGGCTTTTTCGATTGCAAAGTTTCTAGCAGGTTCAACATAGCTAATTTTTTTGTGTTTAAATATTTTTGCATTGTACTTTTTAGCCAATTCCCTTGTCCTATCTGTTGACATCATGTCAACAACTATTATTTCGTTTGCAAAACCTTTAAGAGATGCCAAACAACGACCAATTTTCTTTTCTTCGTTGTAGGTATTAATTACTACCGAAATCTTTGCCATATTGGTATATTATACTTTTTTTATTTTCAAAAATCTTCTTTAGATCTAATTCAGCCGAACCTAACCTAAGTAGCTCTCCAAAAAGAGGTGAAGCTTCTTTAACTAAATACAAATATTTTATATTATTGCGACCCAAAAACTCTCTACCCGCCTCTTTATCAAGGTTTAAGATAAACCACAACGTCTGTTCTCTGCGATTCTCCCAGCTATAGCCCATGATGTTTAAGTTTACCTGATCTTCAAGAAATACTGGTTTATGAGTAAAAGCTGATACATATGATGTTGATTCATAGAAATAAAGTGGACGAGGAGGGTTTTTAGTAGCTAAAATGGCTTTACTCTCATCAAATGGATAAGTAAAAATTATTCCATCTGTTTGTTTAGTCAAAAAATCTAAGGCGGCATATTCTTCATTTGAGACCATAGATTGTGGCATTTTAGGTAAATAATGTTGCAAGGTAGACCATGCTCCAAATATTGTAAACATAGAAAATAAAGTCATTAAACCAACTCTAACTATTCGTTTTTTATTGTTTGTAAGTAAATCCATAGATATACCTGCAAAAATTGAGGAAAAGAATAAATAATAATAGAAAAATTGAATAGTATTCCAAGGCGTACCTTTTTGAACTAAAAACATTGGAATTATAATCGCCATTAACAAAATAGTAGTAATAAATACTAAAATTTCATCAATTTTGATTTTATTTTTAAGTACTTTTAAAAAATAATAAAATCCAATAATACGCACTCCCATATTACCCAGTATAAAAATTGCAAAAGCTAATGAATATGCCAAAATTTCTTTAAACCAAATATGCCCCATTTTATAAGTTGTCATTGCAGAATAAAGCCTTTCCCAACCAAATCTATCTGAATAGGACATTAAAGTTTCTAAAAACCACATAGGTTGCCAAACAAACGTTGACAAGCCGTCACTCCTTGTTGTCACAAACAAAATTAAATTTAAAAAAAGTGAAGCAAGAAAGACTTTTAAGATGTAAGATTTATGATGGAAGATGTATGAATACAGACCAGAGATAAACAAACCAGCAAGAACAAGAATAGCGGCATAAGCTTTAATTTGAATTAATATTCCAAAAAATATAATACTAAAAAATAAATTCTTTTTTTGTAAAGAGATAAGAGCAGATAAAATAAATATTAGAGATAGTGCGAAAGGAGGATTAACTAAAGTAGAGATAGATTGTTGTGACCAAAACATTGACTCACCTGTGATAACTCTATCTCTTAAAAATGTAATAATAAATCCAAACGATGAACTAAAATAAACAAAGGCTGTAGACCATAGTGCTTCATTTTTAGATCCTCTCCAATTTAAAACAAATAAATATACTAGTAAACCAATCATTAAAGCGAAAATAGGAGGCAGAATCTGGAAATACAAAATACTAATAGGAATTGTTGTTAATTTATTTAACAAAGCTAAGAGCAGATCAAAACCAAGGTGATAATTCTGCAACAAAGAACCAGAAAAAATTGGATTTTCTAAAGTTCCTTTAGAAAGACTATTAGAAAGAGCTATGTGCCAAATACCATCATGGCCATTTGGTCCCCAAAATCCATAACCAAATTTATAAAGCAGTCCACTTCTTACCATAGTCAAAGACCATGTGATAGTTCCAATTATTATTAGGCTAACGAGAGAAAATTGTTTTGTAACTTTTTTTAGCATCTTCTATTAAAGAAACACCCATCATAGAAATCATTGACGAACCATAAACTAATACACCAACTAAACTTAGAATAAGCATTGAATTCACACTAATATCCAAAAATTTACGTACAAAAATCAAGACTACCCCCATAACAACTGATCCAATCAATGGCTTGATCATTGAATCGATAACTCCAAAGTTTACATACTTCTTAGCTATATATATCGCAATTAGAGATGATGACCCAACTAAAGCATAACCAATTGATGCTCCCAATACTCCAAATTTTAGAGCTAAAAATGGAATAAAAGTCCAAGATAAAACAGTCCACATTATCATTAAATAAAATGTTATTTTAATTTTGCCAATCGCATTTAAAAGATTAGTAAGTTGTGTTGTAGCACTGGCAAAAGCAAAATTTATTGAGATAAATATAATTGGGATAAGTGCTGGTATCCATTGTTCATATCTTGGAACAACACGAACTAACAATGGAGAAAGTATAATTATTCCCATTAAACTTGGAAAAACAAAAAGACAAATGAAAAATATTGATCTTGTAACACTTCTTTCTAAATCATTCTTGTGATCTTGCATTCTTGAAAATGCAGGGAAAGTCACACGTGTTACCGTATCCATAAAAAATGTTAACGGAAGCCTCGCTAACTTCTGAGCAAATGATAATATTCCAACTCCAACTGGACCGATTATTCCTCCTAACACAATCGTCATTCCATCATCTTTTAGCGTTGCTAAAAATGTATTAATTTGATATGGAATACCAAATTTAAATAATCCTTTTAGAGTATTTAAGGAAAAGGCAATTCCAGGTTTCCATGGTTGAAGTGCATAAATTGCAACAAGTCCTATAATTCCCCTTAAAATTACTGCAATAGTAAAACTTTTTAAACCAAAACCCTTCATGGCAAAAAATACCAAAACTACGTTATAAACAATTTGTTCTAAAATTTGGGGAAAAACTAATTTAATAAACTCCAATTTTCTTTCCAAAAGTACTGAAGGAATACTTTTAAGAGATGAAAAGACAAGGGATAAAGATAATGCGTATAAAAGTATTTGACCATCATAGGTTAGTGAATATTTTTGGACAAAGAAAGGGGTTAGTAAAAAAACAATTCCAATTATTGTGAAAATTAATATTTGTTGAACAAAGAAAGTTGTTTTTAAATCTGTATCAGTTGGAGTTTCTTTTTTCTGAATTAAAGCTGCAGCTAGTCCAATATCAGAAAAATAAACTAGAAAATTAATGATTGCAGAAATAATTGCAAAAACTCCAAATTCATAACCACCAAGATAGGCAAATAGAAAAAATTGTGCAACAAGACCAATAATTTGAAGTAAAAAAGTTCTACCAGTTAAAATAACAACTCCACGAACAGATCTTTGCTTTATGGTCTCTATTCCTATTGTTTCTATTCCAATTTCTTCTTCCACAATTTAAATTGTATCATTTTGTGAGTTCGAAGAAGAGAAGTTCTTCTTGTGGGCCATTTATTACATATTGCCTTGAATCTGTTAGTCTTAATCCTTTTGGATATTTTGCTATAAGTTTTAGGCCTTGTTCTTCTGCTTTACCTTTATACCTTGATTTATTAATAACTAAATAAGTTTTATTTCCTGCTTTGACTGCTTCTTTTAAACTCTTAGGAGTATCATCAATAATAACTCCAACACCAATAACTATCACATTTGGCAAATCATTTAAATATAACTGTAATCCATCTGGTAATGTTCCAAAATAACCTTCAGTTCCAACAACAATTTGCTTACCTTTATCTTTTAATTCTTCTTTTCTTATATAAAGAGATACTTCTTTGATTCCTTGTCCTGCAGTCCACTCCTCTAAATACCCAGATCTTTCACCTCTTGGTAAATTAGCTTTTTCAGGGTTAGTTAAAAGATAATAATCAAATATGATACTTTGAATTACAAAAAAAGCCAGTAACCCATGAATCGTAACTCGCAACCATTTAATTTGTATTAAAAAGGACATTCCTGCCAAAATAAATAAATAAGGCAATGTAAAAAATACATACCTAGCAGTAAAAGTTAGACCCAGTTCTGCTTGAATAAAAACTGGAAATAGCCCCCAAACAACAAGAACAAGTGTTTGTTTAAAATATTTTTTAAATCCTAAAAATATACCAAGCAAAACAAGAGGTATTAGTGCAACTGGTCCCATGCTTGATAACCAGACCACAAAATCTTTTAAATGTGGTAAGAGTGGATCGAAAAACCTTGTCCAAATATGGCTAATCGGTAAGATATAATCACCAGTTCTGGCACTTAATTGTCCAAAATTTGGACCCAATCTTTGAATGTTATACATCACAAAAGCTATAAAATAAGTAACTCCCAACCTCCAAATACCTTTCCAATTTGTTAAAGCCCAAAAACTTGGTAACAATAAGGCAGTAAACATGGCAGGAGATTTGGTTAAAGCAGCAAACCCCAACATAAATCCAGCTATCATTGCAAGATCAAGTCGTTTATATTTTGCAGTCAAAAAAGAAAAAATAGCTGTCCAAATACCAAACATTGATAACATTGAATCAACTAAAGCCATTCTGTCAAAGAAAAAAATGAATGGTGACAAGATATAAAGTAATAAAGAAATTAAAGAAACAAATTTGTTTTTAAATAAAACATAACTAAACACAAACACGCCCACGGCAGTTCCCATACCCGTCATAACCGATACTAAACGTCCAATAAATAAGGGATCGGAAAAATATTTAATTAAAAACATCAAAATCCACATATAAAGAGGTTGCTTACCATCTGATAAAGGTAAAAATCTTAAGGTTGGCTCAATAGCCATGACTTGTGCCCATCTAACGTAGATTGCCTCATCAACAAAAATCGGAAGAATCGTTAAGTTTACGATTCTTATTACTAAACCAATCATCAAAATAATAACCAATCCAAATATCGTCCACTTCCACTCCTTAAAGATTTTCCTAAAGTTCATTTTAATAGTTTATCTCTTTTTTCGCCAAAACGATATTTACTGACCACTTTTCTACCGCTTTTGACTTCAATTTGTTTTCTTGCTCTTCCCGCAATATCCCCTCCTTCTTTGGCAACAATTCTATTTTTATAAAAAGTATCAGGTTTTTTAGTTTTTGAAATTTCTGTAGTTGCTGTCTCTGCTAACATATTTAAAACTAACTCCAAATTAGTCATATTGTCCCGCAAATTTTCTTTTTTTAAATTTTTATAATCTTTGTAATCTTTTGTTCGAAGTCCCGCCCATGCAAAGGTAATATCGTCAGTTAATATTGCATATTCTTTTGAGTTACTAACACCTCTTTCATCCCACTCATTAGTTAAATCTTTTCTAATTTCTATACTTTTAAGCCTTAGATCAACCCATGATTTGGAATATCCTTTTTTAAGATATGTAGACAATGCTCGTTGAATTCCTTTTTCTGGATCTTCAGTTTCTTCAATTCTTTCATAACCAACTCTCGCAAGCCATAATTTAAAAGGCTCAGCGTTAGGTGATGGTATTGATTGGATTAATCTAAGCATTGTTTCAGTATCTGCCACGTCTGTTAACCTCATTTTTCCGTCAATCGCTTTCATTTTCAAACCGTGACATTTTGTCACGGTTTCGCTACCTTCAGCTTTTAACCTTTCCTTCAACTTGCGCCAATATGCCTGAGTGCTGGTACTTTTGCTTAAAACTCCTACGATATCAATAACAGAAAAATACCATTTTTGTTCTTTTTTATTCCAATCACGTCTAATTTTTTGATCTTTGAACAAAACTATTTTTGAAGATTTAGTTTTCATCTCCTTAAATTATATTTTCCTTGAATAGCATTTAGTCTTACTTTCATTAGATCTCTTAGACCTTCCCAACTATCTTTAATTGGATTAACTTTAGTTCCTTCTTTGTGATGCCAAACGACAGGAACTTCCGCCACCTTTAATTTTAATTTTCTGGCAACATATAATATTTCAAGATCAAATCCTGCTGAAACTGAAGCTCCAGATTGTGCTTGTTGTTGATTAAAAATCTGTAAACGTTTAAATATTTCATTAGATGCTTTCTTTTTAAAAGCTTTAAATCCACACTGTGTATCTTTATATGGAAGTCGCAATACTAAATTGCGTAAGATAGAAAATCCTAAGGCCATTGTTTTCCTGATTAAAGGTGCACCTTCTCTACCCACTCTTGAACCAATAACTATATCGTAGCCATTTGAAAATTTTGGTAATATTTTTTCTAATTGATCAATCGGTGTTGCTTGATCCATGTCGTCAAAAATAACAACATCTCCATTAGCTTTTAGCATTCCCGCAATAACAGTTCCACCTTTTCCTCTATGAGGTTCTCTCAGAACAACAACATTTTTGTGGTTTTTAGCAAATTTTTCAGCTAGCTCTGCAGTTTTATCACTAGACCCATCGTCTACTACAATTATTTCCCATCTATATTTTTGTTGATTTAAATAATCAACTATCCCTGAAAGAGATCCCGTTCTTATATTATTTTCTTCATTAAAAGATGGTATGATTATAGATATATTCATATTATTCAGTGTATCCAAACATTGGATCAGTTAAATTAGAATTTGCACCAATATAACTTTTTTCCACTTCTTCTTTATTATAACGGTCATAATCAGGATAAATAAGCCCTAAAGATCCAAATGCTTTATCAATACTATTAACCAAATTGTGTGGATAAACTATGGTATAAACTGGAGAGTTTGATATAGGTCTATTTACATGCATATTTTCTAAATAAAATAAATATCTATAACCTAAATCGTACCCCGGATTTGTTATATAAGATATCGAGATACAAGGATAATCACGTTTTATCCTGTCTGCATTTATATATTTTACTAAATCAACTTTTTCAATATATCCTTTTTTGTCAGGGTTATATTTAAATATATAATTTATATTTACTAGAAAAAACAAGATTGTTAATAGATAAAAAAGTAATAATCCTACCTTTGTTTTCTTAAGTTCAAAAAGACCTAAGGAAGCAATAAAAATCCAGATAATATTCATGCCATTAAAATAATATTCTGAAGGGTTTTTAGAATTTAGACTAAAAAAAACAATATAGAGTCCCAACCACAAAATAAATGTGGTAGACAAAAATAAATTAATTTTTTTAATTTTAATAAAATAATAAAGTAAACTAATTAACAAAATAAATACTATACTTGGGTGAATGAAATGATGTTTAGAAAAAATGCTAATGGTATTTTTGTTAACAAGTTGCATAACTCTATCAAATTTTGCAAAACCTGTTGAAGTGCCTTGAATAAAATCTTTCTTGGTAGTTAACGATAAAATAACTGCTTTTGTCTGACTAAAATCGTGTCTAAACTCAAAGAAAATTAGAGGCAAACTAGTTAAAAACAAAACCAAAAATCCAATAAGTATCGCTTTTACATTGAAAATGGTTACTTTATCAATTTTCTTTTTAGAAAACAAAAACGCAACTAAGACTAAAGGTGTTAGTAAAATTAAGGAAGGATTTAAATGCCAAATCAATCCAATTAAGAAGATATTTAAAACAAAACCCTTTAAATACTTGCTTTTGTAAATCAAGAAAAGACTATATAAATACCACATTGTCCATAGCATTACAGGCATTGTTGGAGCTACCTCACGATCAACGAAAACAATTAAAGCAGATACTGCATAAATAAATGCAGCAATCAATCCTAATTTAATATTTGCAATTTTACTAAAAACAAAAAATAAACTATATGTTGCAAATACTCCTAAAATTACAGGTAAAAAGACAGCAGATAACGGGCTCATTCTACCAAAAAGATAAAAAGGTATTTGGAGATAATAAAAAAGCGCCCCAATAAAAACTCCCTGACTAGATGTTTCTTGACCAATAAGTCTTAAGTGGCCATTTACTAAAATGTCTTTAATAATCCATGAAGCAAGATCTTGATCATGAGAAAAAACGTAATAAGATCTAAAGTTATATAGGCGTAATAAAAACGATAATATCAGAATAGAAAAAAGTATTATTTTTACTTTATTGTTCATTTAACAAACCTTTCCCTTTTTTGTACGGTTATTGCACCAAATTTTTTTTCTTCTATCACTTTTCCAATTCCTTTTTGTCTATCAAGCCAAGCTTTAAGTCTTTCTGGATGTGGTGGATCTTCTTCGTATAAGGTATAAAGTAATCTTACCTGATTTTCTTCTTGTATTACTCCTTTCCATTTAAATAAATAGTCATAAGAATATGAAATGACAGGGGGAACATAGGCATCAATATTAAACTTATTGCCAACTGAATCATGAGCTAAATAATCAACAGCTTGTAGTTGGTTGATAAATGTAATACTGTTTGGATTGTCTGAATTAGATGTCAATTTAAACTTAAGTGGTTCATAATTATTGCGTATGAAAATTAATAAAAAAATAATTACAAATAATTTCCCTAGATATTTTTTTTGCCATAGTTTTCCTAGAACTAAACTTGAAAGCATTATATAAATCATATAATAACCTGTCAGATAATATTCATAGAAATTATTATTATTTCCTTGATAAAAATAAAGACCAATCAATGGAGAAATGAGTAATAGTAATACAATTTTTGAAAATTTATTTTTATAAAGTGATGGCAATAGGTATATAAATAATACTAATAAAATAGAGAGTAAAATTAATTCTGATCTACCTCTATAATGGAATAGCTTTGTTGAAAATGATTCGTAGTACAATTTTGTTCGACTTTCTATAATATTTTTGGGAGGAAATGTGAAACTTTTTTCCTCAATAAAATTTTTACTCATTCCATTCCTTAAAATTCCATTATGTTTAATATCAAAAATTATAAGTGGGGAGAAAGTAAATATAAATAAAACCGTTGATACAATTAAAGTTTTTGCATTTGGTCTGTTTTTCCAATTCAATATCAAAAATATTAAAATTGCAGGAATGTAGAAAAGTTCACCTGATGAACCAAAACTAAAAAGTGAAAAACCAGAAACAAGAGCTATTACATACCATCCATATTGTTTACTTTTTAGAACAATATACATTCCCAAAACCAAAAACATGGATAATAAAAGCATTGGTGTAGGGTTACTTAACCATCTACTTGCCCAGATCATATAGTATGAAAAAGAAGCCAGTAAAATTGCAATTAAACCGCTTTGTTTATCTTGAAATTTTGATACTAGATAGTACATTAACCAGATTGCAAGAACAGTAGTTAAGGCTAAAAATAGGCTTGGATAAATTGGGTTTCCTTGTCCTAAAAAATAAAATGGTGCAATTAAATAATAATAGAATGGTCCTCTAAATACACCAGCTAAACCTGTAGTTGGACCAATTAAAAATAATTTACCTTTATTAATTAAATCCCAGATAACTAAAGCATCTCTACCTTGATCATAATGGAAATCAAGAAGTTCCCCAATTCTATAAGTTCTTAAAACAAAAGCCAGAAGTAAAACAATCAAAATCATCAAATTCCAAGGACCTGCCTGCGCAGGCAGGGTATATAATTTTTTAATTTTTTCTAGCATATTTCCGACACACTTCTAAAACTTTCTTAACAGAATCTTCAAACAACCCTTTAACTTTTGCTCCAGATGCTGCAATATGCCCACCTCCACCCAAAGCTTCTGCTATTTTTGATACATCAAAATTACTCCTTGCTCTAAAACTAATTGCTAAAACGTCTTTATCAATTTCCACCATAATCAAACCAAAATCTGTATCCCTTACTACAGGAGAAAATAAATTGGCAACATCTTCTTTTGAAGATGAATCTTCACCATATTCTTTATAAACAGATAAAGGAATTGCAGACCAAATAAAAGAATAGTTGATATCATATTGCATATTTTCAATTACTTTCCCCCAAAACTTTAGTGTTCCAAACTTAACACTTCTAAAAATATTAAAAATTATTTCATCTTTGTTTGCTCCTAAACTTAATAATTTAGCTGCAATTTCAAATGTAGGTCTTCCTACCCCACCATATTGAAAACAACCTGTATCGCTTAATATCCCAGTTAATAATTTAGTTGCAATATCACTATCAAGTGATGTATTCCAATCTACAAAAACCTTAAACAATAATTCTGCTGTAGATGTAACTTTACTATCAATTAAATTGATATCACCAAAACCCTCGTTAGTAAAATGATGGTCAATGACAATTATTTTAATATCTGGTTTTTCTATTTTTTCATCTCCCGTAACCATACCATAAGTAGAAGAGTCTAAAGTAATAAATAAATCATATTTTGAAAAATCAAACTTATTAAAATCAACAATTTTGACATTATTACTATTATTTAAAAATAAAAGGTCGACTGGCAATTGATTTGGACAAATGACATCAACTTTTATACCCATATTACTAATTACAGATTGCATTGACAAAGCGCTACCAATTGAATCACCATCAGGACCGCGATGACAATTTACAACAATATTTTTTGCCTTTTTTATTTCTTCTAATATTAATTTAGATTCTTTATAGTTTGCCATTATTTTGTATGTATTAATTTATATAACTGCACTCCGTCTACAGTCCATTGCTCGCTGATTATACTCCAACCAAAATTAGCCACTTCTGCCTTAGATGAATGAGTGGGGTCACATTTTTCTTTTACTTTTTCACAAATTACAAAAAGTTGATCAGCAACTGTCTCAGGAAGTTGCGCATCAATTTCAATTATTTTAGAATTATTTTTTTCTAAAAAATATTGATATCCATCTTCATAATTTTGTTCTGCAACAACAGCAATATTAAAATATTGATCTTTTGATTCTGCAATAATTTTATTAGCAACATTTTCTGCTCTTTTCATTTGATTATTAGGACTGTTTCTTAATGGATTATTGATTACATTTACAATAAACAATAATAAAATTGCTAACAATAAAACATAATTTCCCGCTTTACTTAAATTTTCAAAAATATTTTCGATGAATCCTCCGATTAATAAAAATGGCGCGGCAAATAAAAATCCAAAATAATGATCATATATAGACAGATTATATAATCCGAAGCCTATAATTCCAAAGCCAAGCCATAGAAGTAGTATGTTGAATTTCTTCTTTGTTAAAACAAAAACTAAAAATAGCATTATTCCTAGAGAAACATATCTTCCAAATTGTAAATTTTTAGATATTAATAAACTATTAATTATAATTTCAAATGTTCCATAAATTTTTGTAATAAACCCACTTAAACTAAATCCTAAGTTGTTTCCGTTTGAATTTAAAAAGTTAATCAAGGCATTAAAATTCATAAAATCATGTCTTAAGTCAAAAATTAAAATTGGAGACATTAAAAATAAGAATAGTGCAATAGCGTATAGCGTATAGCGTATAGGGGGGCGCGACAAAAACCAATAAATAAATAATACTGGCAATAATAAAACACCTAAATAGTGAGAATTAAGTACAAATGCAAATGAAATAGCAGAATATATTAAATATTTATAGTTTTTCTCTTTCCAAACTTTCCAAATTGAAAAAATAGATAAAAGTGCAAAAAAAGGCATTATGTTGGGATTCCAAGATGAACGGGAATAGATAATTACTGTAGGGGAAATGGCAAAAAACAAAGAGGCAATTAAGCCAGCTTTTTTACCAAACCAATCATGGCCAGTTACATAAACTAAATATATGGTTGCAATGCCTAAAAGGGCAACTCCTACTGCAGGACCAACGGGAGAAAAATTAGAAAGAAATAAAAATGGAGCCATAAAATAATAATAAAGTGGACCTAAATACATATCTCCAACTGAAGTTCCAGGACCTATCAATATGGGATCAAAATGTACTAGTAAGTTTCTAACAACTAACACATCTCTTCCTTCATCACCTAAAAAGGTCATATAAGCACTGATTTTATATAAACGAAGAAAACTTCCAATCAATAATATTGTAATTAATAACCAATTAGCTTTTATAAAATCAGTAATTTTTAATTTCCACAGCATAGCTGGTCGATAATTTTCAATTTTCATTTAAGTTTGCGCCAAAGGCGAAATAGATCTAGAAAACTTTTAATTATAACTCTTAAATCTCTTCCAGTACCTTTACCTTGTAATCTTGGATAGTGGGTTACAGGAATTTCTACAATTTTAAATCCAGCTTTTTTTGATTTGATCAAAAACTCACTTGAAATAAAAGCTCCTCTTTCACTTTCAAGCTTAGGAATTTTATCAATAATTTTTTTTGAAATTAACTTAAATCCACAATCAATATCGTGTACATGTAATCCAAAAAGCATCTCTACAGATATTTCCCACATTTTAGATGTTATTATTTTGAATTTGCTTACCTGTCTTTTTTTATAATATCCAATTACTAAATCTGCATTTGTCTCACCTTGTTTATTAATAAATTCACTAATCTCACCAAAATCAAATTGTCCGTCAGAATCAGTAAATGCAATCCAATCATATCGACAATTATAAAAACCTGATTTTAAGCTTGCACCATAACCCTTGTTCTCCTTATGATTTATTATTCGTATCCTTGTATCTTCTTTTCCTAGTTTTTCTATAATTTCTCTGGTTTTGTCCCTAGACCCATCATTTACAACAATTATTTCAAAGTTTTTAAAATTCTTCTTTAAAACCTCTAGGGCTTTTAAAATCGTCTCTTTTATATTTGCTTCTTCGTTATAGGTAGGAAAAAAAATAGAAATGGAATCCATAGTTTAAAGTCTAACATACATGAGCCTAATTGTGGTATTATCAAACTATGGTGAATAAATTTAAAAAATTGATCCCACTAATATTGTTAACAATCGTGCCTACTTTTTTTATTTGGATGCCGTTTTTTGCTAGGTTCGAGAAGTTTTGGAATATTCCTCTACCTGATGGTGGAATGGCCACTGTCGTGTCGAATTTTGACGGTCCACTTTATATGGTTGCTGAAAAAACTTTATATAATCCTGAATTAATAGCTAAGAACTTTCAATTCCCATTAACAAATGAATATTATTCTGCTCATTTTCCAATGTTTCCAATATTTATAAAGATATTTTCACCAATTTTTGGTAGCCCATATTCGATGCTTTTTGTAACTATTTCAAGTTCTTTACTTGCCTTATTTTTCTTCTACAAACACGCAAGAAGATTCTTAAATAATAATGACTCATTATGGCTAACTTTTGTTTTTGCGATTTTTCCTGCCAGATGGTTAATTGTTAGATCAGTCGGCTCAGCTGAACCATTTTTTATTGCCGCGATACTCGCATCAACTTTCTTTTTTGGAAAGAAAAAATATTGGCTAGCAGGCATGTGGGGAATGCTCGCTCAAATGACTAAATCACCTGCAATATTGCTGTTTGTAGCTTACTTTCTTCAAATTTTTATTCCCTATCTTAAAAACCTAAAAAATATAGAATACAAAAAATATTTGCCACTGCTACTAATTCCTTTTGGTGTGTTTTTAGTATTTTCATTTTACAAAATTACATATGGTGATTTTTGGGTTTATTTTAAATCAGGTGATAACATGCATCTTTTCTTTCCTCCTTTCCAAATCTTTAATTATTCCGCTCCTTGGGTAGGTACATTTTGGCTTGAAGAAATTATCTTTATATATTTAATTGGAATCCTTGGCGTATATAAATTATACCAAGAAAAACTCACAACTTATTTTTATTTTGCACTTGTATTCTTTACTCCTCTTTTATTTGTGACACATAGAGATTTAATGAGATATTCATTACCACTTATTCCATTTTTGTTACTTGGATTTAGAGAAACTTTGATCAAAAAGGAATTTAAAATAGCTATGGCTGTCATAATTATTCCTATATATTTATATTCGCTTGCTTTCATTTCCCAAAACGCCATGCCAATATCTGACTGGGCACCATTTCTTTAAGCGTGGGGTTTTATACGAATTCAAGACTAATTATATACAGATGGAGATTGCAAGAATTTGGAGAGCAACGCATCAAAGAATAAGGCTTGAAGGTCAAGTATGTTTAAAATGTGATGAAAAAATATTTCCTCCAAAACCAAAACACGAATGTGAAAAAATTATGGTTTTTGACTCAAACCTTCTTTTTTCTCCATATAACGAGATTATACATGGCGAAGTTGTAAGGCATAACCAAGAACAATACGACAAAAGCTAAAACTAATGCATCATATTGAACACCAACGAGTTTAACCCCGAATGGACCTGCTATTGACTGTATTAAAAGAGCTCCTGCTGATGTTAGATTAAATTGGAAAAATTTAAGAATAGTTTGTTTTATTCCTTTTATTTCATCTTCTTTAAATGTCCATATGTTATTAAATATATAATTATTAATTATTGCAAGTTCTGTAGAAAAAGCCCAAGATAAAGTTTCAGTAAATCCTAGATTTCGAAAGATTCGAAGAGTAATATAATTAACTACAAACCCAGTAAAACCAACTATTCCAAACTTGATAATTTTCATCTTATCCTTAATACCTAAAATGATTGCTACTTTAAAAGTTGCAATCATTTCTTTTGGATTAAATTTAGATTTTTCCATTGTTCGAGGCGCAAATTTTAAAGGGACTTCAACTGTCTTTTTTGATAATTTAATTGATTGATATAATAGATCTACTTTATATGCAAATCTATTAAGTTCCATTAAATTAGGGAGATCAATTTGATCTAGTACCCCTTTTACTCTTGAGAGTCTAAAGCCAGTTGTCAAGTCATGTAATGAAGGTCTAAGTAAAACAAGTCTTATAAATAAATTTCCTAAATATGAAACTGCTCGTCTTGAAAATTGCCATTCTTTAGGAATAGACCCACCCTTAACATATCTACTTCCAATACAGTAATCTGCACCAGCTAAAAATGTATCTACCATTGGTTTTATAAATCTTGTTGGATGTTGAAAATCTCCATCCATCTCCAAAACTGCATCTGCATTAAATTCTTTCATTGCATATTGAAATCCAGAAACATAAGCCCAGCCAAGACCATTATTTTTTTGTTGAATTAACTTTACTCGTTTATCTTTTTTTGAATATTCTTCTACAACTTGCACAGTGTCGTCAGTTGAGTGATTATCAACAACCAACAAATTCATTTCTGCATTAATAATTGGAAACTCAACATCAAGAAGCTGTTTAACCATTTTACGGAGATTTGAAGCCTCATTCCAGACAGGCATTACAATTACAACCTTTTGCATTCTTAAATGATACAATATCCATATGATAATTGATATTATTACTTTGTTTCCAAAGATGTTTGATGGCCCCATGAATGAATCTATTATGTGGCGGGCACAAGACAAAGACTTTTTGAAATTAAACATTGTTGATATGCGTCAATTTGGAATTGATGAAAGAAAAACTGTAGATGATAGACCATACGGTGGTGGAGCAGGAATGATAATCCGCGTTGATGTTATTGATAATGCATTAAAATCGATAGACGCTAAACCAAAAACAAAAGGTTTAAAAATAATAATGACTGATGCGGGCGGAGAGAAATTTACTCAGAAAAAAGCATACGACTATTCCAAATTGAAGAGATTAGTTTTAATTTGTGGTCACTATGAAGGAATTGATCATAGAGTTCATGAAAATTTTGTTGATGAGATCATTTCGATCGGCGATTATGTTTTAACAGGCGGAGAAATACCAGCGATGGTAATTACAGATGCTGTAACACGCCTAATACCAAATGTCATTAAACCGGAGTCCCTAGCGGAAGAATCTCATTCCAATATGAATAGTGAATACCCTCAATATACTCGCCCAGAAGATTACAACAGCTTAAAAGTTCCAAAGATTTTATTAACTGGCAACCACAGAGAAATTGAAAAGTGGAGAAAAATAATTAATAGGAGGAAAGTAAAACTACTTTCACGTATCTAACTATTTTAAACAGATTAATTCCCAACACAATAAGGTAATTAAATATTAATGGATATTTATCCCAAAGATTTTTTCTATAAAATAATTCCATCGAAGCAACACCAGCAAGTCTTAATTTTTTTCTCTGTGCATCAGTTACTTTAAATCTCCATTTCTTTACTTTACCTTTAGTAACACCTTTCAAATGGGTTATGTGGACATCAGGATAATAAACTAGTGAATACCCAGCTTTATGAATTTGATAACATAAATCTACATCTTCGCCATCGAAGAAGTATCTTTCATCAAACCAACCGACTTTATCCAAAAGTTTTTTATATGAAAGGAAAAAGGCTCCTTGAATTGCTTCAACCTCGTGAGTTGCGCTTTCTGGAATATATTCATAGTAGTACTCACGAGTTTTACCTAATACCAACTTATTAAAAGATATCCTTGGAGTTGGAAACTTTCTACGAATATCTTTATCCATACTGCCATCAGACAGAACCAACTTACAAGTAACTGCTCCAACTTTTGGATGTTCTTCTAAATATCTTACAGTTTTTGCAAAAACATCTTTATAAACAATTGTGTCGGGATTTAAAAACAAAACCATTTTTCCTTTTACGTATGGCTTTGCCCTATTATTGCCTTTGGAAAAACCTTCATTCTCTCCTTCAATAAATTTAACCCAAGGAAAATTCTTTTTGATCATTATCTGGCTTCCGTCAGTTGATGAATTATCTGAAACAATTACTTCCATTGGAACTTCATTCATATGTTCTTTAACAGATTTTAGACAATCAGAGAGAAGTTCTTTTGTATTATAATTCAGTATAATTATTGATAATTTCGGATTATTCATTTAATTTAGGTTTAGACAGATATAATAATATGTTACAATAAATAAAATATCATGCAAGTATCTGTTGTTATTCCAAACATTAACGGTAAATTAATAATGGAAAAGAATTTACCAAAACTTTTTAAGGCCGTATATAATCCAAAAAATCATATAGTTGAGGTCATCGTTGTAGATGATGGTAGTTGGGACAATAGTGTTTCATTTATAGAAAAAAATTATAAAAATTCAATAAAGTTAATTAAACATGGAAACAACAGGGGTTTTTCAGCAGCTGTAAATACAGGTTCAAAAGTAGCCAAAGGAGACATAATACTATTAATTAACACTGATGTAATTCCAAATGAGGATTTTCTTGAACCACTTCTACCCCATTTTAAAAATCCAAAAGTATTTGCAGTTTCAACTCATGAAGAAGGTTACGGCGGAGCCAAAGGATCATTTGCTGATGGATATATTCAATTAGGAATGAATGCTGAAACTAAAGGTGCACACACAAGTTTTTATGTCAGCGGAGGAAGCGGTTTATTTAGGAGAAGTATTTGGGAAGAACTTGAAGGTATGGATGAAAAGTTATTATCTCCATTCTATTGGGAGGATATTGATTTATGTTACAGAGCAGCGAAAAGAGGGTATATAAATTTATGGGAACCCAGGGGAAAAGTTGTCCATAAACATGAATCTACAATTTCAAAATTTCCTAAGATTTATGTTGCAAGAGTCAAAGAAAGAAATCAGTTATTGATGCTTTGGAAAAACATACATAGTAAAAATCTAATTAAAAAGCATATAATTGGTTTGATCTCAAGATCACTTAAACATCCAGGATACATTAGAATTATAATAATGGCACTTGGCAGATTTAGAATAATGTTAAAACAAAGAGCAAAGGAAATAAAAGCATCAAAGTTATCTGATGAAGCTATATTTGCACAATTTAATCATGAATAAAATAAAATTATCCATAATAATTGTTAATCTAAACACAATTGATTTAACTGAAGGTTGTATTAAATCAATTTACAAATATAAACTAAACTTTCCATTTGAAGTATTTATAACTGATAATGGAAGTAATGATGGTTCTGTCGAGATGTTGAAAAAATATGATGCAAAATATGATAATTTCCATGCAATATTCAATAACAACAATACTGGTTATGCCAAAGCAAATAATCAAGGTATCAGACTTGCTAAGGGTAAATATGTTTTACTTCTGAATAACGATACAGTTGTATACAAGGATTCATTAAATGCATTGGTTGAATTTACTGATAAAACACCTGATGCGGGAGTAGTGGGTAGCAAACTTCTAAATATTGATGGAACACTTCAAATGTCTTGTTTTAATTTTCCTACAATTAAGAATGCAATATTAGAATATTATCTTGGTAAAAAAGGTTTATTTGATAAATTTGCACCCAGAGACAGAAAACCAACCACAGTCGATTCAGTTGTAGGAGCTGTGTTTCTAATAACCCCAAAGGCAATTGAAAAAGTTGGCATTTTAGATGAAAGATATTGGGCCTATTTTGAAGACATTGATTACTGTAGACAATGTTGGAAAAATGGACTTAAAGTCTATTACCTTCCAGAATCAGTAATCACACATTACCACGGAGCAACATTTAAAAAACTAGCAAACGAAACAGAAAGATGGAAGAGATTAATTCCTTCAAGCAAAATATATCATGGATTAATTAATCATTTTATAATCAACGCGATATTATGGTCAGGTCAGAAGTGGCAAAAATTACTTACTAAATTAAACAAATGAATCAAATAGATTTATCAATTGTCATAGTATCTTCTCAAATGAAATACCTCGAAGATTGTCTAAAAACTTTATATTCTGCGTTAAAAGACATCTCTAATGAAATAATCATTATTGATAATGCTTCTGCTGACATGATAGGAAAACAAATAAATTCTAACTTCCCTGAAGTTAGAATTATAAGAAGAGAAGTAAATGGAGGTTTTGGTGAGAATAACAACATGGGTATGAAAATTGCAAAAGGTAAATATATTTTACTTTTAAACGACGATACAAAAATAATTGACAAAAATATATTCAAGGAAATGATTAGTTGGATGAATTCTCATCCAGAAGTAGGACTATCTAGCTGTGCATTAGTAAATCCAGATCTTAAAAATTACCAAGGGTCAGGAGGATATTTCCCAACTTTATCAAGAGTAATTGCTTGGATGACATTTATCGACGATATTCCATACCTAGATAACATCATTAAACCATATCATCCAATGCATTCGTCTTCATTTATTCACACGAATGAAGATTATTATAAAGAAATGCATAAGCAAGATTGGGTAACCGGTGCTTTTTTCTTAATGAGAAAAAAGGCAATGGACGAGTCAGGAATTTTTGACGAAAAGTTTTTTCTTTACGTAGAAGAAGTAGAGCTTGCATATAGAATTTACAAAAAAGGATGGGAGACATGGTATTTACCAAAGTGGAAGACAGTTCATTATGGTATGGCAACCAATGGAAGTGAAAAAGCGACAATTATGGAAATGCAAAATCTTAAATTATTTTATAACCTACATATGCCAAAATGGCAACTTCCTATATTAACAGGGATACTTAAATTTGGAGTTTTGTTAAGAATAGTTATTTACACAATTCTTGGAAAATTGAATATTACGAAGATTTATTTAAAGGCTTTGACAAGCTTCTAAGAAGCAGTTATCTATATTTCCACTGACCCATCCCTTTTCGACCTAATAAAGCATCAATCGCTCCCCATCTCTGCCATATTCTACCTGTAAAAATATTACGTACTGTATCCCTTAAAACTGCAAATTTTGTTCTTAACTTTGAATATCTCATTGAATAGTAGAATCTATTTCTGATTAAAAAATAATCATTTGTAGGGCTTCCTGATCCACCTGTAGAAGCTGAGACTTTATGCCACATCCAAGTATCGGGGTAGTAAATTACTTTATATCCAGCTCTCTCTGCCCTCGCTGAAAAATCTGCATCTTCCCAATACAAAAAAAATGAGGCATCCAGCATACCAATTTTTTCAAAAACTTCTCTCCTAATAATTACACAGGCGCCGTTTGCGACATCAGTTTCTTCAATTTTATTGTATTGTCCATGATCTACTTCGTCCACCCCTCTGTGCGTAGTGTATACATTTTCTTTATCAATTATTCCACCTGCATACCATAAGACATTACCTTTTTCTGATGTCTTATATTTATCTGTGTGAAATTCGTATCCTTTGGCAAAATACATCTTAGGTGAAGCAACTCCTACTTTAGGATTTTTATCTATAAAGCTAACTAGCTTCAAAACTATATCTTTTTGGAGGATTAAATCATTATTCATTAAAATAATATAATCAATTTTTCTCTTTAAAGCATCTTTTATTCCAACGTTATTTCCACCCGCAAAACCTAAATTAGCGCCACTTTGAATAAACTTATATTTCATATTTGGCAATTTATAATCTTTTAAAGCCTCTTCTGTACCATCAGGAGAACCATTATCGACAATCATGCATTCACAATCTAAGTTATCTACTTCAAGCTTTGCGACGTCAAGAAGTTGTTCTTTGGTCATAGCTAAAGCGTTCGTGGTTAAAATGATTATTGAAGCGCTAATTTTTTTCTTTTTTTTAATCATTTTATTTTGAAAACTCATCAATCATCTCACGCCACGTTTTAAATTTCATCCCCAATTTTTGTTGAGTTATCTTTGTTTTTAAGCCTCCCAATCTTGGTCTTGGTGTTCTGCCTTTTGCCTTCAAAAACTCACTCATTGATCCTTCTTTGACTACCCCTTCGACATTTCTATTTTTTTTCAATAAATACTCTACAAAATCAAATGGAGTTGTAACATCGCGTGAGACTAGATGAAATGTGCCCTCTATTTCGTCATCTAGAATTTTGACCAATGGTTCTACCAAATCATCAACATAAATTGGTGTTATGGTTTGATCTTTAAAAATTGGAAATAATTTTCCATCATCAAAAAGTTTTAGATAATTTTTTGCAAAATCTAACTTTAAATCAAACTTTGTGGAGTAGAATGGGTAAGCAATTCTGACAATCGAATTCCTTACTCTTGAGTTCTGTATAGCCTTTTCTGCTCTATTTTTTGTCCAGCCATACCAACCAATACCGTTATTATTTTGAGGTATAGGATGATCCTCACTATATGGTCCTGGATCTTCTTTATTTCCAGTAAAAACAAAATCTGTAGAAATTTGGACTAGAAATCTACCATTTTCTTTACAAGCAATAGCAAGATTTTGAGGTCCTATTACATTTAATTTCCAAGTAAATCCACTTTTGTTATCTCTTTCTTTTTCTGCGCCATCTACATTAGTTATTGCTGCAAAATTTAAAACTGAATCAAATTTATTTTCTTTAAAAAAAACTTCGACAGCGTCTCTGTTTGTAATATCTAAAGTTTTTTCATCAACAGGAATGATATCGATTTTGTTTTTTGCAAGTTCGACAAATCTAGATCCAACCAAACCACTTGCACCAATCACCAATACTTTTTTCATTCTATGCATCATTTTTTAGATGTAAATTTTTCAGGAAACGCTTGACGAAGCGTTTTGTTTGTTTTGTCTCTTTCAGAAAGTATTGGATCTTTAATTGGCCATTTGATAGCAAGGTCAGGATCATTCCAGGCAATACCACTGGCTTTGGCATCATCCCAGTATTTATCAATTAAATAAAAATAGTGCATCATTTCAGTACCTAATGTACAAATTGAATTCCCTATACCTCCACTAGGTAAGAATAAAGCATGTCGCGGAGAATCTTCTTTAGTATTATCAATAGTTATATATTCAACTTTTCCAAAAGTAGAAGATTCAGGGCGAAGATCAACAATTGGAGCGTACAAGACACCTGTAATAGGGTAGATTAATTTATTCCAATCTTCAGAATGAACCGCCTTAATTACCCCAGGTTTAATATAAGCATGAGTCCACTGAACAGGGTTAAACTCAATACCAGTTGCTACTTTTAATTCTTCTTTATTATATGGCTCATGAAGAAAACCCCTAGCATCTCCTAATATTGGTCTTTGAATTAAAACAACCCCCTCGATTGAAGTTTTAATAATATTTTTTTCGGGATCAAATCGCATCATATGTAAATTGATTCTATGTTAAATAGATATTAATTTCAATAAGATTGTTTAATTTTGGCTAATAATCCTTGAAAATATATCAAACCTTCTTCAGTATTCTCTTCTGGTGCCCAAGAGGCAAAAGATTTATCGTCGTCTTTTCTATATCCACTTGGTTGTTTTTTTGATTCCAGAAACACAATATCTTCTTCACAAACTACTGTATGCATTTGGCCTGATTTGACACGTGCAGTTTTTCTACCATCAATTTTATCAGAAAGTTTAATTATTTTTGATATTTCTTCTGAATCATTGAAAAAAACAAGATATGCTTCACCTTTTAAAATTCTAAACATTTCTGTTTTGTTTTCTTCACTGTGCATATGTGGCTTAATATAGTTATTTTCTACAATTGCATTAATTAATAGGTGTTGTCTTGAATCGTCATTTTCATGAATTCTTAAGTTAAATCTACCTCTTTCATTTTTTCTTGCCTTTTCCAAAACAAGTGAAATAATTGCAGGATCAAAATAATCCTCACTTGTTGTAAAATTTGTAAACTTGTCTGAATTTTCTTTGCTATCCATAATTATAAATTTTTTAAATGGTTAATTCTTCTTTTTTAATTCTCATGAATATTATTGGTATTATAAATAATACTGCTGAGACGATTAGAACATAGTTTATATCTACTTTTGCTAAATAGCCAACTAAAAGTAAAAGTGGAACATCACTTATATTTTTAATTGTATTTAAAGTACTAGTTGCTGTTGCTCTATTAAAGGATGGAATTCTTGTCTGAATTTGAGCCATAAATAATGGATCTCTAACAGTCCCAACTATTAATAATAATACACAAGCAGAGAATAAAATTATTAAGTTAGATGTCAAAAGAGATGCAATAATTGTGATAAAACCAATTACTGGTGGGTAAAACATGAAGTTAACTTTTCCCACTTTGTTTTGTACTTTTTCTGTATTCCAAAACATTAAAAATGTAATTCCTTGAAAAACAGTATAAATGGCACCAAGATATATTATCGGTAAACCAGCATTTTTAAGAAGTACTTGATAGATTCTCCAATACACAAAGGCTGCTTGAAATACAATAATTTTATTCAATGCAAATTTAAAAAGAATACTGTCAGATTTAATTAAATTAAACCCTTCTTTAAGTAAACTTAATTTTTTAACAGTTTTTTCTTTAAATTTTGGCTCAGTTAAAAATGATGCAAAAATCATTGACACAACTGTACCAACTAAATCAATTGCAATTAATATCATAAACTGTGAAGGCAGTAATCCTTTGGCTATAAAACTTCCCAAAAATGGCATGAATATTTTTGGTAAGCTGGCTGATGAAAAATACTTACCTGCTACACGATTTGCATTTGGTTCTTCTCCAACTTCTTTTAAAGAATCATATAAAATTGCATGATCTGCACCCATAAAAAATGAATAACCAGCTGCACCAACAATATAAGCTAAAGTAAATTGTAGAAATCCTGAAGCATTAAATAACAAAAATGTAGAGAGTGCCGTTAAAAAAATGCCTAACATAATAAGTTTTTTCCTGCCAAATTTGTCAGCTAAAAAACTTGACGGAACATCACAAAGAAATGAGGTTACAGACCAAACAAGACTCAAATAAATTATTTGTCCTAAATCAAGACCTCTGGATAAATAAAATAGTTGAATAACTCCGTTTAAAGTTTTTAACTCTATAAAAAACCTCGTCCCAAACATTAATCTTTTGTTTAATTTTAAATTTTTAACTCGATCAGGCATGAAGATATTGTAGCATTTCTAATAAAATTTGTTCTTGCCATGCGATATAGTTTTTATTGAGTTTTTAATTCAATTATTTCTATACCGCACTGGCAAAACTTCATGATCCCTCACCATCTCAAATTTAGACAACGCAAACGTCATCAAAACTATTACTGAGATTGGTGAGGGACAGAAGCGCCCGAACAAATTTACTTCTGCTTGACTAGACCTAGGTGTGAAACCACCATAGCATATGCAGAATTGACGATACCATCAAGTCCAGGAATAAATTGGTCAATCCGTACAAGAACAGATTTGAGAATTATCTCATGACCTTCTCGGACTGGCGTAATCATGCGTGAAAACTTGCCGAGGAAAACCTCAATACAAGTTTCAGTTGAGGCACGATTATCTGATGCATACCCAATGCGCTCAACAGAGGCGGTTTCAACTTCAATACCCTGTTCGCTCAGAAGTTCGCGAAGTGCCGCTTTGTTGGGTTTTTCTCCCTTATGGGAAAATCCACCTGCAAAGCCAATGCACTTTACTCCTTGAACTCCTTCGATGTGATCGTAAATTAATGGACGAATCTCTTCTTGACAATGCAGATAGATACCATCTTCACGATCTTCCACAACAACAAAAATCACGCCAGGATTGGCATGACCATCTTCATTGATTGGACCATCTAGTTTGCGCATTCCATCGTACAAGAAAGCGCCAGAGTCCCCATCAACGAAGGCAATGTGCTCAAACCGGCCAAAGCGCGGGTTTTCAAATGCCACGACTTGACCATCTTTTCCGTGTACAGGTTGCCATCCAAAAGATTTTTCTTCTGGCAAAACTACCTGATCGGTACGTACAACTTTCTGAGTCATTTTGTACTCCTTTTAAATTTTATTAAATATTTGTTCGGGCACCTCTAAGATTAGGGTGTCCATTTGAAGGAATGTAAAAGAGCAATTAAACTGAAAGAATAATATCAAACTTATGCCTAAATGTCAAGTTATAGGGTATATTTTAAATTAATTTTAAATTTGTATCTGAAGACAAACTAAGACGGGTTAAGGCTGAGAGGAAATATGCATCGTCACATTTATTGATAAGGTCTGATAGTTTATCAATTGGCCATAAAACCATTCCTTCATCTTCCTCAAATTTATCTCCTTTTTTAACGTCTTTATATAAATTATCTGAAAGATCAACTATTACTGCATATAAATTAGGTTTATTATTAGTCATACCTGAATCTGGATTAAGTCTTCCTAGTGAAATAATTTGGTCAAGTGTTACATCTTTTTTAGTTACACTTAGATTTAAATCTTTTTGAAACGATCTAACTATAAAATCCAAAACTGATTCATTTAATTTTGGAAATCCACCAGCAAGAGTATATTCAATCCCCCCTGTTGGGAACTTTTGTTCTCTTTGAGTTGCCAAATGTGTAATTTCCCCATTTCTTTTAACTAAAACTAAAAGCTTTGCACCAGACTTTGGTCCCCATCCCCAAGAATAATAACCTTCCATCCTTTTTTTCTTCTCTTTATTAATAACCTCAAACCAAGAACCAATACCATAGATTCCAAATTTAGGATCGGCGTGTTCTATTTTAGTTAATTTTAAAATTAAATCACCATTAAGATGGTCCTCTCTTCCTGCCAAATCCTCGACATATCCAAAAGTCGATGGATTAATCCCTAAAGTTTTAATTTCATCTTTAATTAATTCAGAACTTGCTTGGTACCATTTTTTACTTTCTAAATTTTTAATAACAATTTCATATCTAACTAAATTTTGCTCTACAAAATGTTCTTCCATATCATCAACTTTTTTAACCTTATTCTTTTCATTTTCAACTTGACCAAAAACAAATTTAGTTTTTCCTGATTCACGGTCTAAAGAAATATAGGCTGAAATTGACTTAGATCTATCCATAATCATCGCTTTTCTTGAAAGAAGTGGTCTCCACCAATCTTGATTTTCTTTATACCACTTGATTGTTTCTTTTAAACCTTCGTTAAAATTATCTTTTGTAATCTCTGGTTTCCAACCAAGTTCTTCAATAATCTTTGTAGCATTTATTGCATATCTTCTGTCATTACTATGTCTATCTGAAACATGCTTTATCATGTTTTGTTTTGCGCCATATAGATCAACTACTTTTTCTGCAATATATCCATTACTTCTATCATTATCGGAGCCGACTAAATAAGTCTCTCCTGCTCTTCCTTTTTCTAAAATTAAATCGATTGCTGATGAATGGTCTTTTGTATGAATCCAATCACGAACATTTCTACCATCTCCATGAAGTGGCACTTTCATTCCATCAATTAAATTACAAACTATTATTGGAATAAATTTTTCAGGAAACTGATAAGGTCCATAATTATTAGAACAATTTGAAATTGTGATATACATTCTGGTTTTTTGGTAAAAATCTAAAACTATTTTATCTGCTTCAGCTTTTGATAATGCATATAAATTATCAGGTCTTGGAGAATATGGAGTTTTTTCTGTAAATTTAGCATCTGAATCAAGTGGAAGCTCGCCATAAACCTCATCAGTTGAAATGTGATGAAAACGCTGTACTCTCGCTTTTTCTGCTTCTTCAAGAAGAGTTAAAGTACCGTGTACATTTGTTTGCCAATAAGTAGATGGGTCAAATATACTTCTATCCACATGGCTTTCTGCTGCAAAATGAACGATTGTATCAATTCCTTTTAAACTTTCTGAAACTTTCTTTCTGTCATTAATATCAGCTTCAACAAATTCAATTTCTTTCATTACAAGTGTCAGATTTTCAATATTTCCTGCATAAGTCAATGAATCAATTACACGAATTTTATCCTTTGGATGATTTTTGACCCAATAATGTACAAAGTTTGCTCCAATGAACCCAGCTCCGCCTGTTACTAATATTTTCATAATTATATTTTTAAACTTTTGAGGTAATTTCTAAACTCCCCATTTAAATCTTTATGTTTTAAAGCAAATTCGACAACAGTTTTTAAATATTCTAATTTATTTCCTGTGTCATAATATTTACCACCCTTTATTTCAACCGCTAAAATTCTTTTATTATCTTTAAGCATGTGATTTAGGGCATTATTATAATAAAGTTCTTCTCCATCATCTAATTTCTCTAAAATTTCATCTAAATAGTCAAAAATATCAGGGGTAAATAAAAAACCTGAAACATTACCCAAATCGCTAGGTGCTTTTTCTTTTCCAGGTTTTTCAATAATTTTATTTACATCCATTATTCCATCCTCAAGCATTTTTCCCCCTGTAAAGCCGTACCTATCATAATCTTCATCTTTTGTAACCCTAATACTTCCTAGACATGTTACTCCATATTTTTCATAAGCTTCAATTAATTGTCTCATCCTACTTTTTGGTTCAGCAACAATAAAATCATCACTCCATGTATAAATAAACGGTTCATTTCCAATTAAATGTCTAACGTTTAAAAGTGGAGTACCATTACCATACGGGCCTTTTTGTCTGACATATACAAAATTGGCTAGATTACTAATCTTCTCCACTTCTTCTAAAAGATATCTTTTCTTTTCTCCACCCATTCTAAGGTTTTCAATCAGATCTAAATTAGGCGCATCAAAATGATCTTCTATTGTTCTTTTGTGGTATCCTGTGACGATAAAAATATCTTTAATTCCAGCCTCAACCAATTCTTCTACAACATATTGAATAATAGGTTTATCAACAATTGGGAGCATTTCTTTAGGCATTGCTTTAGTTTGTGGAAGAAATCTTGTTCCAAAGCCCGCGGCCGGAATTACTGCTTTAGTTATCTTTTTAATCATATTCTATATATTAGACTTAAAGTTATTACTATACCTAAGATAGCAACAGTAACATATTCTATCACAACAGATAAACAAATATCTTTATGAATTGTGTGATGGATAATTCCCCAAGAAACATAGGCTGAAGCTAAAGCAAAAACAACTCCAATTTGAAAGTTTGTATCATAGGAAAATACATAAAATCCAATAATTCCAGCAATAAATATAAATATCAAACTTATATAATGAGGCATATGTTTAATAAAATTTTGCATATTATAAAATGTTACCCACCTTTAATATTAAAATAATCGATAATATCATTCCCAAAAAAACAACATGGGCAAATGTTCTACCTGCGACTCTAGTAATTCTTCTTTTAGATACTAAAACTGCATCTACTATAAAGACCAAAAGGAGTATGGCTACCACGATTAGAGATAGTGTGCGTGTTGTAGTGAATGGCGATATAAGTATTTGCGACCGAACTTGTGGTTCAATGGTTTGTATTGATATTGGAATAGCTGTTGGTATTATTGTTGGGGCAACTGTCAGTACAACAGTTTTTTCTGTTTTTGCAGCTTGCGCAATTGGTTGTACTATTTTGTCAGTATACATTGCTCCAAAGAATTGAACTACTATGGTGGTATCCACTCCCGCAAGATCACCTTCAACTACACCAATTCCAATTTCTTTATATTTTGGATTTAACATATTTTCTCTGTGTGCTGGTGAATTCATCCAAGCATTTACTGCATCGTTTGCATTACTAAAATCTCGGGCTAAATTTTCTCCTGCATATCTATATTTATAGCCAAAGTCTTTAAAAAATTTCCAAGGTTCTGTACCATCAGGAGCAATATGTGCCCAATAATCTTTAGCAATCATATCTTGGCCTTTGGTGTAAGCTGCAGCAGATAGTTCTTGATTGAGTGATAAAGCAGATAACCCTGCAGCAGCTCTTTTTTCATTTGTAAGTCTTACAACTTCACTTGGTGAGATATTTGAAGCATATCCTAAGATAGATGGGTTTAATTTTGGCAAAAGATTTAAGACAATTTGGGATAACACTAAAAAAGAAGCTAATACAAGTAAACTTGATGAATGTAAAATCTTGGCTTTGTGATTATTACTCTCTCTAGGTAATAAAAAGTGAATTAATTTCTCCATTAATCAATATTATCATACCCGTTGGGATGATTCTTGTGCCAAAGAAGAGCTGAATTTACTATATCAGTAAGTTGATATATAGGATTCCATTTTAATCTATCCTTAATTTTGGTGTTTGATGCATACAATGAATCTGCATCGCCTTTCCTTCTTGGTTCATATTTAACATTTATTTTTAAATTACTAACCTTTTCTACTTCTTCTACCACTTCTTTATTTGAATACCCTTTTCCAATACCTACGTTAAACACCTCACTTTTATTTTCTTTTTCTAAAAAATTTAAGGCAAGTGCATGTGCGTCAACTAAATCTAAAACATGAACATAATCTCTGATACAAGTCCCATCAGCTGTATCATAATCCTCACCAAATATTTGAACTTCCTCATTTTTAAGTGCTTTAGCGATAATATTTGGAATCAAATGACTTTCTTCAGGATGATCTTCTCCAATTGAACCATCTATTGCTCCCCCTGCTGCATTAAAATATCTTAATGATATAAATTTAAGTCCATAAGCACTATCGTAATCTTCTAATATTCTTTCCATTATATATTTAGTTTCACCGTATGGATTAAGTGGATTTTTAGGATCATCTTCTTCAATTGGAAGTTTTATTGGATTACCGTATACACCAGCCGAAGAAGAAAGAATTATCTTCATACAATTATTTTTAACCATGGCATCAATCAAATTTAAAAAACCAAGAACATTGTTACGATAGTATTTAGAAGGATTTGTAAATGATTCGCCCATTTGAATAAAACTAGCCATATGAACAATAGCGTCAAATTTTTCATTTTGAAAAAGAGTAAATACTTTTTCTTTTTCAGTTACTAAATCAATTTTTCGTAAATCAAATCCTTTTACTGCTTCTATGTGACCATATGACAAGTTGTCTACGACAACTATCATATGACCCTCAGCTTTCAGCTTTCGGATCATGAAAGAACCAATATACCCTGCCCCACCTGTAACTAATATTTTCATATTATTTGATATTTAATATATATATTTCGCAAAATTTTGGGCATTTTTTTGATATTTCCTATTATAGCAAAGATAAAAATTGATGCACCTAAAGTATCTATTAGAACATCTCTTAAAGTAGATTCACGTCCTGGGGTAAATGATTGATGAAACTCATCAGTAATACCATACAAACCAGCAATAATCACTGCATACCACATTGCTTTTTTATTTTTAATTCCAGAATTAATCATGGCTCTGTACAAAAGTGTGGCAAAAATTCCGTATTCAAAAATATGAGCTATTTTTTTAACCAAGAAATCTTTCCAGTAAATTTCAGTTGCATAACCAACAGTAAAAGATGAAAAAGAAAATATTATTAATGCCCAAAGTATTGGAGGAATCCAAAATTTAACTAATTTGGTTAGAACTATTTTGGGCATCATGTTTTGTATTATATAGTAAAAACCCACCATAGCCTAGAAAGGCAATTCCAAAAATTATGAGGATTAAAGCAATTGTTGGAAATTTTTTCTCAACAGATGCACCTGCTACTATTCCAGTAGGTGTTTCTTCAGTAATCTTTATATCACTAATTAAATTTATTGGCTTCTCTATTGGACTAGGACTTGGAGAAGGTTTTGAAGTTGCTGATTTTGTAGGAGTTGGTTTTAGGGTTGATGTTGGAGATGGCGTACTTGTTAGTGTTAGACTTGCAGTTGGAGCATTTGTTGGAGTCGGAGATGGTGTTGGAGGGGCTGGATTAGAATCAGCTTTAGTTGAATATGAGAGAAAATAAAAGGAGGCAGTTCCGTCTGGATATCTACCAATTGTCATATTCTGACCAGGATTTGAATTATATTGATATTGATCAATAATTCCGCCAGTTGAATCAAATAAAACAACATAGTCGCCAGAATTATTTAAAAACGAAGTGGTTTCAAAATATGGAAAATTTGGATTTGATGTGTTTAAGTTTGTTAATATTTTTTTCGCGCTAGAACCAGAATCACTTGAGAAATCAAGATCGTCATCGATATAATAATCTTTCAAGTAATCAGCAGAAGAACTTGCATTATATAATTCTATCCATTCTGTGGTTGAATCAGGCAGGAATTCATTTATATAAACTTGGGCAAAAGAGATATTAGGAAAAATTAAAAAAAATAAAAATGGGGTTAAGTATAAAGTATGTTTTATTTTACTGGACATGTAAGTAAAGACTTATAACTCCATCATTATGCTCGATATAAACTATGTTAATAGTACTACTTCCACCACAACTTTGAGATGATTTAAATAAGTTTCCATCTGCTGGAGCTCTAATTACATCAGATGATGTTGATACCATATCAAGACCTGTATGAATTCCACCTGAATATGAATATTTCCATGACCAAGGTGTATGACCATAATGTTGTGTCAATCTAATTGTGTCAGAAAGTGGCCATTGCCAAGATCCTGAACCAATGTTTGCAGTTCCTCCTTTTTCTTCATCGTTTACAGATTTATTTTGTAAATAAGAAGAAGGATCAACCCAAATATTATTTTTTCTAATTTCAAAATGAAGATGTTTTCCAGTTGAACAACCAGGATAACCAGAATTTCCAACTAAAGCTATTGGGTCGCCTGCTTTAACAGGACCTACTTTTGTTCCTGAAACAAGTGCTCTTTCAATTGCAGACTTTTCAGCTAAAGCTTCTGCTAAAAGTGCTTGATATTTTTTCTCGTCACTTTTTGTTTGATCAAGAAGTGTTTTCTTGGCTAGTTTTTGAGTATTAAGTTGTTTTTGTTGTGTTTCTAATTGTTTTTGTAAATCTTCTTGATCTAACTTTTGTTCATTGTATGTATCTTTAGCAGTTTGTAATCTATTAAGTAAATCTCTATCTCCTTCTTGTATTTTTTTTAAGTATGAAAACCTGTTAAATGCTTCACTTAAATTATCTGACGATATTAAAAGAAGAAGAGGGTCCTTAATTCTTGCCATTTTATATGTTTCAACAGCTCTTTCAGAAAATGCTGATGTTAATGACCCAAGAGATCCCTCTATTTGATCTATTCTTCCCGAAAGTAAACTAATTTGTTCTTCAGTTTGGGCAATTTTTAAACTTGTTAATTTTATTTGAGCATCAAATTGTAAGATTTGACTTTTAAGTGTATTTCCCTGACCTTGAAGTTTTAATACTTGATTAGTGTATTCATCAATTAACTTATTACAATCCGATTCATTACTGCATGTTTGAGAATTTGCAAATCTAGCAACACTTAAAAAAAATGTTATTGAGAAGATAAAACTAAAAAGTATTTTTCCATATTTCATAGCATTTCATCTTGCTTTTTTGAGAGATCTCTTAACAGCAATCAAGCTTCCTGTAATCGCTATTGCAAAGCCAATAACAATCTCTGTTCCCAAAATTGCAGCAAAAAGAAGGAAAAAAGATAGCGGTTCTTTTGGAAGAACAGGGATTGAGCCAAAATAAGAAAGTAAACTTGGTGAAACATAAAGCCAAAAGATAAATGACAATGTCCAACCTGAAATAACCCCAATCAAAGAATAAAAGACACCTTCTAAAACAATAGGGCTTCTAATAAAAGCCGGTGTTGCTCCTATTAAACTTAATATTTCAATCTCTCCTTTTCTTGAAGTCATTCTCATACTAATAATTACAAGTAGTACTAAAAATGATGTGATAGCCAGTGCTCCCACAAAAACTATTCCTCCAACTCTTAAATAATAACTAATAGTTTTAAGTCTACCTACAACATCCCCCAATGATTTTTCTCCTCCAATATTTGCAGTAAAACCAACTTGTTCAACAATTGCTTCATTTTTAACTTCATTAATTACTTCTTCTGCTAATTTTAAATCTGTAACTGAAAACTCTAGTGATGCAGGAAAAATTGAAGGACTAACAAGTTCTGCCAGAAGTGGATTATCCTCTGTTGCTTTTTTATAAATTTCCAAAGCCTCTTCTTTAGGAACATACTTAACATCTTTTACACGAACATCGAGTGCGAGTTTGTTTTGAAGAGCAGTAATTGCATCACTACCCGTTTCATTTTTTAAAAAGGAAATTATTTGTGGTCTTGTCTCAAAATATGATAGTGCTTTACTTGAAGAGTAGACCAAGATTGAAACAGTTGTAGCTACAAAAAAAGTTAAGGCTAAAACAAAAATGGCAGAAACAGCTTGAAAGGGAGATCTTTTTATAGCTTCGATCGCGGTTTTTGTATGTATACTCATATAATAATTTTTAATTTACAATTTACAATTTTCAATTTTCAATTATTCGGCCATCTTTTAATTCTATCACTCTATGTTTACTATTCTTAATTATTCCCTCATGATGTGTTGCCATTATTACAGTTTTTCCTTCTTTGTTAATTTTTTCCAAAAGATCCATAATTCCTTCAGCTGTTTTCCAATCTAAATTTCCTGTAGGCTCATCAGCTAAAATTAATTTAGGATTAATAACTAAGGCTCGTGCCAATGAAACTCTTTGTAGTTCTCCACCTGAGAGTTGAGAAGGAAATAGTTTTGCTCTATTTGAAAGCCCTACAAGTTTTAATACATGTTTTACTCTTTTTTCCCATTCATCTTGAGCTACATCAGAAACTGCTAGAGCAACTTCAACATTTTCAGCCACTGTTCTTTCAAATAAAACTTTAAAATCTTGGAAAACAATTCCCATTTGTTGTCTTAAAAATGGAACTTCTTTAGTTGTTATTTCTGCTACATTTTTGCCCTCAAACAAAACTTTGCCTGAATCCGGCAAAACTTCTCGTAATATCATTTTTAAAACAGTACTTTTACCAGCCCCTGATGGACCTGTTAAAAACACAAACTCACCATTTTTAACCTCTAGTGAAATACCTTCTAGTGCTTTTATTGATCCGAAGGATTTTGTTACATTGTCAAAAGTGATCATTCTCCCTCCACCACTTTAATTTTGCCGACATCAATTAGCCAGCCAGCTTTTTTGCCAGAAACCGTTTCTCCCCAAATTTGAACTTTTTTACCTGTAAAAGCACTAAGATCAATGACGCTTGATGTTAGATAGGCATACTGGGAAGGACCATTGCCACGAACTAAATGATAAGTTCCTTCTCCACTAATTCCACCTTCTTCCAAAACACCATCTGTTGTAGTTGAAAATTTTGATTCATCAGCAATCCCTGCTTCATTTTTAGTAACTTTAATTTCACCAGTTGTACCTATTGCAGGAGTTTTCTTACCAACACCTGAAAATAAATAGCCTGTGCCAATCCCAAGAAGAACAACTACAACTGAAATTGCACCTAAGACTAAATTCTTCTTAAGATGAGATGGGCTACTAATTGGATTAAGTGTACTTTCCATATAAAAATCATAACACATTTTTTAACTTCTGTTAAGGTCAGACCTTTTTACTGATTTTACTTTAAAGGTCTGACCTTGCAAGTGTCCTGCAATTTCAACTCTGCTTCGATAAATTCGTCAAGTTCGCCATCTAAAACTGAGTCAGGATTACTTGATTCTACTTCAGTTCTTAAATCCTTAACCATCTTGTATGGATGCAATACGTAAGAACGGATTTGGTTGCCCCAGCTTGCCGGTTTATATTCTCCTTTAATATCCTTTAAGTTATTTTTTTCAATTTCTTGTTGCCTAATCCAAAGTTTGGCGCGAAGAAGGCCTAGTGCTATTTTTCTGTTTTGTTCCTGAAATCTTTCAGTTCTTGCCGTTATTACTATCCCAGTTGGAAGGTGAGTAAGTCTTACTGCAGTACTCACTTTATTAACATTCTGTCCTCCATGTCCACCCGCTCTAGTAAATTGCCAATCAAGTTCTTCATCTTTTATTTGAACTTCTGGTAAATCTGAAGCTTCTATATCAGGTAAAACTTCAACTAAGGCAAATGAAGTTTGTCTTAAATCATTGGCATTAAAGGGAGATTGACGAACAAGCCTGTGCGTTCCTGCTTCTTTCTTTAAATAACCATATGCATATCTTCCTGTTACCTCAAAGGTGACACTTTTTAAACCTGCTTCTTCTCCAGAAGTTGAATCAATTGTTTCTGTGGTAAATCCTTTTTTTTCACAATATCTTAGATACATACGAAAAAGCATAGATACCCAATCCATTGCCTCAGTTCCGCCTTGTCCTGCATGAATTGTAATAATTGCGCTTTTATTATCATATGAACCAGATAAATATGATTTAAGTTCAAGTTTTGAAATCTGTTTTACCAATTTATTTAGTTCTTTGGAGTCTTCAATTTCATTTAAAATTTCAAGAGTATCTGAAACTTCTTTAATTTCATTAAGCTCATCTTTTAAATTAGATAAATTTTGCAAAACCATTCTAGCATTATCTTGATCATCCCAAAGTTTGGGATCAGTAGACAAACTTTCCAGTTTTTTTAATTCCAATTCTTTTTTAGGAATATCTAAAACAACTTTCAAATTTTTTAACTTTTCATTTAACTCTTCTATGTTTACATCTGAATTTATCATCTTGATTGAGTATACACTTTATTGTGTCCACCTATTGCTAAAAATCTTACTGTTTTTTTGCCTAACCATTCATAAACAATTCTCATGTCTCCAGTTATGCTAAAGGCAAATTTTCCTTTCATACGTTTCCTTAAAGCATGATTTTCAAGTCTTGAATCATCTGGATTTTTAACAAACCATCCAACTCTTTGATCAACGTCTTTAACTAACGATGGATAGCTGTCAATAAACTGCTTGTAATCTGAATGGAAATTACCGTCTAACCGAATTTTTAACATTTGTCTTTTTAATTTTAGAGGGTATCTTCAAATTAATAAAGTAGTCATGAATCTCTTTTTCTGTTTCAAAAACCATATCTTTAGAAACAGGCTCTTTAGCAGCTTCTAAAACTGCATCTTCAAATTCTGGCGTAAAACCATTAACTGTTAAACCTGATGGATACAAAACTTGTCTTAAAGCATGGCGTATTAATTCACTAATTGAGGTGAAACCTTCAAACTTTGTTACTGATTTAGCATCATTTAACATAGATGTTGGTAAAGATATATTTATAGTTGCTGTGCTCATACAATTATTGTATCACTTCAATACAAATATTGTCAAGGTTGACATATTATAGCCTTAATTTTAATTATTTCGACAGGGTCTAGATCTTGAAGAGTATTTAGAGCATCTTCTATTGTTGGATTTGTTGATGCATACGTTTTATTAATTTGTTCACTTGTACCTAATACATTGATAAGTTTCTGATGGCCTATGTCAAGCGCTGTTTTAATTGGTTTTGGAGCATTTTTCCAACCTAATAATTCAGTTACTGCGGTCCTACCAGCAATTAACAAAAACCCTTCTAAAAATAAAGCAAGTAAAAATCCAAAAAATAAACCCATTAAACCTCCCTTTAAGGACCATTTAACAAAGTGGTGTCTAAACTGAGCTAAAACAATTATTAATAAAAATATTAAAACAATTATTGCCCCAGCTTTTATATATGTAGGAGCAACAGAAAAATTTGAAAAAAAAGACACAACATTTTGAAATAAAGTTCCAATAATTTGCATATAACTAATTATATACTATCTGTTAATTAGTTTAGGTTGCAGAAGAGGCTGTTGGTGTAGGTGTAGCAGATGGAGAGGCTGTTGGTGTAGGTGTACTTGCAGGTTTTGCGGTTTGATTTCCTCTTAAACCTGTAACTATTACTATATCTGATTTTTGTGTTGAAGATGTTTTTATATTTACTGTTTTATAAAAACCATCCAATTCTTTTTTAATTTCGTCTTGAACTGATTGAGACAAGGTCTTTGAAAAAGTAACTGTAGCTTCAGTATTATCCGAAGTTTCTGCATTTCCTGCTGTTATATCGGAATATCCTAATGTTTTTAATTTATCTGTTAATAATTTTGCTTCACCTGATATTCCTGTACCGTTTAAAACTTCAATTGAAACAGTTTCTCTATTAATTGGTTCTGGAGATTTTGTTGGAATAGGCGTTGATTCATTTGTTTTTTCTTCTATTGGAACTACTCCAAACGAAGGTGTAGGTGATGGGATAGCTTCACCACTTGATTTAGTAAAGAAAAATATTCCTGCACCTCCAAGAATTAAAAGACCTATAAAAATAATTACCCATTTTGAACTCGAACTTTTAGCCTTCGCAGGTGTCTGAAAACTTGAAGCCTGAGGTGGGCCTTGTTGTGCTACTTCACTTTGTGTTGATTGTTCTTCCATATCTGTCGGCCGAGTATACCTATAATCATAGTGCTTTGTCAAGACCCCTTTAATTTTTCCATTAGGTGGGATTTTCATTTACTACCAAGAGTTATTACAAAATCATATTTACTTGAAGCAGGAAGCGTTTCTGTTTTTTCTGTTACTTGATAATTTTTAGATAAATCAGTTTTAATTGTCTCTAATAATTCTTTTTTACTATCTTTAACAGAAATAACAGTATTAGTAAAATCTGAAGTTTTTGCATTTCCTGTCATAACATCTTTATAACCTAATCCTTCTAAATAAGTTTTTGCTTTTCCTGCAAAACCTGAGATTCCACTACCATTTAATACCTGCAATTTTATTTGTTCTCTTTTTAAAGATGATGATGGAGAGGCCGTTGGTGTTGGTTCTATAGCAGGTTCAACTGTTGCAGATGGAGCTAACGTTTGATCCTCTTTAGAAAGACGAGAAATTCCAGAAAAGTATGTGATTAATCCACCAACTAACGCACCAACTAAAAGAGCTGTTGGAATTATAATCCATAGATAACTTGATTTTTCTTCTTCTTCAACTACTTCAGTTTCAATCTTAACCTCAGGTTCTGGCTTGGATTCAACAATTGGAGTTTCAACAGTGGCTTCAACTTCTTCGACTACTACTACTTTTTTACTTTCACTTTTAGCAGATTTATCTTTTGGCATATATCAATAATATCACAATTTAACTAAATTATTTGACTCCAAGTAATTCAACTTCAAAAATTAAAGTTGCATTTGGAGGAATTACTCCCCCTGCACCTTGTTCACCATATCCCAAACTTGATGGAATTATTAATTTTCTTTTTCCTCCAACTTTCATACCAACAAATCCTTGATCCCAACCTTTAATTACTTGGCCTGCACCTAAAGTAAATTCAAATGGTTCGCCTCTATCTTTACTACTATCAAATTTAGTACCATTTGTAAGAGTGCCTGTGTAATGAACAGAAATAGTTTTACCACTAATAGCTTCCTCACCTGTTCCTACTACAGAATCTTCAATTTTAAGTTCTGTTACGTTTTGTTCCATGGGTTTACTACTTTCTGTAGCAATATTTTCCACTATTGGGCTACTTTCTGCAATAGCAGAAACATTTTGTGGAGCTATTTCAACTACTTTACTTTTTAAAAAATAAATAAGGCCATAGGTAACAACACCAACAACTACAAAATATCCCAAAAAAGAAAATATATTAAATTTATTGGTAGAATTGTCCTCAACTTGTTTGTCTTCTTCTTGCATAATTCTGTAATATTACACTATACATTAACAAATTGTCTTTGTCATTATTATTATCCAACTTTTGGATAGTGGCATTTTTTCCATTTTTTTCCACTACCACACCAGCAAGGATCGTTTCTACCTAATTTACCAGTTTTTGAGTTACGGGTTACGGGTGACGTGTTACTTGCCAAACCAGTACCGTCTTTTGTATCAATATTTTCTCTCATCAAATTTGTTGGAATTTCTGATTGATTAGTATTTACACCAATTCTAAATATACGTCTTACAACCTCTTCATCAATTCTTTTGTTTAAATTTTCAAACATTTCATATGCTTCACCCTTAAATTCAACCAATGGATCGCGTTGGCCATAGGCACGTAACCCAATTGCACCTCTTAAATCATCAATTGTGTCAATATGTTCAATCCAATGATGATCAATCGATCCTAAATATGCGTATTTCTCAATTTGTCGCATAGTTTCAGGTCCTACTTGTTCTTCTCTTGATTTATACATATCAGTAAAAACTTTTTCTACAAATTCTTCTACTGCTTGTGCAGATTTTCTTTTCTGAAGCTCTATTTTAAATTTCTTTGTTGAAACAGAATCAAAAGGAATAACTTCTAAAAATCCTGCAACGAGAGAATCATAATCTATTTCTTCTACCTCGCCTTGCGTTATTCTTCCTGCATGAATACCTAATTTTTCAATTATCTCATCTTTTAAATTATCACTTGCTAAAACCTTTTTTCTTACGGCGTAGACGATCTCTCTTTGTTGGTTGGCAACATCGTCAAATTCCACCAATCTTTTTCTGGTATCAAAATGAAATCCTTCAACCTTAACTTGTGATTGTTCTATAGCACGACTTACTAGTGAATTTTCAATCGGCTGATCATCTGGAATATTTAATTTATCCATCAAGGATTTTATTTGTTCTCCTCCAAAAATTCTCATTAGATCATCCTCTAAGGAGAGATAAAACTTTGATGAACCAGGGTCTCCTTGTCTTCCTGCACGTCCTCTTAATTGATTGTCAATTCTTCTTGATTCGTGTCTTTCAGTTCCAACAACATGAAGTCCTCCAACATTTACAACATCATGATGTGCTCTCTCCCATTTTTGAATGTCTTTTTTTGATTCAGGTACTGCTCCACCTAAAATAATATCAACTCCACGACCAGCCATATTAGTTGCAACTGTTATGGCTTTAAGTTTTCCTGCATTAGCTATAATTTCAGCTTCCCTTTCATGATTTTTAGCATTTAAGACATTGTGTGGAATTTTTTTTCTTTTTAAGAGATCAGAAATTATTACGTTTTTATCTATTGAAGTGGTACCAATCAAAACTGGTTGACCATATTTATATTTTTCTTCTACATCATTAACTATTGCACTGTATTTTCCTGAAAGGGTTTTGTAAATTAAATCTCCTTCATCAATTCTGACATTTTCTCTATTTGTTGGAATTGCTACAACATCAAGTTTATATATTTTTTTAAATTCTTCAGCTTCAGTAACTGCGGTTCCTGTCATACCTGATAAATGCTCATACATTCTGAAGTAATTTTGAAACGAAATAGTTGCCAATGTTTTACTCTCTTGCTGGATGACAACTCCTTCTTTTGCCTCAACTGCTTGGTGTAATCCATCACTCCATCTTCTACCAACCATTAGCCTTCCTGTAAATTCATCAACTATTGTTACCCCACTATCATTTACTACATAATCTCTATCTTTAAGATAAAGGCTTCTTGCCCGCAGAGCATTTTCAATATGATGAATACTTTCAAAATCTTTTTCATATAAATTATCAACACCAAGTATTTTTTCTACCTTACTAATTCCAGTTTCAGTTAATGAAGCACTTTTTGCTTTTTCATCAATTTTAAAATCTGTATCAAGTTGTAATTTATCTACAATAGCTGCAAACTGATAATATTTTTGAGTTGGTTCAGTATCTGGTGCTGAAATTATAAGTGGTGTTCTAGCTTCATCAATTAAAATGGAATCAACTTCATCAACTATTGCAAAGTAATGTTCCCTCTGAACCATTTCAGAAAGACTCTGAACCATATTATCTCTCAAATAATCAAAACCAAATTCATTATTTGTTCCGTATGTAACATCACAGTCATATGCCTCTTTTCTTGAGCATGGTTTTAAATGAGCAAGTCTTTCATCACCATGAGTATTATCAGTAAAACCAGAATCGTATATAAAAGATTTATTTTCTTGTATGATAACACCAACAGTCAGTCCTAGCTTTTCAAAAATGGGAGCATTCCAACCAGCACCAAGTCTTGCTAAAAAATCGTTGACTGTAACAAGATGTACGCCTTTCCCAGTCAATGCTCGTAAATAGAGTGCAGGAACAGCAGATAATGTTTTACCCTCACCTGTTTTTTGTTCAACTATTTTACCTTCAAAAAGAGCCACTGCTGCCATTAATTGAACGTCATAATGACGTTGACCTAAAACTCGTGACGAAGCTTCTCTAGTAAGGGCAAAGGCCTGTGGCAGAATAGACACTAGCGACTGGTCACTAGAAACTAGTTTTTTTAACTTCTCAGTTTCTTTTTTAAAATCAGTATCTTTTATGTTTTTGAACTTTGATTCAGAAGCATTAATTAAAGCAACAGTTTTTCCTAATTTATCTATTTCTCTTTGGTTTAAATCTAAAAATTTGAATAAGTTTTTAAACATGTTAAGCCTAACTATTGTAGCAAATAAACATAAGGTTTGCTTCTGGATAAAACCAAGTTACTTTTTTACCACGAAGTGGCAAGCTTTGCTTATAAATTTTTTCTAATTTATCTCCAAATCTAACTGTATCTGGTCTTTTGTCACCAAAATATAATCTATTAAATACCGTAATTTCGGCAATAGCAGGGTGCAACCCTGTGATTTCTACAACTTTATCTCCTAAATAAGTATCTACTATTAACAAATCGTATCTTTTTTTGTTTTTTTTCAAAAAATCAATTGCATCCTGAATTTTAATATCTATATTATATTTATCTAAATTCAAATATTTTTTACCAAGTTCAATCATTATTGAGTCAATTTCAACCCCAGTTATTTTCGCATTTGGATATTTTTTACGAAGAAGTTTTGCGAGTGTTCCACCACCAAGACCTAAAACTAAACAGTTAGTGACTGGTGATTTGTGAATAGTAATTTGATTGAGTGTTTGTTTCCAGATTCTTTCTACTATTCCACCCGACTGTGTAAGTCCATCTGCTTGAATATATATTCCCATTCCCAAGGTCTTAACAACTCTTAAATGCCCATTATATTTTGATTCTCTCTCTTCCAAAATTTTAATTCCAAGCATATTATACTAATTATGACACAACCGCTTGCTGAAATATTAAGACCTACTAAATTTGCTGATTTTATTGGTCAAGAACATCTAGTGGGTAATGATGGAATAATAACTAAATTACTAAATAACGAGGTTACTAACCTACCATCTTTAATTCTTTGGGGGCCATCTGGAGTTGGAAAAACTACACTTGCCAGAATTATTGCCAAAGAACTTAATCGTCCTTTTTATGAATTTTCTGCAGTTAACACAAAAGTAAAAGATATTGAAGCAGTTATCTTGGAAAAACCAATAATTTTTCTTGATGAAATTCATAGATTTAATAAAGCCCAGCAAGATAAACTTCTTCCCCATGTAGAAAAGGGAGATATTATTTTAATTGGTGCAACAACTGAGAATCCTTCGTTTGAAGTAATTTCTCCTCTTTTATCTAGATCAAGAGTTTTAATCTTAAATCAGTTATCAGAAGAGGACTTAAAAAAAATAACTAATAAAGCACTTAAATATTTAAAGATAAAAATAAAAAAGGATGCACTAGAATTTTTAATTGAAGCAAGTAATAGTGATGCAAGAATTTTAATTAACACATTAGAAATTGCATCGCAACTTACATCTGATAGCTCACTATCAACAATTCACTTAGAGCAAGCTTTGCAAAAGCGTGCTCTATCTTTTGACAAAAATGGTGACAATTTCTATGACACAATTTCTGCATTTATTAAGTCAATGAGAGCATCAGACACTGACGCCGCACTTTATTATCTTGCAAGAATGGTTGTAGCAGGACAAGATCCTTTATATATTGCCAGAAGAATGGTTGTCTTTGCATCTGAAGATGTGGCTTCACCCACTGCTTTAGTTGTTGCAAATGCAGTTTTTAGAGCTTGTGAAACTGTTGGATACCCAGAATGTCAAGAAAATTTAGCTGCAGGAGTTGTATTTTTATCAACTGCAAAAAAGGATAGACGCGCATATGATGGATTTATGTCGGCTCTTTCCGATGTAGAAAAATTTGGAAATCTTCCAATTCCACTAAATATTAAAAATCCTGTTACAAAATTAATGAAAAATGTAGGTTATGGTAAAGATTATGATATGTATAACAATAAAAGCTTGCTACCTGAAAAACTGAAGAATAAAAAATACTTTAAGGGTTAACTTTAATTTTTTCTTTCCCCATCCACTTTCGAAGAACTTTGGGGACGTTTACAGAACCATCTTCATTTTGGAAATTTTCCAAAATTGCAATTATTGTTCTACCCATCGCAAAAGCAGTTGCATCATTCATATGCACAAATTCTGTATTCTGACCAACTTTTACTCTTGTATTTAGTCTTCTTGATTGATAGTCAGTCATATAATCAGATGTATGAGTTTCTCTATATTTATTTTGTCCAGGCATCCAACTTTCAATATCAATTTGTCTAAAATCAGGACCTCCCATATCACCTGTACAAATCGAAACCACTTGATATGGAATTTCTAAAGATTGCATTAAATTTTCTTGAATTTCTATAATAAAATCCTGTTCTTTTAAACCGTCTTCTGGTGTTGTAAATGATTCCATTTCTATTTTATCAAATTGATGTTGTCTTAAGATCCCCCTTGTGTCTTTTCCATATGAACCTGCTTCTCTTCTAAATGCAGATGTATAGGCAAAATAACGAAGTGGTAAATCTTTCTCGTTTAGTGTTTCATTCATATGCATTGGTCCTAGCGTATGTTCTGCACTCCCAACAAGCATGGAGTCATCTTCTTTTAAATAATATCTGTCTTCAAGCGGATCATGTCTGGACATTTTTTTCATAACCTCACTTTTTACCATAAGTGGAGGAATAACTGGTATGAAGCCTTTTTTCAGGAGTACTTCAATTGCAAATTGATGCAAAGTATTTTGCAAAAGAACCGCATCTCCAAATAAATAGTTAAATCTTGCCCCTGCAACTCTACTTCCTAATTCTGTATCTATTATTCCAAGTTTTGTTCCTAACTCCATATGATCTTTAGGATTAAATTCAAATTTTGTTGGTTTACCCCATGTTCTTATAATACTATTTTCACTCTCATTTTTCCCAACAACAGTATCAGAAGACACTATGTTTGGAATTTTCCAAGCCGCAGCTTGAAATTCTTTTTCGATTTCAGTTCGTTTTGGTTCAAGTTCTTGAAGTTTTACTTTTGTTTCTTTTCCTTTTTCAATATTTTTTTCTTGAGCATATTTATTTTTTAAACTTCTTAAATTTTCAACTTCTCCAATTAATTTTCTTTTCTTTTCATCTAAATCTAGACAAATATCTACAACAGAAGGATCAAGTTGCTTGTTTTTAACACAAGTTTTTACAAAATCTGTATTTTCCCTAATAAATTTAATATCTAACATGAAGTAATTATATTACAAATCTAAATCGTTTGCGATTTTTTGCATTGATTTTAATGTCAAATCTATAAAATCAGGAAGTTTAATTCTCAATTTTTCTTCACAAAGTCCGATTTGGTCCCTATTCACTCCTTTTGCAAAATCTAACTTTTTCCATTTTGAAAGAATATTATCAACAGTCACAGCAGATAGTTTTCGTTCAGGACGAACAAGTGCTACAGCCACTATTAAACCAGTTAATTCGTCACAACAATACAAACTCCATTCTAATTTTGTCGCAGGTATCTGATCCATACCATTGTAATTCCATGCGTGAGATTTGATTGCATTAATTATTATTGGATCTTCTTGTCTTTTTTCCAACTCTTCAATTAATACTTTGGGGTGATTATCGGGATATTTATCATAATCAGCATCATGGATTAGTCCAATTATTTTCCACAAATTTTCGTCATCACTAAAATGTTTAGCTAGTCCTCCCATTGCAGCTTCAACAGCAAGCATATGTTTAACTAAATTTTTGTTTTCAGTCCAAGAAGTAACTAGATTAAATGCATCTTCCCTTGAAATCATTTTTTAGATGAGAGTGATTTTTGAAGTTTTGAAATTCTAAAATAATTAAATAAACATCCAAGAATTGTTAATAACCAAAATACTGTAGGAACAGCAATAATTGCTTGCATGATTTTTAAAGAAGATGGAAGATATGGATTGATTATTTCTGGAAAGACTGATGGTGCTCCAATGAATAAAAGTAGAGCTAGTATTGAAATAGCAACTGATTGGGTTGCAGCAAACATCATTCCCATTCGAAGTTCTAAAATCTTAGCTTTACTTTGTTCAGCATTTAATTTTTCAACTATTTTTACTGATTTAGCTAATTTCGTAATATTCTTGATTATTTTATTCATATTTTTCAGGTCTTAACAATGGAAATAATACAGTTTCTTTGATAGGTTTGTCAACAAGGAAAGAAAAAAGTCTTTCAGAAACTCCAAATCCAGAAACCGGCGGCATCCCATATTCTAAAGCTCTAACAAAATCCCAATCATTCATTTGTGCTTCAGGATCTCCTTCATCACGAAGTTTTTGTTGTTCCAAAAATCTTTCTGCTTGATCAATTGGATCATTAAGTTCTGAATAACCATTGCCCATCTCGCTACCTGCTATTATTACTTGATATCTTTCAACGTTTGTTGGTTTATCAATCATTCTTTTGGCAAGTGGAGAAACTTCAACTGGATGACCAACTAAAAATACTGGGCCAACAATTTCTTTTCTGACATGTTTCCAGAGCATGTCAATAAGTCTTACTTTTGCCAAATCATTATCATATTTTATTTTTAGTGATTTTAACTTATTTTTTAACTCATCTTCCGCTGCGTTAATTATATCCACTCCCGTTTTTTCTTTGATAGTTTCTATATAATCAATTTTTTTCCATTTTTCTCCTAAATCGACTTTCTGTCCTGCTATTTTAAATTTTAGTTTTCCAAATGTTTCTTTTGCTACAAATTTATACATTTCCTCAACTAATGCCATTGAATCTTCATAATTAGCATAACCCCAATAAAATTCCATTTGAGTATAATCTTGAAGATGTTCACGACTTAATCCTTCATTTCTAAATTGTCTTCCAATCTCAAAAGTTTTATCAAAACCAGCAACCATTAATCTTTTTTGCCAAAGTTCACCCATTGAGATTCTTAGATATAAATCAATGTTTAATGCATCATGATGAGTAGTAAACGGATTAGCGTCTGCTCCTCCTACGGTATTTTCTAAAACTGGAGTTTCTACTTCTAAAAATCCCTTCTCAATCAAAAATTGTCTCATACTGTTCCAAAAAAAAGATTTTTTCTTGAATAATTCTTTTAGTTCATCATTTAATAATAAATCAACATATCGCTGTCTATACCTTTCTTCAGTATCTTTTAATCCATACCAAATACTAGGAAGTTGTCTAATTGATTTAGATAAAATTTGAAAATTATCTACAAGTATTGATATTTCACCTGCTTGGGTTTTAATTACTGTTCCTGAAACTGCTAAAAAATCTCCAGTATCTATAAGTTTTAAGATATCATATCTATCATTAAGTTCTTTCTTTTGAAAAAATAATTGAATCAAACCTGATCCATCTTTTAAATCTGTAAACGTTACACCTCCATGAACCCTAATTGACCAAATTCTACCAGCAACCAAGACTTTTTTATCCATCAGGTCACGAGCAACTGAAACTGAAATATGTTTACCTTTGAGTGTTATTTTGGAAGGATAAGGATCAATACCTAGATCTTTTATCTTTTTAAGTTTTTCAAGCCTTTCTTCACGAACGTTTTTTACAGCGGAGCTGGTTATTGTTTCTTCCATTTGAAGTAATTATATGGCGAGTGTTAGTCTATAGCAACCACTTCATATAATATCTTGCCTACAGGAGCTTCTACTTCAAATTTTTCACCAACTTTTTTACCAACCAAAGCTGATCCTAATGGTGAAGCATGACTAATTTTTTTATTTGTCATATCTGCTTCCCACTCACCAACTATTTCAAAAGTGTTTTTAACTCCATTAACACGAACGGTAACTTTTGTACCAACACCAACGTTATTTCCATTATCAGTATCTTTAACTACTTTTGCATTTTTAATTACTAACTGGAGTTCTTCTATTCTTCCTTCCAAAAATTCCAATTCTTCTTTTGCGTTTTGATAATCTGAATTTTCAGATAAATCTCCCTGAGAACGAGCATTAGATAGCCTATCAACCAAAGCTGGTCTTTTTTTATTCACCAAAAGCTCAAGCTCTTTTTTCAGAGCCTCTAAACCTTTGTTTGTAAGTTGTATTGTTTTATTCATATTTAACAAAAAAATAATCTCTCCTTTATTTTGGAAGAGATTTAATAAATAATTCTTCCAACAAATCAAATAGCCTTAATAAGGCTGACTTTAATATATTTGTTGGAAAAAATATTCATAATTAGGTATCCATCATAACTCCAATATTACATCTTGTCAATAGAATTGCTATAATTGTAACCTTACGGCGCTTTCGTCTAACGGCTAGGACACTTGGTTCTCATCCAAGAAATATGGGTTCGATTCCCGTAAGCGTCACTGAAAAAATGAATAAAATCTTCCGCACCCCAAAACTTCAGATGATAATTTTTCTTCTCCTACTTTCTATAAGCGCAATTATTCATTACAGCTTTATCTCATACCTTCAAGCATTTTTAGTTGCTTTGGTTTCAACCATAATGTTTGATCTAGCTTTTTTAAGGTTACGAAAAGTTGCATTATTTTTTCCATATTCCGCGATAATAACCGGCGTAATAATCGGCTTGATAGCTTCACCATATCTTTCATGGTATCAGTTAATTATTACTGCTGGCCTAGCAATGTTTTCCAAAAATTACTTACTGTTTAAGAATCGGCATATTTTTAATCCAGCTGCTTTTGGCCTCTTTTTTTCCCACCTTATATTTAGTAATACTATTTCCTGGTGGGCAGTCTCCTGGCAACAACTTAATGTTCAAAATCTATCAGCAATAATTTATATTTTAATTTTGCTTTTGCCCGGATTGGTATCAATAGTCAGAATGAGGCGTTTTGTCAATATATTGGCATTTTATATAACTTATGCATTACTCAATCAAACGATATTTGATCCGACTGCAATATTTTTTGCCTTTGTGATGCTTCCTGAACCTATGACCACTCCTTCTAAACGTACTGATCAATTTTTATTTGGAATTTCGATTGCAGTACTTTCTTTTATAATACGCTTTCCACTTCCTGATGTTTTTACCCCAGTTTTACTATTAGGCAATTTAATATTTATTACAATTAAAGTTAAGAGTAGAATGAACATATGAACAAAAATTTTTTTATCGGACTCGCACTCGGTATTTTTGTTTTGGTTGGCGGGTTTGTATTATTTAAAAATTACAACCAGAGTAGCTACCAAGTACTTATAGGAACAAACATACCGAACACAGAGATTACAGAAGGAGTAAGCATTATGTATACTGCAACAGGTTTCTCGCCTTCGGAAGTTACTCTAAAAAACGGTGGCAAGATTACTTGGATAAATAAAGGTAATAGAGAGATCAAAATTGGGGTTAATCCACACCCGATTCATACAGGTAATCGAGAAATTTCTGGAGGAGATTTTACTTTAGATTTAATGCCTGGTGATCAAAAGACTGTTGTCATATTGAAAACCGGAACTTTTGATTACCATGATCATCTTAATGCAGGTGAGGGTGGAACAATAATAGTGCAATAAAATGTTTACACAATTGGCCATTTGGTAAGAGCAACTTTTAAAACATCTTCAATTTTTTCAGCAAAAACAAATTTAATATCTTTTTTGACTTTTTCTGGTACTTCTTCCATATCTTTTTGATTTTCTTTTGGAATAATTATTGTTTTAAGTCCTGCTCTATGCCCTGCAATTGTTTTTTCTTTGACTCCTCCGATTTCCATGACATTGCCACGAAGTGTAATTTCCCCAGTCATACCAACCTCTCTTTTAACAGCTATTTTTGTGAGTGCTGATACAAGTGCTGTTGTTATTGCAGTTCCTGCTGATGGTCCATCTTTAGGTACTGCTCCTTCAGGAACATGGATGTGAACATCTAATTTTGCAGAAAAATCTGCTTTTAATCCTAATAATTTATAATTTGATCTTGTCCAAGTAAATGCAGCTTGTGCAGATTCTTTCATAACATCCCCCAGCTGTCCTGTTAAAGTTAATCTTCCTCGTCCTGGCATTAAAGAAACTTCTATAAATAAAATTTCTCCACCTACTGAAGTAACAGCAAGTCCTGTAGACATTCCAATTTCATTTTTCTTTTCAGCAATTAAAGATGAATATTTATGTGATCCTAAATATTGCCTTATCTGTGTTTCTTTAATTGTCTTTGGATATTTCTTTTTTTCTGCAACCAGTCTTGCAATTTTTCTTAAGACTGTTGCCAAGTTTCTTTCTAAATTTCTAACTCCTGACTCCCTTGTATAACGAGAGATAATTAATTTTAAAGCTTTATCGGTAATTTTAATCTTATAATCTTCAAGTCCATGATTTTTAAGTTGTTTTGGCCAAATAAATCTATTAGCTATCTCAAATTTTTCTTCTTCTGTATAACCTGCAAATTGAATTACTTCCATTCTATCCTTAAGTGCAGATGGAATAGTGTCTAGGACATTACCTGTTGCTATAAAGAAAACATCAGATAAATCAAAATTTACTTCTAGGTAATGGTCTGAAAATTCTTTATTTTGTTCAGGATCAAGAGCTTCAAGAAGAGCAGAACTTGGATCACCCCTAAAATCTGATCCAACTTTATCTATTTCATCTAACATAAATATAGGATTTCTAGTTCCTGCAGTTTTTATTCCTTGAATAATTCTTCCAGGAAGTGCCCCTACATAGGTTCTTCTATGTCCTCTTATTTCTGCCTCGTCTCGAATACCACCTAAGGATATTCTTGCAAATTTTCTTCCCATTGCTTCAGCTATTGCTCTTCCAATTGAAGTTTTTCCAACTCCAGGAGGCCCAATGAAACATAATATTGTTGGCTGAAAATTACTATCTTTACCTTTCTTTCTTCTTTCTTCTAAAAGTTTCATAACTGAAAGATATTCCAGTATTCTCGTCTTTGTTTTATCTAATCCATAATGTCTCTTTTCCATTACTTTATCTGCTTTTTTAATAGACACATTATTAGGACTAACAACACTCCAAGGAACTTCACAAAGCCAATCTAAATAATTTCTTAAAAATCCTGATTCAGGATTAAAAGAACTCATTTTAGATAGTTTATTTAATTCTTTTTGTGCCTTTTCTTCTACCTCTTTAGGCATTTTGGCATCAGCTATTTTTTTCTTATATTCTTTTACTTCTTCGGACCCAATTTCTCCTTCTTTTTCCTCAGCTTCTCCTAATTCTTTGTTAATTGCTTTTTTCCTCTCACGAAGAATATTTTTCTTCATAATTTCATCAAATTGCTCTTGTGTTTTTGAAGATATGGTTTTTTCAATTTCTAAAATAGTTATTTCTTTTGAAAGAAGTTCGTGAACTTTTTTCATTCTTAAAATTAATGGAAAAGTCGAAAGTATTTCTTGTTTTTCTACAGATTTAATATCCAAAATGGTGGCTATTTGATCTGTTAATTCTGAAGGATTTGAAGTTTCAGAAATTAATTTAACAACAGACATTATTTCAACAGTTTTACCTAATGTAAGCGCTTTTTTAAAAGATTCTGCTAAGTTTCTTGAGAGTGCAATAACTTCTGAGGAATCATCAATAATATCTGGCAGTTCTTCAACAGTACCTACCAAAAAAGGAACTCTTGAAACTATTTCTGAAAGTCTGACTCTTGCTTGACCCCTAACTAAGGCGTGGACACCATCTTCAACAGACATCATTTGGGTAATTGTTGCAATTGTTCCAATTTCAAATAAATCTTCTTTTTCAGGATCACCAATTCTTGAATCTTTTTGAGTAAATATTGCAACTAATCTATCTTTGGCAAAAGCTTCATCTGCTGCGGTGACAGATTTTGAACGCGCAAATGACAATAACGTATCCGTATGTGGGAAAACTACTGAGCCCCTAATTGGTATTATCGGTACACTTCTCATCGATTTAGCAGTCTAACAAAGTGTTTGCTAGATGTCAAGCCTGAAATAACAACTCCAATCACTGCACCAGCCATAATATCAATAGGATAATGAACATAAGCCATAATTCTGGCAATACCCACAAATCCTGCCATTACAAGATATAAAAGGCCAACTTTTTTGTCATGTTTTAATATTGTTATCGATAATGCAAAGGCAATTGCAGAGTGGGTCGAAGGAAATGTCCCATCACTAGGAATTGTTAATGTCAATGGCGCTAAATCCTGAACTTGAAAAGGTCTTAAAGTAGGGAAAAAAGCTTTAATCGATTCTGTTACTATCCAAGCTAAAAAACAAGAAAAAAGAGCGTGTATTACTGTTTCTTTTTTAATTTTTCCATCCACCACCCAAAGAACAATTAAACCAAAAAACATTAACCATATTAAAATACTTGCCAGAAATGTAATCATATAATTTAATGATATACTAATTAAGCTATGCAAAAAAGTTTTGAGTTTGCTTTTAATGGAATTCACGATGCTTTAAAATCTGAGCCAAATTTAAGATTTCACTTTTTAGCTTCAATAATTGTCATATTTTTAGCAATTTATTTAAAATTTACAAAAGTAGAATTATCAATTCTAGTTTTAACAATTTTCTTTGTAATTATTTCAGAACTTATAAATACAATTGTTGAAAAATTAGTGGATATGCATTCAAAAGAAATTTCAGAAGAAGTAAGACAAATTAAAGATATTTCAGCAGGGGTAGTTCTTTTTAGTGCCATAGCTTCAATTGTTGTTGCCTTTTTTCTCTTCTTACCCAAATTAGTGTAAAATACGCATGGTGATAATCTTTAGGATATAAAGAATAATGGGGGATCGTCTAACAGCAGGACTGCAGATTCTGGATCTGCCTATCGGAGTGCAAATCTCTGTCCCCCAGCAATATGACAAATTTTTGGAAAAAACTACCAAAGCCTTTTACTGTTCTTGCTCCAATGGAAAATGTTACTGATTTTGCTTTTCGTGAGATAGTAGCTACAAAACTTCCAAAACCTGATGTTTTATTTACTGAATTTACAAATGTAGAAGCTTTAAATTCATTGGGTTTTGAAAAAACTATACCCAGATTTAAATTCAGTAAAAATCAAAAACCAATAGTGGCTCAAATTTGGGGATTAAAACCTGAAAACTATTTTAAAACAGCTAAACTAATTGAAAGACTCGGTTTTGATGGAATAGATATTAATATGGGCTGTCCTGATCGTGCTGTTGTTAAAATTGGAGCCTGTTCTGCTTTAATTAACAATCAACCACTAGCAAAAGAAATAATTGAAGCCACAAGAAAAGGATCAAAAAAATTACCCATAAGTGTGAAGACGAGGATCGGGTTCAAAGAAGTAGCAATAGAGGGATGGATTACTTTTTTACTCGAACAAAAAATAGATGCATTAACTGTTCATGGCAGAACATCAAAACAAATGTCTGATCTGCCAGCAGACTGGAATGAAATTAAAAAAGCTGTAGAAATTAAAAACAATATCTCCCCCAGTACAATTATCATAGGTAATGGAGACATTAAAAGCTACAAAGAGGCTTTAAAAAGGGCTAAGATGTCTCAGGTTGATGGAATAATGATAGGTAGAGGAATATTTTCAAACCCTTGGGTTTTTGAAAAAGAACCTAAAAAGCATACTTCAGATGAATACAAAAATATACTTATAGACCATTTAAAATTGTTAGATGAAGAAAAATGTTTTGATGAAGTAAAAAAATTTTTTAAGATGTACATTTGTAATTTTGACGGAGCAAGTAAATTAAGAGCAAAACTGATGCAAACAAAATCTACAGAAGAAGCTTTAAAATTACTTAAATAATGTATACAGTTTATATTTTAAAAACTTCCAAAAATACTTTATATACAGGAATTAGTAATAATTTAGAAAAAAGATTAAAAGAACATCGGGAGAAGGGAAAGAAGTCTGCTAAGTATATGAAAGCTTTTGATAGTTTTAAACTAGTTTATAGTGAAGAACACCAAACAAGAAGTGAGGCGTTAAAAAGAGAGGCTGAAATTAAAAATTTGACAAAAAAACAAAAAGAGGGTTTAATTAAACTATGGGATTGACATATAAATATATTAGTGTTATGATTCTTTATTGATTTGTGAAAGACTGATTGTAACTATTTAATAATTACTTCTTCGGTTTTTCCCCAAAAATTTATTTTATAAATTTAAAATGTATAAAAAGTTTAACAGGGGTTTTCGTGGTGGTGGTCGTGGCGGTTCTCGCTCGGGCACCAATTTTCGTGCTTTGGGAAATAGATTTGGTCAAAGAAGTGGAAGAGTTGTTAGGTCCTTCGATCCAACAAGTGTAATAAATGCCCAAAATAATGCAGATGTGGTGGTATCTGAAAATTATATTCCAAAACATACTTTTTCTGATTTTAATGTCGACGCTAAATTAAAACAAAATATATTAGATAGAAATTATGGTGTACCAACACCGATTCAAGATCAATCAATTCCAGAAATTTTAAACGGACGTGATTTGATTGGTATAGCAAACACTGGTACAGGAAAAACTGCAGCCTTTTTAATCCCACTTTTAGATAAAGTAATTAAAAACAGAAATGAAAAGGTGTTAATAGTTGCCCCTACTCGTGAACTTGCAAGTCAAATTAGAGATGAATTTTATTTGTTTTCAAGAGGTTTAAACATCTACTCGGCACTTTGTATAGGTGGAGAAAACATTAATAGACAAAAACAAGAATTAAGAAGAAATCCCAGTTTTATAATTGGAACACCTGGAAGACTTCTTGATCATGTAGATTCAAGAACTTTATACTTGGGTGATTGTAAATCAGTTGTTCTTGATGAAGCAGATCATATGGTTGATATTGGATTTCTTAAAGATATAGAATATATGATTTCTCTACTTCCAACCGTCAGACAATCTTTATTTTTCTCAGCCACAATTGATGGAAAAGTTAGAAATGTTTTAAATGCTTTTGTTAATAACCCAGTAACAATTTCTGTTAAGACTAGAGATACTGCAGTTAATGTTAAACAAGAAGTAGTAAGAGTTGATAGTCCTCACAAAAAAATTGAACAGCTTCATAATCTTTTAAAAAGAGAAGAATTTGATAAAGTTTTAATCTTTGCCAGAACCAAACATGGTGTACAAAAACTTTCTGATGAACTTGTAATGAGAGGTTTTAGAGCTGATGCTATTCATGGTAACAAAAGGCAAAGCCAAAGACTTAGAACTCTTGATAAGTTCAAAAGAACAAACATAAACATTTTAATTGCAACAGATGTTGCCTCTCGTGGACTTGATATACCAAATGTTAGTCATGTCATAAACTATGAAGCACCAGAAAACTATGAAACTTATATTCATAGAATTGGAAGAACAGGAAGAGCTGATAAAACGGGTACAGCTATAACTTTCATTTAAACCGAAAGTAAACTTAAGAATTTAGTCCAAACAGTTTGTTTAATATCAACAACTTCACCTGTTTCAGAATCAACTGTTACAGTTTTTGGTAAATTAAGTTCAAATAATCCCAGTAGTTTTTTTGCATCCACTCCTTGGAATTCGAACTCAACCTTGTTATTATTATTTGTTTTTACTTCAAATGAAACTGGTGTGTCTAATATACCATCTTCTACTAAACTATTTACTGCATCATCTGGGCTATTCTCAACCTCAACTTCACCTGAATCTGTTTCAACTATTGTTTTACCATTAACCGTTTTTTGTTTGAATTTTAATTTAAACTTGTTAACTGTACCATCACTTAAAACACTCTCTGTTTCTTGTTCAAACTCTGATTCGATCTTTAGCTCTTTTTTATCCACATCTTTATCATCCTCATCTTCGTCCTCATTATTTTTTATTCTTTCTTTAGACTTTGTTTCTATGGTTTTTGAAGATACTTCTTCATCTTTTTTATCTTCTTGATTCTTATCTTCCTTTTTCTGTTCATCTTTCTTTTCTTCATCTTTATTATCATCTGATTCACTTAACACACTTTGTGTGCTTAAAATTTTTGAATCTGAAACATTATTAAAATTTACAAGACTAACACTTAGTAAAATTCCAGTTATAGCAAGAAGAGGAAGTAGATTTTTGTTTTTATATACCATATCTATCATATCTATTTAACCTTAAACAAATTAAGTATCATTGTCAACAAGCTGTTTTTGTTAGATTTAATATTTTTCACAAAAGAAAAAACTTTTTTACTCCAAACCGATAAAATAATCCATTTTTTGTTAATATTCTGTTTTGCTACTACTTCTATTCTTGTATACTCCCCCGCCTTGCCAGTCGAGGCAGGCCAAGTTTTGTAATAAATCCAAGCTCCTTGAGTTTTGGAGTACCTACTTTGTTCAGGCCGATTCCAAGTAGCCCAAGCATCACCTTGTTTAATTCCCCTTTCAGAAAGTCTTTGCAGGGCATGATTTGTCCAAATTAGACCTCCATAATTATTTAAGTTCATTTGATAATTTTTTCATTTCTGCCTTTATAAGTTTTTCAACATCTTTCCCTATTTTTTCGTTTAAATATTGAAGTAAACCCTTGTCATGTGGATGATCATGAAACATTTCTAAAAATTCGTGATGGTGTTTTTGGGGTAAATTGCCAAGACAACAATCTAAAACTCTATGGTGTATTAATTCCTCAACATAAAACCAAAGTTCTTGCATCTCTTCATTTGAAGAAGTATGTTTTTTAATCTTTTTATCAAGATCTTTGATAACAACTAGATGATCATAAAAAATTATTGACATATTATATTTGTATTAAACTCCCTTCAGGTATGTTTAATTCATTATACTTTACAGGACCAAGTTTGATAGTATTTTCTGGATCGTCAACTAAGAAGAGGAGTACAGCTCCCTTCTTATACCTAGCACCACCAAGATATTCCATTACTTCAGGACTACCACCAAAATGTTTTCCAGTAAAAGCTGCTGGTCCTGCATCTGCTATATCTGCTACTACTGCATTGCCATTTTTAGTATTAACAACCATTACTTTTCTATATTTATACCAATTCTTAAGATAAGGTTGACGTTCTGACCAATCAGACAGATATAAAGTTTGAACAACTGCATACCATTTTTCATTTTCAACTAATTCAGGAGTTAAATCTGCTTTTGATTTACTAAAATATCCCCATGCACCAAGACCTGGAGCCATACCTTCTTTGTAATAAGGTCCATGATTTTCTAAAATATCTCCTGGATATCTTTTCAAATGTTGTTCTGCTCCAATATAACCATAACTAGTATTTAAATGTTCCCCTTCAAGTGCCGCTTTTGCAGGTATATTGGTTATGTCTTTTATCATCTGTTCTAATCTCTTTTCTTCATCACGTGCTAGAGGCCTAACCTCACTTGGTAACATAATTTTTAAACTTTCGATTAATTCTTGTTGTGGTATTTTTTGGTTTTCCTTAGTTCCTAGTTCACTGATATCTCTAACTATTTCAGATGGTGTGGGTAATTGTCCAATCCCTGTTGGTGGAGAAAGTAGAAGTGTCCCAGTTAAAGCACCAGCAGAAATTAATTTAGCACTATGCTGTCTTATTTTTCCTAATTCTAATCCTTTTTCTAAAAAATATTTGTGAGCTTCTGGATATTTTTTTTCAAAGCTAAGTTTAGCTTCAAGGCTTTTTAATTTTAATAAATCTCTAAAATTTGTTTGAGTGGTCTTTTGCATTATATTAAACTTTTTAGTCTAGTTATTGTTTCTTCTTTCCCTAATATTGTAATTGATTCATTAATTGGTGGAGTAAATTTCATACCAGTTATTGCAATTCTTAAACTCATGAAAAAGTCTCCTGTTTTAAAATTATTTTCCTTAACTACTTCCATCAAATCTCTATCATTTTTAATACCATCAACTGCACTTTCCAAATGTTCTTTATAATTTTCCCCAAAAAGTTTTATATCAACTTTTGGTCTATCAAAGAAAAATTTAGCAAGTGAATCAAAATCTGAAAGTTTTTCTATTCGGTCTTGCAGTAAACTAACAATAGCTTTATTTTTTATAGTCTTGTCTAGTTTTAACTTTTCTAGTAAAGAATCGATTGATAATTTACGAATATACTGACCATTAAACCAATCTAATTTTTCTCTAAAAAATCTTGGGTTTGCATCTTGAAAACCATTAACATTAAAATATTTAACCATTTCCTCTAAAGAATATAATTCTCTATTATCTTTTGGAGCCCAGCCTAAAAGTAAGATAAAATTAAGTAAAGCCTGTGGTAAATATCCTTCTTTAATAAAATTTTCTACAAAAACTGAATCTCTTCTTTTAGATAATTTTTTACCTGTTTCAGTTGATAATATATCAGTTAGATGCCCAATTTCAGGCCTTGTGCCCCCAAGATATTCAAAAACTAAAAGGTGAACTGGTGTAGATGGAAGCCAATCATGACCTCTTAAAATATGGGTTATTCTCATTTCAACGTCGTCAGTCATGGCTGCTAAATGATATGTAGGGAAACCATCTGATTTAAGTAAAGTTGCATCATAGATGGTATCTGTATTCCACGAAATTTCTTTCTTGTGTACAAAATCTTTGTATTTGACTATTTGCCCATCTGGTACTTTAAGTTTGATTGCACCTGATGCAAGTTCAAGATCTCTGCAAGGGTCACGTAAAATATTTGAAAAACCTTCTATTTTTGCATTTTTAGGCTTACATTGGCAATAAAATGCATGACCATCAGAAACTAACTTCTCTGCCGTCTTTTTATATATTCCGCTTTTATGTCGTTCTGATTGCATAAAAAATTCATCCCAGACAAGTCCAAATTTTTTTAGAGTATCACAAATCGCATCAGTTGATCCAACAACTTCTCTTTTTTGGTCTGTATCTTCAATACGCAATATAAAATCACCTTTTTTATTTTTGGCTAGTAAATATGCATAAAGAGCAGTTCTAAGGCTACCTATATGTAAAAATCCTGTTGGACTTGGAGCAAATCTGGTTCTCATGCTAGAATTAATTATATCATGGTTACACTTACACAAGCTTCTATCGCATCAAGAAAAGGAATTAGATATATTATCTATTCCGTCATATTTATAATAATTGCCAGAGGCATTATTCTAACTGGAATTTCGGTATACAAAAAAATATTCCCACCACCACCAACACCTCCAACTGTTTCATTTGGTAAATTAAGCAAATTGTCATTTCCAGAAAAACAAAAACCAGTATTAAACTTTTCTTTAGAAACTGCAGAGGGTGGATTACCACAATTCCCTGACCAATTAAAAGTCTATTTCATGCCAAAACAATCTTCAAACCTACTTTCTCTTGATTTTGCACAAGATAGGGCAAACAGACTAGGTTTTAATATTGAAGCTCAACAATTAACAGAATCTTCGTATAAGTTTTATCATAAGACTTCTCCTTCAACAATGGAATCAAATATTATTACAGGATCTTTTTCACTTAGTTATGATTTAAATGTTGATCCATCTCCAATTTCAGTTAAGCCACCTCTGCCAGAAATTGCTAGAAATAGCATAAAGTCGCTTCTTTCTGGTGCAGATTTGTATCCTGACGACTTTGAAGGTGGAAGATTTGAACATAATTATTTAAAAACAGAATCAGGAGGATTTATAGTAGCAAATTCATTATCAGATGCAAACATAATTCGTATTGATTTGTTTAGAAAAAATTACGATAATCTAGCAACTGTTACACAAACAGCAAATGAAGGAAATGTTTGGTTTATGGTAAGTGGAATCAAAGAAAGAGGTAAGGAAGTTATTGCGGGAGAATATCATTACTTTCCAATTGATGAAACACAAGTTGCAACATATCCAATAAAAACAGCGGATATGGCTTGGCAAGAATTTTCATCAGCTAATTATTACCCAGCATCTTTAGGAACAACTCTTGAGGGTGAGAATATTAAAATTAGAAAAGTTTATTTGGCCTATTACGATGCAGGTATATATACTGAATTTTTCCAACCTGTCTATGTTTTTGAAGGAGACAAAAATTTTGTAGGTTATATCCCTGCAGTCGTTACTGATTATTACGGGGAGTAAGCGGAGCTTGTTCTTGGAAGAATAACACTTTGCCACTCATAATTTTCAAATATCCATTCTATCAACTCTTTAGTTTCTCCAAACCTATCAGAACTACCTAAAACAACAGTTATTACTTTTCTATTATTTCTTTCTATATAAACTACTAGATTTTCTCTTGCATTTTCAGTCCAACCTGTTTTAACACCTTTAACTCCGTCAACACTTCCCAATAATTTGTTTATATTGGTAAGTTTATGTGTAATTTTGCCATCTACACTTTTAACAATTTTTTCTTTAGTTCCTACAATTTCTGCAAAAAGGGGATTTTCTATTGAATATTTAGCAACTACCATTAAATCACGGGTTGTGGAGTATTGTGCTCCATTATCAAGACCAGTTGGATTACTAAAATGAGTATTAGTTAGTCCTAAACCTTTTACTTTTTTATTCATTAAAGCTATAAATAATTCTCTCCCTCCAGGATGATTAGAAGCTAAAACTTCTGCAGCATCATTTGCAGAGTAAATTAATAAACCATTTAGTAAATCAATAAATTTGATTTCTTCTCCTGTCACTAAGCCCATTTTTTGACCCTCTACGCTTATTCTGCCTACTTTTAAGACTTGTTCTGATTCATAAGTATCAAGAGCTACAAGTGCTGTAACTATTTTTGTTGTTGAGGCAGGAAGAAGTGCTTTGTTTGGATCTTTTTCATATAATGTTACACCTGATACTAAATCAACAGCCATTACAGATTGGGCAGAAAGAATAGGATATTTAGCTGTATCTTTTAAAACTGGTAGATCAGAATATGCCTTACTTTTTAAGGGGTATATATAAGTAACAATATTATCAAATCCACTATTTAATGAGATTGCTGTCGTAGAAACTAAAACAAAAGACAAAAGAGATAAATACAAAAGATCAGTTTTTTTTACCTTTAATCTCATTTTACTTTAATTCCAAGTTCTTTTAACTGATCGTCTGAAGCAACGCTTGGAGCCTCTAAAGCTGATGTCTGACCAGATGATGAGGTTGGATAAGCCATTACTTCACGAACTGAAGGCTCAGCTAAAATTGCCATCATAAATCTGTCTAAACCTGGTGCAATTCCTCCATGTGGTGGAACGCCGTAGGAAAAGGCAGTTAATATATGATCAAATTGATTTCTTTGTTTTTCTGAAAAGCCAATTAGTTTAAATATTTTTTCTTGTACTTTTGGATCGCTTATCCTAATACTTCCACCACCAACTTCAAGACCATTTAAAACCATATCATGTTGCAGACCACGTACTTTGCCTGGATCAGTTTCCAGAAGTTTTAAGTCGTCAGGGTGAGGAGAAGTAAACATGTGATGAGATGGTGCCCATTTTGCACTACCTGATCCATAAAAAAAATCATCCTTTGATTGTTCAGTAAAAAGTGGAAAATCAACAATCCAACAGAAAGCTAATTCATTTGGATCATTTTTATTCCTCCTTAAATCTGGTTTGTCATTTCCATATTGCGCTATAGCATCTTTATGTGAAATTTTCGGCCATGGAGAGTTTTGAATTCGTTTTTCTGGAAAAATTTCAGTGACTAATTTTGTAAACATCTTTTCAGTTAAATCTAAAATATCATTTTGTTCTACGAAAGACATTTCCATATCAAGCTGTGTAAATTCACCATAGGCTCTGTCACTTCTTGGATCTTCATCTCTAAAACACTTAGCAAACTGAAAGTATCTTTCCATTCCTGCAACCATTAATAGCTGTTTATATTGCTGAGGAGATTGTGGAAGAGCATAGAATTTTCCTTGTTGTAATCTTGATGGAACCAAAAAGTCTCTTGCTCCCTCTGGAGTGGTTTTGGTCAATATTGGAGTTTCAATTTCCACGAATTCGAGTTTGTGTAAATAGTTTCTTAAAAATTGTGTAACTTTAGATCTAATCCTAATATTTTTATTCATTCTAGGTCTTCTTAAATCAAGGTATCGAAACTTGTTTCTTACATTTTCATCAATATCATAACCATCTGTATCAATTGGCATTGGAAGTTCTGATGCTAATGAAATTATTTTTAATTCTTCAATTTGAAGTTCTACCTTTCCTGTTTCAATGTTAGGGTTTATTAATTTTTCAGGTCTTTCAACAACCTTACCTTTTATTTCAACTACACTTTCAACTGTGACTTTTTCTAAATCTTTGCCCACACATTGTATAAATCCGGTTCTATCACGAAGATCTATAAAAGTTATTTTTCCATGATCGCGAATTGTATTTACCCATCCTTGAAGGTTTAATATTTCTCCAATTTTTGATGTCGTTTCACTAACCAAAGTTCTTTGCATATATGTATTCTAACTTCAATATTAAGTATTGACAATATGTATAACTTTTTCTAAACTTCTTACTATATATGAAATTTTATAGTTCAGTCAAGACAATTATTAATCTCTTTAGCTAAGAGGTTTGTCTTGTTGACTTATTTTTGACAAACCTCTTTAAGCAAAGAGGTTTTTTTTCGCCCTCTGGACGGGACATGTGTACTTTGACATAATTTTTGAAAAAAAATGTGAATACAAAAACAAATGCGTTTTTTGTATTTAAAAAATTTTTCAAAAAGGAGAATGTCATGCATATCATCAAATGCGACTGCACAGAATGTAAGGGTGGGTGTAAAAATAAATTTTCAGTACCAAAATATGTTACATCCGCTAGATGCATTGATTGTTGCAATAAGCATGAAAGAAAAAATAATAAAAAATATATTATTATTGCTACTCCAACAATCAACCAAATAGACATCTTATTAAAAAAGGGTGGAAAATAATTAAACATCTTTAAGCTTGTTCGGCTAATCAAACCAATATAATTGGAATTAGTCGAACAAGTGAATATCTTTTATTTTTAATTGTATCGAGGATTTATTGTTCCAAACATTTTCTTCAATTGTATAGGCAACGCTAACAACACCATTAGCATTTAACTTTTGGTCATTAGCAAAACCAAACGCAATTGCGTCGAAGACAATTTCATTTTGTGAGAGTTTTAATTTTAAATGTTTTCCTTCTTGTCCAATTATTTTGGCTTCTTTAACTTCCACGTTTTTACTCACAAAAACTGGTGAATAATTTCCTTGCCCTGTTGGGTCAAATTTTTTTATTTCATCTACAAGTTCTTGATTAATTAGATTAAAATTTATTTTTAAATCAATTAAAAGTTTTTTAGTCAAAATTTCTTCACTTAAGTTTTTATCCCCAATTTTATTAATTTTTGCCCTGAATTCGGATATTTTTGTAGTTTCAATTGAAAAACCTGCTGCCATTGGATGTCCTCCACCTTCAATTATTAACCCCGTCTTTTTAATTGCTTCTATTATGTTAAAACCAATAATAGATCTGGCAGAAGCTTTTGATATTTCTTTATTTTCAGATAAAACTATTGATGGTCTATTAAATTTTTCAGTTATTTTACCTGACGCAAGCCCAATAACTCCTTCATGATAATTTCCAGAAATTACTATTATTTTATCAGTATTGACACTATCTTCATTAACTTTTTCTATGGCTTTAATTAAAACTTCATCAACAATTTTTTGTCTTTTGCTATTTGTGTCGTTTAAAAGTTTATTTAAATCTTTTGCTTTTTTGGAATCTTTGGTACATAAAAATCTTAAAGAGTCAGTGGCACTATCTAATCGTCCCATTGCATTAATTCTTGGTGCAATTAAATATCCAACTTCATACGTACCAACGCTATCTAATTTTAAATCCTTAAACATTAATTGAAGCCCTACTCTTTTTGTTTTTGCAAGTTCTGGTAAGCCATATCTAACAAGTGATCTATTAATCCCCAAAAGTGGCATTTGATCAGCGATGGTTCCAATAGTAACAAGGTCTAAACCACTATTAAGGTCAGACCTTTTTGATGCAATATTTAAAGGTCTGACCTTGTTAGCTAAAAACCAAGCAAGTGCTGATCCACAAACCATAGTACTATGCAATATGCCATAAGCTTTAAGCTGTTTATCGCCTTTTGTGTGATGATCGACAACTATTAAATCAATCTTTCTTTTTTTAGCTTCTTTAATTGCATCGTAAGCAACAATACCATTATCAACGGTTATAATTAATTTCGGATTAAGACTTTTGAGTTTCGTATTTACAAAGCTAGAAGTCTTGATTCCATATCCCTCTTCAAATCTATCAGGAATATAAGGCATAGCGTCAAAACCTAATTTATAAAGAGTTTCCCAAAGAATAGCAGTAGCACATATTCCGTCACAATCGTAATCACCAAAAACTACTATCTTTTCTTTTTTTTCTTTTGCAATTTTAAGTCTTTTTACAATTCTTTGAACTGATGATTTCGTAATTTTTAATTCTCTTAGTTCTATCTCACTAGGGTTTTTGGGGTCTAAAAAATCATCTATTTCTTTTTTTGTATTAAGTTTTCTATTTTTTAATAAAACAGTGATTAGTGATTTGTGACTAGTGACTAGTGAATTATCTAATATATTCCATTTCATGCTGTATAATATTAACATATGATTTTTAAACTTCCAGATAAAGTAAAGGAAATTATGGCGAAATTTAGCAAACTAAATTTTGAAATATATGTAGTTGGTGGAGCAGTTAGAGATATTTTAATGGGTAAAATAGTTAGTGACTGGGATTTTACAACTAATGCAAATCCAGAAGAAATATTAAAAATATACCCTGATGGTTTTTACGACAATGTCTATGGAACAGTAGGTTTAACTGTTGAAGGGTATGATAAACCTTTTGAAATAACAACATTTAGGACTGAACATGGTTATTCTGACAGCAGACGACCAGACACTGTATCGTGGGGTAAAACACTTGAAGAAGACCTAAAAAGGCGAGATTTTACATTCAATGCACTGGCAATAGATGACGAAAAAATTATTGATTTGTACGAAGGACAAAAAGATTTAGATAATAAAATAGTAAGAGCTGTTGGGGATGCAAACGAACGCTTTAATGAAGATGCTCTTAGAATGATGAGAGCAGTTAGAATTGCGGGGGAATTAAATTTCAAAATTGAAGAAAAAACTTTTGAAGCAATTCAGACAAATTCAGCGCTAATTAATAAAATTGCCAAAGAAAGAATCAAAGATGAATTATTTAAAATATTAAAAAGTGATAATCCTTATGCTGGAATTCTTCACCTTAAAGAAACAGGTTTAATGCAAGAAATATTACCTGAACTTACTAAATGCTTTGGAGTGGAACAAAAATCCCCAAGTAGACATCATATTTATGACGTTGGGACTCATTTATTAGTAAGTTTAAAAGAATGTAAATCAACAGATCCAATCACAAGATTTGCAACTTTGATACATGATATTGGAAAACCACAAACTTTTAGAAAACTTCCTACGGGTGTGATTACTTTTTATAATCACGAGATGGTTTCGACTAAGATTGCAGAAAATTTAGCAAATAGACTTAAATTTTCAACTAAAGAAAAGGATAAATTTATAAAACTTGTCAGATTCCATCAGTTTACTGTTGATGAAAATCAAACAGATTCTAGTGTCAAAAGATTTATTACAAATGTAGGACTTGAGTATGTTCAAGATATGCTTGATCTTCGTGTTGCAGATAGACTGGGTGGAGGTGCAAGAGAGACAAGCTGGCGTCTTGAAGAATTTAAAAAGAGACTTGTTGAAGTTCAAAAACAACCTTTTAGTATTAAAGATCTAAAAATTAGCGGTCGTGATGTAATGGAAGAATTAAATATTCCAGCTGGACCAAAAGTTGGTGAAATTTTAGAAAAGATATTTCTAGAAGTCACAGAAAATGGTGTTCCAAATGAAAGAGAAACACTGCTTAATAAATTAAAAAATGAGTAAAATTTATTATTATGTATCTGCTTCAAAACACGATGCGGTTAGCAAATTTATTGATTCACTAGAAAAAACTGAAAAAGAAAAGCTTTTTCATACTTTCGAGCACTTTAAAAAATATGGCGTAATATCTGCAGTACCTCATACTAAGAAGTTAACAGGAACAAAATTATGGGAAATAAAGTTAGTTGGTAAAAACAGCGTTAGAGTAATCTACGCAGTTGTATTCAAAGGAGATGTGTTAATAATTTTAGGATTTATAAAGAAAAGCCAAAAAACTCCTAAAAAATACATAAATACAGCTCTCGCAAGATTAGAAGATTGGAAAAACAGAAATACTTATTGACAATGATATCATATATGATATCATTAAAGTATGAGAAAAATATTTTACACATACGATGATCACTTAAAAGAAAGTCTTAATGACCCAGTATTTAAAAAGTTATGGAGAAAATCTGAACCTGAATATTTACTAGCTGATAGTTTAATCAAAGCCAGAATTGAAAAGAAAGTATCGCAAAGGATCCTTGCAAAAAAACTTAAGACTTCACAAGCAGCAGTTTCACGAATTGAGACAATGTCTGGAAACCCATCGCTATCTTTCCTAAAAAGAATTGCTGAAGCTCTAAATTCAAAGCTTACATTAAAACTCGAACCTCTTTAATTGATAGATTATTTTTTAAATCTCTTCGCGACATCTTCCCAAGTAACTAAAATTGGAACGGCAACAAATGGTGATGAATAAGTTCCTGAAATCGTACCTATTAATAAGGCAATAGCAAACCATTTAACGGTATCCCCTCCTAGAAGAACTAAAGATAAAAGCATAAATATTATAGTAAAAGAATTATTAAGACTTCTGACCATTGTTTCAGTTAGGGCGCTATTGGCAATTTTATTAATATCGTCTCCTAAAGTTGGATCATATTTTTTTTGTTTTTCTCGTATTCTGTCATATACAACAATTGTGTCATGAACTGAAAAAGAAAGAATTGTTAATACTGCAGTAACAAAAAGAAAATCAATTTCAACATCAGCAAAATGACCTAGCAATGAAAACCCTCCAACTAATATTAGTGAGTCATGAATCATAGCTAAAATTGCAGAAACTCCAAACTTAACACTCTTAAATTGAATCGCTATCCAAAAAAGAATGAGAAGAGTAGACGTAGCCAGAGCAAAGAAAGTCTTTTTAACAAGTTCTGGACCAATTGAAGGGCCAACTGTTTCAAATCTTAATTCCTGTGCATCTTTTTGCTTTATATCTTCTCTTATTTTATCAATCTCTTCATTTGATTTAATTCCGTATTTTTCATTTTTAATTTGACCACTAGGAAGTTTATATTCTGTAACAACTCCACCAGTAAAATCAATTCCAAGATTAAGTCCCCATTTGAATAAACTGAAAATTCCAGCACTCAAAAATATTGCGGAAACCGCAAAATAAATGAATCTATATTTCATCCACAAAATCATATTTTGGTTATTCTAAAATCATATTTATTCTTTTACAAAAAGTCTCATCAAATTTCTTGTTACAACAATACCAGTAAATAATGATATAACAATACCCAAAGCAAGTGTAATTGCAAAACCTCTAACTGGTCCTGATACGTGTAAAAAACTCCAATCGAGTGGATTGGCAAGAATAAAGGCTGTTACAAGTGTTGCTACATTAGCATCTCTTATAGAATCCCATGCTCTACCAAAGGAAACTTCCAGTGCTGTTTTCATTGGCTTACTTTTTATTTCTTCTTTTAATCTTTCAAAAATTAATATATTGCTATCAACTGCCATGCCAACAGACAATAAAAATCCTGCAATTCCGGGAAGTGTCAATGTTATTGGAACTAATTTATATATAGCAAGTGTCATTAATCCAAAAATTACAAGTGCGACATCAGCAATTAATCCATATTTGCCATAAATTAAAATCATAAAAAGTGAAACCATAATAATACCAATAACACCCGCCTTAATACTTTTATTAACAGAGTCAGCTCCAAGCGTTGCTCCAACTGTTTTTTCTTCAACTAATTTGACAGGTACAGGAAGAGCACCTGCATTTAACTGAACTTCAAGTTTGTTTGCTTCTTCTACAGTAAAATTTCCTGAAATTTGTGCTTTGCCTCCAATAATTTTTTCATTTACTTGAGGGGATGATACGATGTCATTGTCTAAAATAATTACGACAGGCTTACCAACATTTCTGCCAGTTATTTCTTCAAACTTTTTTGAACCTTCTTCAGTAAATTCAATAGAAACTGAGGGTTTACCTGTGTTTTGATCAAAAACTGTAGTTGCTGATTTTAAATCTGCCCCTGTTAAATCTGTAGGGGATAGTTGTGAAGATGGTGTTGCTCCATTTTCAGCTGGTGTCTCAACAACTTCTACAAATAAAAGTTGAGCTGTTTGGCCAATAAGACTTGATGCTTCTTTAGGATCATTTATTCCAGGAAGTTCAACTATGATTCTATCTTTACCTTCAAAATTTGAAGTTTGTACATTTGATTCAGATAATCCAAAAAGATTAACCCTTTTCTCTATTACATTTCTTAGTGATTTAATTGCCTGATCTTTTTTACTGCTAGGAAGGCCTCCTGCGTCGGCCTCAAAGACCAAATGACTTCCTCCAGAAAGATCAAGGCCTAATGACAAATTAAAAGTCTTGCCAAACAAAGGATAACCAAAACTTATAAAACTACAAGCTACGGTAACCAGAAGTATTAATATAACTTTAATTAGTAAGTTCTTCTTCATCTCCAATAATCATAACTCGACTTCCTAAAAATATACTCTGTAAAAATGGATCTCTTCTTTTCTTTCTATAATCTAATTCTTCTTTTGTCATTACAGTATAATTTATTTCTCTTGCCAGTTTTGATTCATAAGTACGAATAATCATGGCCAATTCAGGAAGGACAACCTCCCCAACAATTAAAATATCTACATTATCATCTTTTTTCCTTGGCTTCATTCGTACAAATGAACCTGAAAACATAACTATAGATACTTTCCCAAGCTTTGACCGTGAATCACAAATTTCTTTTCCAAGACCTGTAGATTTTGCAACAATTGAGAGAAGATCACTAAAACCGTTATAATCAGTACGAACAAAATAATATATTCTATTTCCTCTTGGTTCTTTCTTTAATATTCCGGCTTTCTCAAGTCTTTCCAGTTCCCTTCTTACAGCATTAATTTCTTCTTTAATTTCACGAACAATTCCCCTGACATGATACATTTCAGTTAAATTAGAAAAGAATAATTCTAATACCTTAACTCTTACTTTCGAAGTAATAATGTCTTCTAAATTGGTCATATTATTATATTGAGGCAGTTAATAACTCACTTTATTACCCAATGGTAACACTTCTATCCAAGTTTGTCCCCTAACAAATTTTATTTCATCCTTATTTTCATCGATGAGTATCAAACGATCTGTGGCAGTTGTTTTTTTCCAAGTGGCATTTATCACACCACCGTTTTGAAAAACAACAGCTTCTCCTTTACCTGTTACTGTATATAACATATGATGTTCTTTATCAACTGGACCTTCTTCTTTGACAAAAACAATAACCACATTTTTAGCAGTTAACTGCTCTCCATTTTCTAAATCCTTATGTTCATTTCCTCCATTTGATCTTAGATATTTATTATTAGCTGAATCATATTTCCAATTTACATCATAATCAAGCATACTTTCCCAGAATGAAAAGTTAATATTTGTTGCAGTTGCAGTCTGTGGTTTGTCATCCATAAATTTCCAAGAAACAAATTTTTCATCCCAACTATTTCCATCAGAATCTTTGTAATCATAACCTCTCTTTGTTGCTTCTTCATAAATCTTATCTGTAGAACCAACTTTTTGATGCTCCGTTGCAAGATCCATTCTTCTATCATCAGTAAATAATGCTGGGTAACCTGTATTTGTTGCACCGTTCATATCGCTACCATATCTTCCATTAACCCAACCAACTTTTTCAAGAAGTTTGTAAGCATCTACTCTTGGATCAATATCTCCATATGTTTTGATACCACTTGGCATATTGTTATTTATATTGTTTGCTCCTCCCCAATGCACAAACAATGGATTATCTCCATATTCCAAAGCATAGTTAATGAAGTAAACTCTGGCACTTCTAATTTGACCAATAATATAGTTGTTATCAGCAATAGCACAATAAAAAACTGCTAAAAATCTTGTGATACCACCCTCTGCTACTATTTCGTAGACAAGATCCGCCTTTGATAGACCTGATTGTGGGCGTGATTCTAAATGATTTTCAATTACTGCAACAATAGGTCTTTTAGTTAACCAAAGATTTTTTTGTTCTTTGGTAAACATTTCTCCATTGATTGGGCAACTTTCAGTTTTTGGTTTTGATAAATCGACTCTTGAGACTTTACCGGACGGATTAATATTATTTATTTTTGTACCTGTATCTTTAACTAAAAAGGTAAAACCAGCTAGGGAAACACCAGTCGATACTAAAAATAAACCTAGAAAACCTAGAACTAACATAAAATATTTTGACGATAGTATCGATGTATTTTTTGTTATTTTTTCAATCATTGTTTTATTTCATAGACAATTGTAACGCATTTTGTTCTTCATTTGAAAGCTCTATTTTGCTCTTTCCTTTTATAACATCTTTTAAATACAACCTTGTTCTCTCACGAGTATGAAGGCTAGTAATAATAATACCATTTTTATTACCATCTAAAAGAACCAAAGAAAAACTGTTATTTCCACCAGCTTCCTTAAATGGGTTAAATTTAACAAGTCCAACTTTTTGAATATGAGAAGCTGAAGAATTAATGAATGATTTAAGTTCTGTTTTTATTTCTTTAATATCTTTTGTATTATTGCTAAATTCTTTATTTTTAGAAATTTTAATTAAATCTTTAAAAACAATTAAAATCCAAACAAGAAAAATTGTAAGCAAGGTAAGCCATGTAATTGTAATTATCTCTACTATTAAATTAATATCCACTAATCTAGAATATATTAAATTAAAGAATATGAAAAGAACAAAAAAACAAAAGATGGCTGCCAAACTTAGGCATGTCAATACCCAATTTATATACAATTTTAACAAGACTTATAATCAAGCTGATAAAAAAAATAACACCAAAATCTCGGCTGAATCTAGCAACTTAGGCTCAATCAAAAACAACCTCATTAAAAGTCTTACTGTAGCTATTTTAATCCTAATTAGCCTTGTAGTGGTATACTGGTTTTCGTGAAAGCAAGGGGGGTGATTTAATATGATGTACTGCGTAAAGTGTAGAACAAAAAGAGAAGGTAAAGACGCACAAGCTGTAACAATGAAGAATGGTAAAAAGGCAACAAAAGCAGTTTGTGAAGTTTGTGGAACAACAATGTTCAGAATTGGCGGAAACTAATTTTGGCAAAGTGTTCAAAACCTTCAGGAGGAACTATCATTTAGTACCTCTTGAAGTGTTTGGTCGCAACCCTTACAAAACATTAATCTCCACAATTTTATCCTCAAGAACTAAAGATGAAGTAACCCTTGAAGCATCAAGACGTTTGTTCGCTATCGCTCCAAACTTAAAAATATTAAGTAATAAAGATATAAAGTTAATAGAGAAAGCAATTTATCCGGTAGGATTTTATAAAACCAAAGCAAAATATCTTTATACACTTTCAAGGTCGGACCTTGTAAGAAAAATCCTGTATAAAGGTCCGACCTTAACACAAGCGGAATTAATGAAATTACCTGGAGTTGGCAGAAAAACTGCAAATCTAGTTTTAAATCGTGCATTTAAAATACCGGCTATAGCTGTAGATACTCATGTCCATAGAATTTGCAATGTTTTGGGTTGGGTTCACACAAAAACTCCAGAGCAAACAGAGAAAGAACTTGTTAAAATAATGCCAATTAAATATTGGCTAGAAACAAATCGTTTATTCGTCTCCATCGGCCGTCAATATACTACAACCAAAAAACTAATTGAATTTTTAAAAAAAGAAAAATTAATTTAATAGGCCGCTATTGCAACTGCAAAACTGTTTTGGGCATAGATACAACCCCATGAATATTCTCCACCCGACAAAAGTTTTTTATGTCCCAATGTATTTTCCCATAAAGAAACAGCATCTGCTGGACTCTTTGCCCCAGAAACCAAAAACTCACTTAGGGTGTATTTTTCAAAAATCCATTTTATGTCAGCTCTCTCTTCTGGTAATTTTCCAAACCCTTCATGCCCATCAAGTTTTCCAAGCTCTAAAAGTTGATTTATCCTAATTGAGGCTATTGTACATAATTCTTCTCGAATTGACATTGGGTTAACTCCAAATTCAACTCTTTTTTTATTAACAACTTCCCAAAGTTCTGGTCCTCCCCATTTTGGATATGTTTTTGCAATAGGCGCCGGTTTTGGGGTTATATAGACTACTATTGTTTCACCTTTTTCAATTGTCGCCGCAGAATTTTTTTGTATATCTAATAAATCAGATATCTTGTTTTGCGAATCATTGTATCCAATTTTATAACCACCAGAAAAGACCATTAAAAAAGCAATAATTAGACTAGAAAAAATTATGCTTATCCAAAAAACACTTAAAATAATATTAACTTTTTGTTTCATAGATAATAGTAACTGGGCCATCTAGCTCTGCCTCAATCTTCATGTAATCACCAAAACTTCCTGTTTCTACTTTAACATTTTTTTCTTTCAATTTTGTCACAAAATATTCATATAATTCTTTTGCTTTTATTGGTTCTTCTGCATCAATAAATGAAGGTCTATTACCATCTTTAGTATTTGCTAAAAGAGTAAACTGAGAAACAACTAAAATTTCAAGATTAGTATCTTGAATTGACAAATTCATTTTGCCATCATTATCAGCCATTATTCGAAGTTTTATTATTTTATCTAATAAACTATCAGCTTGCTTTTTTGTATCACCTTTTTTTATTCCCAAAAGTAATAAAAGACCACAACCAACCCTTCCAATTACTTGATTATCTTTTTTTCTAACAATTTTACACCTTTTAACTCTTTGAACTACAACCTTCATATAATGATTATATCAAAAGTGGTATAATCCAGCTTCTAGAGAGAAGATAATCGCCCCACGTCGCTCTTTGAGCTATGTGGGGAGGAAAGTCCAGACAGCAGAAGACAGGGTGTCTAGCGTAAGCTAGAGATGCATTTAGTGATAAATGTAGCCAGTTAGAGCAACAGAGACGAGAAACATGAAACGTCAGCCCGAGGCTGATCCGCTTTTGGCGGAGGCAATCCTCCCCGCTGCAACCTCCGAATTGGTCAAAGGGATGTCTTCCCCGACACCGCAAGGTGTTCCTGACCTAAAGTATGAGGGCATTAGATAGATGATTATCGAGATACAGAATCTGGCTTATTACTCTCTAGAATTTTTCTCTAGAAGCCGAAAGGTTTGAGACTCTTAGTCTTTTATATATTTATACTGAAATAGAGTTTGAATAATTATTACTATTGGAATTGAGATAATCATTCCTACAATTCCTGCAAGTCTGAATCCTACGGCTAGTGATAACAATGTGATAATTGGTGAAACACCTGTTGATTTTTCCATAATTTTTGGAACTAATATATAATTTTCGAGTTGTTGAATTAAAATTGCAAGACCGATCGACATAAAACCCAAAAAAGGAGATATACTAAAACCTAATATAATTGCAGGTATTGCAGCTATAATCGGTCCGATATATGGAATTATCTCAAATATTCCAGCTAATAATGCTAAAGGTAAGGCGTATGGAATACCTAACAATATAAACCCAATATAACTAAATAGTCCAATAGTTAGCATTAGTAGGAATTGCCCTCTTGCCCACCCACCCAATCTTTTCTCTAAAATATTAATTAAATTATTAATCTCTTTTGTTTTTTCTTTACCAAAAAGAAACTCTATATTTATATCAAATTTATCTCTAATTAATAATAAATAAAAGGCAAAGATTGCCACAGTTAAGATACTTAATATATTTCCAAATAAAGAAAATCCAGCTTTTATAATCTGACTTGGTACAGAACCCAATTGTGAGACCAATTGTTTAAAAACTTCTTCACTTGCATAATTCTGAAGCCCTAAATTATGAAAATAAATAGGAAAATTATTGGCAAAATTTGTAGTTTGCATTATTAAAGGTGGAAGGATAGAAGCAACAGTTAGTCCTAATGATCCAAAAATTAAAACATAGGAAAGAAGTACTGATATACCCTTTGGAATCTTAAATTTAGATAGTTTATTTACAAAAGGATTCAAAATTGCAACTAAAAGTAAAGCTATAAAAAGTTGCAAAGCAATATCTCGAATAAAATAAAGAAACCATATAGATCCTAAAAAAACTACTGTAAATATTATTGTCTTATATGAAATTTCAACCTTTCTTATCATGTTTATCTAAAGAATACCATTTATTAACCAGATTTGCTATTTTTTGATGAAAATTTATACCATCTATGTCAAACCAATTAATTCTTTTGTCTTTCTTAAACCAAGTCATTTGTCGTTTTGTATATTTAATTTCATTGTTTACCCATTGGTTAACAAATTCTTCATACGTTAATCCTTTTTTGAAAAACGCCTCTGATTCTTTATAACCTAGCGATTTCATTGACTGGTGTTGCCACGAAACGCCCATTCTTAGTAAATTCTCAACCTCTAAAATAAATCCTTCGTTTATTCTTTTATCTACTCTATTTTTTATATTATTTAATATTTTTAAAGGAGATGCTGACAATCCAATTATTAATAAATCTACATTTTTATCTAAAACTTTCTTTCTTTTTTCTACGATTTGCTTTTGAGTTCCATGTTGGGTATTCCAAACAGCTATTTCAATGGCTCTAATTAATCTTCTTGAATTTTTTTTATCAGATGAATTTAAAGAAGCTGCTTTAGATCCATCAAGATCTGCAAGTTTATTAAACAGTTCATCTATACTCATTTTTTCTAAACTAGTTCTTAAATTTTCATTTTTGGGGACATCAACTGTTGCTATACCATCAATTAAACTTTTAATATAAAAGCCAGTCCCTCCAACAATAATTGGTAATTTATTTCTCTGCCAAATATCTGATATGACAAATTTCATTGATTTAAAATACTGGAAAACACTATAATTTTCGCTTGGCTCTGCTAAATCATATCCCCAGATTTTTACGCCAGCTTCGCCAACAAGCGGATCCCATTCTTTACCCGTTCCTATATCCATGTGTTTATAAACCTGTCTAGAGTCAGCTGAGACAATTTCGCCGTTAAACTTTTTAGCCAATGAAAATCCAAGTGAAGTTTTACCTGTCGCAGTTGGCCCACAAATTACAAGAAGTTTTTTAGTGCATAGTTCCATAATTTAAACGATAAAAATAAAAGCGATATAGAAAATAAAAGTGTGGATAATACACCCATCAAACTGGTTAAGCCAATGAGAGAATTATTTAAAACAACAGGCAAAAAAACAATAATAATTAATGGTAAAATCTTTTCAATTGGCAATTTGTAATTCATAAATAATGTTAGTGACAAAACAAGAAAATGAAGCGCAAACAAAATAGTTAATAACCCAAATGCAAGTAATAACTTACTTGGAAAACTCGCACAAAATATAATGATGATTAATGCTGACAATACTAAATCAATTGGATTTGATCCGTAAATTAATATCCTATAGATTGGGTTAGCTGGTTTTAGTAAAAGATAAATGAAATCATTAGAATTTGTTAATTGTTTTAATATATATATATTTTTATACACATATTTAATAAAGATTATTAAATATAATAATACTAGAGATAAATAAATTTTATTTAGAATTAAATTTAAAATAACAAAATATATTAAATATTCAATTATTTTTCCAACCACAGAAAGATAAGAGATATTTTTTTTTGAGTCTGATAGCCAAATTTTAATATAATGATAAATCATATTACTTAATAATATTTTTAATAATTTCTTCTATAGGAAATTCTTCAATCGCTAAATTATTAACTGGATGATTTTGTAATAATTCTGCTGCAGCAAAAGTTACTGTTGTTCTTGGTACTGAAATATAAATTCGGGGGAATGAATATTTTTTTATCGTGCCAATATTAGCAATTGATTTAATATCTATCTCTTCAGAAAAAGTAGCTTTTATTATTTTCTCTGTTGCAAATTTGGTTGTTATCTCCTCCATTGCTCCGTCGAAAAGAACTGATCCTTCACTAATTATTATTATTCTTCTTAATAAATCAGTAAAATCACCTATATAGGAAGATGATAAAAGAATAGTTGTTCCATTTTCTCGATTATAATCAAAAACAAAATCTTTTAATAATGGTTCATCTAAAAGTAAAACTTTAGGTTTATGTATTAAACTTGCAATCATTTCCATTTTTGTTCTTTGAATTAGTGATAATTTATTAACAGGAGTCTTCAATATTTTTGATACGTTAAATAAAGATATTAATTGATCTAGATTTTTTTTATATTCTCTTTCTGGTATTTGATATAAAGCTTTATTTAATTCAAATAAACAAATTGCAGGTAAGTTCCACCATAATTCATTTTTTTGATTCAAAACTAATGATATTTGCTTTAAAAAATTTTGATTTCTTTGATAAGGATCAAAGTCTAAAACAGAAACAAACCCTGAAGTTGATGGTGAAAGACCTGCTAATATTTTCATTAAAGCAGTTTTATCTGCCTCGTTAGGACCTATAATTCCAACTATTTCTCCAGTCTGTATAGTAAAAGATATTTTTTTTAAAACTTTTGATGACAATCGATCAACAATTATAGCCTTGTCCATGGACAGATTATAACACTTTTTACTTATAGCACTTTTTATTTAGCTACCTGTCTTTTTAAAGTTTTGCCTGGAGTAAATTTTGGAGCTCTGTGAGTCTTGATTGTGACTAACTTATCAGTCTTTGGGATTTTAACAGTTTTACCTTTCATTGAAATTACTCTAAATGTACCAAAACCCGAAAGAACCACTTTTTCACCTTTGGAGAGAACCCTACCTACTTCAGACAAAAATACATCAACTGCTTCCTCAGCACCTTTTTTGGTTAAATGAGCTTTCCTTGAAACTAATTCAATTATTTCTCTTTTTGTCATGTTATATGGCTAATATACTATTTAGCTTTAGTTGTGTCAACTGCACGAACTTCACGAACTGCAGTAACTTTGATTTGACCTGCATATTCTGCTTCTTTTTCAAGTTTCCTTGCTATATCATGTACTAAAATAGTAAGTTTGTCATCATCCACTTCATTTGGATCTACAAAAACTCTAACATCTCGACCAGCTTGGAAAGCATAAGCAGTTTCAACTCCACTAAAGTTTTTGACAATTTCTTCAATTTTATCCATTCTTTTAACATAACCTTCATGTGGTTCATATCTAGCTCCAGGTCTTGAGCCAGACGCAGCATCTGCAATCCAGACTATATAACTTTCAATTGAAGAGAATGGTTTATCTTCATGGTGTTCTGCAATTACAGCAACAACTTCCTTAGGAATACCAAATTTTTTAGCGGTAGTTACTCCTACATCTATATGATTTCCCTCTTCATCTGTTACAACCTTACCAATATCATGGAGTAAACATCCGAGTCTGACTACATCTACTTTTGCACCAAGTTCTTCTGCAATTGCTATACCTATCTTTGTTTCTTCAATTGTGTGATGACCCAAGTTTTGTCCATATGAAGTTCTAAATTTAAATTTTCCAATAAGCTTTAGTAAATCAACAGATAAATTATAAACTCCACATTCTTCAGAAATCTTTTTACCTTCTTCTAGTAAAACATCTTCCATATTAGCCCTTGTTAATTTCATTACTTCTTCAATCCTAGTAGGTTGAATTCTTGAATCTTTTATCAAAATTTCCAAAGCTCTTTTTGCAACTTCTCTTCTAACTGAGTCAAAAGAAGAAATTCTAATTTCGTTAGTATCATCAATTAATACTTCAACACCTGCTTCTTTTTCAAAACTTCTGATATTTCTTCCCTCTGCTCCAATAATTCTTCCTTTTACTTCTTCATTTGGAACTATGATTGAAGATACTGTATATTCTGCCACAAATGCAGTTACCCCATGCTTTAAAGCATCGGCTAAAATCTCGCGAGATTTTTCAGAGGCTTCAAGTTTTATTCTTTCTTCAGCCTGTCTTATTTTTTTTGCAATTTCAGAAGATAAATCACGTTGTACTTCATCAAGTAAAGCCTTTTTTGCTTCATCTGCAGTCATTTTAGATACAGATTCTAATTTTTTTATATAATCATTATTCGTTGTCATAAACTTCTGGAGAATATATTCATATTCTTTATTTTTCTTTTGTTATTTTAACACATCATTCACTACATTCCAACCAAATCCTTTTCCTGCTAAATATTGAGATATTTTTTGTTTTTTTTCTTTCTCATCATATTTTTTCCATTTATATAGTTTTTTAAATATTAATTCTTTTGCAATTTTTACTTCATCAATTTCGCTATCATCTAATATGTTTTTAATTGTATTACTATCTATTCCTTTTTGTCTTAATTCAAATGTTATATCTTTCTTAGACTTATTCTTAAACTGTAATCTCTGTTCTACCCACCACTGAGCAAATTTAATGTCGTCCAATAGTTCAAGTTTTTTTAATTTATTAGTTAATTCTTCTTGTATACTTTCTGCTGTTTTTTTACGTCTGTAATAATCCTTAATTTCTCGCTCACTTCTTGGTCTTACCATTGCAAAATTAATAACTTTATCTAAACATTTTTGAAATTCTCCCTTTTTAATTATTTCATCTACTTCTTCCTGACTTAATTCTTGGTATACTTTTAGTTGCAACTTTATAAAATTTTCAAGATCCAATCCAAAACCAAAAACACCATCAAGATTTATATTGACCCGCTTTTGGTTCTTTTGTGCAGTGATTGAAGTTATTTTGGGCATTAGGTCAATTAGAGTAATTAGAAATTATTCGTCTTCCTTATCTTCACCAATTTCAGTTGGAAGTTTTTTACCTGAAGTGGAAATTTCTCTTATCTTCTTTTCTATTTCATCTGCAAATTTTGGATTTTCCTTAAAATACATTTTTGATCCCTCTCTGCCTTGGGCAATTACTTTTCCTTCATAATTAAAAAATGATCCAGATTTAGAAAGTATTCCAAGCTCTGTAGCGACATCCAATAAATTCCCATTTCTGCTTATGCCATCTTCGTTCATAATATCAAACTCTGCAACTCTTAAAGGTGGTGCCACTTTATTTTTAACAACTCTCACCCTTACTCTTGTCCCAATAACTAAATCATTATCTCCTTTAATTGATTCAATTCTTCTAATATCAATTCTTATGGAAGAATAAAATTTAAGGGCAAGTCCCCCTGGTGTTGTTTCAGGATTTCCAAACATGACACCAATTTTTTGCCTTAACTGGTTTGTAAAAATTAAAACAGTTTTTGATTTAGAAATTGCCCCAGTTAATTTTCGAAGAGCTTGACTCATTAACCTTGCTTGCATACCCATTACAGAATCTCCCATATCTCCTTCAAGTTCTGCTCTTGGAACAAGCGCTGCAACAGAATCAACAACAATAACATCCATAGCACCTGATCTTATTAAAGTTTCTGTAATTTCTAAAGCTTGTTCACCTGTATCTGGTTGGCTCATCAATAAATCATCAAGATTAACTCCAATGATTTGGGCTCTTATTGGATCTAGGGCATGTTCTGCATCTATAAATGCACATTGCCCACCTTTTTTTTGTGCTTGTGCAATAACTGATAGTGCAAGAGTAGTTTTTCCAGATGCTTCTGGACCATATATTTCAACAATTCTTCCTCTAGGAAAACCACCAACACCAAGAGCAAGATCAAGTGCTATTGCACCAGTTGGAATAACCTCAACTTGTGCCATCTTATCAGCATCTCCACCTAAACGCATAATAGAACCCTTGCCGTATTGTTTATCAATTTGTTCCATCGCCATTTTAATAGCTTGAAGTTTTGCAGGAACACCTTCTTGTTTTACTGGAGCTTCTGTTTGTTCACCTTTTTTCTTAGCCATTTGTATTCTTGTACAGAATAATACGAAGTATTCCCAAATGCAAGAGGGGAATTATTGGTCAAGCAAATTTAAAACTCTTGATTTAACCTTTTCTTCTAGAGATTGATCGTAACCATATTCATATTTTTCTTTAATATCTTCGAAAACTGGGGGAAATATTTCCATCGCGCGCAACAATGATTTTTTTATCTCAGTTTTTTCATAAGCAGGTGTAATTTCACTCAAAAACTTTAATTGGTCATTATTTAAAAACTGTTCAATTCGTTTGTTTGTTTCTAAAAGCAAAATATTTGGATCATTTAAAAGCTCAAATAGTTTAATCAAGGTTGAAGCATGGATATTTAGAATTGCTCTAGTGTTATATATTTCTCCCTTTTTAAAATACTGCGCACCAATTATTTGCCAATTCCAAAAATTAATTACTTTACTTTCGAATACCTTTGCAAAGTCAATAACTTCAGGACGAGCATCTAATATAGATGTCAATTCTCCGTTAGTTTTATCTATTAGCACCTTTACAGTTTGGGCTTTTGGTCGAGTAAAGAGTGATTTCATTTCTGATTCTTTAATCACAGGAATCTCAATACGAAAAAGGTTTTCATATATTGCCATAAATCCAATATCGTGTTTAAAACTAAATAGTATCTTTCCAAACCCGTTTAAAATATCGGTTAATTCTTTTTCAACAAAAACAACATTATTATCTTTTGATATTACATAAGCTTCTAAGTCTGAGTCTTTTGTTGCAGTATAAATTGAATCTCTTGCTTGAGAGCCAACCAGTGTAAACGCAACAACTGAGGGATTTTTTTGAAGTTCAAAAGTTAACATTTCTGTAATATTTTTTGGAGTTAACATAGATATAATTATATCACCTGTCGGGGAAGACGGTAACGCTCCGTCGCCCCACGGCCCCCAGCCGCGGATTCTGCTTTTAAACTACTCCCCGTAAAACAATATAAAACAAAACAGTCATTTGCCGTTAGCCATTAGCTTTAGACATAGATTTAATTAAACCATTTAGTTCTCTTCCAACTAACTCACATTTTTGTAAATAAATTTCTGTATTTATTTTAAATAAGCGACTTACAAGTTTTAGGCAAGCAACTGTTTCATATAGCGACTTTAATGCAATTCTTAAGAAATTTTTAAATCCTTTATCACTTTCACTTCCTGAACCTTCAGCAATATTTAAAACAATTGAAGTTGAAGCTCGCTTAATTTGGTCGATTAAAGCAAAAGTTTCTGTTTTTGGAATTAACTTTGTCAATTTATAAATATCCTCGACTAGATTTAAAGCATCATCATATACTCTAAGTTTTTCAAATCTATACATTGTTTTATTTTATCAGTGACAAATGACCAAAGACAAATAGCTGGTGATTGTTTTGTTCTATTTGTATCTAATTGCATCAATCGGTGACAGTTTTGCACTACTATCTTTTAGGCGATTGTTTCTTGCGTCTTGCTTTTCCACCTGTTCCAACCATTCTTCTTTGTCTTTCTCTTGGATCTCTAGTTAAAAGTTTTTTTTCTTTTAGCGGTACGCGGAATTTATCTGCATTGATCTTAATCAATGCTCTTGAAACTCCATGAATAATTGCTTCCATTTGTCCTTCTTTACCACCACCTGAAACTTTAGCTGTGAAAAAATACTTACCCTGTGTATTAGTAACTTTAAATGGTTTATCTAATATAATTAATGCAGTTTTGTTTTCATAGACTTCTGATATTTTTTTATTATTAATTAGACTTTCACCGCTACCTTTAAATAAACGAACCCTAGCAGAAGAACTTTTCCTTCTACCAACTGCATATATATAATTTTTTTTGTGATTCATAATCAGTTATTTCTTGAAGTTATTGTCATATTTATGTTTTTCTCCTTTTGTAATATGTAATCTTGCCATTCTATCCGATTTTAATCTATTATCAGGAAGCATCCCAGAAACTGCAAATTCAATAATTCTTGCTGGGTGGACTTTCGCCATTTTTTCAAAACTAACTTCCTTAAAACCACCTGGATATCCTGAATGACTTCTATAAACTTTTTGTTCTGCTTTTTTACCTGTAGTAGTAATTTTTTCTGCATTGATAACTACTACATTATCTCCAGAATCCATATGAGTTGAGTAAGTAGACTTTTGTTTACCCATCAAAAGTATGGCAACTTTACTTGCCAATCTTCCAAGAACTTCCCCTTGGGCGTCAATTAAGTGCCAAGCTCTTTTAACTTCTTTTTGTTTTGGTTGATATGTTTTCATTTTTTTTTGTAGCGCCTACGTTGGATTTCATTTTTTCAGTCCATTCAATTCTAACCATTTCTGCCATATCACCTTTTCTTTGTGTTAGGGGAATAATTCTTGTATACCCACCATTTCTAGTTTCAAATATTTTAGCAATATTTGTCCAGAATAAAGTTGAAATTTCTTTATTTCCTTTTAGTCTTTTTAAAATTTGTCTTTTTGATGCTAATGTTCCTTTTTTTGCCAAAACAACCAATCGGTCTATTAAACCGATGATTGATTTTGCTTTAGCTTTAGTTGTTTTGATTTGTCCGTGATGCACTAAACTCTCAATCAAAGACACAAACAATAATTCTCTAGAAGATCTTTCTCGAGAAAGCTTTCTTCCAAAAACTCTTTTGACCATACTAAAAACTTACCCCTTTCTCACCTAAAGCTGCTGAAATAATTTTTAGAGATTTTTCTCCTAAATTTCTTACTTTTACTAATTCAGCTTTATCAGCTTTGACAAGGAGTTCAACTGTTTCAAAACCTGCTTTTGCAAGTGCATTAGCAACTCTTGTTGGAAGTCCAATTTCTTCAACGGATAGTTTTCCTACTAGTCCTAAATCACTAACTTCTATTTCTTCTTTTTTCTTTTCAACTTTAATTGGTTTAATTATTTGTGAAAAATAATTAACCAAAATATCTGCAGCTTGTACTACAGCCTCTCTTACTTTAATAGTTCCATCTGTCCAGACTTCAAGTGTAAGTTTGTCAAAATTTGTTAGTCTACCAACACGAGTTTCTTCAACTTTGTAATTAACTCTGACGATAGGTGAAAATGATGCATCAAGTGGAATCATTCCTACTTCAGTAGAACTTCTTGTATCTGCTGGAATATAACCTGAACCCGACTCAATAATTATGTCTGCATCAAGCTTGGCACCTTTATTTAAAACTGCTAAAACTAATTCGGGATTTGATATTTCTACTCCTGCTGGAAGTTTAATATCTACTGCTTTAACTTCTCCCGCTGTTGTTACTTTTAAAGTTGCATTAACTGCCTTTTCTCCTTTATATGACAATCTAACTTTTTTAAGATTTAATACAAATTCAACGACATCTTCTTTCATACCACTAAGACTTGAAAATTGATGGTTAACACCTGCAATTTTAACAGATGTTATTGCTGCGCCTGGAAGTGAAGTTAATAAAACCCTTCTTAATGAATTACCTAATGTAAAACCATAACCCTGCTCCAATGGAGTTATGGCCAGTACTGAATAATTTTTTTCTTTTTTTTCTTCTATTATTTCAAATATTGGTTGCGACATAAAATATCACCTCCTTAAAGGTTTTCGAATTGTATCATTATCTTGAGTAGAATTCTACTATATCTTGCTCTGAAACAATTTCTGTTACATCTGATCTTTTAGGTTCAGTTGAAACCTTACCAACGATAGCTTTCCTTACAAGCCAAGATGGTGTTTCATAATCCTCTATACTTATTACTTTTTTAATATTTGAATTATCTAAGATTTTTGGAGTTAAAGAGATTATATCTCCTATTTCTGTTTGATATGAAGGTATATTTAATTTCTTACCATTTACCAAAATATGTCTATGAGAAACTAATTGCCTTGCCATTGGACGACTTTCGGCAAAACCTAATTTATAAACAACATTATCAAGTCTTTTTTCAAGTAAAATTAATAAGGCTTCTCCTGTATTACCTTTTGATTTTAGAGCTTTTTCTACATAAATTCTAAATTGCTTCTCCAAAATTCCATATATTCTTTTTACTTTTTGTTTCTCACGAAGTTGTTTACCATATTGAGATTGATTTCTCTTTGCACCTTTTGGTCCATGAACACCAGGTAAGATATTAAGTCTTGTTAATTTTGCACCTTTACCAAAAATATCTATTCCTTCTCTTCTTGATAATCGATCTTTAGGTCCATTATATTTTGCCATCTTTAGATTTATACAAGCTTTGCTTATACTCTCCTTTTCTTTTTTGGTCTTGGTCCGTTGTGTGGAATTGGTGTTACATCTGCAATTAATGCAATTTTAACTCCCGATGTTTTAATTGCACGAAGTGCCGCATCTCTTCCTGGCCCTGGACCTTTAACATAAATTTCAACTTCATTTACTCCTTTTTCTTTAGCCTTTTTTATTGCGGTTTCAATTGCTGTTGTTGCTGCATAAGGAGTTGATTTTCTAGTACCTTTAAAACCAGATGCGCCTGATGAACACCAAGATATAGTTCCACCTAAACTATCACAAATATTTACTAATGTATTATTAAAAGATGCAGAAATATAGATTTTTGCCAGTCCTTCATTTTTATTTTGTTTAGTTTTTTTTACTGACATGTATTTATTTTCTACCTGCGACTGTTGCTTTTGCTAAAGCTTCTTTTTTGAATGCTCCAACAGTTTTTCTTTTTCCTCTTTTTGTTCTAGCATTAGTTTTTGTTCTTTGACCTCTTGTTGGTAATCCTTTATTGTGTCTTATCCCTCTATATGATCCAATTGTTTGTAGTCTGTTTATATTTGCCTTAACTCTTCTTACTAAATCTCCCTCTGTTGGAAATTCTTCAATTTTGTTTGATATTTTATTTATTTCCTCAGCAGTCAAGTCTTTGATCCTTCTGGAAGGATCCAATTTTAAAAATTTTATAATTTTTTCAGACATCGTCCAACCTATGCCTTTGATTTGTGTTAAAGCATAATCAACTCTAAATTTATCATTTAATTCAATACCTGATATTCTTGCCATATATATTAACCTTGTCTTGCTTTGTGTCTTGGATTTTTACAAATCAAACGCAACACTCCTGCTCTTTTAATAAGTTTACAATCTTTACATCTTGGTTTTACTGATGCTAATACTTTCATATATCTAATTTATTTTAAATTTAGTATTTATATACTATCCTTCCCCTATCTTCATCGTATTTTGTCATTTCAACCCTTACTTTATCTCCAGGAAAAACTCTGACATATGCTTTACGCATCTTACCTTTTAAGGTTGTAAGTAGGCTTTTCCCATCAGATGTCACCACTCTAAACATTGTATTTGGTAAAAGTTCAGTGACAGTACCTTCAACTTCATAACTTCCATCTCTTTTTATCTTTTCAAGCTTATTCATACAAAAAAGTCACTGTGTGACTATCTTCCTGCCTTTCTCAGTAACTATAATAGTATCTTCAAAAAGCCCTGCTATTTTACCATCCTGAGTTACGATTGTCCAGCCATCTTTTTCTTTAGCTAAATCTGGTTTTCCTAATGCGTACATAACTTCAACAGCCAATGCCATACCAGGGACTATTTTTTCAGTTTCAACTCTAAGTCCCGATGTATAACAGGGTATATGTGGATTTTCATGTAAATTTTTACCTATCCCATGACCCGTTAAATCTAAAATGGGTGAGTAATTATTCTTATACAGTACTGATTCCATTTCTTTAGAAATATCATAAATATAACTTTTGTTGGCTATAATTGCAGAAACTGCTTTTTCAAAAGCATCTTTACCAATTTTCAAAAACCTAGTTACTTCTTTACTTGGATTAATTGCTGTACTTACTGAAGTATCAGTATGAAACCCCTTATAATACATTCCCAAATCGATACTTATTAAATCTCCATTTTTAAAAATAACTTCTCTGTGAGGGATACCATGTACTACACCTTGGTTAACATTAATACAGGTTGACCATGAGTAACCATCTACCATCTTAAAGGAAGGTTTACCTCCTTTTTCTAAAATTAACTTTTCAGCTAAAATGTCTAAATCTAAAGCAGAAACACCCTCTTTAACTTCTTTAACTAAAATATGTTTGATTTCAGAAAGTTTTTTACCTCCTTCTATCATTAATTCCAATTCTTCTGGAGTCTTAAGTGAAAAATTATCCATTTTTAATACCTTCTACAATTTTTACATCTTCGATGATAGAGATTAGATCTTTTTGAATAGCTTGTATCGATCTTTCACCGTTAACTTCAATCACCTTCGTATCTTTTTTGATTTCATTAATTAATACTTCCGTCCTGTTCCTATAAAGTAGAAGTCTTTTTTTGATTGCTTCTGGAGTATCATCATCTCTTTTTCTAAGTAAAAGTCTTTTTATCGTTTCTTCTTCACTTATTTCTAAAACAATTCCCAAATCTAATTTAACTTGTTTTCCAACTAACCATTTTTTAAAAAAATAATACTGTTCTATAGTTCTTGGAAACCCATCAAATAATATATCATCGTATAAATTTTTTTCATCAAAGAAAGCTGTCAAATAAGATGTCATCTCTTTATCTGGAACAAGATTACCTAGATCAAGAGATTTTTTTAAATCAGGGTTTGTTTCTGCAACCTTTCTTAAATATGCACCCGACTCAAAATAAAAAAGTCCATATTTTTGACATAAAAGAAGGGCTTGTGTTCCTTTACCTGAACCTTGTGGACCAAAAAGCACTATATTCATTTTGTATATCCTTCATACTTACTCATTAACAAATCTCCTTCAATTTCACGGATTATTTCAAGAACTACTGAAATTACTATTAGTGCTCCAGTTCCACCTATTGCCAAGTTTGAAATACCAATTGTACCTTGAACTAAAGATGGTAAAACTGCAACTAAACCTAAAAATACAGCGCCTACAACAGTAATTCTATTTAAGACAAAAGTTAAATACTTAATAGTTGATGTTCCTGGACGAATTCCTGGAATAAATCCTCCTGATTTTTGCAAATTTTCTGCAATTTTTTCAGGATTAAAAACAACAGATGTATAGAAAAATGTAAAACCTACAACTAATAAGAAATATGTTATATTGTAAGAAACAGATGCTGGGCTAAAAAACCTCTGGATCGCAGTTGTTATATTTATTAAAACTTGATTATTACTAGTTGCTAAAAATTGGGAAAGCATGGATGGCATAAGTACTAAAGATACAGCAAAAATAATTGGTATAACTCCTGCTTGATTTAGACGGAGTGGGAGATAGGATTGGGCTTGTTTTAGTCCCCTTGCAGCTTTAGCATAACTAATTGGAATCTGTCTTATAGCTTCATTTACAAAAATAATCATTGCCATAACAGCAAGAGCTACTACTGCAAAAATTACAAGTTTTAAAATATTTTGGCTTTCAAAGGTTGATATTGTTTGCCCTAAAGTTATTGGGAGTCTTGAAATAATACCTACAAAAATTAAGAATGATATACCACTTTTAAAAGCATATTCGGTAATCATATCTCCAAGCCAGACAGCAAGCATCGTTCCTGCAGTCATTGTCAAACAAAGAAAAATAAGATCCAAAATAGCCAAATTACCAATTATTGACTGAGATTTAAGAAGAGCATACATACCAAAACTTTGCATTATGGCAAGTGGAACCGTTAACAATCTTGTGTATTGATTGATTTTTTCTTGTCCATATTCTCCTTCCTTTTGCAATTCTTCAAGATGAGGAACAATATATCCTAAAATTTGTAAAATAATAGAGGCATTAATATAAGGATTAAGTCCTAATGCCATAATTGAAAAATTAGCAAGAGTTCCACCCGAAAAAACATCCAAAAGAGATAATAATGGACTTCCTGAAAATAAAGCCGATAAACTACCTTTATCTATCCCAGCTGCAGGTATATGAGCAGCAATTCTAAAAACTATTAAGGCTAGTGCTGTTACTAATATTTTTTTTCTTAAGCGTGTACTTAAAAAAATTTTTTTAAAAAATTGGGCAATATTATTAGGCATTCTTACTAATATATCTTTCTTTTGCTTTAGGTTTGGCTAGAAATTTACCCTTTCCTCTTAAGAGTGGAAACTTTTTAAGTGTAGATTTTTTAACTTTCAAACCTTCAAACAGTATGTGGATATTTGTTCTCGATTTTTGTCCTTTTTGACCCCTTCCAGATGTATGTCCACCTTTGCCACTGCCATATCCTCGACCTAATCTTTTTGCCATTATTTGTTTTTTCCTTTCATGAAATCTTTCTTTTCTAACAACTCTGATGTTTTTTCTAGTGCTAAAATAGTAGCCCTGACATTTGATATTTTGTTATTACTTCCCATTGTTTTACCAACAACATCTCTAACTCCAGCTGACTCAAGTACAATTCTCATAGGACCTCCTGCAATAACACCCGATCCGGGAGGAGCTGGTTTGAGCATTACTTTTGATGCCCCCAATTTGACGATTACCGAATAGGGAATTGTTGTACCTCTCATTGTAATTGTTATCATTTTTTTCTTGGCATCCTCAATTGCTTTTCTTATAGCATTTCTGACATCAGTTGCCTTAGAATTACCAACTCCTACTTTTCCTTTTCTATCTCCCAATACAACTACAGCCCCAAATCTTACTTGATTTCCACCCTTAGTTTTCTTTGAAATCCTATTGATTTGAACTACTGTCTCGTTAAATTCTTTTTCTGGTCGTTGATAATCCATTAAAAATCTAAACCTCCTTCTCTAGCTCCTTCAGCAATAGCTTTTATTTTACCGTGATACGCATAACCACTTTTATCAAAAACTATCTTTTTAACTTTCTTTTTAACCGCTTTTTGGGCAATTTTAAGCCCCACTTCTTTACCACCTTTACCTTTTTCAGACACTAAAGTTATTCCCTTTTCATCATTAATAATTTGAGCATAAAGCATCTTATTTGATCTAAAGACACTAAGCCTTGGTCTATCAGTTGTACCTATAATTTTTCTTTTCATAATTGTTTGTTTATGCAGTTGCTGTTTTTGCCGCCTTTCCTGCCTTTCTTCTAATTACCTCACCAACATATTTAACACCTTTTCCTTTATATGGTTCTGGTGGTCGGCAACTTCTTATGTCAGCTGAGACTTGTCCAACTACTTGTTTGTCAATTCCTTCTACATTTATAACACTTTTTTCTACTTTAAAGGTAATTCCCTCTGGAGCTTCAACCTTAACAGGATGGGAATATCCTATTGCCAGAACCAAAGTATTTCCAGCTACTTCTGATCTATATCCAGTTCCTACTAATTCAAGTTGTTTTTTCCAACCTTCTGTTACACCTTTAACGTTATTTGCAATCAACATTCTAGTTGTACCCCAAATTGATCTTGCTATTTTACTTTTCTTTTTAGGAGTAACTAGTATTTTATTTTCATCAACCTTAATATCAATTAAATCTTTCTTAAAACTTGTTTCTAATTTACCCTTTGGACCAGAAACACTGACAAGACTACCGTTTATTTCAACAGTTACTCCTGATGGTATTTCTATTGGTTGTTGTCCTACCTTACTCATGTTAAATTACCTTTGCTATTACCTCTCCACCTAGTCGTTTTTTAATTGCTTGTTTTCCAGACATAACTCCTGAATTCGTATTTATAATATAAACTTCAGGTGTTTTGATTGCTTCAATTTGGTCTGCATTCATATAGATTCTTAGACCTGGTCTTGAAATTATAGTTACGTTTGAAAGAACTGGTTTTTTCATATAAATTGCAAGTTGTACTGTTATTTTTTTATCTTTAATAGTTACTTCATTTAAAAATTTCTCATCTTTTAATGTTTTTGCCACAGCGTTAATTAAATTAGTTGTAGGCATGGTTAACTCCTTAATATTTGCCATGGAAGCATTCTTAAGTCGTATTAAAAAATCTGCTATATGATAGTTTGTCATCTTACCAACTTGCCTTTCGTACTCCTGGAATTTCCCCCTTTAGAGCATGTTCTCTAAAACAGAGTCTACAGATTCCGTATTTTCTCATAAAACCTCTTGGTCTTCCACAAAGACTACATCTATTTCTATACATTGTTTTATGCTTTAATTTTTTTGTTTCTCTAACTGTTTTTGATGTTTTTGCCATATTTATTTCACAAAGGGCATGCCCATAAGTTCTAATAATTTCATACCTTTTTCAATTGAACCTGCTTCTGTTACAAATGTTATTTCCATTCCATGGGCAGGAGCAGCTTTTGTTATATCAATTTCAGGAAAAACAGTATGATCAGTAAGTCCAATTGTATAATTTCCTGATTTATCAAAACTTGTTTTCTTTACACCTCTAAAATCACGCAGCCTTGGAAGAACAATGTTAACGAATTTATCAAAGAAATCATACATTCTTTCTCCCCTTAAAGTTGCTGATAATCCAACTACCATTCCTTCTCTAACTGAGAAGGTTGCAACAGAAATTTTAGCTTTTCTTTCAGATAATTTTTGTCCTGTAATCAAAGAAAAATCACGAATTAAAGATTCTTTTAATTCTTTATTTTTCAAAGAATCACCAATTCCCACGTTAATATTAATTTTGACAAGTTTTGGTATTGCCATGACATTTTTAATAACAAATTCTTCTTTAAGTATTTGCTTAATTCCTTCTTGATATTTTTGTTTTAATCTCTTTGTATTCATATTTGTTTTCCACACTTTCTACAAAACCTTATTTTTGTTTCTTTTTCAATTTTAAAACCAACTCTAGTTATTTTTTTGCAATTAGGACAAATTAAAGCAATTTTAGCTAAATTTAGAGGTCTTGGAATATCATAGATTCCTCCCTTTTGCCCCTGTGAACCTTTAACATGCTTTTTATACATATTAACTTCAGCTACAACAACTGTATTTTTCTTGGGTATTATTCTTTCGATTTTACCCTCTTTACCCTTGTCTTTGCCTATCGTTATTTTAACTGTATCTCCTATTTTAAATTTCATAATATTTATATTACAAGCTCCGCTTATATTTATATTACAAGCTCCGCTTATATTTAAACTACTTCCCTTGATAATGATGCTATTTTATTAAATCCTGCTTCTTTAACTTCTCTTGCAATTGGTCCTAACACACGAGTACCTAAAAGTAATCCCTGTTTATCAATTACTACTCCTGCATTATCATCAAATCTGATATAAGTTCCATCAAATCTACCAACTTCTTTTCTTGTTCTTACAATCAATACTTTTACTTTTTCATGATCTTTTATTGCACCATTTGGATCACAACCTTTAACAACACACAAAACTACATCCCCTAAAGTTGCAATTTTACCAATTCTTCCAGGAACTCCAATTACCATTAATTTTTTAGCTCCAGAATTATCAGCGGGAACTAAATATGATCTTAGTTGTACCATTATTTAGTAACCTCCTTCCATCTTTTTGATTTACTTACTGGACGAGTCTCAATAAATCTAATTACTTCACCCAGTTTATGTTCTTTTTCACTATGAACGTGATATTTTTTACTTCTTTTAAACCTTTTTTTATAAATAGGATGAGCTAATAATCTTTCCACTTCAACAGTAATGGTTTTTGCCATTTTCATACTAATTATTTTGCCTTTATAAAATTTCATTTTTTTAATTCTTTCTCCTTAAGTATAGTTAAAATTTGAGCTATTTCTTTTCTTTGACTCCATGCCTGTTTTAAATTCTTTTCCTTACCAGCTGCAATTTTAACAGCATTTTTTAAAAGAAGAAGCCTCTTTTTAGAAACTAGATCTTCTAATTTCTTTATCTCCTCACTTTTTAAACTATTAAATTCTTTAATTTTCATTTATTTCATAACCATTCTAGTTGCAACAGGTAGTTTAGCCGTTGCTCTTATAAACGCTTCTTTGACTAATTTTTCAGGTGCTCCAGCGACTTCAAACATTATTCTACCTGGTTTAACAACGGCTACATGTTTTAGAACATCTCCTTTTCCCCCACCCATCCTTTTTCCAGCAGCGCGACCGCTTACTGGTTTATCTGGAAAAATTCTGATCCAGACTTTTCCACCTCTTTTAAGGTGATGTGAGATTGCTTTTCTAGCAGCTTCAATTTGTGCTGCAGTTATCCACGATACCTCTAATGATTTTAGTCCAAAATCTCCGAAGGAAACAGAACTACCACGAAGTGCGGTACCCCTTCTTCTACCTCTAAAGTTCTTTATAAATTTTTCTTTCTTTGGTTGTAACATTAACTCTGTTCCTTTCTATGAATCCAGACTTTTACACCTACATAACCTCTTTTTGTTAAAGCTGGGCGCTCTGCATAATCTATATCTTCTCTTAAGGTCTGTGTTGGAACTGAACCTTGATGAAATTTCTCAACTCTTGAAATTTCAGCTCCATTAATACGACCACCCAAAACAATTTTGATTCCTCCTGCTCCTGCAGCCATTACTCTTTCCATTGATTTTGTTACAGACCTTCTGTGTGGAATTCTTCTTTCCAAATCCTGTGCAACTCTTTCTGCAACTAAATAAGCAGATAGTTCGGGACTTTTTACTTCATTTACCTTAAGATCAATTTTTTGATGTTTAGATTTTAAAATTGAGATTATAAATTTCTTCAAGTCTTCAATTCCTGATCCTCCTCTTCCTATCACAATACCAGGTCTTGATACTGTAACAATTATTACAATGCTTTTTGGTTGTCTTTCAATTTCGACTCCAACAATTCCTGCAGATGCTAACTTTTTCATTAATTCTTTTCTTACTGCAAAATCCTCAAGTAATAAATCTTTATAAACACCACTATCAGAAAACCACCTAGATTTCCATCCAGTCATTCTGCCTGTTCTAAAACCAATTGGGTTAACTTTTTGTCCCATTTTTTTTACTTTCTAATATAACTTTGATATGACTCATTCTTTTCTTTATAGGATGCCATCTTCCACGTGATACAGGTTGACCTCTTTTAAGTCTTGGTCCTTCACCAATTTGAATTTCTTTAAAAATCAAATCTTCTGCACTTATTCCTTTTTGACTTGCATTAGCAAGCGCTGATTTAATTACCTTTAAAATAAATTCTGATGCTCTTTTTTTAATAAATGGTAACTTTTCCAAAGCTTTAGCAGGTGTCATTTTTTTAATAACATCAATTACCGGCCTGATTTTACGAGGGCTAAGTATTAAATATTTTTGTTCAGATTTAAATTCCATTTTGATATATACAAGCTTTGCTTATGTTTTGTCCATCGTACGTTTGACAACTTCTCCATGTCCTTTAAATGTTCTTGTTGGTGAAAATTCTCCTAAAGTATGTCCAACCATATCTTCACTAACAAAAACATCTATAAATACTTTGCCGTTATGAACGGTAAAGTATTTGTTGACAAATTCTGGTGGAATTTGGCATGCTCTTGACCATGTTTTTATTGGATTCTCTTTTTGACCCATGCCCTTTTCTAACTTTTTTAAAAGTCTTTCATCTACATATGGTCCTTTTTTAGAGCTTCTTGACATATTATTTTGTTAAACCAGCCTTTCCTCTTTTTCTTCCTTGAACGATCACACTGTCAGAATATTTCTTTGGACTTCTTGTCTTTCCTACTGCTTTTTTACCCCAAGGTGTCTTTGGATACTTTAAACCAATTCCACTTCTGCCTTCTCCACCACCGTGAGGATGAGCCCCAGGATGCATAGCAACACCTCTTACTGTTGGTCTTTTACCTCTCCATCTATTAGCTCCAGCTTTTCTTAAATTTTTGTTCTTATCATCAATATTACCCACTTGACCAATTACTGCCATGCAAGCAGGATCAAATTTTCTAATCTCACCTGAGGGCATTTTGATTAAGACATGTGTTTCATCTTTACCAAAGACAAAAGCTACTATTCCTGCACCTCTTGCAATTTGACCACCTTTACCACTTCTTATTTCGATATTATGAACTGCTGTACCTACTGGGATTTTAGCAAGTGGTAAACAATTACCAACTTCTAAAGGTGCATCGCTACTTGCAATAACCTTCATACCTTCTTCTAAACTTACGGGTGCTATTATATATGATCTTGTGCCATCAGGGTAAAGCAATTTTGCAATCTTAGCATTTCTGTTTGGATCATATTCAATAGCTTCTACTTTTGCCCAAATATCTTTTTTACTTCTCTTGAAATCAATTACTCTTAAAAATCTTTTTGCTCGTCCACCTTGGTGTCTAACAGTAATTGTTCCTTTACTTCTTCCTGAACTTTTTTTTAATAATGTTTTAAGTTTTGTCATTTTGATTTGTTATTTTTAACTTCATCTGCAAAAAAATCAATTTTTCCTGATTTTAAAGTGATTAAAACTTTCTTTTTTGCAGAAATGGTTTTTATAGTACCTCTCATCGTTTTTGCTATCATCTTTTTATAATTTTGTGTTTTAATAGAATCAATTTTGATATCAAGTGTTTTTTCTAAGATATTTTTTATCTGATTTTTACTAAATTTTGGCAAAAACCAAAACGAATACCTACCATTTTTGGCTTGATTCATACTCTTCTCTGTAAATATTGGTTTTAAATTCATTTAGTTTTTTTACGGCGTAGCTGGATTTCATTACTTTTATCAAATACAAAACTATCTATAAAAATCATATTTGATGTTAAAACATTAAAAGCGTTTAAGGATGGAAAATCATTAACTGTTGTATTTTTTATATTTTTAAAATATTTTGCAGATTTATAATTCTCTTTTGAAAAAACTACAACAACTTTTGATTTTATTTTTAAATTATCTTTAAGTGTCTTTATTATTTTATTAGCTTCTGACGTTTTTGAGACCTTATTTAATCCTTCAACTAATATTGCAGTTTTCAAATTAAATTTTTTGACTAAGGATAAATAAAGTGCTTTCTTTTTCATTTTTAAAGGAAGATTTAAATTTCTTTTTTCTCCTTTTGGTCCATGGGCTACTCCTCCTCCAACAAAAATGTGTGCTGATTTTGCACCGTGCCTTGCTCCACCTGTACCTTTTTGTTTATATAATTTCTTTCTTGTTTTGTTAACTTCTGATCTTGTTTTAACTCTTGCTAGACCAAAATGCGTTCTATCTTCAAAAACTCTTACAGCCTGTAAAAGTAATGAATTAGACGTTTTAAGATTATATTCTTTAGGAAGATTAATATCTCCCTTAACTTCACCTTTAACTGTGTATAATTTAGTTTTCATTTTTTACCTCCTCTGGTTCTTCTTCTACAATTGTTGCAACTACTTCATGTTCTAAATCTTTAAGTGTCCCAGCTTTAATTTTACGTGCTTGCACGAAAATTCCAGTTCTTCCTGGAATTGCGCCTGAAACTGTAAGTTCATTTTTTTCACTATCAACTTCTATAATGTGAAGATTTTTTATTGTAACTTGCTCTCCACCCATTCTACCTGCCATCCTCTTACCTTTATAAACTCTTCCTGGTGTTGTAGTTTGTCCAATTGATCCAGGAGCTCTGTGACGATCTGACTGTCCATGAGTTTTTGGTCCACCTCTAAAACCATATCTTTTTACCCCTCCTGCAAAACCTTTACCCTTACTAACAGCTGTAATTGAAACGACATCACCTTTTTTGAATATATCAGCGACATTTATAATATCACCAATTTTATACTTTGGTTCAGATTTAACTCTAACTTCTTTTACATACCTTGGAGTTGTGTTTGATTTTTTGGAGTGTCCTTGGAGAGGCTTAGTTATATTTTTAATCTTTTTATTTCCTAATGAGACTTGGATTGCCCAGTAACCATCTATTTTTTCGTTCTTAATCTGGGTAACTGTACAGGGACCGAGGTTAATTTTTGTAACAGGAATCCTAAACCCTTCTATAAAGGTTTGAGACATTGTTCCTTTTGTACCAAATAATATATTCATATTTAGAATTAATCATCATGATTCTAAGGGTGAATTATATCAAACTATACGTGTATTACGCAAGGGTAAACTACATCTTGATCTCAATAGAGACTCCTGCGGGAAGATCAAGGTTTCCAAGAGAATCTACTGTTCTTGGGGTTGGGTCAATAATATCAATTAATCTTTTGTGAATTAGAACTTCATAATGTTCCTGAGCATCTTTATCTGTAAAGGGAGATTCTTTAACTGACATTACACTTCTATCTGTTGGAAGTGGCGTGGGACCGGATATTTTGGCGCCAGACGCTAAAGCTACATCTATTATTTTAGTTGCTGCTTCGTCAATTACTCTATGATCGTAAGCTTTTAGCTTAACTCTAAGTCTTTGCATATAAGTGTGCTAGTTATTTTAATACTTTTGTAATGACCCCAGCGCCTACTGTGTGGCCACCTTCACGAATTGCAAATCTTAATCCATCTTCCATTGCAATAGGAGCAATTAATTTTACTGTCATTTTTGCATTGTCTCCTGGCATAACCATTTCAACCCCATCTGCAAGTTTTACATCTCCTGTAATATCTGCTGTTCTAATAAAGAATTGTGGCTTGTAGCCTGTAAAGAATGGCGTATGTCTTCCACCTTCGTCTTTGCTTAAGATATAAACTTCAGCTTCAAATTCAGTATGTGGAGTAACTGTTCCTGATTTTGCTAAGACCTGTCCTCTTTCTACTTGATTTTTGTCAACTCCTCGAAGTAATACTCCAACATTGTCACCTGCCATTGCAGAATCTAATAATTTTCTAAACATTTCAAGACCAGTAACAACTGATTTCATTGTAGTTTTAATACCTACAATTTCAATTTCTTCATTAACCTTAATTTCACCGCGTTCGACGCGGCCTGTGACAACAGTGCCTCTTCCTGAGATTGAGAAAACATCCTCAACAGGCATTAAAAATGGTTTTTCAACATCTCTTACTGGATCTGGAATATACGAATCAGCTGTTTCCATTAACTTTAATATTCCTTTTTCTGCTTCTGCATCACCTTCAAGCGCTTTAAGTGCAGAAACTCTAACGATAGGAGTTGTTTCTCCTGGAAATTGGTATTTAGTTAATAACTCTCTAATGTCTGCTTCAACAAGTTCTAGAAGTTCTGGGTCATCCATTGCATCACACTTGTTTAAAGCAACAATTAAAGATGGGACATTAACTTGTCTTGCCAATATTACGTGTTCTCTTGTTTGAGGCATAGGACCATCTGGAGCTGAGACAACTAAAATTGCTCCATCCATTTGTGCAGCACCAGTAATCATGTTTTTAATGTAGTCTGCGTGTCCCGGAGCGTCTATATGGGCATAATGTCTTTTGTCCGTTTCATATTCAACGTGGCTGATATTAATTGTCACTCCTCTTTGTTTTTCTTCTGGAGCTGAATCAATTTGATCAAATGCGTAAGCTTTATTTACTCCACCTGGAAAATTTTTTGCAAGAACTGTAGTGATAGCTGCAGTTAATGTGGTCTTTCCATGATCAACATGACCAATAGTACCAATATTTAAATGTGGTTTTGTTCTATCAAATTTTACTTTTGCGTCAGCTGCCATAGTGTGTATTATAACCGAGACTACTAAAAAGTGTCAACGGGGAAATTTTTATCCTCTTGTCATCTCGACTTTTCCAGCCTTTGCAACTATTTGGGCGGCAATGTGACTTGGAACTTCTTCATAATGAGATGGTTCTACGAATGCTCTTGCTCTTCCCTGTGTTAATGATCTTAATTTTGTTGCATAACCTGAAAGCTCTGCAAGTGGTGCCGTTGCAAGAACTACAGTTTCCCCAGCCTTTTCTTCAGTTCCAGAAATTTGTGCTCTTTTACTGGAAAGGTCTCCCATGACGTCTCCCATATATTCTGCTGGAGTAAATACTTCAACTTTCATGATTGGCTCAAGAAGGCACATATCAGCTTTTCTAATTGCATCCTCAACAGCTAAAGATCCTGCAATTTTAAATGACATTTCTGAAGAATCTATATCATGATAACTTCCATCATAGACAATAGCTTTAATATCAACCATTGGATAACCTGCCATAATTCCATTTTCTAATTTTTCAACAATACCTTTTTGAATTGCAGGGATATATTCAGATGGAATTGATCCACCCTTAATTTCACTCTTAAATTCAAATCCCTCGCCTCTACCTCTTGGCTCAACACGAATCAAACAATGTCCATATTGTCCACGACCACCAGTTTGTCTTATATATTTACCCTCTCCATCACCATTTCTCTTAATTGTTTCCTTATAAGCAACTTGTGGTGCACCCGTGGTGGCAACCACGTTAAACTCCCTTTTCATTCTGTCTACTAAAACCTCAAGTTGTAATTCACCCATTCCTGCAATAATTGTCTGTCCAGTTTCAGGATTACTTTTAATTTTAAAGGTCGGGTCTTCATCTGAAAGTTTGTTTAAAGCCAGACCCATTTTTTCTTGATCAGCTTTTGTTGCAGGTTCAATAGCAAGAGAAATAACTGGTTCTGGAAAAGTAATTGATTCAAGGTGGATTGGGTGGGCAGGATCACAAATAGTGTGTCCTGTGGTAGTATCCTTCATACCAACAACAGCAACAATTTCTCCAGCATAGGCCTCTTCGATAAGTTCTCTTTGGTCAGCATGAAGTAAAACTAATTTTCCAATTCTTTCTGATGTTTGTTTATTGGCGTTATAGACAGTTTGTCCTGTCTTTAAGACTCCTGAATAAACTCTAACGTAGAGAAGTCTTCCAACATGGGGGTCAGTAACAACTTTAAAAGCAATTCCTGAGAACGGCGCCTCGCTGTTTCTTTCCCTGTGTTCTATCTCACCAGTTTTAGTATTTGTTCCTTCAATTGCACTAAGATCAATAGGAGAGGGTAAATATTCTACAACTCCATCAAGTAATAATTGTGACTCTGCAGATCTGTTGTCTCCTCCAAAAATTGGAAAGAATTTTCCTGAAATAACTCCTTTTCTAATTGCTCTTTTAATTTCAACATCAGTTGGTTCAACGCCTTCTAAATATTTTGTTAATGTATCATCATCAAATTCTGATACTTTTTCAATTAATTCTTGTCTATATTTCTTTGCAGTTTCTAATAAATCAGTTGGGATTTCTTCCTCTGTTAGTTGGTGATCTTCAATTGCTTTATAAGTTAAGGCTTTCAGCCTGATAAGATCAATAACTCCACGATGATCATGTTCTTGACCAATTGGATAAGTTACAGGTGAAGCATTAGCCCCCAACCTTTCTCTAATTGATTTAATGGAACCATCAAAATCAGCCCCAATTAAATTAAGTTTATTTAAAACACAAATTCTTGGAACTTTGTATTTATCAGCCTGCCTCCAAACAGTTTCAGATTGACTTTCAACCCCCGTTCTTCCATCAAAAACCATTAAAGCGCCATCGAGGACCCTGAGACTCCTCTCAACTTCTGCCGTAAAATCAATGTGTCCTGGAGTATCAATTAAATTTATTCTGTAATGACCTTTTTCTACTGAAGATCCGCCAGCTGACGGATTAAAATCCCAAAAGGCAGTAATTGCGGCCGAAACTATTGTAATTCCTCTTTCTCTTTCTTGAGCCATCCAGTCTGTAACTGTTGTTCCATCATCAACAGAGCCTTGTTTATAAGTTCTACCTGTTTCAAATAAAAGTCTTTCAGTTGTTGTTGTTTTACCAGCATCAATGTGAGCAATAATTCCAATGTTTCTAATTTTATCCAAAGAAACATTACGGTCTTTTGTAGCCGTCATAACCATTGCGGATTTTTTTGCTTTTTCCTCTGCCATATACCTATATTACCATTTGAAGTGACTAAACGCTTTGTTTGCTTCTGCAATTTTTTCCATTTCTTGCCTTTTTCTAACTGCTCCACCTTCTGCCTTTGCAGCATCCATTAATTCTTGTGCAATCTTTTCAGCGTATGTATGAAATTCTGAATTACTCTTTGCCCTTGCAGCTGCTACTAACCATCTAATTGCTAAAGATTCTTTTCTTTCTCCTCTTACTTGCATTGGAACTTGATAAGCAGCGCCCCCAACCCTTTTAGCTCTAACTTCCATTTCAGGTTTAATGTTTTCAATTGCCTTTTCAAATATAGTTACTGGATTTTCTTTTGTCTTTTTTTCAATAATCTCTAACGCATTGTAAATCTCTTTTTGAGAAACTGATTTTTTGCCATCATACATACTCCTATTAATAAGTTTTGCAATTAAAACACTTTCATAAATAGGATCTACTTCAACTAATCTTTTTCTTGCTGGTCCTTTTCTTGGCATTACTTCTTTCCTCCTTGGTCTTTCTTAACTCCATATCTACTTCTTGCAGTTTTTCTACCACTAACTCCAGTAGTATCTAATTTTCCTCTAACAATTGTGTATTTAACTCCAGCTAAGTCTTTAACTCTCCCACCTCTAACCAAAACTACAGAATGTTCTGCAAGCTCATGACCTTCTCCTGGAATATAAACTGTTACTTCTTGTTTATTTGAAAGTCTAACTCTGGCAACTTTTCTTAAAGCTGAATTAGGTTTTCTAGGAGTCATGGTTCTAACAGTTAAAACTACTCCTCTTTTAAATGGAGATGAGTTTTCTCCAAACTCACGATCTTTGGCATTAAACCACCTTTTTAAAGAAGTTGTTTTTGACTTCTTTTTGCTTGATTTTCTACCATGTTTTACTAATTGATTTGCTGTTGGCATAATTTTAATTATTTTTGATTAATGCTTTTTCTGCTGTAACAGGAATAAGCCTACCTATAATAACATTTTCTTTAAGACCTAGTAGATTATCTTCCTTTGACATTAATGAACTTTCAGTTAAAACATCAGTTGTTTGTTCAAATGACGCTGCAGATAACCAACTTTCAGTATAAAGGGATCTTCTTGTTATTCCTAAAACTATTTGTTGAGCTGATGCTGGTTCTCCACCTGCTGCTAAAGTTTTTTCATTTTCATTTTCAAATGTAGCTCTACTTGAAAGTTCACCTGGCAAGAATTGAGTATCTCCCGCTGTTACAACTCTTATCTCATCACTCATCTTTCTAACAATTACTTCAAAGTGTTTATCATTAATACCAATACCTTGTGATTCATATACTTTTTGAAGTTCGGTAACTAGATATTCTTGTGCGGCTCTTAATCCTTTAATTAAAAGTATATCTTTTATATCAAGTGAACCATTGGCTAGAGCTGTACCAGCTTCAATTATCTGTTTATCAGTAACTGCTAATTCTAAAGTTTTTGGTAACAAATATTCTCTTTCCTCTTTTGTTTTTCCTGTTCCCAAAACAACTACTTTCCATCCCTCTTCCGTTTCAGAAACGTTAACTTTACCAGAAATTTCAGAGATCGATGAAACAACTTTTGGTGTTCTTGCCTCAACCAATTCTTCAACTCTTGGAAGACCTTGTGTAACATCAACTCCTGCACCAGCTACACCAGCAGCGTGTTTTGTACGAAGAGTAAGTTGTGTTCCAGGTTCTCCAATAGATTGAGCTGCTATTACACCAACAGGTGTTCCTGCCTCAACATCACTTTTAGTAGAAAGGTCCCATCCATAACATTTAGAGCAAAGTCCATGTCTTGCGGCACATGTCAAAGCAGATCTTAATGTTACTTCTTCCACACCTGATTCATCAATCTTCTTTGCCAATTCTTCATTTATCAAGTCCCCTTTAACAGCAATTACTTTGTTTTTGTTATCTTTTACATCAGAAACTAAATATCTACCAATTATTCTGGTTGTAAAGATTGCTGGTCTGTCTATCTTTCTAATTGTAATTCCATCAAGTGTTTCACAATCAATAAGTCTAATAATAAGATCGTGGGATACATCGACTAATCTTCTTGTTAAGTAACCTGCATCTGCTGTTTTAATAGCAGTATCTGTTAACCCTTTTCTTGATCCTCTAGAGGATGTAACGTATTCAAAAACAGAAAGTCCTTCTCTAAAGTTAGACTTAATAGGAAGTTCAACAATTTTTCCAAGTGGATCAACAACCAAACCTCTCATTGCTGACAATTGTTTAACTTGATCTCTTGAAGCTCTTCCTACTTTTGCATCAATGACAACTCTGATTGGATTTGTAGGTGTCATTAAAGCCCATGTTTTATCTGCCAAATCATCTGAAACTTCAATCCAAACTTCTTGAACCATCCTTTTCTTTTCACCAAGAGTGATAAGACCGATATTAAAATTGTTTTCAATTTCAGTTACTTTATCTTCTGCTTGTTTTAATATTTTTGCTTTTTCAGGAAGCAATACGGCATCAAAAACCCCAAATGAAATTCCTGAAATTGTACCTGCTGAAAAACCTAAATTCTTAACTGCGTCTATCATTTCAACAACAACGCCAGAGTTACACTTGGCGTAGGCAACACTAAATAATTTCTTGATGACAGTTGAAGTACAAGCTTCATTTATAAAATCAAAAACAGGAGGTAATATCTCATTAAAGTAAATTCTTCCCACAGTGGTCTCAATAATTTTTCCGTCAATTCTAACTATTATTGGCTGTCTTAATTCTATTTTTTGACTTTGATGAGAAAGTATGGCCTCATCTTTGTCTGAAAAAATACCTTCATTAATTTTTAGTTTTGTATCAACTGATGTTAAGTAATAAACACCAAGTGCCATTTCTTTAGAAGCAGGGGTAGAAACAGGTGATCCGTCTGAAGGTCGTAATAAATTGTGTTCAGGAAGCATCAGTGTTTTTGCTTCTTCAATCGCTTGTTTTGATAAAGGAACATGAACTGCCATTTGATCACCGTCAAAATCTGCATTAAATCCAGCACAAACTGCAGGATGAAGTCTAATAGCACTTCCTTCTATTAATATTGGATAAAATGCTTGGATTGAAAGTTTATGCAAAGTTGGAGCACGATTTAAAAGCACTGGATGATCCTTAGTTATTTCTTCTAAAATATCAAATATTTCTGGTGGCCTTCTATCAAGCATGTTTTTGGCTGATTTTACGTTTGGTGCAATACCCCTTGAAATCATTTCACGAAGTACAAATGGTTTAAACATTTCAAGTGCCATTTCTTTAGGTAAACCACACTGATTAAGTTTTAAGTCAGGTCCTACAATAACCACACTACGACCTGAATAGTCTACTCTTTTACCAAGAAGGTTTTGTCTAAATCTTCCCTGTTTTCCTTTTAACATGTCAGAAAGAGAACGAAGTGGTTGTCTACCACGAGCACGTCGAGTAGCTTTTCTTTGAGATGCATCGATTAAAGAATCAACTGCTTCTTGTAACATTCTTTTTTCGTTTCTTAAAATTATTTCAGGAGCTCCAAGACCAATTAGATGTTTTAATCTATTATTTCTATTTATAACTCTTCTATATAAATCATTTAAATCACTGGTTGCAAATCTTCCACCAGATAGTTGAACCATAGGTCTAAGATCAGGAGGAAGTACTGGAAGTACTTTTAATATCATCCAAACTGGATCAATCTTAGATTTTCTTAAACCATCAACTAATTTTAATCTTTTAACAATCTTTATATATTTTGTACTAGTTGTTTTTGTCTCATCAACTTCTTTTCTAATTTCTATTGATAATTTTTCTAAGTTAACTTCAGATAAAACAGAAAGAACTGCTTCAGCACCCATTTTGGCTTCAAAGAAATCTGCTGCCCCGAAAGTATAAAGTTCATCATATTCTTCTTCAGATAATATACTTAGAGTTTTTAATCCTCTTACAAGGCTTATCAAATTTTCAAATAATCGTGAGTTTCTTAATAAATTTACCTTTTCATCTTCTGAAATTGCTGTTTCTTTTTTTCTTTGATCAAGTTCAATTTCAGAAATTGCAAGAGATAATTGTTCTTTATCTTTAATCTTGTTTTCAATTTTTTCTCTTGCTTTTTGTGCTTCTTGATTTAATAAATTCTTTTTATCTTTAAAGGTTGTAATTATTTGATTTTCACCTTCTGTTAAAGCAGTTTCTAACAGTTTGATTGCATCCTTCTTCTTATCTTCATCTACATTTAGAGCCATATATCTAGCAAAGTAAATAACTTGTTCCATTGCTCTTGGAGGAACGCCTAAAATTGTAGAGATTTTACTCGGAGCACCTTTGAAAAACCAAATATGAGCAACAGGGCAAGCAAGACTAATATGCCCCATCCTTTCACGCCTTACTCGAGATTGTGTTACTTCAACTCCACATTTATCACAAATTACACCTTTGTATCTAATTCTTTTGTATTTTCCACAATAACATTCCCAATCTTTAGTAGGTCCAAAGATCTTTTCATCAAAAAGACCATCTTTTTCAGATTTTAGAGTTCTATAATTAATTGTTTCTGGTTTTAACACTTCACCCCTGCTCCATCTTCTAATATCTTCAGGAGAAGCCAGTCTAATTATTAATGAACCAAAATCTTCTAAATCTTTTAAGTCAAACAATGTATCTAGTGTATTAGTTAACATTTTCTACCTCCATCTTTCCTTTAGGATCCAATAATTCTTCTGTTGCAACCATCTCAGCACCTAAAACTCTGGCTAATTTCTCTCCCTCTTTGGTGTCTTCCTCAGAAGTATGGCTAGCCAATATAACTCCTTTTGGTATAATACTTAAACCTAATGCATTTAATTCTCTGACTAAGACCTTAAAACTCTCTGGAATTGTTGACTCTGGAATATCAGTTCCTTTAACTATTGCTTCAAAAGCTTTAGCACGACCCACAATATCATCTGATTTAATTGTAAGCATTTCTTGCAAAACATGTTGTGCTCTATGAGCCTCAAGTGCCCAGACTTCCATTTCTCCCAAACGTTGTCCACCCATTTGAGCTTTACCACCTAATGGTTGTTGTGTAACTAATGAGTATGGTCCAGTAGATCTTGCGTGAGTCTTGTCCTCAACCATGTGAGTTAATTTAAGAATATATCCAATTCCTACAACTGCATCTTCTTTAAAGGATTCTCCAGTTCTACCATCAATAAGTCTTGCTTTTCCGGTTACGGGTAAGTTTGCACTTTTTAGTTCATTAATTAAGTCTTTCTCTGTTACATGATCAAATACAGGAAATGCACCTTTTTCATTATTTTTATGAAGAGCTAATCCGAAATGAGCTTCTAATAATTGCCCTAAATTCATACGAGAAAGAACAGAAAGTGGTGAAATAATAATATCAACAGGTGTACCATCTGCAAGATATGGCATGTCAGAAACTGCCATAATTTTTGCAATTACCCCTTTGTTTCCATGTCTACCTGCAATTTTATCTCCTACTGTAATTTTTCTAATTTGGGCAACCTTAACTGTGATTTTTTCAATTACTCCAGGACCTAAATCATCACCTTTGTTACGATCTAAAATGCTAACTCCTACTACAATTCCCTTTTCTCCATGAGGAACTCGAAGAGAAGTATCCCTAACTTCTCTTGCCTTTTCTCCAAAAATAGCGCGAAGAAGTCTTTCTTCTGATGTTAATTCAGTTTCACCTTTGGGAGCAATTTTACCAACTAATATATCATTTGGGCCGACCTCAGCACCAATAACTACTATTCCATCTTCCGCTAAGTTTGCAAGTTCATTTTCTGAAACATTAGGTATATCTTTTGTTCTTTCTTCTGCACCTAGTTTAGTATCAACTACTTCAGCATCGTATTCTTCAATGTGAATTGATGTTAATGAATCATCTTTAACTAATCTATCTGATATTAAAATAGCATCTTCAAAACCATAACCACCAAATGAAGTGTATGCAACCATCAAATTACGTCCCAAAGCAAGTTCTCCATTTTGACTTGCTGGTCCATCAACCAATAAATCTCCTTGTTTTATTTTTTGACCCGGATTAACCAAGATTCTTTGGTTATAACAAGTTGAATGAGCTGTTTTTTTGAACTTCATTAAAGAATATACTTCCTTTTTACCACCATCTGTTATTTCGATGTCCTCTGTTGAATCGTCAATCTCTGCACCTGTTGGTGATACTTTTTTATCAAGTTTAATTATTATTTTTTCATTATCTGCATGAAAAACTTCTCCATTATGTCTTGCAATAACATTTCTAATCATAGCTTTTGATACTTCGGCTTCCATTCCTGTTCCTACAATTGGAGATTCTGGAGCAACCAAAGGAACAGCTTGGCATTGCATATTTGATCCCATTAAAGCCCTATTTCCTTCATCATGAGCTAAAAATGGAATAAGGGATGCTGAAGTACCAACTAATTGTCTTGGACTTATGTCAATATATTCAACCAAAGATACTGGTCCCTCTGTAAAACCACCTAAATGCCTTAGTGGTACTCTTACATCTTTTATGTAACCATTTTCATTAATATTAATCCCTGAATGGGTAATGTTTGAAACTTCTTCATCATCTGCAGTCAAATAAACAATTCCATCAGTGACCTTCATCTTTTTACCCTCTTTAATCACTTTTTTGTAAGGAGATTCTAAAAATCCAAATTCATTCACTTTCGCATAAAGTGAGAGATAAGTAACAAGTCCAATATTTGGACCTTCAGGGCTTCTTACGGGATCAAGTCTTCCATATTGTGAAGAATTAACATCTCTTATAGAAAATGAGGCTCTTTCTTTATTTATTCCACCAGCACCTAAAACCGAAACTCTTCTTAAATTATCAATTTCTGAAAGAGGATTTGTATCATCTAAAATAGTAGATAATTGATTGCTTCTAAAAAATTCATTTAATGAAGATATTAAAGGTCTTGCATTAATTAAATTTGATGGAAGTGGCTTGTCATCGGCTGAAATCAAACTCATCTTTTCTTTAACAGATCTTTCAAGTCGAAGTAATCCAATTCTAAAGGCGTTAACACCAACCAACTCACCAACTCTTCTAAGTCTTCTGTTTGAAAGATGATCTATATCATCAACTCTTCCAACTCCATTTTGTAAACCTAAAAGATAAGTTAGTGAAGAAGAAATGTCTTTTAAAGTTAATACATTTGATGCCTTGTCAGAATTATTATTACTAAATCTTTTGTTTATTTTATATCTTCCAACCTCACCTAAATCATATCTTCTTTTATCCAAAAACATACTCTCGAATAAATTTGTAGCGTTCTCAATTAAAACTGGTTCTCCTGGTCTTAATTTTCTATAAATTTCAAGAAGTGCTTCCTCTCTACTCTTTGTTGTATCTTTTGCTAATGTGCTTTCAATATATTTATGATCTTTATCAATATCTGTATCTTTAAAGAAATTAAGTATCTCTTTTTCACTTTCCATACCAAGTGCTTTAAGAAAAACTGTTGCTAAAACCTTTTTTCTTCTATCAATTCTGGCATGAATTAAGTCCCCTCTTGTAGCCTCAAATTCTAACCATGAACCATGAAGTGGCCTAACTTCTGCTTTATATAAAGTTCTTCCAGACGAAACATCTAGTTCTCCTGAGAAATATATTCCTGGGGATCTTACAATTTGATTAATAACTGCTCTTTCAATTCCATTAACTATAAATGTCCCACGAGTTGTCATTTGAGGTAGATCACCCAAAAAAACTTCTTGACTTACTTCTTTACCTGTTCTTTTGTTGATTAATGTTGCAGTAATTTTAAGTGGAGATGAATAAGTTAAACCTTTTTGTTGTGCATGTGAAGCTGTAATAGTTGGTTTTCCAAGAGAATGATCACCTAGCGTTAGTTGCCAATTTTTACCTGTAAAATCATCAATTGGGGAAATTGCTTTTAATTCTTCAGCTATTCCTTTTATTAAAAACCATTGCCAAGATTCTCTCTGAACTAAAGTTAAATCAAGCTTGGGAAGATTTGTTTCTTTTTTTCCAAAATTTCGGCGCAAAGGTTTATTTGATTTCATTAAGATTAGGTAATATGAAAGAAGCCTACATAAGTAGACCTAGAAGCGATTATATTAGAATATCAGCCAATGTCAACAACTAAAATTACCTTAAATATTTAGCAATGTTTGCGTTGTGTTCTTCCAAAGTTCTTGCAAAGTGAATTTTGCCATCGTCATCATGAATATAATACCAGTAATCAGATTCTTCTGGATTAATTGCTGCTTCAATTGAAGAAAGTCCTGCATTTGCAATAGGACTTGGTGGCATTCCTAAATTTTTATATGTATTAAATGGAGAAACAATATTTTTATCAATGGAATAAATTGGTTCCCAATTTCCTTTTGCATATTGTATTGTTGCATCTACTTGTAGTGGCCAGTCATTTTTAATTCTTTTATATAAAATTCCTGCGACTATTGGTTTTTCATCGTCACTTATTGTTTCTCGTTCCAACATTGAGGCCATAATAACTTGTTTGTATGTAACTGTTTCTACTTTTGAATCAAATGTATTTGTAAGTTTATTTACTATTTGACTTGCTGTTGCTGCTTTAGGAAAAAGATAGGTATCTGGGAAAAGATAGCCTTCTTTGTTTACGGTTAAGTTCATAAATTCGACTACAAACTCATCACTTTTGTTTAGAGTGGTCTTAAATTTTAAAGCTATTTCCTCACGTCTAAGCCCTTCTGGAATAGTTACCCAAATTTCAGATGGACCTTTTTTAAGTTTGTCAACAATTTGAGAAAGTGTGAAGCTCGGGGCGAGCTGAAACTCACCTGCTTGTATTTTGTTTTGTGAACTTGTAATTTGAATGTAGATCTTAAAAACGATTGCATTTTTAATAAGTCCTGCTTTTTTTAAATTGTTTGCAATAATAGAGACAGACGAACCTTTAGGAATTAAAAAATCAACAGATTTTGCATCAGTTGATACTGGCAAAAACATATTTTTAACATAAAAACCACAAATTACAAAAAAAAGAATAGTTACAGTTAAAAATAATAATAATTTAGATTTCATTTAGAAGTGCTCTTCTGTAGCTTTTTGTTTTTGAATTTCTGATATAAATTCTGCCACATTTACAAGTTACCATTTCTCCATACTTATGTTCTTTCTTTTTAGCCGTGTCTAGAGGTGTGCCACAACCAACACATTTACCCTGTGACATAAGCCAAGCTTGAATTGGTGCTATTACATTTTTAAACATGATCTATATATGATTGTAGCATAATGGATGCTGCAAATGCATCTTCCATCTCTTTTCTTTTTTTTCTACTCATTCCTGCTTGAATTGACATATCAACTGCGTCATAAGAACTTAAAGTTTCATCAGAAAACTCAACAGTGACTGGTGATAAGCGAAGCTTGCCACTTTGTGGTTGGTAACTGGTGATTAGTGTTGCAAATTTTTTTGATTCAATTGCCATTTCCCCTTCAGAAACTCCGACTATAACTTTTTCAATTTTTTCTTGTTTTATTATTTGTCTTATTTGTTCACTTAATTTCTTTATATCTGTATATCTAATCACTTTCATTGGCTCTGCTAATTTTCCATTCGATATGGCAAGTCCTATTTTTTTTCTTCCGTAATCTATACCTAATATATTCATTTGGTTATGTTACCACACGTGCTCTAACTATTAATCTTTTTGGATTCCTAGGATCCCCGGGTGGTACACAAGTGACCAAGGTCAAAAACGAATCAGTTGAATTTTGCTCCAAAATTTGTATATCTGTAGGATAAATTTCAAACAGTTCTTCAACTTTAAATTCATACGAAACACTATCATAATTTATAAAAATATCATCACCTTCTTTTAATGTTGGTAGCGTTGAAAATATAGCCATGTAATTTTTAGGATTATAAAAAATAGGAAGGGCGGAATGACCAAAAATAACAGCGTTTCCATTATTTCCAGGAAGGGCAGTTCCTGGATACTGAACCAAACTTTTTGAAAGATCCTCTCCACCGATGGCTACAACTGCATTTTCAATTCTTAATTTTGGAATTGAAATTGTATAGAAAGAAACCTTAGAATCATTAAACTTTTTGTTTTGAGGACTTGTTGGAAACCAATTAGAGGCTTTTGTCAAATCTGCATTTTTGTCTTTCCTTATTTCATCTTTTTCCAAAGCCAAAGGGGAAAGAAGTGTTGTATATGCCCTAGCATCTGTCAATTGATATTCAATAATTGGCCAAACAGACGAAAGGAGAATTGTAAATCCTGAAATACCAGACACAATTGCCATTAATTTAATTATTTTTCTTTTGTTCATTTTTCTGCAGAAAATTCAACTGTTATATTTTTTGGGACATGAGGTAATGTGCCAAGTTTACCTGGAAGATATGGTTTCAATCTAAATTCAGCCCTTGCAAATCCAGCCATATTAGATAGATAATCCTCAGCCAATGTAGGATACTTACCTGCAATTTTTTTAGCAACTTCATTTGGATCAATATTTGGAAGTAAGTTAGCAATTAATCTAACATCAAAACCATTATTATCATTAGCAATAAATTCATAGGCAAGTTGGTCATCTTTTAATACAAACCCAGATGGTACTTTATCATTTAATTTTTCTTTTGAGATCTTGGCTAAGTCACTTTTTAGTATTTTTAATCCAGAAACATTAAGTGTTAACGATAATTTGATTGAAGTTGCTTCATCTCCTACCTTATTGCTAAAATCTTCATTTATTGTGTCAGTTGTTAGTGACGATTCAACTAAATAATCTTCAAATGATATCATCTCATTTAATTTTAACTTTGCATTATCCATTAATTCTTTTGTCAAATCATCTAGTAATGATTCTCTGTCTTCTTGACTGACTGCAGATATTTGCCTGCTAGTTCCACCTGCAAATACATTTGATGCAAAAGCTGCAATTTCACCCTTTGGATAATTACTAATTTTAAAGACTTCGTCTTTTGGTAAATTGTACTCTGATCCTATGGATCCAGCTTCAACTTCAACAGACTCTTTACCATATGTTCCAGCTAAAAGAGATCCCGATATAGACGCTGATTTGACAGTTACAAATTTTAAATCCGTACTTGACGTTAGAATTGTACCTACTGGTAATTTAATTAGTTCGGAAGTATTATTTCTAATTTCAACTGATCCTTTTGCTTTTTCGCCTACCATTTTTGTACCTGTTGTTGTTTTTGTTTTTTCACTATTAACACTAACGTCAATATTTTCTCCTTTTATATCTTTATCTAAATTAAGAGAGATGTTTTCCTCAAGTTTTTTGGGCAAAATATAAATTGTGACAGTAGCTTTTGGTAAAAACCACCAAAGAATAAAACTTATAACCAAAGTTACTAATATTAAGCTACTTCCTAATATTAATGGTTTAGCGCCAAGTGAAAAATTAAACTTAGGTAATTTAGGTAGTTTAGGTAGTTTTGGGAGTGATGGTTTATTGCTTACAACAAATCCCAAATCCTGGGCTGTTACATTCTTTGGTTCTTCAATATTTGATATTTCTTCTATAGGTAATTCTTCTATTTTGGTTTCTACTACTCCGCTGACATCCCCAATTTCGGAACCTCCGGCTAAAGCTACTGCTAGTATTTTTTTACTAGGATCAAATATTTCAATTCTAGGTGTATGGACAAATTTAGAATTGCCTATTTTATTCCAATCTGTATCATTTAAATTATTTTTAATTTCATCTAATTCTTGTTCTTTCTGGTTAAACAAAATTATTCTTGATGGAAAATTTTCCAAACCTTCATTTAAACGACTTAATCCTTCCATTATGTCATCTTCAATAGAGACGCTACGGAGAACACTGGTTGTAGCAACTAATTTTCCTGTATTAAAGATTGATATATCTAAAGTTTCATTACTAATTCCAACGACTATTCCTGATAATGTCGTTCCCTCATCTTGTTTAATATAATGAGAAATAGCTTCTGATAAAACCACAAAACCAGATGGAACAAGCGATAAATCTTGGCAAATCTTTTTTAATTTAGTTAAATACTCTTCTTTGATATTTCCGCCCTCAATCCATGTATTGGGTACCCCAAACACAGTTTTTGTAGGATCTGGCGCATCATCAGGAAAATTTTGTGTGCAAGCTGAAAGAGAAATATCAACCGCCTCAGTTAAATCATCTTCCCATCTGGTTGCCGGTGAAGTGCTTACAATCTCAACCTTACCATCTGTAATTTGCCAGATTGCAGAACTTATCCATTCAGGCTCAATTAATAAAGCCCAAAAATTCTCCTTTTCTACTTTAGGTTTTGACAGAAAGTCCAACATATATTCTTATTATTCCACTACCAATTTTCTCTTGCTTAATCATTCTAACATCTCCAACAAGTTTTGTGCTAGTGACGTGTGGTCCACCACAAATCTCACGGCTAAAATCACCAATAGAATACATTTTTACCTTCTCTCCATACTTCTCTGCAAAGAAATGGAGCGCGCCCATTTTAATTGCTTCTTCAGGTGTTGTTTCTATAAAAGTAACTGGTAAATCTTCGTCAATCTTCTTACTAATCAAATCAAAAACTTTTGTTATTTGATCTTCTGTCAGTTTTTCAGGATATGAAAAATCAAATCGAAGTCTGTCTGCAGTTATATGGCTTCCTTTTTGGCTAACAGTATCTCCTAAAACTTTTCGTAATGCAGTATGTAATAAATGTGTGGCGGTATGAAGTTTTGTAGTTTCCTCACCATGGTCTTCTAAACCTCCCCTAAACATACCTTTGGAAGTAGACCTTGAAACCTCTTTATGTTTTTCAAATTCTTTCTTAAAATCATCAAGGTTTACCTTTTGACCTTTGTCTTTAAACAACTCAACAGTAAGCTCTAGTGGAAAACCATATGATTGATATAAATCAAAGGCAATTTTGCCTGTAATTTTGTCCTCGGAACGCTCGAGTATTTTTTTAATCTCTTTAATGCCATTCTCTAAACTTAATTTAAACTTAGAAACTTCATCAAGTATTATTTTATTATTAGTTATAAGTTCTAAGTTATTAGTTTTTGTTGCAATTCTTCTAATTAATCTTCTTAAAATATATCCATGCATTTTATTTGAAGGAACAACACCAGCATTAATTAAAGCTTCTGAAGCCCTTAGATGGTCGGCAATTATTCTAAAATTTTTCTTTTCTTGTTCATATTTTTTACCAGTTACTTTTTCTAATTTTTCTATAATCGGCAGAAAGATATCAGTTTTAAATATGTCAGGATCATTATTTAATGCTGCTGTTATTCTTTCCAATCCTCCACCAAAATCAACATTTTTTTGTGGTAATTCCTCAAGTTCACCTTTTTCATTCTTTTTGTATTGGATAAAAACTGAGTTTCCAATTTCCAAAAACCTTCCGCAATCGCAATTAGGGTGACACTTTTCCCCAAAAGTTTTGTCGTGTTTTACATTTTCAAATTCGTAGAATATCTCGGAGTCAGGACCACCAATTTCGCCAACAGGCATTTCATCTGGCGTTCCGCTTCTACTCCACCAATTTTTATTTACACCATACTCAAAAATATGATCTTTGGGTACACCCAATTTTTTCCAGATATTAAAACTCTCCACATCTTCAGGTACAAAATCATTACCCTCGAATATAGAAACATATAATTTATTTTTTGGAAGTTTTAATTCTTCAGTTAAAAATTCCCAAATCCATGGAAGTTGTTCATCTTTAAAATAATCTCCTAAACTCCAATTACCCAACATTTCAAAATAAGTTAAGTGTCTATTATCACCCACTTCGTCAATATCTATCGTCCTAATTGCAGGTTGTGAATCAACAAGTCTTGTACCCAATTCATGTTTTTGTCCCATTAAATATGGGGCCAAAGGTTGCATTCCACTTGATGTAAAAAGTGTTGTTGCATCATTTTCTAAAACAAGAGGTGCAGGAGGAATAATAGTGTGTCCTCTTTTCTCAAAAAACTTTAAATACTTTTCTCGGACTTCGTTTGAAGTAACCATGAATGAAGTATATCAAAAATATTTATTCTTGTCCGTGAGTTTCTATAGTTTTATCTCTTTTAAACATTTCTGCAATTCCAGTTAATTTATCAGGTCTAATTAAACCACCACCTAAAACTGCATCTTCTAAAATCGAATTTAATCTTTTTACAGATTTTCTTAAGTCTAAAATAATAAAAACGACTTGAATACCAACAATTACTAAAAGAACTGTTAGTGAAACAACTACTACAACCAATAATCTTTGTACGCTATCCATATATTTATTCTACATTAATTTCAACTTTTTTCTCAGTTATTTTACCTGATCTTGAAATTGCTTTAAATAATAAATTTCTTGTATCTTTTGTAATTTCTATTTCTGTTTGGAAATTTCCCTCCTGATCAAGAAGAATGGGTTGATTATTGACTGTTAAAATTACGTCTGTTGTTGTTTTACCGATTATTTTTATTTTATTTTCAAGAACTATTTCATTATTTTTTGGATTATATATTTCAAGTTCTGGGGGTTTAATAAACTTTAAATATTCAAACCCTAGATAACTTAAAACTAGTAAAGTTAATAGTGAAATACTAGTTACAAAAGTTAATTTAGGAGACCAATAAAATTTTGATCCTATATCAGGTTTAGGATTTATATGAAGTTTTTTTGGCAAATAATCTCTTCTTAATATTGCATTTGTAGTTTCTGCTGAAATATCCAAAAAGTCAGCTAGGTTTTTAACAAATCCAGAAACAACTGGGTAATCAGGTAATTTATCCCACGAATTATTTTCAATTAAATCGATAAATTCTTTTTTGATCTTTGTTTCCTTTTCAAGATTTGAGAGAGACAATTTTTTCTTGAGACGAGCTTCTTTTAAAATTTCCCCTACGGTAATCATACTATTTTGAGAATTGACTTAAAAAATCATCTGCATTTTTAATTAGTACCTCACGTGGTTTTGAGGAACCATCAGATGGGGCAATAACTCCAGCATCTTGCAATTGATCAACAACCCTTGCGGCTCTAGCATATCCAATTGATAGACGTCTTTGAAGAAGTGATGCAGAAGCTCTGTCATACTGGCAAACTACTTTGACAGCTTCTGAAAAAAGATCGTCTGTATCACCCATAACACCTGGAACTGCCGGTTTACCTGATTTAGTCATTGTTGTAATCTCACTAGTATATTGAACGGGGGCACCTTGGTTTTTGATAAAATTAACTAATTTTTTAATTTCCGCTTCATTAACAAAAGCTCCTTGAATTCTGGCTGGTTTTGCTTGATCTGGAGGAAGATATAACATGTCTCCCATTCCAAGAAGTTTTTCTGCTCCTTGAATATCCATAATAACTCTTGAATCAATCTGGGAGGAAACTGCAAAAGCAACTCTGGTTGGAATATTTGCTTTAATTAAACCTGTTATAACATTCACTGATGGTCTTTGTGTGGCAAGAACCATGTGTATTCCAACAGCACGACTCATTTGGGCAATTCTTGTAATTGCATCTTCAACCTCAACTGGAGACAAAAGCATAACATCTGCCAATTCATCAATTAATAAAACTATAAATGGAAGGGCTTGAAAACCGCTCATTTCGTTATATGAATCAATATTTTTAGCTCCAGCTGAAGCAAATAATTCATATCTTCTATCCATTTCTCTAGTCAACCAACGAAGTGCAGATAATATTTTATTTGTATCAACAATCACGGGTGAAAGAAGATGAGGAATGTCATTATATCCAGTAAGCTCAACTCTTTTTGGATCAACCATTATAAACTTAACTTCAGAAGGACTAGCTCGAAAGAGAATTGAGGCTAAGAATGTATTGATACAAACTGATTTTCCTGACCCTGTTTGTCCTGCGATTAAAATATGTGGCATTCTACCAATGTCTGCAATTACTGGTTTTCCAGAAACATCAAGACCTAAGGTAACCGCAAGTTTTGATTTCATTAAATTCATTTGTTCAGATTCTAGAATTCTCTTTAATGGTACAAATTCAGGTGATTTGTTTGGAAGTTCGATACCAACTAAATTACGTCCTGGAATAGGAGCTTCAATTCTAATTGTTCCGGTTGGAGCTGAAAGAGCGAGAGCTAAATCACGCTCAAGAGCCGTAATTTTAGATAATTTGGTACCTAAGGCAACTTGAATTGCGTACTGAGTTACAGCAGGACCCAAATTTACTTCAACTATATTTGCTGTAATCCCAAACGATTCCAAAGTTTTTTCAATTGTATCTGCATTGCCATTTATATCACCTCTATCAACTTTACCTATCTGTTCGTCAGAAAGTAAATCTAGTGGTGGATATTTCCAAATAGCTTCTTCTCCCTTAACATTACTAATCAGTTTTTCTTCTAAATTCGCTTGCGAATTTTCATAATTTGTTTTCGAATTTTCATAAGTTTCTTTATTCTTTTTAATTACAGGAGAGGCTGAATCACTACCAGAAATTTTAAAATCTTTACGAGGAAATATTCTTCCACCACCGGCTGATTTCTGACCAAAAATATATGCATTAATAGTAGAATAAATATTTTTAAAAATTTTAAAAACTTGATCAAAAGAAGTATTAAAAAGAATAACAAGCCCTGTTAATATAATCCCAAAAAAAACAATTACCGCTCCAAAAGGTGTTACTAATGTTGACACCCCATCCCAAAAGGCAAGTCCAAGATTCCCAGATTTGCCAATTCCAGCTAAAGATAAAAAGATAAGCATTGAGCCAACAATAACATTTGGTTGAGAAAGGGGGTTTTTAATTTTACTTACTAAAAAGGCAAAGGATAAAAAGATAAACGGCAAGAAAATTGTTGACCAACCAAAAATATCCATCATTAAATCATTAACGCGAACTAAAGCTAAACCTCTTCTAGAAAATGAAATAATGATAAGTCCAGCTAAAGCAAAAAAGAATACCTGCGCAATTGAAGCAATTGTTTGAGGTTTTAATTTTAACCTAAAAGCTCTTTTGTCGGCTCTTCTTTTGTGTTTTCTTGCCATATGTATAAATACATCATATCAAACTTCTACAACAATGGGGAGAATCATTGGGCTTCTACCTGTAGATTTGAAAAAATAACCTTCTAAAAATTTAATTGTTTCATCTTTAATTTTTTTAGAATTTAGATCATTGTGAGTTCTTAGGTGTTTCATTAACCTTTGGATTGAATCGTTTAAAAGTCCTCCAGAAATTCCTTCAAATACAAATCCACGACTTACTATTTCAGGTCTATCCAATATTTTTCCATGTTTAGTTGCTTTAAGTACCACAACAACCATTCCTTGTTTTCCAAGTAAAGTTCTATGCTCAAGCACTGTTTTTCCAATATCTCCAATTCCAAGACCATGAACCATAACTTCTTTTACCGAAATTTTTTGACCTCTTGTAGCTTGACCATTTTTAAACTCAATAGAGTCACCCGGTTTTAGTTTGAAAACATTATTTTTTGCTTTTCCTTCCGATACGACTAGTTTTTCATAGGAATACATATGTTTTATAGTTCCACCTGTAGGGATAAAATATTTAGGTTTTGTGATATTAAAAAGCATTTTTATATCTTCTTGTCCACCATGGCCTGAGACATGGAGCCTTTCTTTAAGATCATAATAATGAACATCAACCCCACGATCTATAAGTTCATCGATTACAAAATCCTGGCTTTCTTTTGAATAAGGAGGGGCAGGATTGGCTGAAAAAATAAAGGTATCTCCAGCTGAAGCCGAAATTCTATCATCATCATCTGTTGCCAATCTATAAACAGAACTGCCTACTTGACCATAACAGCCAGCAATAATATACATTAAGTCTCTAGGATGCATTTTTCTAGCTTTTTTAAAGTCAACTACTTGTTCATCTAAATATTTTAAATATCCCAACTTGTGTGCAGATTCAGTTTTATTCTGGACGGAACGTCCTACAAAAACAACTTTTCTTCTTAGACGTACTGCAACATTAACCATTTGTTGAAACCTACCAATTGAGGATGACATCGCACTCATAAAAAGTGCTTTATTTGAACTACTGGCAATATTAAACATTCTTTCTTCTATTTCTTGCCCACTATCAGTAAATCCCGGTTCATTTGAACCCAAACAATCAGAGATTAAACAGAGTACATTTCCTTCAGAAAGTTTCTTGGCCCGAGTTAAATCAAAAGACATTCCATCAACAGATTGTTGATCAATTTTATGTTCTGGAACATGCATAATTTTTCCCTCAGGTGTCTCAATTGCAAAACCTACTGTATCAGGAACTGAATGAGCGACTCTAAATGGTGAGAATTTAAAAGATCCAATTTGAAATGTATCTTTAGTTGGATCAAATGTATTTATCTTAAAATCAGTTATTCCATTATCTCTAAATTTTTCGGTTACAAATTCAGTCACAAGTGGCGCACAATAAATTGGAGCATTTACTTGACGGAGTAAAAAGGGTAAAGCCCCTATATGATCCTCATGACCTTGAGATAAAACAATTCCTTTTAATTTATGGCGGTTCTTGACGACATATGAAAAGTCAGGAATAACAAGATCCACTCCCGGCATTTCAAGATCAGGGAATCCAACGCCACAATCAAGGATGATCATTTCATCTTGACCAGCCTTGCCGCTAGGCAGGTATTCATAGACATTTAAATTTTCAGTAACTCCTGTAGTACCCGAAAGGGCTATAAATCGAAGCATATTTTATAATTTATATTCTAATTTGTTCAATTTAGATAAGTTCCAATTGAACTGGATCAATTTTATCACCTTCTTGAGATAAAGTCTCTGTTAATATAGTTTTTAAATTAATAAAATCTTTCTTTTCTTGTTCAAGAATGCTTCCATTTCTCAACGATGCTGCCGGATGATACATAGGAACCACAATTATCTTTCTATTATCAAATAATACTTCATATTTTTTGCCATGAACTCCACTTATAAAAACGTTTGGCAAAAACTTTGCCATCGAAAATCGTCCAAGAGTTATTATAACTTTTGGTTTAATCACTTTTAATTCTCTATCAAGATAGTTTTCATATGACTTTAATTCATCTGGTAACGGATCTCTATTATTTGGAGGTCTTGTCTTTACCATGTTAGTGATATAAACATCCTCTCTTTTAATATCAGATAATTCTAATAACTTATCTAATAACTTTCCCGCCTGACCGACAAACGGTTTTCTCTGAACAGATTCATTATATCCACCAGCTTCTCCAATAAAAACTATTTCAGCATCAGAATTTCCATCACCTGGAATAATATCTTGAGGTTTTGAAATCAATGGGAGGTACTTGTCAGCTTCCATATCTAATTTTATTTGCAATAACTCTTGTTTCTTATCCACTAATAAATTCCTTTCTATGTATTGGATGTCTTGTCCCTGTTTTTTCCAACCAGCGATATATTGACGATGAGTGAACCTTTAGAATATTTGCAATCTGAACTGCATTAAGATGATTCTCAACATAAAATTTATGCAGTATGTTTCTCATTGTATCTTTCATCTTTTTCTGAACAACTCTCACACCCCTACTTCCTGAATTTATGTAATCGTATAACTTCACAGCTTTTAAATATTTCATATATTTTCTTCTTAATTTTAAATCCTTTTGTGAAAGATGGCTATATATCCAATTACCTACCCTCACAGCGTTATTAGAAAAATATTCCATAAGATATGTCGTAGATCTAAAACCATTGGGAGTAATTTTAAATTTTGCCCTTACATGACCTTTAATTCCTGTTTCTTCAAATATTCTTAACGAGACATTTTCTAAAAACTTCTGATTACCGCTAACAAACCCTATATCGGCTTCATTTCTACCATTTCTTAAAACAACCCAACCGTCACCATCCAAAAAACCTCTCATAAAATGTGATATAAATTTAGTTGGAATAGACGGTAAGATCATTCTTTTAGACTTCTTTTCCATTAAACCTCGTTTAATTGCACCACTAATCAACTTCAAATTGCTTATTCTTAATCTAACTGAATGAGACCTCTCTTTAATAGGATGGTTACTATTCATTGCTCTTCTAATTTTTACAAGTAATTCTCTATCCCTTTTTTGTATATCCCAAGCAAGTGTAGATTTGTAAATATTTCCATCTGAATAGGTAAACCCTAAAATATATGCCATCTGCGAACTCCATTTGTTAAAAAATTTCTCATTTACTGAATACTTTAATCTATTTCGAGTAAAACTTTGGACCTTCATTAATTAATTCTATCATTTCGGTTTTTGTTTTGTAAACCGCAAGAAAGAGAATTCTCCTTTTCCATTTTGTCCTTAAGTTTGTGTAAGGCTTCAAGTTTAATCATATTTAATATTAAAATTATTTAATTTTTCTTTAAGATTCTTAATATTGTCATACAAAAGTATTTTGAAACCCATTTTTTCTGCTTGAATTGTGTTTTTTTCTCGATCGTCAATAAACAAACTTTCTTCAGGTATGATATTGGTCAAGTTTAATAATATCTGGAAAATTTCAGGATTTGCTTTTGAAATTTTAACCTCACAAGAAGCAATGATTAATTTGAAAAGGTCGTTGAGTCTATACTTATTTTTTTTAAATTCATAACCTTCCTTAAAAATATTAGTAATTGCATATAAATTGTATTTTTTCTTTAAAAAAGGTAATAAATTATATGGCTCTAGGGTGTGTGTTTTCTTTTTATATATTTTTAAAAGTTCCCTAGAAAAGTCTTCATCAACTTTTCCTATTATTTCATATTGAAGACTATTGTAAAACTCGATAATTGTCATTCTGTTTTCTCCAACTTCTCTCCAATATTTAGTCCAAGCATTCTCAAGAGTTTTTTGATCGGTCTGAAACCTTTGATTTAATTCCTCATTATCAAATAAAACACCTATATCATCATCTGTAAATATCACCCCTCCAAAATCAAATATTATGTTTTTAATCATTTATAAATTCTACTATTTTAGTTTTTGTATCAAAAATTGCAAAGTTAATTTCGTTTTCTAAAGCTCCAGGATTTACTATGTTTTTTATCTGTCTTTGTTGATGGTTATGCCCACAGAAAATAAAATCAAATTTGTCTTTGTCTTGTTTTATTTTTTTTATATTGTGAATCAAACCAATTTTAACCTTATCAATTTCAAACTCTACGAGTTCTTTAAACTCGAATCTTGGATCTATATCTGCATTTCCCAAACAAGAATAAAGTGGGATTTTATACTCTAAAACTGTTTCTACACTTTTTAAATTATTCCAATCGCCAGTATGAATTACAGCTTTTGCTTTAATATTTTTTGCAAATCCCATGACATGTTTTAGATTTGCAATGTTCCCATGCGAATCACCAATAATAAGAAACTTCATTTAATTATTTTACTATAAAGGAAGGAATTCTTTTACATTTGTTGTAGTTACATGGAATGAAGTTCCTTTTCCCTCAACTATTGCCCTTGCAACTTTACGAACTACTCCTCCTATTGTCCTTTCCATTGTACGAATACCTGCATCATAACCAAATGGTCTAACTAAGTTTGCCCAAACTTCATCATCAATTTGTAAAACCTCTGGAGTAAGTCCTGCGTCTTTTAAAGCTTTAGGGAAAACATATCTCTTTCCAATGGTTATTTTTTCAAGATCGGTATAAGAAGGCATCATAATAGGTTCTATTCTATCCATTACTGCCGTTGATATATTTGTTGTGTTATTTGCTGTTGCTATAAAAATACATTCTGAAAGATCAAATGGATAATCTATATAATGATCACTAAATGCATGGTTTTGTCCAGGATCTAAAAGTTCAACCAAAACACCCATAATGGAAGCTCGGCCTAAATCAGTCACTCTATCAATTTCGTCAAGAAGTATTACAGAATTTTTAAACTGTGTATCTCTCATGGCTTTAATAATTTTCCCTGGTTCTGCTTCTGGATGCATTTTACTTTGGCCACGAAGATCTAAAGGATCTCCCATTCCTCCAAATGGTATACGAGCAATTTTTCTTCCCAGTGCCTCTGCAATTGAATAAGCAATTGTTGTTTTTCCTGTGCCAACAAGTCCCACAAAACATAGAATTGGGGCACGATATATATCATCCGCCTCGCCTTTTTCTTTTTTAAGCTTCATAACAGAAAGATATTCTAAAATTCGATCTTTAATATCATCTAAGCCGAAATGTTTTTCATCTAATATCTTTTTGGCGTTTACTAAATCTAAGTTATCCTCAGATTTTTGTGACCACGGCAAATTTGTAATCCATCCGATATAACTATCCATTCTGTCATATTCCGGCAAAAAAGTAGGTGAATTAGTAAGCTTTTGGAGTTGAGATAAGCGGACAAGAACAGATTTTTTTAAATCTTCAGGAATAGTAGACTTATTAACTTTATCACTTAAAATGTTTATCTCCTCAAAGGCAGTATCTGACATATAAAAATTATATCATGTGTTAAAAATACTTATCTATCTACATTTGTTCCGGTTTGGAAATATCTAGAAGTTGGAAAGTGTGGACCTGATGATCTTGGAGCTGAATTTCTATCCCTATTTCCTCCAAAGGAAGATCGTCCTCTATCTGAAAATCCACCACCTCGTGAATCTGATCTGTTGTTATTTCTATTGTAACCGCCTGAATTTCTACCGGTGTAACCGACCAAGCTTTGCTTATCCCTGCCCCGCGAAGGTCCACCGGAGTGGGCTTCTTTTGGCTTGTCAGTTGATGGATCCATTCTCATAGAGAGATTTACTCTTCCCATTTCATCTACTTCTTTAACGCGAACGGTAACTTTTTGTCCGATGGTTACAATATCATTGGCGTCCGCTACATACCCTTCTGCCATATCTGAAACGTGAACCATCCCATCTTTTCCAGGTAAGATATTTACAAAAGCTCCAAATGGCATGATACGAACAACTTCACCTTCATAAATTTCGCCAGCAGTTACTTCTTTACCAAGACCTTCTACATATTCAATGGCTTTTTCAATTCCTGCTTTTTCAATTCCTGAAATTGAAACGCTTCCATCGTCTTCAACGTCAATATGTGTTCCAGTATCCGCCATTAACTTTTTAATAGCTTTTCCACCGGGACCTATAAGGTCACCAATTTTATCAACAGGAACTTTAACAAGTTTTATTTTTGGAGCATAAATTGAAACTTCTTTTCTTGGAGTACTAATTGCGTCTGTTACACTTTTTAACATCTCAGCACGACCATTTTTTGCCTGCTCTAATACTTTTTCAAGTATGACAGGTGTTAGATTTAATGTCTTAACATCAAGCTGGATTGCTGTAATTCCTTTTGCAGTTCCTGCAACCTTAAAATCCATGTCCCCATTAAAGTCTTCAATTCCCATAATGTCAGAAAGAATTGCAACATCCTTGCCTTCAATAATTAAGCCCATTGCAATACCAGATACTGGAGCTGTTATTGGAACTCCTGCGTCCATTAAAGCCAAAGATGAACCACAAACTGAAGCCATTGAAGTTGACCCATTTGAACTCATAACTTCAGATACTACGCGAATCGCATATGGAAAATTCACTTCAGTTGGAAGTACTGGCATTAAGGCCTTTTCAGCTAATGCTCCATGACCTATTTCACGTCTTCCTGGATTTCCAACTCGTCCAACTTCTCCTGTTGTGAATGGTGGCATGGAATAATGATGCATATATCTTTTTTCTTGTTCACCCTCTGCGGTTTCTAAGAGTTGCCCCATTTGAGTGGAACCAAGTGTCGCAATAGATAATACTTGGGTTTGACCACGAGTAAATAATCCTGATCCATGAGTTCTAGGTAAAAAGCCTACTTCTGAAGATAATTTTCTAATTTCTGTTAATTTTCTGCCGTCTGGTCTTATTCCTTTTGTTAGTATTTGTTCTCTTATATAGTCTTTCTTAAGATGATCAATTATTTCTGCTACCCATTTTTTGTCTTGATCTTTTTCAAATTTCTCAGAAACTATTGTTACCATTTCTTTAAAAACATCAGATGACCCCTCGTGAGTTGCCATGTTTTTAACAAGCTCTGAAATATCTTTACTGACTAATTTTTCTACTTCTTTTTCTAAAGTTGCAGATGGTTTTTCTTCTTCATAGATATCTCTTTTAACTTTCAACTCTTTTGCAAATTCTTCAATTGCTGTGTTTATAGTCTGTGCCTCGTCAAACGCCATTTTAACTCCATCAACAACTTGCTTTTCACTTACTTCTTTTGCTCCTGTTTCAATCATTACCACTGCATTTGCAGTTGAAGAAACAACTAAATCTAAAACTGATTCAGAAAGCTCTGAATTGGTTGGGTTAATTATATATTTTTCATCTTTAAGGCCAATGTTAATTACCCCAACAGGACCCTTCCATGGTAAGTTAGAGATGTGAACTGCAGCAGAAGCGGCAATAGCACCTAACATTGATGGCATATTTTCACCATCAACTGAAAGAACTGCAACTATTATTTGAACCTCTTTTTTGTATAGTTTTGGAAAAAGTGGTCTAATGGATCTATCAATTAATCTTCCTACTAAAATTTCTTCATCTGTCGGTCTTCCATCTCTTTTTACCCATCTTGAACCTTTTATTCTTCCACCAGCATATAATTTCTCTTGATATTCAACTGATAATGGGAAATAATCCATTTCTTGTTTTAGTGGAGCTGAAGTAACAGTAGCAAGTACTACTGTATCTCCCATTCTAGCCATAACAGCGCTATCGGCTTGTTCGGCTAATACTCCTGTGGTTAATGTAATTTCTTTACCACCTAATTTGAATGTCTTAACTATCTTCTTCATGAATTTTTAATTTACAATTTTCAATCAATTTTCAATTTCTAATTTTCAATGAGGACACATCTGAAAATTTATTTGTTTAATTTTAATTCTTTGATTAAATCTTTGTATCTTTTCTCGTCTTTCTTTTGTAAGTATGACAGAAGTCTTCTTCTCTTTGCAACCATTGAAAGTAGTCCTCTTCTTGAGTGGACATCCTTTTTGTGTTCAGTTAAATGTTCTGCAAGTTTTGCAATCTTTGTTGAAAGAAGTGCAATTTGAATTTCTGGAGAACCAGTATCACCTTTTTCTCTTGCAAACTTTTTAATTAATTCTTTTTTCTCTTCTACTTTTAATGCCATATTGTTTAGTCATGTATGGTCAAAGCTTATCTGCCTTACCACCATCAATTTCTGTATTATATCAGGCAGACGTAAGTTTTACAAAGGGGAATTAATTGGTGAATTTAAAGGTGGAAAGAATTTGGTTAAGAACTGTGTCGGGATAAATTAAATCTCCTAACACAATTGAATATCTTTTGTTTTGATATTCAACCTGTAATGCGTCCGAAATATTGCCACATTCGCCACCATCACAATATTGTTGAGAACCTGTAAGTAAATTCCATGAAACGTTGTTGTATTTAATTGTTTTTAAAATTTGTTTTCCTAAGTAAAAATTATGATCTTCAATCGGATCAACAACCAAAGATACGTCCTTCATTAAACCCTTTATCCCAATTATTTCTTCTTGGCCTTGTGTTTTAAGGCTAACGGTCACAGTTGAGGGGTATTTAAAAACAAATTTTTCATTTGTATATGTTTTCCAATTTGCAGTTGGGTCAACTTCAGAACTATCTGTTGCAACTGGTTCTGTTGTTGGTTCCATTGTAACTTCTGGTGTTGGAATTGGTTCTGTTTTTAACATTGTCAGTTCTTTAACAAGTTTTTGAGTTTGATATGCAAAGAAACCTGCAATTATTACTGAAAGAAGTAATAAGACAGAAAGTAAAATTACTAAAAAGCTATTGGTCGACGGCTTTTGATCTACAGTTTGTACGGCAGTAGTCTGTGGACTATCAACTGTTGGAATTTCTGGCATTTGATTTTCCATATATTTATTTATTAACTTTTCATAGTTACATTTTTATACATTAAAAATACCGTAGCAATAGCTAAAAAAACGGCAATTATTGGTAAAATAGTACTTGTATTCATCTTTTCTTTCTACTTTTAATCCTCTTCTTTTTATCAAAATAAACCATCAACAATCCTCCTACCGACAAAGTTCCGGCAAAAATTAAAAATATATATGTAAAATTTAAAATATTATTCTGTAACATAGTTACTCTTTCATTCTACCTAAAAAATATAAACCTGTAAACACACATCCCATTGCAGATAAACCACCTAAAACTGCAGTAAACAATTTAATTGAAGTAAAAGTCGTTGTACCAACACTTCCAATCAAAAGTCCTTTGGCGATATCTAGGAAAAAATTGCCTAACCCTTCAAGTTGTTTATTTTGCATCTGTGAATTTAAAAGTGGAAAGAACCTGATCAAGATTCTGCTTTGCTAGATTTAGATCGCTTAGCGGGTAATCATAATTTATAAATATTTGATCCACAGGCAAGCCGTCATTGCTAACAGCAAGTGGTATTAGAACAAATGTATTTCCTTTTTTAGACATTACATCTCTTGGCTGGTCACATATTTCAGTATCTCCCGTACCAACTCCATCAGCTGTTTTTGCATTTATTCCGCTTATGACAATCGTTTTTTCAGTACCATATAAATAGCAGTATCCAAATCCTGTTACCCTCAAAACACTAACACTTACGACATGATTTTTTACTCTATTTGGATACCTTAAACTAAATTTATATTTATCATCTGTATACGTTTTCCAGTTTGCAGTTGGGTCGGCTGTTGCAATCGCACTGTTTGTTGCAACTGGTTCAACTGTTGGTTCTGATGTTTTAACTATTAACTCTTCATTTTTAATTTTTAATTCGGAGACCAGCCGTTGTGTTTGATATGCAAAAAAACCTGCAATGACTACAGAGATAAATAGAAGAATAGATAACAAGATAATTAGAAAGTTACTAGTTTTTGGTTGTTCAACTACAACTTGAGGAGTAACTATTGATGTAACCGGTGTCTGATTTTGATTGTCCATATATTTATATTATCATAAATTATTTGGTTGTAAGTAGTGAATCGCAAATTAAATTTAAATCTGCTTGAAAAGTTTTGGTGTCTGGTTCTTTTCCATCAACCCACTTAATTCATTGCATCATAATAATTTAAATTCTCTAAAATTCTAGTAATTGCCCAACTTTTATTCATATTACCTAACACTTTTTTCCCAACAAGAATTTCCTCAAATTCATCTTGAGTCAAATTATAATCCCAAACTAATTGCTTAAACAAATCAGATTTCATGGATATATTATATCATTAACTTAAACTAGTTCCTGTGAAGATTTTTGGTTCTGACCAACTAGGCGGTATTTCTTGGTTTAATTCTTCTTCTGCTTCCTCTGGGGTCATTTGCTTGCTGGACGAAGCCTTGGCGAAGGCTGATGTAAAGGGCTTGGTTGGAATTGATCCCTGTGGATAATCTTTTGGAGCTAACGCTCGTGGCATTCTTTTACCTCCTAATTTTAAAAGCTCTGCAAATATAATAAATGTATCAGCGGTAACTGCCTCACCTTGAAAATTTTTACTTTGTTCTTCAATTCCTATTAAAAGATTTGTTGCAATATCAGAATCTACTGGATACCCACTTTCTTTTAGTAAACTTGCTACAAGTTCTGATGCTGAGGATGCTGGTCTTGCAAAAGAAAGTACTTCTAATTCATTATTTATAATTTCTAGAAGTCTTGTCCCAATATGAACTAATTTAGTATTTTTAAATTCATCTTTTGAAATAGCAGGAAAATGTGAATCATTTGCACCACCAATTAAAATAGCTAAATCACAAGATATACCAGAATAACTAATATCAACTTGATCTTTAGTGGGAGATTTAAGACCTAGTTTTGGAGTTACTGTTAATTTAAATTGTCCATCAATAATGTCATAATTTACTTTATCAACATCAGCTGCTTCATAATTTACAAATTTAATGGTTAAATTATGACTTTCTAAATCAGTTGTTATTTTATCAACTCCAATAAGCCTAGAATATTCTGCAATCATTGAAACGGGGCAAAAAATAGAAACTTTTTTAGCTAGACTTAGGAGTGATAAATAAAGAGAAAGTCCAGCCCCAACTTGATCAAAATATGGTTTATTTGGCAATAGAATTAAAATTTCGTTAGCAGAGGATATAAGTGAAGCAAAACTATTGTTAATCATTCTTTAACCGCTACTATAACATCTCCTACCTGAAAATCAAGTTGTGGAACAAATAATATTCCACACTCTTCGCCTTGAGAAGCTCCAAGAACTTCCTGTTTTTGTTTCTTGATTGATAAAATTTTGAGTTTTCCTAGTTCTTTTTCATCTCTTATTAGCCTAATATCTCCTAATTTTTCAATCCTACCTTGCAGTATTTTAGACCCTGCAACCTTTTTATTATCAAATGGAAAACTTGCAATTATTTCAGCTTTCCCGATAATTTCTGTCAAACCCTTTTTAACAATTTCATTTAAGCGTTCTAAAAGTTCATATATTATTTCAAACCTTTCGATTTTTATTTTTTCCATTTCTGCCAGTTTTTTAATATTTGAAGAAACTTTACTCTCAAAAACAAAAATTATTGCATTATTAGATTTCGCATTTAAAATATCAGATTCAATAACATCCCCTATTGTTGCATCAATAACAGCGAATTCTTGTGGAATTGATGCGACAAGAGCCTCTAAAGCTCCCGCACTTTCTGCTTTTAAATAAAGTGGAATCTTCCCTTTCTCAATTTTAAATTTTAAATTAGAAATTTTAAATTCCTGGCCACTAAAATGGTCAGATATTACAGCTCCAACTGGCGGTAAGTTTTTAAAACCTAATATTCTTGCTGGTTTTCCTGAGAGAACTTCTTTAACTGGTTTGTTTTTATCATCAAATAATCCTTTAACTTTTCCTTTTGCACCTTCTGCAAAAATTTCTTGTCCTACAAATAATTTTCCATTTCTAACAACTACAGATACCATGTTTCCACCTTTTTCTCTTGCTGTTTCAATTACAACTGCTTCCAAATCTGCTTCATTATCACCTTCTATAGAATTAACGTCAGAAAGCAAACTGATTAAATCTAAAAGTTCATTTAATCCTTCTTTTTTCTTTGCAGATACACCTAAGTATGGAGTTTGACCACCTCTACCTTCAAAAAGAATTCCATTCTTTTCAAGTTCAGTTAATGCTACGTCAATTGAGGCTGCTGGAAGATCAGTTTTTGTAAAAACTACTATAAAGGGAATTTTTGCATCATTTATGTGTTCTATTGCTTCTTTTGTTTGTGGTTTTACTCCATCTGAAGAATCTAAAACTAAAAGAGCAATATCAGCTAAGCGAGAACCACGAGACCTCATGGCAGAAAACGCAGCATGACCTGGGGTGTCTACAAAAGTAATTTTATTTCCATCTTTTGAGGTGATAACCGAAGCTCCTATTGATTGTGTGATTCCGCCCACCTCTGTTGCAGTAACATTCGTTTGTCTTAAAGCATCAAGAAGAGAAGTCTTACCATGATCAACATGACCTAAAACTACTACAATTGGCGATCTTTTGGTATTCATATATATTATTTTTTAAAAATTTAAACATTATCATTTTAATGACAAATTTATTTATCATTTTGATTTGACTCGCTTGACGCAATTATTTCGATTTTATAGCCTGTTAATTTTGAGGCTAAACGAACATTTTGCCCATCTTTTCCAATTGCTAAAGATAATTGATCCTCAGGGGCAGTAACAGTTGCTTCAAGTGTCTTTTTAGAAACTTTTACTACTAAATTTTCTGCTGGAGCAAGGGCAAATTTTATGAGTTCAGAGGGATCCTCGTTATAAGGAATAACATCAACTCTTTCTCCACCCAACTCATTTGTTACTGCTTGTACCCTGACACCTTTTTGCCCAACACAACTTCCTACTGGATCAACTCCACTTTGTGAAGTGTAAACCGCAATTTTAGTTCTAACGCCAGCTTCACGAGAAATTAATTTAATTTCTACAGAGTTTGCACCAATTTCAGGAACTTCTCTTGCAAACAGTTTAACTACAAATTGAGAATCAGCACGAGAGAGAATTATTTCTTTGTCTTTAATAGTTTCTCTAATATCTTTTAATAAAAATGTTAGTCTTTGACCTTGAGCAAGTCTTTCAGAAGGAACTCTTTCGTCTTGAGGCATAAATCCCTCAGTCTTACCCATATCTATTCTAACATTTGGGCCATCAAATCGAAGGACAGTCCCAGAAACTAATGAACCGATCTTACCTGTAAATTCTTCCATAACAATTCCTCTTTCTGCTTCTCTTATTTTTTGATGAATTACTTGTTTTGCCGTTTGAGCCGCAATTCTTCCAAACCCTGGAGGTGTTACATCTTTGCCATCAACTAAAACTTTTGCTCCACCATCTAAAGAGTCAATTTGGGCATCAAAGACAGTTTCTTCAGAATATTCAACACCTGATTCTTTTTGATCACGTCTAAAGGCTGCAATTATTGCCTGTTTGATTGCATCAATTATGACATTAACATCTATGCCTCGTTCAGAAGCTATAGCCTTTAGTGCTTGATTAAATTCAGTTCTTGGTTGATTATTACTTGCCATAGTCTTGAAGTTTACAGCATCAGGGAGATTTAATCAATTGAAAATTAGAGCCCTTCTTCTTTCAAATCGTCAATTATTCTTTTTTGTTCTCTGTTCATTCTTTCTGGAACTAAAATATTTAGTTTTATATACTGATCACCTTTTGTTTTATGATGTGGGTTTGGAGCACCTTTGCCCTTTAGTCTAATCATTGTTCCTGACCCTGTTCCCCCCTTTACTTTTATTTTAACTTCATCATCAATTGTTGGAACTTCAATGTTTCCTCCTAAAACTGCCATTGAATAGGGAATTGTGACATTTATATAAATATCATCCCCATCTCTTTCAAAAAATTCATGAGGAATAACATTTACAGACAATGAAAAATCACCAAAGTTTATTTTTGTTCCTTCATCAACACCTGCTGGAATTTTAATTTTTCTTCTCTCCCCTTCTATATTAAATTCCTTAGTAACACCATTTACTGCTTCCATAAATTCTAAGTGAACGCTATAGCGTGGAATTTGTCTTTGTCTTTGATTTCCAAAGGGATTTCCGCCTCCGCCAAAAAAACTTTCAAAAATATCAAATGGATCTCCAAAATCAGTATTTCCAAATGGATTTTGTTGCCCACCACCTGAAGACCAAGTGTAAGTAAATGGCCCGGCCTGTCCCCCGAAGCCTTGTGCGAAGGGGGATCCACCACCCTTAAACCCTCCGCCACCAGGAGAAAATGCGTCGTGGCCATAATTATCATATGCACTCTTTTTTGAAGGATCAGAAAGTATTTGATATGCTTCGTTTATTTCTTTAAATTTTCTTTCAGCTTCTTCTTTGTCACTTCCTTGATGTCTATCTGGATGCCACTCCAAAGCTTTTTTTCTATATGCTGCTTTTATTTCTGCACTAGAAGCAGATTTATTTAATCCTAAGATATCATAAAAATCATTTTTTGTGGTCATTACAGAAGTTATTCTACCATGTTTATCATGGCAAGCTATTCGCTTACCACTTCACCTTCTTCGATCTTAGAATCACCTTTTTTGTCTGATTTCTTAGATTCATCTTCTTTTGATTCTTCTGTTGCTGGTTGTCCTTCACCTTGTGGAGGTGTTTGGTTTGCATACATTGCTTGACCAACTTCAGACAAAGTATCTGAAAGTTCTTTTGTCTTGCTTTCTAAATCTTCTTTTGATCCAGTTTCTAAAATATCTTTTAATGCCTTAATTTTATCTTGTACTTTTTCTACTACTTCTTTTGGTGCTTTGTCTCCAGCATCTTTAATAGCTTTCTCAGCCATCACAATTGTTGCATCTGCAGTATTTTTGGCTTTTATAGTTTCTGCTTTCTTTTCATCTTCTACTTTATTCTTTTCTGCATCTTCTTGAGCTTTTTTAACTTCTTCATCTGTTAATCCCACAGAACCTGTAATTTTAATATTTTGTGTTTTTCCTGTTGCTTTGTCTTTTGCAGTAACTGTTAAAATTCCATTCGCATCAAGATCAAACATAACTTCAATTTGTGGAACTCCTCTTGGAGCTGGTGGAATACCATCTAATACAAATCTTCCTAGCGCTTTATTGTCATTACTAAGTGGTCTTTCACCTTGTGTTATGTGAATTTCAACTTGTGTCTGATTATCTGCCGCAGTTGAGAAAACCTCAGTTTTTGATGTTGGAACTGTAGTGTTTCTTGGAATCATTGGTGTTGCAACGCCTCCCATTGTTTCAATGGCAAGTGTTAGCGGAGTAACATCTAAAAGAAGAATATCTTTAACGTCTCCTGCTAAAACTCCTGCTTGAATAGCAGCTCCAATTGCCACAACTTCATCAGGATTTACTGATTTATTAGGTTCTTTGCCAAAGAATTTTTTAACTTCTTCAACAACCTTTGGCATTCTTGTCATTCCACCAACTAAAATAACTTCATTAATATCAGATGTTTTAAGTTTTGCATCTTTTAGACAATCTTCAACTGGTTTAATTGTTTTGACAATTAAATCATCAACAATTGATTCTAACTTTGCTCTTGTTAATTTCATTGTCAAGTGAAGCGGTTGACCATCTTTTTGTGTGATATAAGGTTGATTTATTTCAACTTCCTCAGTAGCAGTAAGCTCAATTTTTGCTTTTTCCGCAGCATCTCTGACACGTTGTAAGGCTTGTTTATCAAGCCTTAGATCCATTGAATTTTCTTTTTTGAATTCCTCTGCAATAAAATCTACTATCTTTTCATCAAAATCATCTCCACCTAGGTGTGTATCACCATTTGTAGACTTTACCTCAAACACTCCATCTCCAAGTTCTAGAATTGAAATATCAAAAGTTCCACCGCCAAGATCATAGACTGCTATTTTTTCATTTTTCTTTTTATCCAATCCATATGCTAAAGCAGCTGCGGTTGGTTCATTAATAATTCTTTCTACTTTAAGTCCTGCGATTTCACCCGCCTGTTTTGTTGCTTGTCGTTGAGAATCATCAAAATACGCAGGAACTGTAATAACTGCGCGGTCTACAGTTTCTCCAAGATATTTTTCTGCATCTTTTTTAAGTTTCATTAAAACTCTGGCACTTATTTCTTGTGGAGTATAAGTCTTGCCATCAATTTCAACATCAGCCATCCCACTTTTACCTGAAACAATTTTATAAGAAACCATTTTCTGAGTCCTCGTTACTTCTTTGTCCTCAAATCTTCTCCCCATTAATCTTTTAACTGATGAGATTGTGTTTGTAGGATTTAGAATCATCTGGCGTTTTGCAACATCTCCTACTAGATTTTTGCCAAGTTCAACAACTGATGGTGTTGTATTTTTACCAGTATCAGAAGTGGCGATAACTTTAGGTGTTCCACCTTCCATTACAGCTACACAGCTATTTGTTGTTCCTAAATCAATTCCAATTATTTTAGACATATTATTTTAATTTACCACCGTAGGTGGCAAGCTTCGCTTATACACTTTAACTCTTGCGTGTCTGACAATTGTCCCATCAGAATATTTCCAGCCTGACATAACAACTTCTGAAATATTATTATCTTCTAATTCTTTATTTGTTTCAAGTGCTTCTATCACCTCGTCAGTTGATTCATTAAACTTTTCTCCTACTTTTGTTTTAATCTCTTCAAATCCTTCTTCTTTAGCAAGTGTTTCAAGTTGTCCAACAATTATTGCAATACCAGAATCATTAACATGACTTTGAGCTTGTTTTAGATTGTCAATAATAGGTAATATTTTAATCATAAAAGAAATACTTGCTAGTTTATACATTTCTACTCTTTCTTCTTCGGATCTTTTCTTTAAATTTGCATAATCTGCTAAAGCACGAGCTAATTGATTTTTCATATCATTTAATTCTTCATTCTTTATTTTTTTACTTTTTGTAATCATATTCCCATTATTTCTTCAAGCATTCCTCTATAATATCTTATCATTGGAACGATGTTTGAATAAGTTTGTCTTACTGGTCCAAATACTCCGATCGCACCGTTTCTATCTTTAACTTTAAAATGTGCAGCTACTATACCCACTGGCATATTGCGAAATCCCATGTCTTCAGTAAATAAAACATCAAATGGGGTTTCAACTGGAAATCGGTTGAAAAATAAATCAATTAATTGTTCATCTTCGTCTATAAAATCAAATAGTGAGGCACAAGCTGCAGTATTTTCAAATTCAGGGTAACTAAATATATTTCCATGCCCAGCTTGCCAAACAAAACCATCTTGCATGGCAGCAATCGCCATAGCTCCAGTTCTTTCTGCCAAAGAATGTGTTATTTCATTTATAAATTTATCAAAATTACCCCTATCATCCCAAACTTCTTCTTTTGCCTTTACTTCATCGGCTAAACTCATTTGTTTCTCTTCCATTAATTGATCAACATAGAATTTCATAGCTCCTGATGTTGGAATTCTACCTGCTGATGTATGGGGCTGTTTTAAAAATCCTGATTTGGTCAAAAGATTCATTTCATTACGAATTGTTGCGGGGGATACTCCTAAGTTATATTTTTTTTCTAATGAACCAGAACCAACCGGCTCTGCGGTATCAATATACTCATCTATCAATGCTTTTAAAATTTGTGTTTGTCTTGATGTTAATGCGTTCATATTAATGCGAACCAATTGGTATTAGCAGTAATATACCCTGAGTGCCAACAATTGTCAAGAGGTTTTTTTTGGATAAATTTGTATTTCTGGAAATCTAGAAAAATGTTTAATATTTCCAGTAACTAAAGTCAAATCATTTAATATTGAAGTTGCCCCGATAATTAAATCAAAGTCTTCAAGTTTTGATCCCTTTTTTTCTAAATCAATTTTTAAATCAATAAATTTATTTGCAATTTTCAAATTAAGATCTAATATCTTTATATTTAGATCAAAAATAAAACCATTAAATTGTTTATTTGACTTAATTGGATCTTTTGATTTCCTAATACCGTATATAATCTCTGACCAATTAATAATACTCATAAACAAATCTTCTTTTGAAATACTAATAATTGAAGATAAATAATCACTTTTACTATTTAAATGGTCAATAATAACATCACTATCTAGAAGCAATCCCATTTTTTTGTTTTCTATTTTACTAGTTTAAAATTTTTTCTGAATGACTTTGTTGATTTTCCAATTTCATTTGCATCATTTGTACTCCAAATACCCGAATATTTAGACATTATTTCAGACCTAGAAGGCGTAGTGCTTATCGCGGCAACCATTTTAACAATTTTAATCATAGGTTTTCCCATTTTTTCCACAATAATTTCATAATTATTATAGTAAGCGAGATTCATTAGTTCACCAAAGTTCTTCCTAGCTTCATATGCAGATATTGTTTTTAAGTTCTTTAACATAACTAGTCAGATTGTACAATTTGATCAGTTGACTGTCAAGGATGTCTTTTATTTATACAATTTCTTCGTTTACTGAGGCAGTAGAAAACTTTTGGCCGACTAGCATTCGTTTGACTAAGTTTACAAAAGTATCTAATTCTTTAGATTTCAAGAGTTTAAGAATTATTAGATAAACTGTTACTCCAATTATACCAACAATTGCAGTTAAAATTAATAAATTTCCTGTATATCTAGTATCAAGAACAAATTTTTCAAAAGGTAAATCAAGATTACTGATGAATGAAAGTTTTTTGATCCAAACTGATTTATCGAAAAATTTTAAAATGAAAAACATAACTACTCCAGAAACAACTCCTCCTGTCAAAGATTTCAGAATAGGAAGATATAATCCAGTTTTTACTCCATTGTGAATTCGTTTGGTGACAAGTGTAAAAAGAATTATCATTTGAACAATAGATGCAAAAGAAAATGCTGCTGCCAAACTCCAAACAGGCAATTTATAAACGATAACAAGTAAATAATCTAAAATAATATTTACAAAAAGAGTTGAAATTGATATTAAAACTGGTGTTTTTGTATCATGAAGTGCGTAAAAACTTCTTGCTAAAATTGAATTTGCTGCTTGGGAAAAAATACCAACAGCAAATGCTGAAACAACAAAAGAAGTTTCAATTGTTGCATCCCATGTAAATATATCTGTTCCAAAAATAAGTCTAACTACAGGAATTCTAGCAATTGTTAAAAAGGCAACAATTGGAGCCATTAAAAAAACTATTTGATTTAATGTTTCAAATAAAGTCTTTTTAAAAGCTTCTAAATTGTCAGATTGCATTGATAAAGTTGGAAAAGCCGCTTTTGCAATTGATGTCCCAAACAAACCAACCGGAATAAGTTGGACAGAATTCCCAAAAGTAAAATAAGTATAAGCAGGAACTGAAATAAGTGAAGCTAAAGTTAGCTCTACAAATTTTGCAATTTGTAGAAAAGATACTTCAAGAATCCTAGGTGCTGAAAGTTTTGCAATTTTTTTGACTTCTGCTGTTATTTTAAAACTTCTACTGAATTTAAAACCTAATTTTACTGCCAAGGGCAGTTGCGTCAGCAAATGGCAAGCTGATCCAACGACAACTCCAATAACGGGAGCAAAAAGTCCAAATTTACTATAAAAAAGAATTGTAGAAACAATAATACCAAGATTGTAAAAAAGTGGTGCTAGAGCTGGTATAAAAAATCTTTTTGAAGATTCTAAAACTGCAGTTAAAACATAGGAAATTACAAAAAAACCTTGAGCAATAAATAAAATACGAGCCAAATCCACAATTCTTGTTTGATCAGCAATATTAAAACCTGGAGTTATTATTCTATAAAGCGGGTGAGCAAAAATAACTACTACAGCCGCTAGTATTAAAAATATAACACCTCCCCAATTAGCTACAATTCCTGCAACTTCCCAAGCTTTTGTTTTTGAATCTTTTAGAGTTTTTGTAAATATGGGTATAAAAGCAGATGCAAAAGTTCCAAAAACCAGTACTTCAAAAATAGTATCAGGCAATCTAAAGGCTGCAAAAAAAAGACTTAAATCGCTTGGTGCAAAATAATGGGCGAGTACTCTTTGACGAACTAAACCTAATAATCTTGAGATAATAATCATTATCATTATTAAAGTCGCGGCTTTTAAAACTGAGTGTTGTTGGTCAGAAATAAGTGATTTTAATTTTGCAAAAATTAATTTTAATTTAGTTACTGTTGTTAATTTCATTTTTTTTGATTATACTACCCTCATGCCAGTAACTAAAACGGCCAAAAGAGCTTTAAGAAGTTCTAAAAGAAAAGAATCTCTCAATAAAATAAGGATGTCTAAATTGGAAATATCAATTAAGAGTGCTAAAAAAACCAAGATTAAGAAAAACATTGAAAAGGCTATTTCCTTGGTTGATAGAGCTTCAAAAGAAAAGACAATTCATAAGAATAAGGCTAGTAGAATTAAATCTCAGCTTTCTAAGCTGTATAGTCTTTCAAAAGTCTCCAAATAATGCTACATTGGGTGTATGCCCACCAACAAACCAAAACATATAAATTTACTTCCTAGTGATAATTTGCAAAATACTACTCTGGGAAGAATATTAAAATGGGCTTTATCTTCTTTTAGAATCATGGTTATCATTACAGAGCTTGTTGTCATGTCTGCATTTTTATCAAGATTTTGGCTAGATTCAAGAAATTCTGATTTGAATGAAGAAATTAATATGAACAAAGTTCAGGTTTTAGCTTATGCAGAGGTAGAAAAAGAATTTAGAATGTATCAAAAGAAATTAAGTGTTGCTAAAAATTTTTATTCTGAAAGCAAAAGAAGTGAGTTAGTCAAAAAAATTTCTGATTTAATGCCTTTTGATTTAATTTTATCTTCAATACAAGAGGGTGAAAGTGGAATTCAAATAAAAGCTCTTTCTTATTCAGAGAGATCAATTGCTCAATTCCTTATTAACCTTAGTGATTTAAAAGAAATTACTGACGTAAATTTATCACAAGTTGCATCAAGTATTGAAAATAGTTCTGTAACAACCTTTACAATCTCTGCAAAAGTTAATAATACAAAGAAAGGAGAAAAATAAGCGAAAGCTTGTATAAATCTAAATATGGCACAGGGATGGAGAAAAGATTATTTAAGATACAAAGGTTTTTTCTTGGATATATTGGCTATATATAATTCAAAACCAAACTTAAAAGCTTACCTTGAACTCATCTTGTCTTTGGGAACAATTATTATTTTTTCAATTTATGCAATTAAACCAACAATTCTAACCATAGTAGAGTTAAATAATGAAATAAAAAGTAAAGAAAACACAGTTTCACTACTAACTCAAAAAATTAGTAACTTAAAAATTGCAAGTAATATATTACAAAAAGAGTCACAAAATTTAGAACTCATTGATAGTGCAATTCCGACGGGTGCTAATGTTGAACAACTAGTAAAACAGATTGAAAAAATAGCTTTTGATAGCTCTGTCGTAATACGAAACTTTTCATCTGCAAATATATTTTTAAAAGGTAGCTCAGACAAAAAGGTTGAAAATGAATTACCTGTTAGTTTTTCTGTAACTGGTAATTACCAAAATCTATTTTTGTTTTTGCAAACTATTGAAAACTTAAGAAGACCATTTAGAATTGACTCTTTTGTTTTTAATTCAAATATTACTGCAGACAATGAGAAGTTTATTGTTTTAACAATCTCAGGCAATGTACCATATGAATATGAAGAAAAATAAGTTACCAAGTTTAATTATTCTAATGATATTAACTGTATTAACAGTTGCAATTTGGATTTTGTTTACAATATATAGATCATATACATTAGGGGTGCCCGTTACAGTTTCTGATGAAATTACTAAACCACTTACCCCCAAATTAGATGTTGAAACAATAGAATTAATGAAAAATAAACTATGAAAAAAATTGCAAAATTACCAACAATTTTAGGAGTACTAATATTACTTGTTGGTGTTATTACGGGAGTTTTTCTTATCAACTCAAAACAAATATTTAAACTTAGTGCAAATATAGATGCTTTACCTAAAAATGTTAGGCTCGCAAATATTACAGATTCAAGTTTTACTGTTACTTGGACAACTGATATTGAAAGTAATGGCTTTATTAAATGGGGTAAGGGAGAATTCTCATTAAGTAAAGTTGCGCTAGAAGAGGGAACTGATAAAAGCTTTGTTCATTCAGTAAATATCATGGGGGCTGATTCTAATTCTAGTGTTTTATTTAAAATTAACTCCAACGGAAATGATTATGATAATGAAGGAATTCCTTGGCAAACAAAAACACTTTCTGCAAAAAATTCATCAGGAACCAGTTTAATTGCATCAGGAACAATCTTAAAATCCGATGCATCAACTCCTGCAAAAGCTTTAGTTTATCTAACAATAAATGGGTCAGTTCTTTCAACTTTAACCTCTGATGAAGGAAATTATGTTATTCCAATATCGATATATATTAGTAATATTACGGACAACACAGCTATTGAAATCTCAGTACAAGGAGGTTTGTTGGGTTCTTCTCAATCTGTAATTTATCCACAAACGATCAGATCGATTCCCGCAATGATACTTGGTAGAACCTATGATTTTAGGTCTTTACCACAAACCGATGATTCTTCACTTCCTGAAAGCAATTTAACTGTACCAGAATCAATTGAAATTTCATCGCGTTTTGAAATTACAAAAACAAATGAAACACAAACTACAGAGAATATTAAAATTGATTCTATCGATGAAGGTGAAATAATAACCACCACTAATCCTGAATTTTTTGGAACTGCTCCTAAAAATTCTGAGTTAGAAATTGTTGTTGAATCGGAGATGCAAACAGATACTTTAAAGACAACATCCACTGGAAAATGGAGTTGGAGTCCTCCAAATAATCTTGAACCGGGGGAACATAAATTGACAATCAAATGGAGAGATACAACTGGCGTTTTACGAACAGTAACTCGATCTTTTGTAGTTTCAGCCTCAGAAGGCCCAGCTTTTGAATCAACACCTTCTGCAACACCTATTAGTAGCCCATCAGCTACTGCAACATCTTCTGCAACCGCACCACCAGCCTCGACTAGCGCGAGTCTAGGCGGGCCCACACCAGAGACTGGTAGCTTGACAGCTACTCTAGGTCTATTCATAATGGGTATAGGAGTATTAATGTCATCTATTTTTATTTGGAAAAAAGCATATGCCTGATAATAATCAAAACACCACTAGTGATGTTCCTCCTATTCTAGAAGTGGAGACTAATCTACCTCCAATGATTCATGAACAATCATCACCACCGACTGGTTCTGCCGCTCCAAATGACGATGTAATAATGCCAGCAGTTGTTACAACTACCCAAAAGAAAAATTTTGCAGGTGGAAAAATCATTGCAACAATTTTAGGATTATTTATTTTAATTGGTGGTACTGGTGCAGGAGTATATTTAGTACAACAACAACAAGATATTAGAGAAAAAGCGGGAGCTTGTGCCGCTCACCCTTGTGGCCCGGGTCTTGAGTGTGACGGAAGTGGTGGATGTAGACCAAGTGGAGCAGGTGACGATTACACAGGCCCTGTTATAGATCCCCCAGATAATCCTTGGACGGGGGGGGGCGATATTGACAACAACGGTGATTGTGTAACTCAGTGCGGTGGACCTGGGCTTGCATTCAATTTCTGCCTTCCAGCAGGATCAACAAAAACTTGTAATCAAGAGGCTCTTGACCGTGGTTATACAGTCCCAATTGGTAGTGGGTGTCAGCCTGGTCAATCTTGTTCTGGTAATGGTTGGATATGTAGAGTGGGTATAAATGGATATTCTGGTGGACCCTGTACTGGAAATAATAATGTCCCAGGATCTGGTAATATCACTAGTGTCCCGAATTGTTTCTGTGGAACCATACAAATCGATGGAGGACCAAACGATGGGACATACACAAGTTCTTGTGGGTGTGCTGGAAACGATGAAACTCCAGATGTGACAACCACCCCAACTAACCCACCTACAATTACTGCGCAGTGTCAGAATATTAAAGCATATTCACCAACTTGGGAACTTTTAACTGCTACTCAACTTTCTGCACTAACAACTGGTTCACAAGTTAATTTCTGTGCAGCAGGATCGGCTAGTTCTGGATCATTTGATAAAG